>Ga0153933_1000298_pt1 | contig 20925 bp, 19 predicted proteins | sample TSNJ017MetaG_FD_102275 | JGI IMG/M metagenome (GOLD analysis project Ga0153933, IMG submission 102275) | Attine ant fungus gardens microbial communities from New Jersey, USA - TSNJ017 MetaG | ecosystem: Host-associated > Fungi > Mycelium > Unclassified | place: USA: New Jersey, Wharton State...
CATGACGTCGCCGCTATGGCCGCTGGTAGTCGCCGCCCCGCTGATGGCTTCCCGGCCGTGGCAGTCCTACGCGGCGCTCGATTGGCCAAAGCTAGACTTGATGCATCGGAATGAACAACCTGTTTCCAGATTTGATTGCATGTATATGCAAGCTTACGCAACCCTCATCTGAGCCTATAACCCAGCGTCTCCGAGATCCGTGCCGCGACACTCGTCAAATCCACAGCGAGTTGTCCGAGACGTTCAGGATTCAGTCGTTCGCTCGGACCGTTAACGACTACCGATGCAACCGGGTTGCCGCTGGTGTCCCAGACAGGCGCAGCGATACTATTGACGCCAGGACGGAATTCGCCAAGAGACACCGCGTAACCATCCGCTCGGATCGTCCCGAGAACCTGGCGCATTTCGTCGGCAGCTTGATCCACCGTTGTCTGCGATTGGTCTGGAGACATTGCGGCAATTGCCCGCTCGACAAGTGCATCGTCCTGGAACGCAAGGATCGCGCGGCCCGCGGCGACGCGCAGTGCGGGTAGCCGCATGCCGATCATGCAGAACACGCGGTTCGGATCGTTTCCCTCGATCTTGTCGACGTACATGACATCAAGACCTTCCCCAACACAAAGGAAAATAGTCTCGTTGCAGCGCTCGTGAAGCAAACGCAACTGCGCGGCCGCCGCAAGGCGCACACGGTCTCGCGACAGCGTCTTGTAGCCGAACTCCCACATGCGCAAGGTTGGGCCGTATCGCCCCGTCGCTGGATCCTTTTGCGCGTAGCCGAGTTCGACGAGCGTGCTGAGCACGCGCTGAACATTACTCTTGGTGAGGTTCATCTGGCGGCTGAGTTCAGTCACGCCACGGGGTTGATCACTTTCGGCCAGCCGTTCAAGCAAGGAAAGGCCTTTGAGAATAGTGGTATCCATAGATCCAATGCGGTTGTTGCCCTGCCACGTCAGACGCCATCGCCCGCCGTATCGGCGATCCGTTTTCGTCTCTTTATACAGTGCTAAGTGTAGCATGTGGATCGAATATCAGGACATGTTATTGATATATGATTCTTTTGCGCTATGATGTCCCGACTTTCGGTTCAGAACTCTAAATGTTGAAGCCTGAAGCCGCAGAAAAGCCGATGCCCCAAGGTACCGGGCATCGGCGAGGTGCCATCAGACTTGATTGGTCTTAGCGATGGACATGGAGAAATTGCAGCGCCCGTTCGTGCGCGAGCGCTGACGCACCGGCATCATAGGTTTCACGTTCCCAGCAATTGAAACCGTGGTCTGCTTGCGAATATGTGTGGACTTCTGCATCCCGGCCGGCAAACGCCTTCCGCAAATCGGCCGCCACCGAGACAGGTACGTGGGGATCGCTCCCACCAAAGTGAAACTGCATCGGCGCGACGATCCGGTCAGCCAGTCCGAGCGCATCCTGGATACCGCCACCGTAGTATGAGATTCCAATGTCTATCACCTGCGCTGCCGCAGCGGCATACGTGAGCCAGCCGCCGAGACAGAAGCCGATCGCCGCCACCTTGCCGCTCACCTCCGGCAACGAACGCAGCCGCGCCGCGGTCGCGCCCACATCAGCGAGCGCCAGGTCTTTGTCCAACTGCTCGTACAGCTGATTGGCGCGAACCCGGTCTTGCCCGTGGTAACCGATCTCCATGCGCGGTTCGATGCGCCAGAAGATATCGGGGGCGAGTACGGCGTAGCCTTGCGCCGCGTACTGCTCGGCAACCCCGCGAATGTGCGCGTTCACGCCGAAAATTTCCTGCAGGATGATAATGCCGGGTCCCTGGCCGGCGGGAGGCAGCGCCAGGTAACCCTGGAAGCTGCCTCCATCGCTGGCGGGGATCTCAATCCAACGGGACAATGCGTTCACTTCCAGCTCCTTCCATTCGGTAAGTAGGCGTATGGCGGACTACATCTTGACCACGTCGAGGAGTGTCTTGCGACCTGCCTTATAGTCGTATAGCGAGATCATGCCATGTCGAAGATCTCCCTTTGCGTCGAAGGTGGTTTCGCCAGTCACGCCCTTGTAGTCTGTGCCCGGCATTGCTGCGAGGATCTTCGCCGGATCAATCGAATTTGCGCGCTTCATCGCATCGACGATGATGTACACGGTGTCATAGGAGAAAGGCGCCACGATCTGGATGGGCTGGCCAAAGCGCTTTTCGAACTTTACGGCGAACGCTGGGCCTCCAGGCATCTTCTCGAGCGGCAGGCTGCCCGCGGAGCAGACAACGTTCTCGGCCGCATCGCCTGCCAGATCGGCGAATTTCTCGGTACACAAGCCATCTCCGCCTAGCACCTTCGCCCGTAGGCCAAGCTGTTTTGCCTGCTTCGTGAACGGCCCGGCAGTGGCGTCCATGCCGCCGTACATGATCACGTCGGGATTTTCGCCCTTGAGCTTGGTCAGAATGGCACGGAAATCGATGGCCTTGTCGTTGGTCGCGTCGTGCGAAAGCACAGTCAGGCCCAGTGACTTCGCGGTTTGTTCGAACTCGCTTGCGAGCCCCTGGCCGTAGGCGGTGGAGTCGTCCACAATGGCGACGTTCTTCACCTTGAGGCCTACGGCCGCGTAATTCGCGAGTGCTGGTCCTTGTTGCGCATCGGTACCAATAATGCGGTAAGCGGTTTTGAAACCTTGTTGCGTGTAGGCCGGATTCGTTGCTCCCGGTGAAATCTGTACGATGCCTGCGTCACTGTAGATCTTGGACGCAGGAATCGATGTGCCCGACGTCAGGTGACCGACGACGCCGACGACCTTGTTGTCGACGAGGGTCTGAGCCACCTGCGTCGCGGTACGCGGATCCGCCGCATCGTCCTGCGCGTCAAGCTGCAGCGTTATCTTCTGCCCACCGATCGTCAGGCCGGTGCTGTTGATCTCTTCGACAGCAAGGCGCGCGCCGTCTTCGCTGTCCTTTCCGAGGTGAGCGATACCGCCGGTTAATGGTGCAACGTGGCCGATCCTGACGATCTGATCGGCATTCGCACCGGCCACCATTGAGGCAAACGCCAAAGCTGCAAAGCAAACAGACAACAAACTGTAACGCGTGGTATTCATGGTAAATCTCCAGTTTTTTCCTAGTCGGTGTAACTGGTCTCATGGACCGCCGTATCGCGTCGCGGTGCAACACCGCCACGTTTTTGTCGGCACCACAATCCCAAGAAATCGAGTAAATTACCTAAAAATAATTAGTTATACGAAATAAATGCTCCTGTAAACCGCTGATTCGAAGCGTCGCTTCGTCGGCTCAAAGCAGTCTTAAATGCCCGGTGTCACGGCAACTCAATACCTTCACGTTCGAAAACGCGCTTCACTGCACTTCGGTTGCCCATCTGACGTGCGTGCCGGGTCCACGCGGGGAAATCCTTCGCCATCTCATAGCGGAGCTTATCGGCCCGCCCCCAGACCCAAAACGTCAAAAGACACGCATCGGCAACGGAGTAATGCTCGCCTGCGGCCCATAACGACGGTGATGCGGCGAGCTTCCGTTCGACCTGTTCCCACACCTGCCGCGTGCTCGCGCGCCCCTTTTCCGACACCTCGTTTCTTGCGGTGTCGCTGTCGGCGAAGCGCTCAGGTCTGCGCATGTGGGCAAACGCTTCGTGCAATCCTGATGCGCACCAGGCGAGCCATTCTGCGCATCGCGCTTCTTCGTGAAGGTCACGCGGCCAGAGTCCCGATTGCGGATAGCGTCGCGCGATGTACATCAAAACAGCCGGACACTCGGTGACGACGAAGTCGTCGTCGACGAGTACGGGAACGCGTCCTTTAGGGTTGATGGCAAGGTACTCAGGCCTACGCGTGCCAGTGACGAGCGCCGTCAGACAGAGCTCGAAAGGCTGTCCCGTCTCTTCCAGCGCGATGTGCGGCGCCAGAGAACATGCCTGCGGAGAGTAATAAAGCGTCGGGAAAGATTCGTTCACGCCAACAGCTCCATAACACGTGGTAGATAGGTAGCATCGACTCGCTCCGGTCATTCACATAACGTCGAACCGTCACCAGCCAACTGCTATCAGACTGCATCCGCATCGATCACCGCGATTCCGTCGATCTCTATCAGCACGCCAGGCGCGAGTCGCGCCACCTCGACAGCGGTGCTTGCAGGCATCGGTGGTTGCAGGAAGCGACTGCGCACGTCTCTGACCTCGCCCATTGCGCCAATGTCGGTCACATGAATCGTGAGCTTCACGATGTCGGATAGCGATGCGCCAGCCGCCGCGAGCGTCAGTTTCAGGTTTTCGAAGGCCTGATGCGTTTGTGCCGCGATGCCGCCTTCGACAACATCGCCGTTCGCATTGCGGCCCACGTGACCCGCCAGGAAGATCACATTGCCGGCCTTGACGGCGTGCGAATAGGTCGGCGCGGCCTTTACGCCCTGCGGAACAATGAATTCTTTTGTCATGACCATTTCCAGAGAGATGGACTCAAACAGCCGCGACGACGATGAGTTCCACCGACAGTCCCTTTGACGCCAACTGGGCCTGCAGGGTCGAGCGAGCGGGGGCGTGCTCCTTGACGACCCATTGATCCCACACTTCGTTGACGTCGTTATAGTCGGCTACATCGGCAAGAATCAGCGTGGCGCTGAGGATGCGGGTCTTGTCGGTACCGGCTTCAGCGAGCAACGCATCGACCTTCTGCAGCACTTCGATCATCTGTTCGACGACAGGTTTGCCGGCGGTGCCTACCTGGCCAGTCAGCCAGACCGTGCCCTGATGAATAACGGCCATGTGAATGCGTTTGCGAAAGTCGATGCGCCTGATGTCTTCCATGTTTCTTCCCTGATTGGTAAATGGGTCTTCTAAAGGAGGCTTGTCTGCAACGAGGGAGGGATGTCCCGCACAAAGCCGGCAAATGTACCGATTGACTAGATTGCGCGTGCGAGCCCCTTCGGTCTGTCGGCCCAGGCGTAGTAGTTCAGTAACAGCGGCATGGTCCAGCGGCTACGGGCAGCAAGTGGTATCGCCGGGAAACGCCTGCTGTCGAATAGTGTCTCGGCTTCCTCGGAGCGGCCGAGGAGACGCGCCGCCGCCTTGCGCGCGAGATACGGACCCATTGCATTGCCAGAGAAGCAATAGCCGAGCGCGTAGTGCATGCCTTGAGGATTGACGCCCACATGCGGAAACAGATCACGGGTTGCCGCGCAACGCCCGGTCCACGCATGCGTGATGCGAACATCGGCGAGCGCGGGGAAGAGGAAGCGCAGATCGGCGCGCAGCGCCGCCGCCGTGCCGGGCAGCGACGCCGGGTCGTTGCCCGTGCGGCCGCCGAACAGCAGGCGCGTGCCGTCGGGGGAGAAAGTCATGAAGTGAGAGCGGCGCCGGTTGTCGTGATAGGTGCGGCGTCGCGGCAGGACGGTTTGCCATACCGTGTCTGGCAGCGGCTCGGTTGCGATCATGTACGAGTTGATGGGTGCGAGACGCTGCCTGAACCAGCCGAACGTGGCGTCTGTGTAGCCATTCGTCGCGATCAGCACGTCGCGACAGAGAATGCGGCCGCGCGGCGTTGTCACTTCGAAGCCATTGCGTTGCGAAACGATTCCTTGCACAGGTGTATTGCCGACGATGCGCGCACCGGCAGCCTTCGCGCGCCCATGCATGAATTCGTAGTACAGACCTGGGTGGATTGCACCGTTCTCGACCACGCGCACGCCGCCCTTGTAGAACGGCGAACCGAGCTCTTCGCCGATCTGATCATCGTCGAGCAGTTCGATTTCTTCGCCGAGCAAACGCGAGCGTTTCGTGTACTCGCGCTGCAGGCGTTCGAGATGTTCGACACTCAATGCGCCGATCACCCGGCTGCATTTGCGCCAGCCAATCGCCTCGCCCGCGAATTCGCCCAGCGTTGCGACCGCATCGTACGCGCAACGCAACTCGGTGAAATAGCGTGTCGCCAGGTCTTCTCCAAGCGCGTCGCAAAGCTCGCCGAACGCGTGTTTGAAGTTGCGGCCGATCTGGCCAGCGTTACGGGTACTCGCCCCCGAGCCTGCACGGCTGGTGTCGAGTGCGAGCACGGAGCGACCACCCCCGGCCAGCACGCGCGCTGCTTCGACGCCAGTGAGGCCCGCGCCGACGACCACGACATCGACCTGGCGCGGCAATCCCGCGAAATCGGCCTCGGTGGTGTCGGCCGGACGCGCATCGGCCCAGTACGGACGCAGCGCGAGAGCTTCGTCGCGCACGAGCTTGGGGGCGGCGTTCATCGGACTGCGCGACAAAATTGCTCGATGCGTTGGCAAGCATCGGCAAGTGTGGTCTGCGAGGCGGCATACGAGACGCGAAAGTGCCCGGGGCTACCGAATGCCGATCCATGCACGGTCGCCACGCCGGTCTGGTCGAGCAGTTCACGCACGAAATCTTCGTCCGTGTGCATGATGTTCCCGTTTGCCGCGCCGCGGCCGAGGAAAGATTGACACGACGGAAACGCATAGAACGCGCCGTCCGGCACCGCGCAGTGGATATCCGGAATATCGCGAAGCGCGGCGACGAGACCGTCGCGCCGTGTCCTGAACGACGCCCGGCACGCCGCGACGAAGTCTTGCGGACCGGCCAGTGCCGCGGCCGCGGCCCATTGCGCGATCGAACAGGCGCCTCCCGTCAATTGGCTTTGTACGAGCTCCATCGCCTTGATCAGCGGCGCGGGACCACCGGCAAAGCCGATCCGCCATCCCGTCATCGCATACGCCTTTGAGACGCCGTTGACCGTCAGCGTCCGGGACTTCAGATCTGGGCAGACCTGCGCTAGCGTCGCATACGGAGCGTCCGTGTAGATCAGATGTTCGTAGATATCGTCGGTCAATATCCATACGTGTGGATAGCGGCGCAGCACGTCGCCTAGCGCGGCGAGCGAAGCCTTGTCGAGTACCGCACCCGACGGGTTCGAGGGCGAGTTCAGGATCAGCCAACGCGTGCGAGAGGTGATCGCCGCTTCGAGTTCTGCTGGCTGGAGCAGAAATCCTTCGTGCGCTTCTGTCGTGAGCGGCACGGGCTTCGCTCCGCACAGCTGTGTGAGCTGCGGATACGAAACCCAGTAGGGCGTAGGAATCAGCACCTCATCGCCTGGATTCAGCGTGGCCAGCATGGCGTTGGCGATGATCTGCTTGGCGCCCGCGCTTACGATGATCTCGGCGGCGCCATAACCCAGACCGTTGTCTCGCTCGAACTTTGCGGCGATCGCCTCCTTGAGCGCCGGTACTCCAGAAACCGGCGGATAGCGGGTGTTGCCCGCGGCCATGGCCGACCGCGCGGCTTCGCAGACATGTTCGGGCGTGTCGAAGTCGGGCTCGCCGATGCTCAGCGAAAGAATGTCCTTGCGACCGGCGGCGCGTAGATCGCGAGCTTTCTGCGTAATCGCGATTGTCGCGGACGGGCTGATGCGCGAGAGGGCGGTCGAACGCGTGAAATCTGTCGACATGGTTGGCATTCCTTTCGTTAGACGGCACGGATCGGGTTGCTGAGCCGGCCGAGGCCGGCGATGCTCACGTCGATGGTGCCGCCGTAACGGCGCAGATCGATCGTCGCCATCTTCCACGGCTCGACGGCCGGGACCGTGCCAATCGAGACGATGTCGCCAGCTTCGAGCGTGTGAGCGGCGGACAGATACTCGATCAGTTCGGGAATGCGATAGACCGCGTCCGACGAATATCCTTCCTGCACGAGTTCGCCGTTCAGATGCGCATCCAGCTTCAGGTCGTGCGGGTCGGGCACTTCGTCGGGCGTGACGAGAAATGGGCCCATCGGCGAGAAGGTGTCGAAGTTCTTCCAGCGGCCTGGATAGGTCAGCTGTTCCTCGCTGCCGTCCTTTCGGCGCAACCTGATCCATTCCGATTTCGCCCGCAGATCGTGAGCCGTCAGATCGTTGTGCACCGTATAGCCGAAAATGTGCTTGTGCGCGTCGCTGGCTGCAATGTGGCGGCCGCCACGGCCGATGATCAGCGCGAGTTCGACTTCGGGGCCGACCGCGCCGATGTCCGGGATTTCGATTGGATCGAACGGCCCGGTAATGCAGGTGCGCAGCTTGATGAAATATTGTGGACGTGGATTATCCGGTTTGATCGAGCGTTCCCAGTTGGCGCGGCCGTTGATCGCGATGGCGAAGAATTTCGGCGGCTCGGTGAGAGGCGCGCGCAGATGCACCTGATCGAGCGTGAGACCACCCAATTTGCGTGCCGCCGCTTCGTCGAGATTGGCGAGCGTCGTGCGAAGCGCAGCGAGATCGATTACACCACCTTGCGACAACGTGATGAAGTCGAGCATCGACCTGAGGGGGCGGTCTAGCAGAACCGCGAGATCGACGACCATTCCCAAAGGAAGGTAGGCGCCCACACGGCAACGGGTGTCGTCGGAAGTGTCGAATTGGCAAAAACGCATGATTTTCCTTGGGTTCGATCTCAGGCGGCGCGCACGAGCTTGCCGTCGGCATTGCGCGCGACGCCGTAGGCCGCGACCGCAGCTTCCCAACTGATGAAGCTGCGTTGCAGATCGGCTTCGATGAGTTCGAGCGGTCGCTCCGCCGCTGCGCCGAAACCGCCGCCGCCTGGCATATCGAGGACCACGCGCTCGCCGGCCGGAATCACCTGACGACCCTTGGGCTGCAGCGTCTTACCCGATTCGAGGCGCAATACCCCGTTGGCGCCTGCACTGCCGCCTGCGCGGCCACGTGGGGCGTGGTTGATCCGGTCAAAGGTGGCGAGGATCGCAAACGGTGCGTCTTCGCGGCTGCCGACCACCATCGTCTGTCCGAGGCCTCCGCGGTAGCGCCCGACCCCGCCCGAATCCTGGCGCAGTTCTTTTTTCCAGATCACGAGCGGCGTGATCGCTTCGGTGACTTCGACGGGAATGTTCTTGACGCCGCTCGGAAACGGCGTAGCGGACAGGCCGTCGCAACTGGAACGCGCGCCCATTCCGCCGCTGTGCAGACTCATCATCATGAAACTGGTTTGGGCAACGCCGGTGGCAGGCGTAAGACCGAGACCCGCGCCCGCCTTGACGCCCCACAGCGAGCCCGCGCCTTCAGCGGGCGCCCGTCCCGGCAGAAGTTCGTGCATGCAGCCGAACACGACATCGGGAACGAGATGGCCGATGACGCTTCGCACCGCGACAGCCGAAGGGAACGGCGCGTTGACGATTGTGTTCTCCGGCGCGGTGACGATGATCATGTCGAGCGAGGCCGAATTGTTCGGTACCTTCGGCGCAACGACGCACTTGACCGCGAACGAGGCGTAAGCAGCCGTATAGCAAAGTGGGCAATTGATGCCGAAGTCGGACACGGGCGCGCTGCCGGCGAAGTCGACCACAATCCGTTCGTCCTCGATGCTAACGCTGCACGCGAGATCGATGGGTTTGTCGTAGCCGTCGGTGCGCATCGTGTTGCTCGCGCTCTTTTTCGGAAGTGCGGCGAATGCGTCGAGCATTGCCTTGCGGGTGTTCTCGAAAATGTATTCCCGCACGGCGTCGAGACTCGTGATGCCGTATTCGCCCATCAACGCCGTGAGCGAGCTGGCTGCGTTGTCATTGCAAGCGGCCAGCGCGTACATGTCGCCGACCACCTGGGTCGCCTCGCGCACGTTATTGCTCACGATTTCGATCAACCATTCGTTGGTCTTGCCCTGGTCCGCAAAACGCATGATCGGCACACGCAGCCCTTCGTGATAAACGGTGCGGCCTTCTGGAGAGAAGCCCACGCCGCCGATATCGACCACGTGACTCGTGCACGCAAAGAACGCGACGACCCGGCCGTTCAGGAACGTAGGCGTGACGAACGTGAAGTCGTGCAGGTGGCCCGTGCCTTGCCAGGGGTCGTTCGTCAGAAAGACATCCCCTTCACGCATTTCTTCAACCGGAAAGCGCCTGACGAAGTGGGGCACTGCCATTGCCATCGAATTGATGTGACCTGGCGTGCCCGTGACGGCCTGCGCGAGCATCCGGCCTTCGACGTCGAACACGCCCGCGGAAACGTCGCCGCCTTCACGCGTCGAGACGCTGAATGCGGTACGGATCAGCGTCTGCGCCTGTTCTTCGACGATGGCAAGCAGACGGCTCCACATGACCTGGAGCTGGATCAAGTCGGACTTCATATCAGAATTTCCTTTCAAGCTGGATGTAGCCGGATTGCAGGATCAGCGCGTCGAAATTGCGGCCGATGAGGGTCGAGGTTTCGTCTTCGACGATGACGGCGGGGCCTTCCACGACCATGCCGGGCGCGAGTTCCGCGCGTACGTGGATGCCGTGTGGGAGTTCCTGCATCAGTTCAGGATCGAAGATCCCGCGCTGCGCCGAAGGCTTGGCGCGTTCGCCCCGCGACGTCGGGCCAACGGTGGCCGGCGCGGGCACTGGAATGTGCGCGGCCAGGCTCCAGGTCATGACTTCGACCCCGAGCTTAGGAATGGTCCCGCCGAACAGCGCCTCGTAGCGTTGCGCAAAGAGTTGTTCCATCAGTGTCCTGTCGGAGGCGACAAGGGCGCGCGCAGGCAGAGGAACGTCGATTTCGTGCCCCTGGCCGCGGTAGCGCATATAGGCCACGCGCTGCTCTTCGATCGAGCCATTCAAACTCGCCTTGCGGATCGCCGCCGCAGCCTCGGTGCTCATCGACGCGAACAGGTCGTTGACGACCTCGGCGTCAAACTCGTCCAGATTCACGTAACGGGAGCGCGTGACGTGATAGCCGATCGGCGCCTGCAGGAAGCCGATCGCCGATCCGACGCCGGCGCCGGTCGGAATCACGACCTTGCGGATGCCGCATTTGTCCGCGAGGCGCGCGGCGTGCAACGGCGCGGCGCCGCCGAAGGCAATCATCGTGCGTTCCTGCAGATTCTTGCCCCACTCGATGGCGTGCACGCGGGCAGCGTTGGCCATGTTCTCGTCGACGATCTCCGAGATGCCGGCAGCGGCCGCGCGCTCGTCGATCTCGAGGTGCGCACCGATCTCGGCGTACAGGGCGCTTGCGGCGGCGTCAGTACTCAGGCGAATCTGACCTCCGGCAAAGCGGTCGGGATCGAGCCGGCCGAGCATCAGGTCGGCGTCGGTGACGCTCGGCCGCTTGCCGCCGCGCCCGTAGCAGGCGGGGCCGGGCACGGACGACGCGCTCTCCGGGCCCACCGTGATACGCCGCATCTCGTCGACGCCGGCCAGCGATCCGCCGCCCGCGCCAATCTCAACCATTTCGATCACCGGAATCCGCAGCGGATAGCCGCTGCCTTTGAGGAAGCGATAGGCGCGCGCGACCTCGAAGGTGCGCGACTGCAGCGCTTTGTAGTCGTCAACGAGACAGATCTTGGCGGTCGTGCCGCCCATGTCGAACGACACCACGCGTTCTTCGCCCAGCTCCTGCGCGAGATTGCTGGCGAGTACCGCGCCACCAGCCGGTCCCGACTCGACGAGTCGGATCGGGAATTCGCACGCGGTCTGCAGCGTGGTCATCGAGCCGCTCGAGGTGATCATCAGCAGGCCGCAATGAAAGCCGCGTGCGGCCAGTTCCTGCTCGAGGCGTTGCAGATAGCCTTGCATCTGCGGACGGACGTATGCGTTGGCGACCGTGGTCGACACGCGGTCGTATTCGCGGATCTCGGGACTGACTTCACAGGACACCGACACCGGCACGCCCGGCAGCAGGCGCGCGAGAGCCTCGGCCGCGCGGCGCTCATGCGTATCGTTCGCGTAGCTGTGCAGGAAGCAGATGGCGACCGCTTCGATGCCGGCCTCTCTCATTTGCAGCGCAACACTCTCGAGCGCGACCTCGTCGAACGAGACGAGTTCGCTGCCATCCGCAGCGATACGGCCGGCGACGCCCCAGCGATGTTCGCGGGGCACAAGCGGGTCCGGACGCACCATATAGAGGTCCGACTGTTCGAAGCGATGTTCGTAGGCGATCTCCAGTGAATCGCGGAAGCCTTCGGTTGTGAGCAGTCCGACGCGTGCCCCCTTGCGCTCGATGATCGCGTTCGTGGCGAGTGTCGTGCCATGCACGATGGCACCGACATCAGCCGCCTTGATACCGGCTTTCGTAAGCGCGGCTTGTGCGCCTTCCAGGAACCCACATTCGGGCTCACTCGGCGTGGTCAGCACCTTCGCCGTATAACGGGTGCCGCCCACGTCCAGGACGACATCGGTGAAGGTGCCGCCTATGTCTACAGCCAGTCGAATCACAACGCTCTCCCTCTTGGTCCGACGGTCGCACAGCGCGATCTCGCGCTGCCTAATCGTCAGATGTTTCGATATACAATCTGCTGGACCAAATAATAGGACAACAAAAAAGAAAAGTGGACCTGGTGTAAATACTGATCTTTCGTCCTGTTATTCAGAACACAAATTTGTATAATGGGACCAATCCGGTGCGGTGGAGCCGGCAAATCAGCTACAGGAAAATTTTTTATGGAACGGTTCAAGGACAGGGTGGCGCTGGTGACCGGCGCAGCCCAGGGGATCGGACTCGCATGCGCGCAGCGGCTTGCGGAGGAAGGCGCACTGGTGATCGGCGCCGATCTGCAGGATTCGGTTGTCGATAGGATGAACGCACTCGGCGGCTTTGGCGTGAAGGCGGACATGGGCTCCCTGACCGATATCGCGCGTCTGTTCGATACCGCGCTCGGGATACGCGGCCGGCTCGACGTGCTGATCAACAACGCCGCCGTGACCAGCCCGGCGAGCTTTCTCGACTATCCGCTCGAAGAGTTCGAGCGTGTGCTGCGCATCAACCTGACATCAGCGTTCTCGGCTTCGCAGCGCTTCGCGCGCGAACTCGTCAAGCGCAAGGCGCCCGGTGCGATCGTCAACATGTCGTCGATCAACGGCCAGGTTGCGTTGCCCAACCAGACCGCTTATGTGACGTCCAAGGGTGGGTTGAACCAGTTGACCAAGGTCATGGCGATTTCCCTCGCGCAATACAACATCCGCGCCAATGCAATCGGGCCGGGCACGATCCTGACCGAAATGTCCAAGGCGCGCGTGTGGGCGACCGAGGAATCGCGTCAACGGATCCTGTCGCGCACGCCGCTCGGTCGTCCCGGTGAGACCAGCGAGATTGCATCGGTCGCGGCATTTCTTGCGAGCGACGACGCGTCGTACATGACTGGGCAGGTCGTCTATGTCGAAGGGGGGCGTCTGGCCCTGAACTACGTCGTCGATGTGCCAGCCGCGGCGTGAACGTCGAAGCCTTTCGCCCCAAAATCTTTCCCAGTTCACCGTCTTCGCTGATTCGTCGGTGAAGACAATCTGTAGTTAAAAATATCGAAGTGCCTGGAGATCTCCATGAAAAAGCATGTCATCGCACTGGCTGTATCCGCAGCAACTGCCGCCCCCGTATTTGCCCAGAGCACTGTCACGTTATATGGCGTGATCGACGAGGGCATTAACTACACCAGCAACGTCGGCGGCAACCATGAGTTTGAGATGGCGAGTGGCTACGCACAGGGCAGCCGTTGGGGGCTCAAAGGCTCGGAAGATCTGGGTGGTGGTATGAAGGCCATCTTTCAGTTAGAAAACGGCTTTGACGTGAACACGGGCAAGCTGAATGAAGGCGGCCGCCTGTTCGGCCGCCAGGCTTACGTCGGTCTGAGCGACGACAGTTACGGTACGTTGACGTTTGGCCGTCAGTACGATTCGGTGGTGGATTACCTCGGACAAACCACGGCTAACGGCAACTGGGCCGGCTATCTGTTTGCACACCCGTACGACAACGATAACTCCGACAATTCGTTCCGCCTCGACAATGCCGTCAAGTACGCGAGCCCGAATATCGGCGGCTTCCAGTTCGGCGGCGCGTATGCGTTCAGCAACGACACAAACTTCGCCAACGACCGTGCCTACAGCTTCGGCGGTCAGTACGCGAATGGCGGTTTGCTGGTAGCGGCCGCTTACATGCAGGCCGACAATCCAGGCGTGACGACCGGCGGTGCCATCACCACCAACGACGCGAGTTTCATCGCAGAGCGCATGCGCGTGTGGGGCGCCGGTATTAACTACACGTTTGGTCCGGCTACCGTTGGCTTCGTATACACCAACTCGAACTACAGGAATCCGACGGCGAACGGCTACATCAGCACGACCACTCCCCTCGTGACGGGTTCGACGTTGAACACGCTGAAGTTCCAGAATCTCGAAGTGAACGGCAAGTACCAGATCACGCCGGCGTTCTTCGTGGGCGCGGAGTACATCTACACGATCGAGAACTTCGACGCCTCGACGGGCAACGTGAAGCCGAAGATTCAAACGGTCGGCCTGATGGCTGACTACAACCTCTCGAAGCGCACCGACGTCTATATCCAGGGCGTGTACCAGAACGTGTCCGGCGACAAGACCAACTCGGTGCTGGACGATGGCTTCGTGCTCGGCACCGACGCTCCGTCGTCCACCTCGAGTCAAACCGTGGTTCGCGTTGCTTTGCGCCATAAATTTTAGGATTTCTATCGAATTGACGACTGGCTATCGAATGACAGTGTCGTGGTGCGTTCAATGCAGCATCACCGGCTTTGTTATGACAGGGCCAGTCGTCAGACTCGTTGACGAATATTCCGATATTTTGAGGGATGCGTGATGCCCAAAGGTCTAGGAGTATGGTTTGTCACTGGAGCAGCACGTGGGCTTGGCTACGCGATTGCATCCGAGGTCCTGCGTCGAGGCGGTTCGGTCGTGGCAACAGCACGCGAGCCGAATGCGCTTCGCGCCACTTTCTCGAATTTTCATGACGAGCAGCAGCGGTTGCTGACCATCCCGCTTGATCTGCTGTCGACAACTAGCGTGGACGAGGCGATCCACTCTGCCATCGCGCGGTTCGGGAGGATTGACAAACTTGTCAATAATGCAGGGTACGGACTGCTTGGAGCGATCGAGGAAGCAGACGAACAGGAAACCGAGGCTGTATTCAGAGTCAATGTTTTCGGAACTTTGAGAATGACACGCGCGGCATTGCCACATCTGCGCAACGTGTCGGGCCACGTCGTTAACATTTCGTCGTTGGGCGGCTTCGCTGCAAGCGCAGGATGGGGCATCTACAACGCCACGAAATTTGCGGTTGAAGGCTTGTCCGAAGCGTTGGCGCTGGAGGCAGGCCCGCTTGGAGTAAAGGTCACAATTGTCGAGCCGGGTTCATTCCGCACCGACTTCCTTTCCGGCAACTCAATGAAACGCACTCGTAACATTATTGACGACTACGCGACAACCGTCGGGAAAACCCGGGAAGTCGCTCAGTCGCGGGCAGGGCAGCAGATCGGGGATCCCGTCCTCGGTGCCAAGGTGATCGTTGATGCTGTTTGCTCAGATGCCCCGCCGCTGCGCCTCGTGCTGGGCGCAGACGCCATCCAACGCATCGAAGGAAAGCTGGCGCAAGTGCGCAACGAGCTCGATGCCTGGCGCGCTGCATCGACCAGGACGTCATTCTGACGCACCTTCGGCGAACGATGGGTCAACTTGCGGACACGATTGCTCATGAGGTCAATCGGCCGATCGCCGTGTCGATGTCCGCTTCCGCACGGCCCATGCCACCGGGCAATCCGGCGGCGTCGAGGTGATGGGCGCCGTATCTGGTGAGAAAGACCGCGTGGCGCACACCGCCGACCTGATGGTCTCGACGAAGCCCTCTTCGATTTCGGTGCTGAACTTCTTGTTGTCGGGTGCCGTCCAGTTCGCCGGCAGGTATCGTCGGCGGCCCTTCGCTTTGAAGCGCGCGGCCTCCCTTCCGTCCCACTTGGCGCTAACCCGATTCGACAGCTTCTCTGGTCGAGCGGCGATCTCCTGTCGTACCACGACCACCATGCCAGGTGGTAGAACCAAAGGGCACGCTGCGAGGACCGCGGAGCCACGGGCGTGAGATTCCTTAGAGGGCAGCTCTGCCAGGGTGGGTGGCCGATCGAAGGGGCGCCGAGAGTAACGCAGACGAGCGGAAGGATGAGTGGTATCGACCCGACCTAGCCGGTGCGTAACACACATCACCTTGCCCTCCACCTCCGATTGATTCTTCGAATTGCCACCCGATACCCAAAATCGTTGCCACGTCTACTCCAGCAGGTGCCAGCTCTCAATCAGAAGGGGTCGGTCCGCCGCCATTGAAGCGGCGACATGGCGAACCGGCCTTTGAAAGCGCGGCTGAACGCAGCCTCAGATTTGTAACCAACGCGCCCTGCGACTTCAGAGATCGGCGCGCGACCGTAGCGCAACAGCTCAGCGGCGCAGTCAAGGCGCCAGGCGGTCAGATAGGCCATGGGAGCCTGGCCGACGACGCGTTGATAACGGTCTGCAAACGCAGAACGGGAGAGATTTGACAATTTGGCAAGTTCCGTAACGTTCCAGTCGCGGCCAGGTTCGGCGTGCATTGCCGACATCGCCTTGCTGACACGCTGGTCGATCGCACCTGATAACCATCCTCGCCCGACCTCGCCCCCGGACGCCCAGGTGCGCAGCAACTGCACAAAGATGACATCGAGCAACCGGGAAATCATCGCGACCGCGCCAGCACGAGGAATAAGCGCCTCGTCGAGGATAAAGTGACAACTGAGTTCAAGCCATTCAAACGGTCGGTCGCGCAGACCTTTCAATACGATCACAGGTGGCAGGACTGCCAGGATACGACGTGCCAGCATGCCGTCAAATCCAAAGTCGCCGCAGAGCCAGGTCGTATCGCCATGGCCCAGTAAAAGGCGTTCCCGGTCGTATTCGTGTTTGGCGAGATCAAGAAGAGAACGGGCATCCCGACCACGCTCGTCAGAAATCGTATGGCCATTGCCGTGCATCAGCATCACAAGATCACCCTGCGATGCAAGGAACACTTCGTCGAGGCCATCGACGGAAATTACGACGGATCCGCTGCGTATGATGTGCAAACGATGTTTGCCCGCAGGAAAGTGAATGCCGAATGGTGATGTCGCCGCACAGGTAAAGACGGTATTCCCACGAACCCGGATAAGTTCGAGAACGTCCGACAGCGGATCGCGCTGCAACGCAAAAGGATCGTTCTGAACGTCCGAATCGGTCGACACCCGAGCACGAGAATCCCGATTATTTGTCATCGAATCGCGTGGTATCCCATGTTGTCATCGAACCGTCGTGAATTTGGAGTGTTATCGCGAACATGGCTGTTGCCGTTAATGGGAGTATCAGCAGGACATCATGCAAGCACAAACAGGCGGAACAGGTCGCTCCGCCGATGACGAGGTGTTCACCAAGGCGTCAACGGATATCTTCACTTCCCAGGTCCAGTCCGCCAGTAAATGGCCTTGAAAAAGCACAATACCCCAGAGTGGGCGAGTTGTTCACAACGCCGATACCGACAGGCGTTTCAGCAAAGAAATCCGGCCTTGCCGTCATGGGTTCACGCGCCCCTCGTTGATACGATGGACACCCTGTTCATTCGGGCAACCATCATGGCAAAGACCTTCCTGCTAGTACACGGCGCATGGGTAACGACTGATAGCTGGACTGGGTTTCGCGACTTCATTGAAGCGCAGGGCCATGAGGTTGTGGTACCTCCGTGGCCCTATATGGAAGGGTCAGTTGAGGCGCTGCGGCACACTCCTGACTCGCGACTATCATCACTGACAATCAAAGACCTCGTCGATCACTTCGAGGAGCATATTCAGTTGCTGCCCGAGCCCCCGATATTGATCGGGCATTCCTTCGGCGGATTGATCGTTCAAATGCTGCTTGATCGTGGTTTGGGTAAAGCTGGCGTTGCAATCGACGCTGGACCGCCGAGAGGCGTTCTTCCGAGCCTCAGGGCCATCCGGTCGGCGCTCCCGGTGTTGATGGCCTGGCGTGGGTGGTCGCGTATCCTTTCCATGTCGTTCAAAAGCTTTTCGACGACGTTCGCGAATACTTTGCCGCTTTCCCAGCAAAGGGAAACCTTTGATCGGCACATCGTGCCTGCACCCGGGCGGATCTATTTCCAGGCGGCCTTGGGTATCGGAAATGCTGTCAAGTTCGACAACCCGAAGCGCGCTCCGCTGTTGCTGATCGCCGCTGCCAAAGATCGAACGTGTTCGCCTTCGATGGTGCGTGCAATGTATCGGAAACACAGTCGGGCGCCAGCCCGGACAGACGTCCTCGAATTTACCGGTCGCAGTCACTGGCTGATCGCCGAGCCAGGATACAAAGACGTTGCCGCTGAGATCCTCAAGTGGGCTGAGGTAAACGTGAAATGACTGTCCAGGACTTGGCGTTGCGAATTGAAGCTTCCGAAAGGGGCATGGGGGAACTCCTCTTTGTGGCATCGACACTCTATAGAGCAGCCATTCCGCATCTACTGAGACAGTCAAGAATCCGTGATTTTCCGTGTCGCCTACGTCGGCAAACGCAGCCGGCGAAATTGGGCGGATAGCGAGTTGGCGCGATGAACACGTGCCACCTCAACTAATCGCCTCGCAAAACGACACTTTTGCGCAACGAATCACTCGCGAAAGCCGGATCTTCGCCAGCCGGCAGGGTGACGGAAACTGACGTATGTTCCATTGCGCTCTTCGGCTTTAATCCCGGCCAATTCGCCTCTTCCCATGTCGCGACCCAGTCGAGTTTGCCAACACTCGCGCCGGGCACGAAGCGCAATCTGAAGGAGCCGTCGAAATCTTCGCGGCAATGCGGCGAGTGCTGGTAGTCGTGCTCGGAAAAACACGCACGAATCGACTTGTAGCAACTGAATGGCAGCTTCTTGACCCGTGTTGCCCCGGCGTGGCTACCATCTGCGCTTAGTTCAACGAAGTCGGCATTTTCCCAGCCGCCTTCACCGCCCGACTACCTCTCCGACCAACCGGCCAGCACTGCCACTGCATATCGGTCGCTTTCGAGCGGGTATAGCGCAGGGTAAATATCAAGCGGTGGCTGCACTTTTTGCCGCAAGGTCAGTTTGTATGTCGTCATCTTTTTTCCGTTCACCAAATGGTTTTAACGTGCGCGTAGGCGCGGATTTTTTCATCCTTCGTCACCAGCGGGACGGCCAGCTTGCGCGCGGTTGCCACAATCATTCGGTCTGCAGAGTCTTTGTGGAACTCGCCCGGCAATTCAACTGGCTTGACCGCGATTTCGGGATCGACCGGGATGAAGCGCCCCGCTTCTATAGCCAACACTGTTGAAAGCCAACTTCCCACGTCCATCGACAGAACCAGTTTCTCGCGCTCAACAAGCATTGCAATCTCCCACGCGGAGATAGCCGACACGATGATTTCGCCGCCGGCAAGCTCGCGCTCGATGGCGGTTTTTGCCCTTTTGCTCAGCGTCGGATCGTTGGCCACCCACCACGCCAGCGTGTGCGTATCCAGAACGATCACTTCGCCGCCTCCCACGCATCCTCGGCTACCGGATCCGTGGGGTTGTCATAGCGCACTACCGAGCCACGGAGCACGTCCAGCGGGTTGCACGAGAAGCCGAGCAGTCTCGCTTGGCTGCAATGCAAGCCCGTATGCGACTGCGAGCAGTGTCACGTCGCGCTGAGGAGATTGACCCGTTACGGCGGCGACCTTGACCATATGAGCGAACTGATGCTGCTCAATAACCGGAGTTTTTGGTATTTCGGAATGTGCGTATAGGAGTAGCGCATTCTGATGCAGTCTCGCGCCCGGAACGCGAAAACGGCCCGCAGACGTCCGTGCTTCCTGCGGTCCTCGGAAACCGGACGAGCGGGCAGGGCGTCAACGTGAAGGCGAGGGCACTCGCCGGCGGACGGGTGGCCCCGGGGCGCCCGTCGACGAAGGGCGTCGCGGGTACGGCTTACACCGGCCGGGTCCCGGACATCGTACGGGAACGCTGGCGTGAGCGCGATCGGCGGGCGCCTGCGTATGTGCTGCAACCCGCCACAGCGACGCCGGCCGGGCAGGGCAGGTTTGCCAACAGCTGCAGGCGGCTACGCGAACGGCGACCCGGGATAACGTGTGGAAGCGAGCGGTGAACACTCCTTGCGAATTTCTGTAGTGCGCTCAGATCGCGCTGGAGGTCGGCGCCCAGCAACGGGCGCTTGCCAGGAGAAAAAAACCGACCGGGTTAGCGGTCGGCTAAAGATTCTGGCAAATTCCGAGGGCCGTGCCAGAACCTGAGAGGCAGCTATTGCCGAAAGTCGATCAGTCGGCATCGGGAGCAACGGCGCAGAACCGCGGACAGCCAGTAGCGAGGATCGCATGTTGGGCAACATCGCTTCTCTGGATGTCGTCCTGCCCGCGTAGGAGGTCTATACGATTTTTGTAACGTGCCACAATGATGAGCATCGCGCCAGCTCCCCAGGTTGATAGGCTGAGACAGAACAGGCCAGGGCCTCCGCGCTTACGGGCCGCGGGCGCAAAGTCCGTCATTGCAGGCACGCCCAACGGCCAGACATCATCGAAGTCACTCGCGTATGCTCGCGCCGCCGCCTCGCACGTCAGCAGGTTCGCGTTCTCCGTGTTCCTGCTATCGCCCGCATCTGTGTAGTTCATGCTGCCTTCCTCGACAGCGTTCAGCGCACGAACAAGTGTCACCTTTTCGTGAAAGATCGGCCAACGATCCTCGTACCGTACTTCAGCTCCCTGCCGCCCCACGCACTGGTAGGTGGGCGTATACGGCTTGCCCACATTCTCTCGCTCGTCAACCGCCAGCTTCAGTGTCGCACCCCGGTCTAGCGCTGCATGCAGCGCTCTTACCATACGGCTGCTTGTAAATTCGTATGCTTCAACGTCAATTTCCTGCACGTGCGTCAGGTTGAGCGCCTGGTGAACCGCTATGAGGAATCCGGTGCGGCGGGACTGGCCTCGCGCAGACGCGGCCGTTCCGGCAACCGGAAGCTGGGCGAAGGACTGGCTCAGAGCGCGCTGGCGATCATCCGTGAGCGCTACGCCGATTTCGGGCCGACGCTGGCCTGCGAGAAGCTTTGGAAGTGCCACGGCATCCGGATGGCCAAGGAAACCGTGCGGCACCTGATGACCGATGCCGGGCTGTGGATTCCGCGCCGGTAGCGCCCGCCGAAGCTCTATCAGCC
>Ga0153933_1000299_pt1 | contig 20771 bp, 19 predicted proteins | sample TSNJ017MetaG_FD_102275 | JGI IMG/M metagenome (GOLD analysis project Ga0153933, IMG submission 102275) | Attine ant fungus gardens microbial communities from New Jersey, USA - TSNJ017 MetaG | ecosystem: Host-associated > Fungi > Mycelium > Unclassified | place: USA: New Jersey, Wharton State...
AGTAATCAGTAATCAGTAAAACAGTGATTAGAGCTCATCAGCCTCAGGACTGATGATTGATTACTTCTCCCCAACCGGCTGGGCTGTTCCAGGACGTTGGTTTTCTGCAACTCACAGGAAGTTGGCGAGTTTAATAAGTGAACCTATTAAATCCTTAAGATCATTCTCTCCGGTCTTACCAGATATCCAACACCCCGCTCTCTCTGGGATTGGCCTTGAAGATCGATCTTGTAATAAATGCTGTTGTTCTTCACCCGGCATTTTGGCCTCGTGGAGAACGATGTCTGACGAAAATCTCCTATGTTGAAGTTCGTTTCTAAACGAGTGCATCTAGTGCTCTTCGCAAGCGTTCTGGGGTTTGTTCCCTTGCTCGCCTCCGCAGACGTCGCGATTACCGTCGCCCCTCCCGTAATCCCAGTTTACGACCAGCCTCCTTGTCCTGGAGATGGATACCTCTGGATCCCGGGTTACTGGTCCTACGGAGATGATGACTATTACTGGGTACCCGGGGTGTGGGTACTACCACCCGAAGTCGGCTTTTTATGGACCCCGGGATGGTGGGGCTGGGGTAATGGAGGCTATTTTTGGCACGGCGGTTATTGGGGGCCTCACGTCGGGTTCTACGGCGGAATCAACTATGGATTCGGCTATTTCGGAACCGGTTTCTGGGGCGGCCATTGGGACGGTGGTCATTTCTTTTATAACAGCGCCTGCTGGCATGTCGGCGCCGGCTTTCACAATGTCTATTCTAACCACTCATGGGTAGAAGCAGGTAGCCGGGCTAGCTTTAACGGACCAGGCGGAATCGATCGGAGACCGACCGCTGAAGAAGAAAGATACGCTAATGAGCGACATCTTGGATTGACCGAGGGGCAACGAGCGCATGAGCAGGAGGCCATCCATGACCGCGCGCAAAAGTTCTCAGAGAACAAGGGCAACCCTGGTAAAACGGCCCTTACCAAGACAACGCATGAGACGCTGACGAAGACGACTCACGAAACGGTAACCAAGACCGCTCACGAAACCGAGCATCACGGAACCACCGAGCACCACGGTACTACGGAACATCACAGGACGACCGAGCATCATACCACCGAACATCACACGACCACCACTACGCACCACACGACGCCCAAACCTTCCGAGCATCACTCGGCGCCACCGAAAAAAGGGAGCAGCCCCAAGAAAAAGTAGGCTGCCTCAACTGATATAAGTTCTTGGGGCGCAACCACCGATAGTGCCGTGCACTTGAGTGGATTGCGCCCCAAATATTTTCTCTGTGGCGAAGTTCGCGCAACCATCGCCGGTGTTTTTGGTTTAATGGAGCAGCAGGTGAGTACCTGCCTAGAATCAATGGAGTGGTCTAGCTCAGGCAGTCAACAGCCCCGCATTCTGTCGGGTCGACCCTTACGTTGATCTTGTTATAAAAACGCTTGCGTTGGCCGGCTTAAGCCGTGTCGAGGTTGGCCCGCAAACCACGATTACCTGACACAAATAATCCCTAAATATGCTGAAGTTCATTAGAGTTCGATTCATCCTACTCGCTTTGCTGCTGGGCATGACGCCCGCACTTTCGTCAGCGCAAATTTCGATCACGATCGCACCGCCTGCGCTTCCGGTTTTCGATCAACCACTCTGCCCCGGAGACGGCTACATTTGGGTCCCAGGTTATTGGGCTTACGCACAAAACGACTATTATTGGGTTCCCGGTGTCTGGGTCTCAGCCCCGCAACCGGGATATCTCTGGACGCCGGGTTACTGGGGTTTTGAAGGAGGACATTATGGTTGGCACGCCGGCTATTGGGGGCTTCATATCGGCTTCTATGGCGGTGTTAACTATGGGTTCGGTTATTTTGGATCCGGTTTCGTGGGGGGCAGATGGGAAGGTGGCAGATTTCTCTGTAACACCGCCGTTTGGCATGTGAACACGACCGTGGTTCACAACACCTACGTTGACCGTACAGTGGTTAGGAATGTTACGGTCAACCGAGTGAGCTTCAATGGCGTCGGTGGTATCCAGGCCAGGCCGACGGCCGCCGAACAAGCCGCTGCTCGCGAGCAGCACATAGAGGCGACCCAGGAACAGCGGACGCATGAAGAGACTGCAGTTCAAGATAAGAACCAAAGTTTCTCCGTCAACAAGGGTAACCCGACTAGGACTGCAGCTACCAAAGTGGGCGCTACCGAAGAAGTGAACCATGCTGCGACTCCGGTACCGGAGCAAAAGGAGACCAATAAGCCTGAAGAAGCGAACCGGGCCCCGACTCCAGCGGAGGAGCAGAAGGAAACGAATAAAACGGAAACGAACAAAGAAGAAACCACGAACAAAGAGCCAGCCACCAAAGAGGAGACACCGAAAGCTAATCAGCCGGCTGCTAAGCGTGGAGAGGAAACAGACAAAGAGAAAGAGCGGACCACTACCAAAGAAGAGGTAAAGAGCAAAGAGTCGGCTACTCCGGAGAAACGCGAAGAGAAACCAAAGGCCGAGACTCAGAAGGGCCATCAGGAAGCCAAGCTGAAACCGACTGAGGAGAAAGCAAAGGGCGAAAAAGAGAAGGACGAAAAGAAGGAAAAGGACAAGCAACAATAGCCGGCTAGGCTAGTTTAGGTATTTGGGTGGAGCGGCCTGGTACATTAGGTCGCTCTACCGCGCGGCTGGAAACGCAGTCGCCAAAATTGTACCGTAGGGACTAATGATCGTAGCCAGGCAATTTATTGCCTGAAACTTCGGGATACTACCCCTTCTCGATCATTGCGTAAGCGTTATGATTGTGGATCGACTCGTAGTTTTCTGCTTCGATCCGATACCAGGTGATCCTCGAATCGGCGTTGGCTTTGATAGCGATATTGCGGACGAGATCTTCCACAAATACCGGATGCTCGTAGGCTCGCTCGGTTACGGCCTTTTCGTCGGGCCGTTTTAACAAGCTATACAGTTCTGCGCTGGCCGAACTTTCCACCAACTGAATCAGCTCCTCGACCCAGACCAGACCATCAAAACGGACGCTTAAGGTGACTTGGCCTCGCTGGTTGTGCGCCCCGTATTTGCTAATGGCTTTGGAACAGGGGCATAGCGTCGTAACCGGTACCATCACGGTCACCACGAAATCGGACTCTTTGCGCGAAGTAGTCGCCGTGAAGCGCACATTGTAATCCATGAGGCCAACCGAGCCGGTAACTGGAGCCTGCTTTTCGATAAAGAACGGGAACTCAAAATCGACGTGGGCTTGCTGGGCATCGAGACGCTGCTGAAGATGGCGCAAGATTTCTTTGATATTGTCAACGTGCACCACAGAGCCGTGCTCGTTTAGCACTTCAATAAAGCGGCTCATATGCGTACCCTTAAAATGATGGGGCAGATCAACAGTCAGAGCCACCCTGGCGATGGTGTGTTGAGACGAGTGTGCTTTGTCTCGGACGACGATCGGAAAACGCACATCGGTAACCCCAACCCGATCGATGCGAACTTCCCGATGATCGGGAAGGCTTTGGGTATCGACCAAAGTGGGTGTCGTTTGCGGTTCCATTCTATTTTCTCCCTCTTATCGGGGCTAAATATTCACAGATTACGCAGATTACGCAGATTTTTTTTACGATACGGATGAGCATCCGGGAGCCGCGTCGCACCAAAAGCCGACTTTGCCCCATCGCTGATGAGCGGGAGCTGATCCCTCAGCAAAAAAAACGCGTAATTTGTGCGATCTACGGATATTTTTCCCCCAGGTGAAAGAATATCATCAACTGCTCCGTTTGGTTTTGGAAAAAGGCCGGCCGAAACCTGACCGAACTGGTGTCGGTACGCTCTCCTATTTTGGTGCGCAGGCGCGCTTCGACCTTTCCAAAGGGTTTCCTCTGCTTACGACCAAGCGGGTCCATTTCAAGTCGGTGGTTCACGAACTGCTTTGGTTTATCCGTGGACAGACCAACGTCCGCTTCCTTAACGAGAATGGAGTTACCATATGGGATGAATGGGCGGATCCTAAAGGGGAGCTTGGCCGGGTTTATGGCGCCCAATGGCGAGATTGGAAAACGGCTGATGGCCGGTCGGTGGACCAACTAAGCGAGGTTGTCCGCATGATCAAAGAGAATCCGGAAAGCCGTCGATTGATCGTGACTGCCTGGAATCCGGGCGAGGTATCGCAAATGGCATTGCCGCCTTGCCATGCCTTGTTCCAATTCTACGTGCTTGACGGGGCTTTAAGCTGCCAGCTGTATCAAAGGAGTGCCGATCTTTTTCTGGGCGTGCCGTTCAATATAGCTTCCTACGCGTTGTTGACCTTAATGATGGCGGCTGTTTGCCGGCTAAGACCCGGTGAATTCATTCATACCTTCGGAGACATCCATATCTACTTGAACCACCTGGACCAGGTGAAAGAGCAGTTGTCCCGCCCATTGAAACCGTTGCCGGCGATCAACTTTCGCCGGGTTCCAGCGACTTTGCCTGAATTTGAGTACAACGATTTCGAGCTCGTCGGGTACGATCCTCATCCGGCTATCAAGGCTCCAATAGCGGTTTAACCAGCGTCGATTTTACCAGGAAAGCAGATTCCAGAGTATTCCGATCTCTACGGTAAAGACGGCGACCAAAAGGAAAAGGCCAGCCGGCTCGATCCAATTTGGCGCTTTTTTGTCTTTGAAAAGCCACCAGCCGAACCAACGGATGAAAAGAGGCATGGTGATGAAACTGGTCGCGGCGACGCTGACACAGTTGGCAATGAAAGTGGCGAGTGATGCATGCAGACCCAATGTCGTTAAGATAGGGCTCAAAAAACGCATCTCGAGCATCACGATGGGAAAGAGGCCGAGAATGACCAGTAACGAGGTTTTCCAATTTGGCGGCCCTTTGCCGGTGACCGGATTAATCGGTACCCAGCCAGGGAAAGCCGTCGCCAAGTGCAGGAGCTGTTCGTGGTCGATGAAGGCCTTAGACTCGTGAAGTAGCTGGGCTCGTTCCGGGGATTCCATCCAAGCTTCCAGATGGTTGGTGGTGTCGAAGCGAATGATTGTGGTCCAGAGACCGTCCTTGTCGGCCGGCGGCTGGAGATACATCCCCTGATAGCCGGCATATTTAGCCTGGGCAGCCTGGATGCGTACCGCCCATTCCCGATAGGTGGTTTCCATGTCGGGCTTAATCCTTGAAAAAATCACCTCGGTGACGTTCGAGCCCGGTGTTTCTCCTGGGCGATCCAACCGGGCAGCTTCACCCAATGTGCCACCCTCGAGTAGAGGAGTAACCTCTCCGACCAGTTTTGCTCGTTCGCTTGAACGTTGCCAGGCCGCCAGCTCTTGCTCGGAACGGAAATTCAGGATGATAGTCCATTCATTACCGCCTGATTGCGAAGGTGGAATAACGTCGCTGCCAATGAACCCGGCGAACTTGTCGATTATCGCGTTATGCCGCGCTTGCCAGGCCGCGAAGGCTTGGTCTTGTCCTGCGCGAAGCTTAGCGCTAGCGATGAGCGCAGCCGGCGCGCTCATTTCCGGGTGGTCATAGGTAGCTCTCCGATTGCGCCGATTTGTTCGATAAAGCCATTTTTGGCGTAAAGGCCGGCACTTTCAATTCAGGGCGCTGGCTGTCCATGGTGACCAGGACGTCGTCATTCTCGAGCAAGGTGGGCATTTAGGAGGGAAATTAGCTCTACCCAGCGGCGCTCCATGCTCAGCGTGGTAGCATTAGAAAAACTATAAATATAGGCATATATAAGAGTGGTGAACCTCGTCAATAGAAAAGGCGCGACGGGTCTCCTAACCATTTAATGCGTTTCAACGGAGGCTCGATTTACACTGTCCGTGCGTCAGAGAGGCCGTCGAAGTATCCAAAGAAAACGCCGTCCGGATCATATTTGTCGCGGAGCTCGGCGAGCCGTTTCCAGTTTTCCGGCAGGAAAGCGCCGGGGGCGTTCACAGGTTTTTCCACGGTGTTGGATTCGCCGATGTAATAGCCGCAGTTAAAGGGGGCGAGATCAGCGATGAGGGCGCGATGCCAGACCGTGTTGGCTTCGTCGTCGGCAGGCTCTGTCCACATCGTCCAGGGTCCGGCATAGATGCGGGCCGTCATTGAGAACGCCGCGTCGGAAAGGGGCGGAGGAAGGACGGGTCCGGTGAAGAACACAAGGAGAATCAGAGAGATCGGTGACGGGGCCTTGAGGATGTGATCGATCGCCAGTTGGGTGTATTTGGCCGCGGGAACGTTGGTGAACGCCGCCTCGACACGGTTACGCAGAGTGGTCGGCCAGAGCGCTCCGGAAGCGTCGAACAGCTCCTCAAAATTCACCGGCGCGGGAGGAAAGCGCCTCAGGCACCTTCCGGTCAGCGGGCATTCGTCCAGCAATGAAAGCTCCGCGAGGGCCTGCTCCGGCGTGTCTCCGAAGGAGGTTCCCGTCACCAAGCACACCTTACCGGAGGGAGTCCGTTCCATGAGCTCTGGGGGAGCTGTCAACAGAAAGAGGCTGAGCTCGACACTGGTCGCCAGGATTCCGGCGATTTTCTCAAGCCACGCCGCCACGGCGGGGGCATCTTCGACAGGATAATACCAGCTGCCTCCGCGCATCGCCCGAGGCAACGGATGCAGCTTGAGATGAAAGCGGGTGAGAACTCCGAAAAATCCGGGCCCGGCCCCTCGCGCGGCCCAGAAATAATCCTGGTTCTCACGCTCACTGGCGGTGATCAGCCTTCCTTCGGGGGTGACGAGTTCGATAGCCTCAACGCTATCGCAGCCATGACCCCAGACGCCTTGATTCCAGGACATGCCGCCACCAAGCACGTAACCGCTCAACTTGACCTGAGGGCAATGTCCGCTGGGAAACGCCAACCCGAGAGGATTAAGCGCTTTTTGTACGTCGCGATTGCTGATGACCGGCTGCACGACGGCCCGGCGGGCTACGGGATCAATCGAAAGGATTTTGTTGAGGTTGCCGATGTCGATAAGTACTCCACCGTTTCTCAGCGTCGGCTGGCACCAATTGTGCCCTCCGCCGCGTACGACAACCTTCAGCCTATTGGCGCGCGCAAAGAGAATGGTCGCAATGACATCCTGCTCGTCATTCACGCGGACGAGAACCTGAGGAGTGCGGTCAGGAATCAGTCGGTTCCACAGGTTTGCATGGAGCAGTTCGCCAAATCCGGGGTCTCCGCGGACAGCGACCAACCCCGTGCAGGTTTTCCTGAGTGTATTGATATTCATCGGAGTCTCATGTGGGACATGAAGACTTCGCAGCCGGGCGGACATGGGATCGGAGAACCGCCGCCCGATTAGCTTCCGGCCGATTAATAAGCGTGGCGATCCTTTTTGCTCTCCCAGGCTTCGCAGGCCTGGAGCGCGAAGTCCCTCTCGAAATCCGGATAGCATTTGATCGCCTTCCTCTCCTCCCAGGGAAGCCGGAAGTCGATGTACTGGAACTCGTCGTCAAAGCCGATCTTGCTCGTGTCCGCGAGACGCGTGCCGAAATACACCTTGTCGATGCGTGCCCAGTAAATTGCGCTCATGCACATCGGACACGGGGCCCCGTTCACGTAGAGCTCGCAGCCCTTGAGCATCTGCGCCCGCTCGGGCACCGGGTCGGGCGAGCCTTCGGGTCTCGGAATCAGCTTGAGATTCCCCTCGTGGTAATCTGAACCCAGCAGGGCCTTGGAGTTAATGCGGCTGCAGGCGTCAATGATAGCGGTCACTTCAGCGTGATAGACCGGTATGCCGGTAAGTAGAACGCGGTTCTGGCCGCGGCCGATGATCTTACCATCCTTCACGATGACTGCTCCGAACGGTCCGCCCCATCCCTTTTCGACGGATTCGATGGCGAGACGGGTCGCCTCGTGTAGGAACTGTTTTTTATATTCGTGGCTCTCGATATCTGTGGTGCTCATTTGTGTTTGCGTAGTTTATTGATTGTTGGTGCTGGTTGCTCTGACGAGGTGCACAGGGATACGCCAGCAGTGTCGTTTGCCTCGCTGGGATCAGGACTTCTCCCAAACAAGCGCAGGCGCTTCGCAACGCCGCGAAGCTCTTCGACCAGCGCATGGAGACCGGCCCGCCATGGTGGGACGAAGTTGACCTCTTTCCCACAGCCGATCTCCTCGTTCGTGCCGATCTGTTTGATAGAACAGTTCCTGTCGTAAATCCTGGCGCCTTTTGATTCGCGGCGCTGGCCGTCCATGGTGACAAGGACCTCGGCGTTTTTAGCGAGCCATGTGGGCATTGCGGGAATTCAGCTCTACCCAACAGCGCTCCGTGCTTGGAGTGGTAGCACTATAAAATCTATAAAAATGGATTATGGAATTTATAAACTCAGGTCAATCAAAAAAGACACCTCTCTCTCGATCCCCTCTGGGACCCACCGCAGAAATTTTTGATCGCAAGATTCAAAGAAGAATACAAATCCAGCCCGGAACGTTAAAGAAAGCATCGTTATGATCGCCATTGCCGCCATGACACCCTCCCGTGTGATCGGGCGTGGAAATGAAATCCCCTGGCGAATTCCAGGGGAACAGAAGTGGTTCAAAGAGGCCACCCTGGGCCATCCTATTCTGATGGGGGGGAGGACTTTTGAATCGATTGGGCGTCCTTTACCTGGTCGACAAAATCTAGTAGTCAGCCGGACACGGTCCTGGCCGGGTGTCGAGATTATCCGAGACCTTACTCGATTCGATCCCGAACAATATTCGGGAGAAGTTTACGTAATTGGCGGCGCCGAGATCTACGCTCAGCTCCTTGACCGCTGCCGCGAACTCCTGATCACTCGCGTGAAAATCGAGTATGAAGGCGATGTCTACTTCCCTGAATTCGAATCAAAATTCCGCCTCATCCAACAAATCCGAGAAACACCCGACTACCTGATTCAGCGCTGGGGGCGCTAATGGTTCACTGTTTGCAGTTGAGGGCCGGCAAGCGCACGGGACGATAGCCTTACCGCATGTGATCTGACCCAAAAGTCCGATTGGGCCGGTTGCGCCGTAGGCCTGGCGAAGGCGGATCCCATTCGAGTAATGCCCCGACGTTTCCTTTGGCCGGACCGCTATCCCGGAGCCCACACCCTCCTTTAGTTCCAATCCTTGCCGTGATCAGAGCTATTCCAGGCTTGTTTAGCATCTTTCCAGGACTGAACTTTGCCTCCTGAATCCAAGTCCTTATAAATAGTGTCCCAACGAGAATCCTCTTGGGTGTTGTTATCGCAAGATGCCAACAAAAGACCGAGCGGGACGACGAGGATGCAAGCCAATCTCAGCATAGGGGAACAGGTAAAGGATCGAAAATCATATACGTGAAGCGTGTTTCTGGCGCAAGCATCCCTCTCAGAACCGCACCCAGAAACTTTTCAGGTAATCACTTCCGGGAAAATCCTCTGGCATTGGCATATGCTTCAAATCAGAGGGTGATGACAGGCTGTTTTTGAGAATATATCTAAACTCGGCTGCGGAGATTTGGTGAGTGTTAAGACAACAAAGCAGGGTCCCGTCCGGCGCAATGATGCGAAGAGCGCTTTCTAGCAACGCCCCATAGTCTTTTTCGGCCCGAAAAACGCCTGAAGATCGGCTGCGGGAAAAGGTCGGAGGATCGAGTATAACGATGTCGAATCGGCGGCCTCGTTTGGCGAAGCGGGCCAACCAATCGAAAACGTCGCCATAGATGAAATCGCTTTCTTTGGGCTCCAGACCGTTTAACCGGTAGTTTTCTTGGCCCCATTCGAGGTAGTTTCGGGAGAGGTCTAAGTTGACGGCGTCGGCCCCGAGGGAAACCGCGGCGACCCCGAAGCTGCACGTATAAGCAAAGGTATTTAGGACGGTTTTACCGGGACAGAGCTCCCGTAGCCGGCGGCGATTCAGGCGCTGATCAAGAAATAAGCCTTGGGAATAGCCGCTTCCGAAATCGATCCAGTAAGAGAGCCCGTCTTCCTTTACCAGGAAACGTGCGCTTAACTCCTCACCTCCGAGATAGGCCGGAGACGACTTCTCGTTTTTCGAAAGGGTCTTCGCGTAGAGGGAGCGGCAGCCCAGACCAGGACCCAGTTCAGGGAAGTCTTGTCCTTCCTTCACGGAGATCAACCAACGCCCTCCAAAATCGTCAATGATGAGCCCGTCCAGGCCGTCGCCTGCTCCGTTCACCAGACGGCATGCATTGGTTTCCAGCGATCTCAAGTGGGCCCGCCGCGAGATGGACGCTTCAATTTTGTCCTGCAGGAACATTCTAAAGGAGTTAGGAGCCAGAATCTAGACTAGGAGCTAGGAGAGGCGAGAGCAATCGCGGCCGGCGCAGCCAGAGGCTTTCAGATTACTCGCTGCAGCGGCACCTCGGTCCCTTCATGTTCATTCGTCTATTCTGTGAGCTGGGCCTTGAACACCCTGCTAGCTCCTAGATTCTAGTTCCTTTGCAGTTGTCTCCCCTGCAATATGCGTGTTTTTTCTTCTAACGGAGTTCCCAGCCTAGTTCCACTGATTTGGGACTAAGTCTTCCGACTCTTGATCCTTAATACGAATTTCTAAAGTTTATGAGCGACTTGCAAAAAACCATTCAGCAAGCGGTGAGCGAGGGTTCATTGTTGCAGTCAAGCGCGGACAATATGCTACGACTGCTTAGCTCTGGAGATAATCCCATCTATCGGAGCTCGGTTGTGGAGTTGTTAGCTGCTCAAGCGTGGCCTGAACTGAATGATCGTTTTTTCAGGACATTGGCGTTCGGTACCGGTGGTCTTCGGGGCCGGTCCATTGGCCGGGTGGTGACCGGGGGCGAGCAGGGAGCCCACAACTCGGGGACCTGCCCGGAAAATCCCTGCGTTGGCACTAACGCCATGAATTTCTACAATATCAGCAAGGCAACCCAAGCGTTAGTTACCTATATAAAGGCTCATTTAGCGCAGAGCGCAGTCTCCGAGCGAGCCAGCATTTCTATCGCTCATGATACTCGGTATTTCTCCCGCCAATTTGCCGAATTAGCCGCCCGCGTTGCCTCCGAGCTGGGTTGTAATGTTTACTTGTTTGAGGGACCTCGGTCCACTCCGGAGCTCTCTTTTGCCGTCCGGCATACCGGATCAACTGCTGGCATCGTCATTACAGCTAGCCATAACCCGCCGCACGACAACGGTTACAAGGTTTACTTTTCGGATGGTGCTCAAGTGGTGGAACCTCATGCCACCGGGATCATCCAGTGCTTCAACGAAATCGCCGGCGAAAAGTACGAAGCGCTACCTGCAGAGGAGCAAGGCAAAGTGATTCCGCTTGGGGCTGAGTTCGATGAAATCTATAAGACCCGCTTGCGGACCTTGGTGCTGAGGCCAGAGGTCGTGACCGCGGAGAAAGATCTGAAGATCGTCTTCACTCCGATTCATGGTACCGGTGCCGTCATCTCGGTGCCGGTTCTGCGAGATCTTGGGTTCGCCGTGACTACCGTTGACGAGCAAATGGAGCCAAATGGCGGCTTTCCCACGGTTAAATCGCCGAACCCCGAGAATGCGGAAGCTCTCGCTCAGGGAATGGAATTGGCCGAACGGACCGGCGCAGATCTGGTGGTTGGCACTGATCCCGATTGCGACCGGATGGGAGTTGCCGTGCGGAATCGGGCCGGTGAATTGGTGTTGCTGACCGGAAATCAAATCGGTTCGTTATTAGCTTATTATCGGATCAATGCTTTCCGGGCGAACGGGATTCTGACGGATGAGAACAAAGAGCGGTGCGTTATCATCAAGACGCTCGTCACCACCGATCTGCAGAAGGCGATCGCGTCGAAGGAAGGTCTGCGCTGCGTCGAGACCTTGACCGGCTTTAAATATATTGGTGAAAAACTCGGCAAATACGAAAACCAGTTGCCGGAAGCAATTCGCCAGCGGTACCGGTCGCTAACCGAGGAAGAAACGCGGCGGGCCAGGCTGGAACATTCGAGCTTCTTTGTATTTGGCGGAGAAGAAAGCTACGGATACAGCGGCGCGGATTTCGTTCGAGACAAAGACGCCAACGCTGCCACCTTGATGTTCGCGGAGGTATGCGCCTATGCGAAATCGCTCAATAAAACCGTCAATGAGCTTCTGGATGACATCTATTGCGAGTACGGCTATTACCTAGAAAAAGGGAATTCGCTGGTTTTTGAAGGAGCGGCGGGCTCGGAGAAGATCCGGCGGCTGGCGGAATCATATAAGGCAGCGCCTCCGAAAGAAATCGATGGGAGCGCAGTAACCGAGGTCGTGGACTTTAGCGAAGGTGGGATTAAAGATGTCGAAGGCGACATCTTGCCTAAAGAGAAGATGACCCAATTCGTTTTGGCCGATGGGCGGCGGGTAGCGGTTCGACCGTCCGGCACTGAGCCGAAAATAAAGTTCTATTTGTTCGGTCGCCGCTCCGTTGCTAGCCGCGCCGGGCTCGCGACCACGAAGACCGAGCTGGACCAAGCGCTAAAGCGACTCTGGGAGTGGTTACACACCGATGCTGAACAGAGGGTGGGGTAGAGCTTCGAGAGCACTGCTAGGGCCAGGCTCCCGAACGGAGTGATAGACGGCGGCCTGACTTCGGCTTCAATGGCCCGGCGAAGAGCGGTATTTGGGGAGAAACCTTATCCCTTCGGGGTAAGCGTCTATCGCCTGTCGGGAGCGTCGCCCTGCTATCTCTGGCCCCTACCAAAATACTGGACGCGGGATTTTCTCGTGTCACAGTCTTGGTCCTTGCCGCAAAACCGCTGTTCGGATGCTGGTTGAAATATTGCAGAGCCCGCCGAGAAGGGCGTTTATCCTTTCAAAGCGTTACTTTTGGGGCTGGGCGGCTGGACTTTTCCTCTGGGCGTTGTGCGGTCACGCGGCAGAAAACCAGCCAGCCGGCAAGCTTCCCGCGCTCAGTCCTACCGTTAAGATTTCCCTGGTGACCTGTTCGCCCGGCGATGAGCTCTATACGGCCTTTGGACACAGCGCGATCCGGATTCTCGACCCTGACTTAGGGTTCGATCGCCTTTATAACTTTGGGACCTTTGACATGTCGGTCGACAATTTCTATCTCCGCTTCGCGCGCGGCGACCTGCTTTACCAGTTATCGGTCGACCAGGGCGAAGCGGATATCGAAGAGCACGGCGCTCTCGGTCAGGGCGTTACCGAAGTGCAGCTTAATCTGACGCCCGAGCAACGCCAGAACCTATTTGTTGCCTTAGAAACAAACCTGGCCCCGGAGAACCGTTTCTATCGTTACGACTTTCTCCTCGATAACTGCTCGACCCGGGTGCGGGATGTGTTTGAACGGGTCATCGGAACGCCGGTAGCCGACAAAACTGTAAGCGGTGTCACCTTTCGCCAGATGCTGGATCCCTATCTGGAACGAATCCCCTGGATTCGTTTTGGTATCTACCTCCTGTTAGGCGCCGGGGTTGATCGTTTGGTGCAGCCGCGGGAGGCCTGTTTCTTACCTGCAAACCTCGAGTCTGCCGTCCAGCAAACCAAAGTGAACGGCGATGATTTTGGCCAAAAACCAGTCCGGCTTTATCCGGCCCAACCGTTGCCTCGAATACCCAAAGTGCTTGATCCGGAGATCATCTTTTGGATCGTGCTCATTGGCTGGATCGGGCTTTGGACGTTACGCGGACAAAAATCTTCGAGAATAATCTCTGCCTTGGTGTACTTCGTGTTCGGGTTTACCGGATTATTCCTTGTGGTACTTGCAGCCAACACCCTCCATTGGGAGGCTTATCAAAATTGGAATCTAGCGTGGTTGGTGCCTACCCATCTCGTCGCCGGGATTGGTTTGATTTTTTTCGTCGCCAATAAAGTATTCATGCTTCGCATTTATCTGTTCTCGGCCGTGGTCGAAGCTCTAGTTTTCACCTTTTCGTCTCCCTGGCTTCCTCAGCGATTTCATCCGGCGATTTATTCATTGCTGGTGCTATTGATCTGGCGATCGGTGATCGAACTGCGCCGAAAGGTGGCATCATGAGATTGGTTTGGCTGTGGCAGCTCTTATTAAGCGTACTGGGGGGTGTTCTGATCGCCCTGGGTTTACCTCCCTGGAACTTTTCTTGGGTCATTTGGGTCGCTTTTGTTCCGATCCTAGTGTCCTTGTTGGCCCTAAAAGGGCGAGCCATCGCAGTGGTCCCTCAAGGTATCCTGTTTACCGGCACTTTTGGGCTGATCGCGTTTCATTGGCTCTGGAAAGAACATCGGTATCAAGAGCTCGGAACGGTGGTCGGCGTGTTTGGCCTTCAAGGGATGGTTTGGAGCTGGTTTGTCTGGCGATTTTGCAATTTGCCGGAGTTAGCCAAAACGGATCAGAAGAAGGGCAAAAAAGGTTTGCAGCCGATTTTTGTGGGGGCGGCCGGTAACGCGGAAGCCTGGCGCGTGTCAACGGCGCATCTTCGTCTGGCCATCCTGATCGCCAGCTCTTGGACTTTTCTAGAATGGTGTCGGGGGATGGTTCTGACGGCCTGGAATCCGATCGGCTTGCCCATCGCCTCGAATCTTCCGCTGCTCCAGGTCGTCAGAGTCACAGGTCCATATGGCCTGAGCTTTGTCGCCGTTTTTGCTAGCACGATTATTTTTCTCGCGATTCGACGGCTGGCATTGCAGCCGGGCAGGATGACCTGGGCAGCGCGCTTCGATGTGGTTTTTACTTTAGCGATGCTCTTCATCATCGCTGCTGCCGGATTCAAATTCGCGGAGCCTGGTTCGAAGGTTTTACAACTCAGAATTAGCATCACCGCGTCGCCCAGCGATAGCGCCAGCGAGCTCAACAGTTTGTTCCCGGCCGCCGCGGCTTTGAAATCGGATTTGCTAGTTTGGCGCCGGATCAACGAGGGCGGAGTCACGCCCAAAACCTTTTCGCGGGCTGCTGCGGCTCCCGACGTCGGAGTGATCACGGGAGTTGCTGCCGGCAACAATGCGCCGATCTCTGGTTATTCCGCTTATCTTCCCAGCTCGGTCAAAAGCGTGCTCTCATTTCAGAGAAATCCTGGTTTTCAAATCTTAGCAGATCAGGTTCCGAAGAATCTTCAGAGTTTTGCCATCAAAGATATTGCGTTGCTACCTTTGATTAACCAAGAAGCGATGTCCCTTCAGGCACTGAAAGCCGGGTTACGTGCTCCGGCGCAGGGATTCATCGTGTTGCTCGATTACCCGAAAGGAACGGCAATTGAAGAGCAACAATTTAGCGAAAACCTTCGTTGCTGGGGTGTTTCCCTGGGAAGGCCAGTTATCTTTTCGTCGGATCGCGCCGGCGCCTTTATGCAGACAGCCGTCGGTAGAGTTTTAAAAGAGGTGGCACCGCGGACGCGTTTACTTGTGACGGATAACCTCGACTTTCCGTTGGCGAATGATATGACACCCTACGGTTCCTTTGGAGATTGGCTTCCGATCGTGTGTGGTGCACTCTCTCTCGTCTTCGGGCTTCGGCAGCGTTTGTCTGATTTTTATGAGAGCTCTCGTCGTTTCCGTACATGATGTATCGCCTTTGACCCAGGCGAGCTGTGACAAAATTATAGATGCTCTATGCGGCCTCGGTGTCTCCGAGGGCTCCTTGCTGGTTATCCCGAACCATCATGGCAAGGCGCCAGTCCGGGATGACGCTGCTTTCAAAGACTGGATATCCGACCGGGTGCAGCAAGGCTATGAACCGGTATTGCACGGCTATTACCACGCTCGGACCCCCAAGCCAACCGATGCCGGCATTACAAAATTCACGACTCAAGTCTATACAGCGGGTGAAGGGGAATTTTTCGATCTCGATCGAGATGAAGCGATCTCTCGGCTCCAAATGGGTATGGAGGATTTAGCGTTTCTGGACCGGAAGCTGAATGGGTTCGTAGCTCCGGCTTGGCTCTTAGGCTATGAAGCGGAGGCCGCCGTACGCAAGGTCGGCTTCTCTTACATTACGAACGTGGGATCGGTTAAAGTTTTTGACGGTGTTCACAATTATTACTCGCGATCCTTGGTGTGGAGCACGCGAGCGCCTTGGAGAAGAATGGTGAGCCTGGCCTGGAACCAAGGGCTGATCTCGCGGTTACGAGATAAACCTTTGCTCCGGATCGGCATTCATCCGGCCGACTGCGAGATTCCAGCGGTTTGGGCTCAGGTCAAAAGCTTGGTGGCCGCTGCTCTACAGGACCGGCAACCGCTCTCGTACGAAAAGTTTATCGCGAACCATCTCAAGCCGGCCAGGATAGCAGCAGGGAATTCGAGGTAGCAACTTTGGTGGGATCGTTTTGGCGATCACGGTTTGGCCAGCAAACCGTAGGAGTGCAAACCGGCTGCGCGCCTCAACGCCAGGTGCCTTGCTGACTCGACGCCGTCCCTGCCATCTAAGTATTTGCCACTGTTACAGCGTGGGCTAGTGTCATTTCCGCAAAAATTAAGATGGCCGCTAAAGTCGATCTCCATCTTCACTCCCGGTTTAGCGACCGATCCGCCGAATGGCTCTTTCGCCGTTTCGACTTTCCGGATAGCTATTCGGCTCCGCGCGGTCTTTATCATCGCCTCAAAGCGAAGGGGATGACTTTCGTCACCTTCACTGACCATAACCGTATCGACGGTTGTCTGGAGATTGCCGATCTTCCCGGCAGCTTCGTCAGCGTGGAAGTGGCGGCCGAGTTTCCCGAAGATCATGTGGCCGTGCACCTGCTGGCCTGGAATATCTCAGAAACGCAGCACGCTGAGATCCAGCAACTGCGCCGAAATATTTTTGAGCTGAGAGAGTACCTAAGTCGCAATGGGATTTGCCACGCGGTGGCGCATCCTTTCTACGATAAAGATCGCCGTCTGAGTGCCGATCATGTCCAAAAGCTGATCCTGTTGTTCAAACATTTCGAAGGCGTCAATGGGCTCCGGGACAGTTTGTTAAGCGAGGTTGCTCGTTTCGTTTTTCGTTCGCTTACGCCCGAGAGGATCGAATATTTTGCCGAGCGCCAGAAACTCGCGCCAACCCATCCTGAACCGTGGCGCAAGGTTCTTGTGGCCGGCTCGGATGATCATGCGGGGATCTTTCCCGGGTCCGCCTATACGGAAACACCAGATTCAGAATCGATAGGCGATTTTCTTCGTTGCCTGGAGCAAGGCAATTGCGTCACTCGCGGATTCGGTGGTACCCCGCTGGTAATTGCGCACGGCCTTTACAATACGGCTTACCAGTTCGCCAAGGACAAGTTCTCGGCAGCGGTCAGCCCAAATCTAGGCTTCTTGGAGGTCGTTATCTCCCGGTTTTTGGAAGGCAAAAACCCGACTCATTTCAGTATCGGGGAGAAGATCGGTTTGATCTTCAACGGCATTGTTTCTGGGAAGATCTTCGAGTTAGCTAAGCCCGCGAACCTCTCTCTTTGGCCTGAGCTGGCCAATTATTTTGGTAATCAGGATGTCCAAGCTAAACTCGCCAAAGAGACCCAAGGGGTAAAAGAGCCCGAACGGCGGGCCTTCCTGCTCGTGGCCACCGTTTTTAATCAACTCGGGTTTCGGTTCTTTGATCGGTTTGTGCAGCAAATTTCGTCCGGCAATGTGATGGACGCCGTGCAAACGCTGAGTGCGTTGATGCCGCTTGGCTTATTGCTTGGTCCTTATTTCTATGGCTATCACAGCCAGGCGCCATCCCGTAGTCGGCTCACCGATATCTGTTTGGGCACCGTCAATTTCGTTCCGGATGTTTTACAGAATACCAAGCGGGCTTGGTTTACCGACACGTTGGAAGATGTGAACGGAGTTACCACCACGATCCGCAAAATGACGGCGGCCGGACTGGAAAATGGCGCAGATCTGATTGTGGTGACTTCACGCCCGCAGATCGGCATTGCCGATATTCCCATCAAGAATTTTGTTCCGATTGGTGAGTTCGAGCTCCCCGAGTACGAGCTGCAAAAGCTGAGCTTCCCGCCGGTGTTGCACATGATCGACTACATCCAGAGTGAGCGATTCACCGAGTTGATCATCAGCACCCCCGGTCCGGTGGGTTTGACGGCTCTGGTTGCGGCCAAGATCCTGGATATACGCGCGGTCGGTATCTATCACACCGACTTTCCCCAGTACGTCCGGATCCTTACCCAGGACAACTATATGGAAACGTTGGCCTGGAACTTCATGCAGTGGTTTTACTCCCAGCTCGATTTGATCTTCGTCAATTCAGAATATTACCGCCAACGCTGGATCGCGCGCGGGATCGCTCCCGAGCGGCTGCAGATTTTTCCGCGCGGCATCGATACCCGATTTTTCAACCCGGAGCTCCGTGACCCGAAGTTTTGGACCCATTTTGGTAAAGCTCCGGAGGAGATTGGGCTGCTCTATGTCGGCAGGATTTCGAAAGAGAAAAACCTCGATGTTGCTACCCGAGCAGTGAGCCGGCTGCGCAGAGAAGGCCTCCCGGTTCGCCTCTTGATTGTTGGCGATGGCCCTTATCTTAAGGAATTGCGGCACATCGCGCCGGAAGCGTGCTATACCGGCTATTTGAAAGGAAAAGAACTGGGCATTGCCTACGCTTCGAGCGACGTTTTCGTTTTCCCGAGCACGACCGACACCTTCGGCAACGTCGTCCTGGAAGCGCAAGCGGCCGGCTTGCCCTGTGTCGTCTCCGATCAAGGCGGTCCGGCTGAGCTCATCACAGACGGCGTCGAGGGGTTCATTACCCGATCCTTGGATGTAGATGACTTCGCGGGAGCGATCCGGCGCTTGGCCACCGACTCCGAGCTGCGATGCCAGATGGGCGACCATGCTCGCCAACGAGTCCAGAACCGCAATTGGTCCAACGCCTTCCGACAGTTCTGGAACCATTAAGCGCCTGCTTGGCCAAAAAATGCGCAGGCATTTTTCGGCCAAGCAGGCTATGACAGAAATAGTCCGTCTGCGCCGTACGATTTTTACTGTTTCTCGGAAGCCTGTTGTTTCTCGGAAGCCCAGGCCGTGCGGTGGGCCTGCTTTTTGTCCAATACGTCCGTCCGGTCCACTAGCGCGGACGCCGGCGCCTCCTAGCTAACGAAAACGGGGTGCCGCTTTCAGCGGTTCCATAGCGACCCATAAATCGACAAAAACAATAATAAACTATAATCTATCGATTTAGTAGAATCATGGATCGAGGCTAGCCTCGCTCCATGAAAAAATTCCGCTTACCAGCCATCGCCTTGGTCGTCGTAGGAACGCTGAACCTGCTTGGCTTTGTTTACCTGGCTGGCCACCGCGAATACGCTCCAGCTAGCTATTCCCAAGATTATTACTCCAGTGTACCCACTCAGTTACCCACGTGGATCGGCCGTATGCCATAATGAAGAGGCTTGTATCCTGTCCTATGAATAACGCGGCTTTCGTCCGGCAGCTGCCGGACGAGGCGGCCCATTTTGATCGCAACGAGAGCCACGGGATTTATGGGACAGGACGCTAGGAGCTTGGTTTTAAAACTTCAGCCTTTGAGCCTACTCTATGGACTTGCGCCTACGCTCTCCTGGAGCCTAGATTCTGGCTCCTAATTCCTTTTCTTGTTTTTTCCGTTGAAATGCCTGCGCTTACCGGTATTGTCCTCACTCCTTTATGGCGAAGAAAGCTTGGATTGAAAGGAATAAACGGAAGCTGAAGACGGTGCAGAAGTATGCCGCCCTTAGAGCCGAATTAAAGGCTAAAGGCGACTACGAGGGGCTCGCCCAGCTCCCGCGAGACGCCAGTCCGACTCGCTTGGTTAATCGTTGTGAACAAAGCGGTCGTCGCCGTAGTTTTAACCGGCGTTTTCGTCTGTCCCGAATTGCTTTTCGGGAGTACGCCTCTCAGGGATTGATTCCCGGAGTCACCAAATCGAGTTGGTAGTGGCTTCGGCGGTCGCCGGGATTCATTCTTGACCGACAGGTGGCAGCGGCGTAAACGATGCTGTCCAGTCGATAGGTCGTTGGTAATCGAGGGTAAGTTCATTGCTAAGCCCGCGAGGATCTCGAAATGTCGGGTCTCTTTCCTTGCGAGAAGACCGGCCATTTCAAGGCCCTCTTGGTATTCCAGGTAAAGCTTGTTGAGCCGGCTTGTCCGTCATGGATTTAGCGACGGCCGAAGTCCCGCTAATGGGGGCGAAGGTAGCGTGTGGGAACATAGCAATATCTGGTGCTTGAGAATGGCCTCAGACCAATGAGCATGGCTATTTCTTTAGGGACCGGGTTTGCATTCCTGGGTGTGGATGCAGACGAGAATTCCCCCAGCGGCGTTTTCACGCACCTATTCATCATCCTTCTGCTGATTTTCCTGAACGGTTTCTTTGTGGCCTCGGAATTTGCCCTGGTCAAAGTGCGGTCCAGCCAGTTGGACCTTTTGGAAGACGAAGGAAATCGTCGGGCTGGCCTGGCCAAGCATGTCATCACCAATTTGGATGCTTACCTTTCGGCAACGCAGCTTGGAGTCACCTTGTGTAGCCTGGCTCTGGGCTGGATAGGTCAACCCTATGTCGTCGGCCTGCTCGCACCACTTCTCTCTCACATCGGGATCACTTCCCAGCCGGTGATCGACGGGATATCGATCACGCTCGGGTTCGCTCTGATCACCTATTTTTCAATCGTTCTCGGGGAATTGACCCCAAAAACTGTCGCGATTCGAAAGGCGCTCCAGGCCAGTCTCTGGATCAGCGCTCCTTTGCACCTTTTCTACCTTATATTCCGGCCGGCGATCTGGTTTTTGCAGGTCTCAGCGGCTGGCATCCTGCGACTTCTGCGTCTGGATCCCGTAGCTGAAAATGAGCTGGGTCATAGCGAGGAAGAGCTACGCCTTATTCTTACGGAGAGTGATACCAAAGCGGGCACTCCATTGAGTAAGGAGCTATTAATTAACGCGTTGGATTTCCGCCGGCGCGTGGTCCGGGATATAATGACTCCGCGCGGGGAT
>Ga0153933_1000300_pt1 | contig 20749 bp, 34 predicted proteins | sample TSNJ017MetaG_FD_102275 | JGI IMG/M metagenome (GOLD analysis project Ga0153933, IMG submission 102275) | Attine ant fungus gardens microbial communities from New Jersey, USA - TSNJ017 MetaG | ecosystem: Host-associated > Fungi > Mycelium > Unclassified | place: USA: New Jersey, Wharton State...
ACCGTCGGTCATGGCGTCGTATCAGATAGCGTGGTTTGCACGCGAGGCGAGTCCTGTGAAGAACGATTTGGGGATTTGCTACAGCTACACTCGCTACAGTTGCGACGGTTGACTCCCCGCTGGGCAACTAATTTAGAGCGCTCCCTCTAAAAACAATGCTCGTTAATCAACGTCGGTAAATATACGTCAGTTTTAATCCATCATTAATCGATCGATTTATCAATTCTCTCGCATTCGCAAGTAAACCAAAGAATACCTATAATGGTTTTCAGCGATAACAAAGACCTAAGCCCGATCCGGTAGGCGCTACTCGATACACGAGCAATCCCCGGGCAATCAGCAAAGGTACTAGACCATAAATGCCAATTTCCCAAGACAGGGAAGTTGCGCGTCCAAATCGGCTGACTTCAATGTCGGCCTGTCCGAGATCTGAATGAACCGAATGTACGGCTCGCGGCGCCGTGAAGCTCGCGCTATCAACTCCAGAAACCTGCAGTGGTCTGACACGGACTTTGCCGATGTCGACTATGTGGCAGCACGCGCAATGTCGGGCTCGCCATTGGGATCAAGTCTCGAGCGGCTTAAGTTCGGCATGGATCGCAGCGTCTATGGTTCGTGTGTCGAATTGCTCGCTGAGAAGTTTCTGCGACGGACACGCCGTGCCGCGCGTATGAGTCTGATCCACGCAGCCCTGCACGAGTACCTCGACGATCAATGCACTGTGTGTGGCGGAAAGGAATCTGTGGCAGCAGATAACGATGCCGCAGCGAAATGTGCGGCGTGCGACGGCGGCGCGAGAACCTACACGGCAACTGAGCGGGCTCGTATGTCGAGCATTGCTGCCGATTCCTGGCGCCGGCACGAGGCCGATTACCTGCTGATTCGCGACTGCATCCGCAGCGCCACAGGTTCGCATCGCAAAGGAATGGCAAGAGCCCTTTCTGACGCATTCGAATCCGACGCATAGTCCAACCAACTTCACATCAGAGCATCACCCACAGCCCGACTGGCTAGCGCCGTCGGGCTTTTTTCATTTGGAGAGGAGCAATGCGATGAGTACCCAGCGTTTTTTAACAACCAAGGAGGTCGCAGACCGGATGCGGATCACCTCCACAACCGTCCACAAGCGTTGCTGTGCCGATGGCAATTTCTGGGGCGTGCTTCCGGTCAAGGCCCCAAACGGCAGACTTCTTTGGCCCGTTGAAGCCATTCAGGCATTGCTCGAGCGCCACGAAGCCGGGCTGAAGGCGTGAGGAATCAGTCATGAGAAAAAGAAAAGCCCGCGGCCAGGCGGGCGTTCCAAAAGCTCCGATGATCAGCGGCAGGGAATCGCCGACGACCATAAAGCGAAAGATCGAAGCGCATTTTAAGGCATTGCGTCTCTACTGGAAACGGCTTGGTATCGAAGTCGACACGACGGAAAGCGAAGCCCAGATCATCCGGCTCGGCGCGATTCTTCGGGCGCAAGGAAGTCATGGCCTTGGCTCGATCGAGGGCAGGGCCGCTGGCGGATTCGTTCAGTTGCCGACGCGCGTTTTTGAACTCAAGGAGCGCGGTTGGGAAATCAACTCTGTCCGCGAAGGTGCATGGGGTGGGGACGGACTATGGCACATCAACACGGTGCGCTACCACCTGATCAAAGAGGCGCCTGCAACGAACGCCGCGTAGTGCATCGCTCCGCAACGCGATCCACATCGAAGAACGCCTATCTGTTGTCGCTACCACTCGATGCGACTAAACCGAACCAGGAAATGAAGAATGAAAATGTTTAGCAAAAACGGTGATGCTGACGCGATGCCGGCAGGTGCAAAGCGTGATGTGTCCATCGCCCATAAGACGACGAAACGGCCTGACCACCTGGTGGCGGAAACGGCCGAGTGCAAATGGAAGATCCCGCTGACGCTTGATGAGCAATTCGACCTGGGGAGGGTGTACCAGGAACTCGCTGACGGCGACGAAGCGCAGATGCTAAGCGCCTTTACTGAGAGCCTGTACCAAGGGGGTGAAGGCGACGCCGTAAAGCTTACGGTCGAGGTTATTCTGATGCGCCCGGGAGAGGTATCTCTGAGAGCCAGTGGCAACGGCAGAGTTAGCGGACACCGTTTTCAGGACTCGGCCACGGTGCGATATCAGGATGTAGGCCGGACTGTCTGCGAATGGATCGCGGAAGCGCAGTCACGCAAAGAGTTGGTTGCGGACCTTATCGCGGCCCTCGGTGACGACCAGGAGTGAGCATGGCGCCGAAGAAACCCCGATCGGGAGGGAAGGTGCCCGACGTGCCGTCTCCAGAGACAGGCGCGGCACCCGCGAACAGTCCGCCAGCAGATTCACCAGCCAGCCAGCGGACACCAGAAGAAGCGAAAGTGCGATCGACCAGGCTCGCGCGCATGACGGCGTCGGGTCAGCTTGGCGCCATCCAGCTCATGCACATCTACGGTGGCCCGATGGCGACCGAATCTTTGCCAGTCGGGGATCTGTCGGCCGCGCTGAGCGATATGGTCGCGCAGATTGAAAAAGGGAATATGGCCAGCGTCGAGCGGCTGTTGCTTGCGCAAGCCGTTGCCTTGAACACGATGTTTGCCGAACTTGCCCGCCGCGCCTCGAAGAACATGGGAGAGCATTTGGGCGCGACCGACACCTATCTGCGGCTTGCCATGAAAGCGCAGTCCCAATCCGCGAACACACTGCGGATACTGGGTGAAATCAAGAACCCGAGAGCACCCGTCGCATTCGTGAAGCAGGCAAACATCACGAGCGGAAATCAGCAGGTCAATAACCACGGCGCCGCACCCATCGCGACCAGTACGCACGCGCACACGCACACGGGAGAAAACCCGGTCGCGACGAACGAACTTTTAGCGGACGGAACACATGGCACGACGAAACTGGACTTCGGAGCAACGGGCGGCTCAAGCCGAGGCAATCAAACGATGGCGACCATGGGAGCGGTCCACGGGACCGGCGACTGACATTGGCAAAGCGGTCGCTTCACAGAACGCACACAAGCATGGACTGCGTGGCCGTGAGTGGACTGAGATGCGCAAGAGCATGAATGACATGCTGCGCGCCTGCCGGAAGCGCCTCGAGGTGCTCTGAGCGACACCTCTTCAATCCCATCCCATGGGGTAGACGTAGCTGCCCACTAGCCACGTTCTCGCCACTTCGCTCCGGCGGAGACCGTTCCGCGCGCTCGCGCGAGAAGGGTTGGCCGTGTCACCAACGATATCCGCTCCCGCGAGCCCCCGGCATCCCTGCCGCGATCAATTCTTTCAAACAGTCTGGAGCCTTGAATGGCCGCCAAATCAATCGTCGAAGTCGAAGTTAATTCATCGCAGTTCGACGCGTTTTATGCTCTCTTCCAGAAATATCAGAAACAACTCAATGAAATGCCAGCGGGCTGGGAAAAGGTCGCTGGGGTAATCGATGATGCCGGCGGCGAGATGGATGATTTCGCCAAATTGTCGAAGTCATCAAAAGACTTTCTGATGATCTCCGCTATTCAGGCGGATTCGATTTCAAAGTCGCTGGCGCGTGCTATCGGAGTCCAGGACAAATTCAATGTCAAGGTCAAAGACGGCGCTATCCAGATGACGCGCATGCAGAAGGCGTCGACGGAAATGCACAAGTCGATCCTGGGCATGAGTAGCGTATTGCTCAAGCTGGGCACGCTCGGAGCGGGTGCGGCTGGTGCCGCAGTGGGCGCTGTCTATGAAGCTACCAGCAAGGTAGCGGACTTGAACCTTCAGGCCCGTGGGCTTGGCTTGCCGATCGGAATGCCCCAGGCTTTCGGGCGAAACTTCGAGAAATTCGGCCTCGACACATCGGACCTGGGGAACGTAGCCAACGCACAGGGCGACGTTAGCAAGTGGCGCGCGTTTCTGGCAGCCGGCCTCACGCCACAACAAATCCAGAACGAAGACTCTGAGCAATTAACGGTCGACTTCGCGCGCGCCGCCAGCAGCAAGTTCGGAGAGTGGCAAAAGGCGGGAATGCCTGCAGCCAGTCTGGCGCAAGCTTATGGTTTCACAGATGTTCTATCGCTCCAGCAGTTGCGCGCGGGCTCTAGCCAGGCACCCGACAGATGGTTCGCAGCTCAGAGCAAAACGCTCGCGGACGCAAAGAACAATGCGATAGATCAGGGCGTCGCGGATCGCGCATCCGATGTCAAGGCGGCGCTAGGATCGGATTGGGACAAGGTTGCAAACGAGTTCAATAGCCAACTGGCAACTGCTGGGCCCGAGCTTAAGACGCTGGGCGATGCAGCAGCTGCGGCGGCAGTCAATCTGCTGAAGGTGGCTGGTCCAGAAGCCAAGAAAATTCTTGACGCCCTAGAAGGGCCGCCAGTATCGCGCGCCGATGCGGCCAATACTGACAAGACAGGGCGAATCGTTGGGGGATGGGCCCAGCTTGGCTATGGCATACGCGACTTATTTTCTGGCAATGGCGGCACGCAGTCCGCTCCTACCCTGGACAGCATTCTGGATGCACAACTCCAGATCGAATCCACGGGTGGCAAGCATTTGCTATCCCCCAAAGGAGCAAAGGGCCCATATCAGTTTATGGATGCCACCTGGCAGCAGTATGGCAATGGCGGAGATGTCAATAACCCTGCCGATTCCCGCGCAGGTGCCAGGCGAATGGACATGGATATGCTCCACCGCTACGGTGGTGATGTCCGGAAGATGCTCGCCGCTTACAACTGGGGCATGGGCAACGCCAAGGACCCTCGTCTCGACGCGGATATCAAGGCGCACGGCGCAGATTGGGAAAAGTACGCACCCAAAGAGACGCGAGATTACATCAACAAGTTCACGCAGCTTCTGCTTCAGAAAGGGCAGAACGTCAACATCAACATCACCAACAGCACCTCGGCCAACGTTGCCACTTCGATGAACGCCGCTCCGCACTGAAAGGAGTTAATCCGGCATTCGATTCACGGCGAGTGCCTCACCACCCAAACCCGCAACCAGCGGGTTTTTTGATTTCTAGCGTAGGACAAACCGCATGCAACTTACTGGCCTTCCCAAACCGCTGACAGGATCCGAGCCCGTCACGATCAAGCAGGCAGAGATCGGGCAAACGTCCGATATCACGATGCCACTATCCAACCTGCTCGTGTTCATCAACGCCGCTGCTCCCGCCTGGTGGGTAGCGAGCTTGCCCACGACTCTCCCCCCGAAAGCCGGCGTCCTCTGGAACAACACCGGAATGCTTTCCATCTCGTAACCACCTTCAGCCCCGCAGAACACAAGCCGCCTTCGAGCGGCTTTTTTTATGGAAATCACAGAATGAAAAATCTTGTACTCGCAGCGCTGCTTGCGCCTGCACTCGCGTTCGGGCAGGTCTACCCCACACCGACGTTCAACAGCCTCACATTGGTAAATCCGCTGACTGCAGCGAATGGCGGATCGGGCACAACCACGTCGACCGGAACGGGCTCTCTCGTCCTTTCCAATGGACCGACGTTTGTTTCGCCAAATCTCGGCACGCCAGCATCTGTCACGCTGACGAATGGCACTGGGCTACCCATCGCAACCGGCATATCGGGTCTCGGCACTGGTGTGGCAACCGGACTTTCAAATGCGGCGACTGGATCTGGCTCTCCCGTTCTTGCCACCGCTCCTACACTCGTCGCTCCGAACCTTGGAACACCGGCAAGTGGAATCCTGACAAATGCAACAGGGCTTCCGCTGACGACCGGCGTGACGGGTATCCTGCCGATTGCAAATGGTGGACGCGGCAATAGTGTTCCGTCTGCAGTAGATGTCACGTCTGCACCTTATGGCGCTGCATGCAATGGTTCGGCTAACGACGCCGCAGCATTCAGTTCAGCACTCTCCGCGAACAAGGTCGTGTACGTCCCCAACACAGGAAGTACATGTGTCATCGGTACTACCCAGACGTGGCCAGCAGGCACCACAGTAGTCTTTGCGCCAAATGCCGCGATCTCGGTATCGAGCGGCGTAACCTTGACGATCCGCGGCCAGGTCGACCACGCCAACGTCTCCAATATCTTCCAGGGTGCGGGAACCGTTACAGGACTTGCATGGGTGCGTCCTGAGTGGTTCGGCGCAACCGGCACGGGTACGGCGCACAACGACGCGCCGGCGTTTCAGGCAGCCGAAAAATCGATGGAGGCATCGAACGGCAGTGATGGGACGCCATGCCTCGTAATGCAGGGAAAAGCCTATGGCATCGGCTCGACCATCAACGTTACCGTGTCGCCGGCTGTGCGCGTCTGTTGGGAGGGGACTGGCGCTAGCGGTATCGGCAGCGCCGGTCCGACTAACCTGGTCGGCCTGGCCAGTAATGCGGGGACAGCCGTGGTCTGGTTGCAAGGCACTGCAAGCCAGATTGTTGATTGGGACATGGGTGATTTTTCCATGCAACCGCAGACGGTGGGTAGTGGCGCGGCAGACGGCATCAAGGTGGGTTATGGTACGGGCTATTTCAACGGCACCTATCATCAGACCTCGTTTCACAATATCAGCGTTCAGGATTTTGCGAACGATTGGGATATCTCGAATGCTCGTCTGATTCAATTCGACCGGGTTAGCGGCGATGAGGTCAATAATGCGACTGGCAATTGTCTCCAGATCATATCAAATTCCGCATTCCCGACGAATTTTACTGGCGATCTGGAATTTATAAGCAGTCAGTTCGTGGGGGTATCCGGCGGAAATGCTCTTGCCATGATCGCAACGAACAGTGGACAGATTTCCGGCGTCAAATTCCACGGTACAGTATTTTACATAGGCGTCATGAACATGACCGCTGGCACGAGTGGCGGAGTTATGGATGTTTGGTTTGACAGCGGATTTCAATGGGATGGAATCGGAGGATCAGTAGAGTTTAATATTGGAGCTTCCGGAAGTGGCTCTTATATCAAGGACATCCACCTTGTTAACGGCTATTTTTCGGGCGACCCGACAGTCCCTCCTATTAACATTTTTACGGCCTCTAGCGGGACTGCGGATGACATCTTCATAAACGGGGATATATTCCGCAACGTCGCGACCCAAACTGTAAGCGCCTGGATATCCGAAGGAGGTGTCTTGGGCTCGACGATTTCAAACAACATATTCGAGGATCCGGGCATCTCCTCTGGCAACTCGTTGATCAGCCTGAATGGGGTTCACGATGTTCAAGTGACGAACAATGTGGCTCACCAGCAGCTATTTTCAAATACCATAGGCTATATGGTTGGGGTTGGCGGAACTTCTGATTATTACAATATCACCGGCAATCTGTCGAACGGTATCGCCACGGCAGGTACAGCGCAAAACTCGAACGTGAATAACTCATCAGCCGGTGCGCACGCCAATGTGACAGGAAACTGGTAAATTATTCGCGGCCGGCCGGTTGACCCGGCCGTGCGATCAAATTCCCGATACCGCATTTTGCCACTCACCAATTTTTTCCCTTGGGATCATGTAAAAGTCCCAGTACGAAACACCGCATATCTTGTCCCATGTCTCGGCGTCATCGCATGGTGCCCCGAAAAGATCGCCAAGGATATAGTCTTGCTCCACAGCGAAATTCCATAGGGTATTTTTTTCATGCCCGTAGACACTGTACCCTTGGAACCCATACTCGACACTTACGATTGGACGATAACGTGAAAGCACCTTCTTGCCGCCGTGCAATACTGAAATCTCCCCTCCTTCAACATCTATTTTTAGAAATCTCAATGATTTAATCTTGTTGATCCAATCGTCAAGACGCACAGCCTCGACTTCGATGATTTCCGGTTGCGTAACGTCGGGATGGTTATAGATACGCTGACGCATACCACTTTCAGAGGGCATGCCACGAGCATGCACAAAGCTGATGCGCCCAGCCTCTTCGGAAAGGCATGCATTTATCAGGCGTGCATTGCTGGATGTGATATTGGACTGCAACTTCTGGAAAATGTCCGGCAGCGGTTCGAACGCTATTACGGACCCGCTATCGCCGACCAACTTGCAAAATTCAGCGGTGTGGTCACCGACATGCGCGCCAACATCAATAACAGTGTCGCCTTTCGATATCAGCCGTTGGTAGCCGTTTCGGAGTACGTCTTCGTAGACCGGCATCGTCCCATGGCGGGAATGCAGCGCAGCCATAAGTTCTGCGTGCGCAACGACGCGCTTAATCTGGTCGGGCGCACTGGAATCGCGAACTGCACGGCGTTGAGTTGAATCGTGTCGCAATCTCAGTTTTTGCGTCAATTCGCGAATCTGCCTCTCGGCATCGCCAAGCCTGGCATTGGCCGCCTCGAGTGCCGCACCCAGCTCATTGCGACTGTCGTGTAGCCTGCGGATCGGCCCAATCGAACGGGCAAGGCTTTTCATCGAGACCATGTTATCCCTCTCTCAGTATTTTTGATCGTGCTCCCTTAGATCAAGATCCTATCAGGGCTTCGTTACAGCCGATCCTGCACAAAGCTCTCCGCGGCGCCCCTCAATACCGGTACTTCAGCATCACCACATCGACACCCTATCCAGATAGCCGGCGAATGTTGCGCGTCAAATCGGGTAGGCAGGAAATAATGCTGATTGGCGACGGCGAAATGGCCTCGTCCCGCGGATAGCCCGACGACCCGCGATCACTGTGCTGTCGTCTGTGCTGCTACCACCCGGCGAACGACCGCCACGAAATGCGGAAATAGCACGCGGTTGCCGACGTTGCTGAGATGGTCGCCGTCGAAGAACAGCGGGCCGCTTTCGGTGATCGCGCGGCAGGTCGCCTCGGCGCACAGAACCGGGAACGGGTCCCACACCACGATGCCCGGATACGCGGCCGAAAGCCGGTCGAGCGACTCCATCACCGGCTGCCGAAGTGCCAGCAATTCGTCGCGCGGGACCGCCAAACCGGCACGACACATCGGATTGTCCCGGTCAAACCAGTCGGCGCAGCGGAATGGCGCAGCCTTGAACACCGGCTTGGGCGCGTCGATAACGATCTTCAGTCCCTTCGCGGCGAACTGCGCCACCAGGCCCGCGGTCTCCTCGTACGCCTTACGCCGCTCCTCGATCACGCCCGGCGTGGCTTGCCAGGCGATCAATCCGTGAATAGAGGCAGCGGACTCGCTATACTCGTCCATCAGTCGCACCATCCGCAGCGACGCGAGAAAGATGATGTCGCCGGGTCTAGCGTTGCGGAGGACGTCTTCGGTGACGGACTCGACGAACGGCCGGCAGTTCGCGGCGGCCGGATTAAGTAAGTTCGCGTACGTGCAGCCCGAACCCGTGTAGAGGCGGACGTCGATGTGCTCCTGCTCAGCGAGCATCAGCAACATCTGGCTGTAGGCGCCGGCGTGAGAATCGCCGACGACGAATAACCTCTGTTGCCTCCATTCGGGGGTGCCGCAGGGCCGGTACAGGGTCTGCAACCACGCTTGGTCCCCCACGGCCTGAACCTGCCAATGCAGGCTGCATTGTGTTGTCGCTTTCGGTCGCGGCGGCTCGGGATACCAGTCTTTGCTGTCCCGCATAACGACGCTGGCGCTGAGTTCGGACTGCGAGGTGTAGGCGTAGTTCGCCGTGCCCCAGAACAGCGCGACGCTCGCCAAGCCGCCGGCGATCACCGCCCACTTCGGCTGCACCCTCACCCAACGGTCGCGCCGGATCGGCTGCTCCACCACGACATAGGACACGTACGCCAAAACGAAGGTCAGTACTATCGCCGCAGCCATATGTGCCGGATCGTAAAGCCCCACTGTCCAACGGAATAGCACTAAAACCACCCAGTGCCACAGATACAGGGAATACGAAAGCTTGCCGACGAAAACGAACGGCTGGCTGCGCAACAGCCGCGCGATCATGGTGGCCGGTGCGTCCTTCGCCGTCATCGCCGTGATGACCAGAACCGCACCGGCTACGGCGGGAACCGACCATGGGAACGGCGAGGCTTGCCGGTCAGCGTACCAGGCCGACGCTACGATAAGCGCGGCTCCGGCCCACGCGGCCAGACGCGCTGCCAGCGGCGAGACACGTGGCGTGCCGCTCCCGAGCAGCAGAAAGCAGATGGCGCCGGCGGCGAGTTCCCAGAAGCGATAGGTGAGCATGTAGAAGCCCGCGTCACGATTGCTGCCGCTGATCCACCAGAGTGCCGCGAAGGAGGTTAGGCTGATCAGCGGCAGCAGCGCCTTGGCCGCGATACCGGCCCATCCGCTGAGGCGGCCATGAAGCAGTGTGACGAACAGGATGAGCGGGAAGAACAGATAGAACTGCTCTTCGACCGCGAGCGACCATGTCTGCGTGAATGGGTTGAACGCAGGCCGCGGCGAGAAATACGAGTCGGCCGACAGAAGCGCGAAGTTGCTCAGGCCGAAGAAAGCATACAGGCCAGTCTTCTGTGTGGTCTCGCTCAGCCATGCCTTGGGGATGAACACGACCGTTAAAGCCGTCGTCACCAGCAGACAGACCAGTAGTGCGGGTACGATACGGATGATTCGCCGGGCATAGAAGCGCTGCAGGAACTTGGGGAACGAATAGCCGGCCGCTGCATCGCGTGCGAGCGACATGCTGACGACGTAACCCGAAATAACGAAGAAGACGTCGACCCCGGTGAAACCGCCGGGCAGCAGCGAGGCGTGGAGATGGTATAGCATCACCGAAACGACGGCGACCGCCCGCAGCCCATCGATTCCCGGGAAATAGCTTTGCGCGCGATCTGCAACCCGGGTCGCAGGCGAGGTTATGGTTTCGGCGTCCAACTCATTGCGGCGGTCATGTAACCTGTGGCTTGGCCCAATTGAACGGCCGGGGCTTTTAATAAAGGTCATGCCACTCCTCTCTCGGTATTTTCATGGCGCTCCGCTGGATCGAGAGACTATCAGGGTTTTCCTACAGCCACTCCCGAGCAAAGGTATCGGGGTCTATCGGTACCGGTACTTCAGCAACACATTTGCACCTTTCCGGATCGCCGGTCTGTGGGTCGTTACGGTGCCGTTCGGTGCGACATCGCTCACCAGTTCGAATATTTCCCGATGCGGCGGCTCACCGATCCTGCCAACCCGGCATCCTGCAACTGATCCTCACCAACAATCTAACGTAACCGTCCGACGCTGACCGTATAGACGCCTGATGAAGGGGACGCCAGCGACGGCGCCTGGATGTCGTCCGTCGGCGGCGGACCTGTCTGCTCGGCTATGCTCGAGCGACCTTGGCCAGTACGAAATAGGCGTACAAAACTCGCGCGGTGTACGGAACCGGAATTGCCTGTTTTCGTATGTTCAACTGAGGCCCGTACATAACCGGTCGCTATCGGCCACGTTCGGCTTGGAGTCAGCGAGGGTTCTTCTGCGAGTATTGTTACGCTCGTCGCTAGTCACTATCGACCGCACCTGCCCCCAGTGCCTGAAGATGATGCAGTCGTACGGATTGCCTCTGGAGGCCGATGTTGATAGCCATTAACGCATGAATCATATCTGCTTGCCGCGCTTGCGAAGTCTCAGGATTAGCGCCTCCCAGCAACCGGGCTTCCGCGCTGATGGCTCCGAATGCCATAGCAACGCGGTAGCGTAGGGATGGGCACCGTGCGCAATCGAAGATGATATATTTGGCATCGCCGTGGAGGCACTTCCCAAAAAAGCTAAATAAGAAGCCGTGGGGTTGATGTGAAAAACGATAGCGTTTTGCGTTGCCTTGGACCTGTTCTAGGTCTTGCAATGGCCTCGGTGTTGAGCTGGATCCTGCATTTCCTTTTACCGGCCGATCCTCATGGGGTCGTCGACCTTGCCGCACGGGTGTTTGACCTAAATTTCGCCGTGTTCGGCTGGGGCGCGGGCGTAGTAGTTGGGCTCCAGAAACAGTTGCACGGAGGCGGTACACGGGACCTGACGGACGCGGCAAGGGACAAATTCTTTGTGATCCTGATGGGGGCTGTAGTTCTCCTCGTGGTCTGTGCGGTGCTACTCTGTCTAGACCGGCTCGAATGGTACTATGGTGGGGCGCTAATCTTAATGTGCGTTTTGGTTGGGGAAATTGGCTGGGGTCGGCCTCTTCTCATATGGTGAAAATATGTATGACGTTCGTGTCGAAAAGGCGGGGGTAATGGCGAAGGTGTTTGCCGCATTGTGGGCCGTCGCCTGTATTGGAATCGGAGCGCACTTGCTCAAGGTAGCCACGCTCACCGAGTCAGTTCCGGTGCGAATGTGTGTTCCTTTTTTTGCGGCGCTGATTGTAGCTTTGGCCGTGGGCGGGGCCGCGCTAATTCAGCATCGACATAAAAACGCAGCGCGCCGGGTTGTAATTTATTCAGGAATGCACGAGGGCATTTTTGTTTATTCTGGAGCCCTTAATACGGTTTTAAATACCAATCTACGCACCAGTCAGACAGAAATTGATAGGCTAGACGAGGTCTTTCGTATATCGGCTGTTTCGGATGAGATTCAAGCATACTAATGAATATTTTTAGCAAAGAATCGCTTCCGGATCAAGCAAGTTTTTTTATATGTGACGATGTCCGAATTGAGAAAACGGGCGTGCCGATCCTCATTTCTGTATATTTTGGAGACGAGTTGAACGTTTCGCTGCTGGGGAAGGCGTTGCCCGAGGGAGGTGGTCTGATAGGGAGCGTGCCGAGCCTTGCGATATTGGGTGTTTTCAAGGGCGGTTCGGGTAGTTACGAGACTTCGCGCGAATTATATGCCCCCGATGGTGCTCTGATAGAAAAAAAGGAAATGCCTCCCCTGGTGTTTGATGGAAAGGTGTCCGTTACTGCAGAGAAATTTTTGCCTTTTACGTTGCGAGGCTTTGGTGAGTACTTATATCGTCTGACGGTCGGGGGCAGGGAATACGATTATCGTTTTTCGGTTTTCAATGTTTCTTCGGCAGAGCAACGGTAGGCTACGCTATTAGCCGACCTGCGGTGGCGCGACGAAATAGCAGGGATGCTAATTGGGATTTGCAAGTTTTTTTCGGGAAGATTGCATTTTCCACCGGTGGCCCCCATGCTGATTGCCTGCTAGCCCAATGCGGGGCATTTCATTGGTGTTGTGTCAGATGCTCCACGCAGACATCCAGCATGCCTCGCAGGATCGGCGACCGGTAATCGAGCTGCCAGCCGTCAACGAATAGCTTGACCATCGCGGTCGGATCCATGAACCACGGAAATATCAGGAACTGGGGCGCAAGATCGACCGACATCTTCGCCAGTTTTACTCGCTCGAGCCAGTCGCATTGAGCGCTGTTTGAGGCGATCCACATCCGGGTAGCCTCGACGACGTGATCGGTGCGAAGCCAATTGCCAGTGCTGGCGTGACCAATGAGCTGTGACAGAACGAGAAAGCAGAGCAGGTCTGCACGCTCCGCATTGTCGAGCTTCGTGTCCCCCATCATTTTGATCTCTGCCGGTAGTTGCCCCGATAAGTCTAATGATAGTGGCGTCAGCTTACCGTTGACCAACGCGCGCTGCGGCCTTTAGTGACCGTGACCGCCGCCACCGTGGCCTCCGCCACCATGGCCACTACCGCCGCCATGCCCACCAGCATTCCAGTGGCCGCCGCCGTAAGGATGACCGCCTCCGCGCCAGTGGTCACCGCCACGCCCACGATAGTAACCGCCACCGCCGCCACCCCAAACACTGATGGATCCGTATGCAGGCGCGTAATAGCCAGGTGCGTAGCCGTAATCGGCGCCACCATATGGCTGGTCGTATCCATACCCTGGGGCCACCGCACAGCCAGCGAGAGCGACGATTGCTGCGAGAACTGCGACTGTCCTGAACATGATTCCTCCTGCATATAACAATTTGAAAGGAAGGAATCGACGAAGTTCTTACATAGTTGTTTCCGGGCATTACGTGTCTGCGTGCCTCTTCAGTGCTGCGGAGCCGAATCTGCGAGGGCAAGAATCTCTCAATGGCCACGCTGATTAAGGCGCAGCCACTGCCACCAAGGACCTAGGTGACATCGCCGACGAGCTTTTGTGCGTTTACACGCCTCGCCAAATACTGTACGTTTACACAGTACTTTGACGAGGCCTCTATGGACGAACGAGAGCGACGCGAGCGAAACCGGGTCCCGGACGATTTCGCTACGCCAGGAGAATCGGCGACGATCCATCGCGCGATGAAGGCTGCGCTAAAGGGAATCGCTGAGGCTCACCAAGTTATCCGCTGCGTTCGCATCAGCAACGAGACCCAAGACGCACTGGAGTCCCTTGAGCGGGCTCGGCGCGAACTGGACTCGTTCATTCGGCGGGAGGACTGAAATGGCAGACGACTTGCGGCGACAACTTCGCGAAGTTGAGCAAGCGCTGGTTGCACTCGATGGCGTCATTGCAGTGCGGCGGGAATATGTGGCGTTGCGAAAGCGCGTTGGCTGGGATGAGCGCGACCTAGCGGGCCTGGAAGCGCTTGTGGATGCAGCCGCGAAATTGCGATCGCAACGGGAGGGGCTGGAGATGAAAATCGCGTGTCGAGACGTTTGAACAATCAATGCTAGCTTTTGTGGAGTAGCGGGGGCTACTTTAGCGCTTCCAGTCCGGCTTTTGCGCGTTCAACATCCTTCCTTTCCTCTTCCGTCAACCCTGGAAGTTCCACCGCGCTGAGGATAACGTTGCCAGCACTTGCAATGTTGCTCCAATTTTTCTGAATAGCTGCGATTGTTGCGGGGTCGCCCGGTGGCATCTGCAAGAACACTTTATGGTCGTTTGCTGACCACATGGCCCGACCGAACGCGTCGCGGGCAGACTCCTCCAGATACAAACAATTCCGCTCCCACCAGTCCACGCACTCTGCCACAACCGACCTAATGTCATCGGAGTTGGTCTTGGCGTAAAGCATCCGCCATAGCCGAAAAGCATCTTGGTGTGCCTGCAATCTTTTATCGATAGCGGCTAAACGGAGCTGATTTTTTACCTTCAGTCCTTCCAGCAGAAGATTGTTTTGATGTTGGATTTCCGCGAGTTGTCTCGCATTTTCAGTTTTGATGTCCTCGACTGCACGCGTGAGTTTGTCGATGTCTTCGGCGGCCGCTCGATTCTTTCCTTTTTCCTGAAAGTAAGCGACGTAGTAACCACCGGCAACGACCAATAACGTCACGATCGGTGAAACGACGGATAGCCAATCGGATCGGTGAAAGGAACTCATGCGCTGCGTGGCCTCTTGCGCTTTTCCCGCTCATCTAGCACCTGCCCGACCTTTTCGGCGAACAGGTCGAGCGTGTGTTCGTCCACCTGTGCGGCTGTTTGGCCGCCTCCGGCGCTCCCTAGGCTTTCCTCAAGGCGAATGACGACCTCCGCGTTCAGGGAGCGGCCGTTTGCCTCCGCGAGTGCTGCGAGCTGGTCTTTCAGGTCAGCCGGCAGGCGAAGCTTCATCTGGGGATCTTCACGTGTCATGTCGACATTATCATGGACCACGGTGGTGTTGACAATGGACCACGGTGGTGCTTTAATATGAACCACGGTGATCCATGTTGATGTGTGTTGCCGATTTCCCCCTCTCAAGGAGCGAATCATGATCAGCCAAGCCAGCACCACCAAGACCACAGCCAGCGCTCGCCGTCAGAATCTGCGTTGCGAACGCGACAACATCGCAATTCTGTCGGGGAAGTTCGGCACGCGGGTCGTGCGCGTCGTGGGACGTGCCGCGGATCTCTACTACGACTGGAAGGTGGAGGTGCTGGGCTCGCCGATCTGGGCGATCGATGCCCGTAGCGACGCGCCGGCTTTTACCAACCTCGGCTTCGTGATGGACGCGCAACTGATGCCGCTTGCCGACACCGAAGACGTCGAACTGGCGATCGCCTGAAGCGCCATGGTCAAGCACATACTCACAAACCCAGGCGCCTTGCCGATCCACGCCATCGTCCAAGACGCACTGCGCGCTGCTGTACATGCGCGGAGCGAACGCGAAGGCCTCGATCTGCTGGCAGATGCGTTGCGCAAGGTTTCGGAGTTGACGGCTGCGCATCCGGCAACGCAAGGAGCGCTTCAATGAATATCGCAACTACCACTGAGATCAGGACCATCGAGGCTGCGGCAAAGTTGATTCTTGATTTATGCAAGGACTCGACTGACGAACGCACGAAGCTCGAGCGAATCGCATACACGGCCGCAGTGGTTAGGCGGCAGGCCGACGCGGGGCTGAAGAAGGTCCCGAAAACATCGGAGACTGTCCATGCGTAGCGTCCTGCAATCGGCGGGCGATAGCGCCGTGTATGCCGATCTGACAGCGGAGGACGTCGAGCGACTGCATTACCTGCTTGGAGCACTTAGGGCGTCTCTGATGCTCTGTGAAGACGGCGACGTCGGGGCATTCACGAGCGAGTTGCGATCGGCATTCTTCGCAAATCTGGCGAGCATGGCGACATCCGCACACGCGATTGCATCGCATATCACGGTGCCCGACGGCACGGGGGAATGATTGGCGGCGCGGAACGGAAAATCACGTTCGCCGAGGCGTACTGTAGGCATTGCGCCGATATTGGCGCAGTTCGAAACCTAGTAGGAGATCACATCATGTCTCAAGTTCATTTCGCTCAAACCGAGCACTCCGCTCCAGAAAATCCCCTCAACAACCGCTTCGACTTCTTTTCACCCACCAAGCACATTTCTGACGCGTTGGTGGGCCGTCTCAACAACATTCACGAGGCGCTAAACGGTATGTGCGCTATCAGCTCGATCCTCGAAGCGAACGAGGTAGAAAAGTGCGGCGGCGATGGCGCTCCTCTCAACGGCAACCTGGCTGGCGGTCTGTTTGCTGCAATGACGACTCTGGCTAAATTTGCCCAGGGTGAGTTGGAGTCACTGGGGAGCGATCATGTCTGAGGCCACCGCCGAAGCTCTTCCGCACCCCCTGACCACGGACGGCTGGATGCCCGCCGATGGCGAGGAGCATGCAACGGTCAAGAACTGGCAGATCGCCAATGTCTTTCGTGCTGTAAGTGCGATCGGTACGATCAGCCGCCTTCTTCATAACAGCCTGGGAGAGCCGGACGGCACCGGCGCACAGCCTCTCGGCCGTGGCACCGAACTCGATCTGGCCGACGCGCTAATCTGCCTGGGCGACTATGCATATAGTCAAACGGAAGACATGCGGGGAACTGACAACGACTTCCGGCAATACCGACGCGAGGCCAATCATGAATAACGCGAAAGAAGCAGATCGACTCCAGAAGCTTGAAAACTGCGTCGAAGACATTGACGCGATGTGCCAGACGCAACTTGGTCAGATAGAGGCGATTACCAACGTCATGCTCCGCGCAATGGAGACTCCTGAATTTTGGAGGCATCCGACGGCGATCCGCGAAACGATTGGCGTGATCCAATACCTCTCCGCGGATCTAGGCAACTACGTCAACGGTGCGGCTGAGACTCTTGGCTGCAACTCCATAGATCAAATTGAGCGCGATCGTGAATCACGTGTGCTCGCCGCTTTTCGCGCCAATGAGAATCAGGAGGTGCCCCATGGCTAAGACGCCAACGGAGATGGTTGAGCGCATCGCCGAACGCATCAACGAGGAGACGTCCGCTGCATGGCGGATTCATAACACCCTGGCATTCATGGCAGAAGCGCTCTCGGATGACGCAGCTGGTGAGTTGCCGGTGAGGTGCACTTTGATTAATCTTCGCGACGACATGAACCAGTTCCTCGAGAACTTGATGGACCTCGTGCAAGGGGTTAAAAATGGCTAGCGCTCAAGTTATTCCCTTCGCATCGCGTCGTCGCGAGGTGGCTGCCGTGAAAACGCAGGTTGGCATCTCAATCGATGCGGCCGGTCGCGTCACTTCTCTGACGACTCGCATCGAGCCGCTTCATGTGCTGGCGGTACTCGGCTTCGCTCTACGCGTCGCACAAAATGCTCTCGACCAGTACATTGAGGAGAGCACGAATGGCTGAGATATTGCACATGCCGCCACGGCTCGCCCGGAAGGGACGGCGCCGGGAGAGGCCGATTGTTGGCGCACCGATGGCCCATGTCGTGGAAGGCATCAATTTCCGTGAGGCCAACAAGCCGACGTACGAAGAAGTCAGAGCTTCTATCAACAGACTCGCCCACCACCTGGCGTCGGCGTGCGAAGCGTGCAGGGAAGTATTTTCGGCGTACCCAGATCGTGAATGACGAGGATCAGGTGCTCCATAGAGAGCAAATAGCGGAACACTGACATGCAAGAAGAACAACATCTCATCCGCGACCGCGCATACGGTGTATGGCACCGGTCGCGATCGATTAGTCGCTTCCTCGGCCGTCGCCAGGCGCAGTCGCTGACGATGGCCGATCTTGATAGCGTATTGTTCGTCGAGTACGGGTACTCGAACAAGTTGCCACTGGCGCTGGTTGAGGTCGCACAGGATATTGGGCAGGAGAAGCCCACGGGTGTTATCCGGGAACTGGCAAAGATGTCCGACCTGCCCGCATTCGTCGCGCTGTACACGCCAGCATCTCGAGCTAATCCGGTTAGCCCTGCATGGCACGACATCGAGGGCTTTCGCGTGAAGCGGGTCTGGCCGAAGCCTGAGGCGATGTGGCGCTCGTTGTCGCCGGGAGAGTGGGCGAATGCACTGGTACAGATCCGTGATTGGCAATTGCGGAGGTTCTCGTCAATGCCTGCTGCAAACGACGAAATCTATTGAATCTGTAGGGGATGTTGAGACGACAGTTACGCGTTAATGCTGGCCGGCATTCAACAGCATCCAGAGTTGCTTGCGCGTCTCACCAGCGATGATACGCACGAATGCTGCTCCGCACCGCGTGCAGGTGTAGTGTTGTTCTGCTTGGGCATCCTTCACTGCGCCAGCGCCGACTAGGGTCAGGGTGTCATGCGGCTCGACCGCAGCCGGCTGTCCGTAAAGGTCAGCGCAAGGTGTGCAGGGTTGAATCCAGAGGTCCATTCAAAGAGCGATTACTCGTTTGGCCTCAGCCTCGGCGAGTTCCATTGCCGCCTCAGCCGTCGGCATTGGGCGCCCACAGCCTCGACCGACAGTGTGTTGGATGGTATGGTCGCCGCGCTTCGTCGTGATCCGGATGTATCCCTTAAACATGCCGCCAGGAGCGGGCGTCACGAATGCCTCGATGGTTTTGTTGCCCTTGGATTCTTTGAATGCCATGGCTGTCTCCTTGAACTTGTCGAAAAACTGGACACGTCACGGGAAAATTTCCACAGGATCTCGCTCGTCCGAGAGAGGATCGAAGCCGGCCAATTCGATTGTCACTCGCTCTGCCAAATCGACCCCCCAATTTTCCTGCGCGTCCTCAGGCAGTTCATTGAAGTCTTCGACGTATTCTCTTCCGAGCACGATGCGGATCAATCGACTGCGACGATTGGCTCTATCAGGTGTTGGGCACTGCCAATCTAAAACAGCCGAATATTCCCCTTCAGCTCGGACGTCAGCGCTCTGGTTAAGTTTGTTAGCCACATAGAAATCGACTATCTCAGCCGCGTTCATGAGAGCCTCCAAGTTGACATAACGAGGATCCTAGCATGCAATACGCGGCCTGCACGGACATCATCGGCGTGCGCGATACGCGCATATCAGCAACGCAAGTTTCTGCCGGTACTGCGGCTGGCGTGAGCGGGGGCGGCTCCCGACCACGACGGTTCGACCGGCATCCAACGCTGCACGCCATGCTACGATTCCTTTACAAAATCGTAGGTGGAGAATCCCATGGCCAAGGAACTGATTCCGCCGGAACGTTTTATCGAGCTCGCAAACTCGGAAATCGAAGCGCATAAGCTCTTCCATCCGGGCATGCGGCTATCTCTCGGCGCCAGCCTTCCGAACGGAAGCTACGAAATTGAATATCACGGAGCCGGCACGAAGCGAGTCGCGGTCGACGTGCGTCTAAAGCTCATGTCTGCATACGAGATCAGGCCGTTTCCGTTGTTCTGAGCGACGATAGCGTTCACGAGCAGGCGAAAGTCAGTTCGGCTTCCTGAGGCGTCCAGCCGCGAACACCGTGCGTCTGCATGTCAATCTGATGCATCTGCTTGCCTTGCTGTTGACAGTATTCGTCGGCGCGCTTCAGGCTGGATGCCTTGATTTCTCCCCACGACGTCATCCCGCCTCGCACCTGTGTCGTCACTATGTAGTGGCCATCGCCGGCTGGTGAGACGTCCGACACGCTGGTGCAAGCTGCGACCAGACAAGCCGCGGCTCCGATCACTATTCTTATGTTCATGTCCGCCCCCGGTTGTTATGGGTCGATTCTCGTGGGTTAATCGGCAAACTGCAATCTGGCGCATCTACCTGGGGTTTGACGGGATAAGGCGCACAGCTACGGGCGGTCGAGCGACGGGAGATCTTGGTGATAACGGACGCAGCGACGGCACCGCCCGATCTAGAGTTTCTGGTGGAATGCCAGATCGAAAGGTCTGTCAGATCAACGTCGTCAATGTGTAGCACATGTAGCAACTGTAGCTGTAGCAAACGCGGTTGGGGATATAACGGCAAGGCAGCAGCCAATAGCAGGCCAGATGCGCTAACCGTATCTCTGGACCAGTAGTCCTGTCAGACGCTATTCGGACGGCGAGGCGGAGGCGGTCGACGATGCGGCGGCGGCACGTGGCGGCAACGACGCACCAGATGGCCGCGATACCAGACGCGTTTGCAGACTACACGGGGACGCGCCTCAGCATTAACTGGCGCGAGTGCCGCGACGAACGTCGCAAGCAGGATGAGCGATACGAATTTGCGCACGGGTCGATCCTCGAGCAGAGTGAAGACATTCGTCGGCGGCGGACAGGCGAAAGCCACCGAGCCAATCATGAAGCGACGACTAACGGGCTTCCTTGTTGACCGGATTTGCCTACACAGCGCC
>Ga0153933_1000303_pt1 | contig 20593 bp, 19 predicted proteins | sample TSNJ017MetaG_FD_102275 | JGI IMG/M metagenome (GOLD analysis project Ga0153933, IMG submission 102275) | Attine ant fungus gardens microbial communities from New Jersey, USA - TSNJ017 MetaG | ecosystem: Host-associated > Fungi > Mycelium > Unclassified | place: USA: New Jersey, Wharton State...
ATACCCGCAACCCGTCGACAACGTGTCGGGTCTTGTCGGAGATCCACTCCTCGTTCACTTCCTCATTGACGCGCGGCAGAATCCGCATCACCTCGCGACCGCGGGTATCGACGCGGATCGCCGAGCCCACGCCGTCCATCACGTCGATGGATTGGGTCTTGCCCAACTCCCACGGCCGGGCGGCAAACGCGTAAGGCTTCGAGGTCAGCGCGCCGACGGGGCAGATATCGACGAGATTGCCCTGCAACTCCGAGGTCAGGGCGCTCTCGAGATAGGTCGTGATCTCCATGTCCTCGCCGCGGCCGATCGCGCCGAGCTCCGGCACGCCTGCGACCTCGGTCGCAAAGCGCACGCAGCGGGTGCACTGGATGCAGCGGTTCATCGAGGTCTTGACCAGCGCGCCGAGATATTTGTCCTCGACCGCGCGCTTGTTCTCGGCGAAGCGGCTGGTGTCGACACCATAGCCCATCGCCTGATCCTGCAGGTCGCACTCGCCGCCCTGGTCGCAGATCGGACAATCCAGCGGATGGTTGATCAGCAGGAACTCCATCACGCCTTCGCGCGCCTTCTTCACCATCGGCGAACGGGTGGAGATTTCGGGCGGCTCGCCCTTCGGGCCCGGACGGCAGTCGCGCACGCCCCAGGCGCAACTCGCGACCGGCTTCGGGCCGCCCTTCACCTCGACGAGGCACATCCGGCAATTGCCGGCGATCGACAGCCGTTCATGATAGCAGAAGCGCGGAATCTCGGCGCCGGCCGCCTCGCACGCCTGCAGCAGCGTGTATTCCGGCGGGACATCGATCTCTTTGCCGTCGACGATGATCTTGGTCATGTCTCTACTCCGCCGCGACCATGTGCACGGGATCACGCACGCCCTGATCGTCGAGATCGGCCTTGTGCGAATATTGGTCGATACGCTCTTCAATTTCGTGACGGAAATGCGCGATCAGGCCCTGGATCGGCCAGGCCGCGGCGTCGCCAAGCGCGCAGATGGTGTGGCCTTCGACCTGCTTGGTGACTTCCAGCAGCATGTCGATCTCGCGCTTGTGGGCGCGGCCCTCGGCCATGCGGGTCAACACCCGCCACATCCACCCGGTGCCCTCGCGACACGGCGTACACTGGCCGCAGCTCTCATGCTTGTAGAAATAGGAGATGCGCGCGATCGCCCGGATCAGGTCGGTCGACTTGTCCATCACGATCACGGCCGCGGTGCCGAGGCCCGAGCGGAGCTTGCTCAGACTGTCGAAATCCATCGGCGTGTCGATGATCTGCTCGGCCGGCACCATGCGCACCGACGAGCCGCCCGGGATGACCGCTTTCAGATTGCCCCAGCCGCCGCGGATGCCGCCGCAATGCTTGTCGATCAGCTCCCTGAACGGAATACCCATCGCCTCTTCGACGTTGCAGGGACGCTCGACATGGCCGGAAACACAGAACAGCTTGGTGCCGACATTGTTGGGCCGGCCGATGCTGGCGAACCAGGCAGCGCCACGGCGCAGGATGTCGGGTGCGACCGCGATCGACTCGACATTGTTGACGGTGGTCGGGCAGCCATAGAGGCCGACATTGGCCGGGAATGGCGGCTTCAGCCGCGGCTGGCCCTTCTTGCCTTCGAGGCTCTCGAGCAGCGCGGTTTCCTCACCGCAGATATAGGCGCCGGCGCCGTGGGCGACATAGATGTCGAACGGCCAGCCGTTGATATTGTCCTTGCCGACCAGCTTGGCGTCATAGGCCTGGTCGATCGCGGCTTGCAGGTGCTCGCGCTCGCGGATGAACTCGCCGCGGACATAGATGTAGCAGGCATGCGCGCCCATCGCGAAGCTCGCGATCAGGCAACCCTCGACGAGAAGGTGCGGATCATGCCGCATGATCTCGCGGTCCTTGCAGGTGCCGGGTTCGGATTCGTCGGCATTGACCACGAGGTAGCTCGGGCGGCCGTCCTTGGATTCCTTCGGCATGAAGGACCACTTCATCCCGGTCGGGAAGCCTGCCCCGCCGCGGCCGCGCAGGCCCGACGCCTTCATCTCATTGATGATCCAGTCGCGGCCCTTGTCGATGATCCCCTTGGTGCCGTCCCAGGCACCACGGCGGCGCGCGCCCTCAAGCCCCCAGTCATGGAGGCCATAGAGGTTCTTGAAGATGCGATCCTTGTCGGCGAGCATTCCTAGAACTTTCCGAGCATCAAGGGGTTGAGTTGGGAGCAACGCATCAGGTGGTTTCCTTCAGCGTGGTCGGGCCGCCCGCGGGCGCCGAGAACTGACGATCGATCTGCGGGCCGGGCTTCGGCGGATTGCCGGCGGCGAAGCCGTCGAGCACCTTGCCGAAGCTCTCCTTGGTCAGGTCCTCGTAGGTGTCCTTCCAGATCAGGACCATCGGCGCATTCACGCAGGCACCGAGGCACTCGACCTCTTCCCAGGAGAAGTTGCCGTCCTTCGACAGCTGGAAGGGATCGTGATGGATGCGATGCTGGCACACCTCGATCAGGTCGGCGGCGCCGCGCAGCCGGCACGGCGTGGTGCCGCAGACCTGCACATGCGCCTTCTTGCCGACCGGCGAGAGCTGGAACATGGTGTAGAAGGTCGCGATCTCCAGCATGCGGATATGCGGCATTTCCAAGAGATCGGCGACCGCGCGGATCGCGGCTTCCGACACCCAGCCGTCATGCTGCTCCTGCACGCGCCAGAGGATCGCGATCGCCGCCGAGGCCTGGCGGCCGGGCGGATACTTCTCGATCTGCTTCTTTGCCCAGGCGAGATTCTCGTCCGTGAACGAGAAGCTTGCGGGTTGCAGTTCCTTCGGGGCAAGGCGGCGGACGGACATCGTTCAAACTCTCAATTAGCGCGCGGTGCGGATGCTGACATCATCACCGGTCGACTTCACCGAACACGATGTCGAGCGAGCCGAGGATGGCGGAAACGTCGGCGAGCAGATGGCCCTTGCAGATGTGATCCATCGCCTGCAGATGGGCAAAGCCCGGCGCGCGGATCTTGCACTTGTAGGGCTTGTTGCTGCCGTCGGCGACCAGATAGACGCCGAACTCGCCCTTCGGCGCCTCGACCGCGGCGTAGACCTGGCCGGCCGGCACGTGCACGCCCTCGGTGTAGAGCTTAAAGTGGTGAATCAGCGCTTCCATCGAGCGCTTCATCTCGCCGCGGCGGGGCGGCGCGATCTTGTTGTCCTCGACCACGACAGGCCCCTGCCCGTCCGGCGCCTTCAGTTTCTGGATGCACTGCTTCATGATCCGCACCGACTGGCGCATCTCTTCCATGCGGATCAGGTAGCGGTCGTAGCAGTCGCCGTTCTTGCCGATCGGAACGTCGAAATCCATCTCGGCGTAGCACTCATAGGGCTGCGACTTGCGCAGGTCCCAGGCCGCGCCGGAGCCGCGCACCATGACGCCGGAGAAGCCCCACGCCCAGGCCTCCTTCAGCGGCACCACGCCGATATCGACGTTGCGCTGCTTGAAGATGCGATTGCCGGTGAGCAGCGTATCGAGATCCTCGACCACCTTGAGGAACGGGTCGCACCAAGCCTCGATATCGTCGATCAGCTTCGGCGGCAGATCCTGGTGCACACCGCCGACGCGGAAGAACGCCGCGTGCATGCGCGAGCCCGAGGCGCGCTCGTAGAACACCATCAGCTTTTCGCGCTCTTCGAAGCCCCACAGCGGCGGGGTCAGCGCGCCGACGTCCATCGCCTGCGTGGTGACGTTGAGCAGATGCGACAGGATGCGGCCGATCTCGCAATAGAGCACGCGGATCAACTGGCCGCGACGCGGCACCGCGATGCCGAGCAGCTTCTCCGCCGCGAGGCAGAACGCGTGCTCCTGGTTCATCGGCGCGACGTAGTCGAGCCGGTCGAAATACGGGATCGCCTGCAGATAGGTCTTGTGCTCGATCAGCTTCTCGGTGCCGCGGTGAAGCAGGCCGATATGCGGATCGACGCGCTCGACGACCTCGCCGTCCAGCTCCAGCACGAGACGCAAAACGCCGTGCGCCGCCGGATGTTGCGGTCCGAAATTGATGGTGAAGTTACGAAGATTCTGCGGCTGTTCATTCATGGCTTCGGCTCCGCCTTGGCCTTCTCGTCACCCGGCAAGGGATAATCAGCCCCCTCCCACGGAGACAGGAAATCGAACTTGCGGAATTCCTGGTTGAGCCGGACCGGCTCGTACAGCACCCGCTTCTCCTGGTCGTCGTAGCGGACCTCGACGAAGCCGGTGAGCGGGAAATCCTTGCGCAGCGGATGGCCGTCGAAACCATAATCGGTCAGCAGACGCCGCATGTCGGGATGGCCGGTGAAGATCACGCCGTAGAGATCGTAGGTCTCGCGCTCGAACCAGTCGGCGCCCGGGAAGACGCCTATGATCGAGGGCACCTGCGTGGTCTCGTCGGCCTCGCCGCGCAGGCGGATGCGCGTGTTCAGCACCGGCGACAGCAGATGGTAGACCACGTCGAAGCGCTTCTCGCGGCCGGGATAGTCGACCGCGGTCACGTCGGTGATGTTGACGAAGCGGCAATTGGGGTCGTCACGCAGGAAGCTGACGACATCGATGATCCTGCCGATCTCGACATCGATGGTGAGTTGGTTGAACGCGACCGAGTGCGCGACCGCCGCGCCCGGAAGCGCGCTCACGATCGTCTGCCCAAGAGCGTCGAGCTTGCCGTCGTCCATGACGTAAAACCTTAGCGTTCGATGGTGCCGATGCGGCGGATCTTCTTCTGCAGCAGCAGCACGCCGTACAGCAGCGCTTCCGCCGTGGGCGGGCAGCCCGGCACGTAGATGTCGATCGGCACGATGCGATCGCAGCCGCGCACCACCGAATAGGAATAGTGGTAGTAGCCGCCGCCATTGGCGCAGGAGCCCATCGAGATGACGTAGCGCGGCTCCGGCATCTGGTCGTAGACCTTGCGCAGCGCCGGCGCCATCTTGTTGGTTAGCGTCCCCGCGACGATCATCACGTCGGACTGCCGTGGCGAGGCGCGCGGCGCGAAGCCGAAGCGCTCGACGTCGTAGCGCGGCATCGACACCTGCATCATCTCGACCGCGCAGCAGGCGAGACCGAAGGTCATCCACATCAAGGAGCCGGTGCGCGCCCAGGTGATGAGGTCGTCGGCAGCCGCCACGAAGAAGCCCTTGTCGGACAGCTCGTGATTGACCTCGAGGAAGAACGGATCATTGGCGCCGACCGGCTTGCCGGTCGATGGATCCAGGATGCCGGTCGGGGCTTGCGCGATCGCCGGCTGCGAGGGTGCGGAGCTCAATCCCATTCGAGCGCGCCTTTCTTCCATTCGTAAGCAAACCCGACCGTCAGCACGGCCAGGAACACCATCATCGACCAGAACCCGGTCGCGCCGAGCTTTCCGAACGCCACCGCCCAGGGAAACAGGAACGCCACTTCGAGGTCGAAGATGATGAAGAGGATCGCCACCAGGTAGAAGCGGACGTCGAACTTCATGCGGGCGTCATCAAAAGCGTTGAATCCGCATTCATAGGCGGACAGCTTTTCCGGATCCGGCGACTGAAACGCCACCAGGAACGGCGCGATCAGGAGTGCCAGGCCGATCAGGCTGGCGACCCCGACAAAGACCACAAGTGGAAGGTAATTCTGCAGGATGCCGGTCATCGGCGAAGCCTTCTTGCTGCGGGTTCGGATAAGCCGCAGATTCGTTGATTGGAATTGTTCTTGAGGCTTTAGCGCAGCGCAACAGGGCGCGCAAGACAAGCTATTTTGACGCTCTTACCGCCTTCTCCTCACCTTCTCGGCCGGCTGCGGCGGTGCGCCTGCCTCGCTGGGGTAACGCGGCAGCGGCGCTCGGGTGCCTTGCACGCATCCCATATCAGCCCGGCTCTTTCTCGACCGCGAGCATCTCGGCGGCCGTCGCGGTCAGCCGATCGATCTGTTCGAGAAAGAGCTCGAGTTCCTGTGGGCTCAGCTGTTCCAGCAGGCGACGGTTGCGTTCCTGCGCGCCGGCCACGATCGCGTCATGGGCGGCGAGCCCGGCCTTGGTCAGCGAGACCAATGTTTCCCGGTTGTCACGCGGATTGACCGCCTTGGCGACCAGCTTGCGCGCGACGAGTTCGGCGAGCGCCCGGCTGATCTGGCCCTTGTCCATGCCGACGGCCTCCGCCAGCCGCACCACGCTCATCGGCGGCCGCCGGCCGAGCGAGGCGACCAGGCCGAACTCGACCGAGGACAGCCCGGCGAGGCGCTTGTAGCGCAGGATCGCGCCGCGCTTGAGCAGGTTCGCCAGCACCATCAGCCGCGACGACATCATCGCGGTGATCGGCGCCAGCTCGGCGTCGACGGCGATCTCCGCCGGCAGCACCCTCGCGGTGGTCTTCAGCTTCTCGGTCATGCACTCAACCTCTGCCAACAAAGCCGTGCGCTGCCAAGCTAGCCGAGATCGTTGACATTGTCATCGATATATCATTGACTAAGTCAACACATGATGACCGCAAGGCCCAAAGGCCGCGGCAGGAGGAAACGGCATGACCATCACCCAGAGGGATCGCGATCTCGGCACCGCCTACGCCATGAAGCCTTCGGCCACGCGGACCGAGCTGACATCGGTCGTCCGCGGCACGCCGATGGGCGAGCTGTTGCGACGCTACTGGCACCCAATCGGGCTCGTCAGCGACGCCACCGATATCCCCAGAAAAGTGCGCGCGCTCGGCGAAGATCTGATCCTGTTTCGCGACAAGCATGGCCGGGTCGGCCTGTTGCACGCCCGCTGCTGCCATCGCGGTACCACGCTCTATTACGGCAAGGTCGAGGAAGACGGCATCCGCTGCTGCTACCACGGCTGGAAATTCGACACCGAGGGCCACTGCCTCGAGCAGCCGTGCGAGCCGGACGGTGGCCTGTTCAAGGACAAGGTGCGCCAGCCCTGGTATCCGGTTGAGGAGCGCTACGGCCTGATCTTCGCCTATATGGGGCCATCAGAGAAACGACCGGTGCTGCCGCGCTACGAATGCCTCGAGACCATGGACGAGGCTGAGATCGTCGAGGCCGACGATTCCTCGATCGGCGGCGGGGGACCTGCCGTGATCCCCTGCAACTGGCTGCAGCATTTCGAGAACGTGGTCGACCCCTATCACGTGCCGGTCCTGCACAGCTCGTTCAGCGGGCCTCAGTTCACCAACATGATGGCCTCGATGCCCGAGGTGAAGTTCGAGATGACGCCGCGCGGCGTCGCCGTGCGCTCGATCCGCAAGCAGGACGACGGCCGCGTGTTCTATCGCGTCACCGAGGCTGCCCTCCCCACGCTGCGCGTGGTGCCTAATCCGCGCGTCGCCCAGTTCGCGCGGGTGGAATCGATCGGCTGGACCTTGCCGATCGACGACACTTCGTTCCGCATCTATGTCGCCGGCCGCGTCAGGAATTCAGGCGACATCGGTCGCATGCGCTCGAAGTTCAACGGCAAATTCTGGTGGGACATGACCGAGCGCGAGCACCAGCAGTTTCCCGGCGACTACGAGGCGCAGGTCGGCCAGGGCGCTCAGACGGTCCACTCCGAGGAGCATTTCGGCCAGAGCGACCGCGGCGTCCTGATGATCCGCCGCATGCTCACCGATCAGCTCGAGGCCCTCGCCGCAGGCCGCGATCCGATCGGCGTGTCGTTCGATGCCAATGCGAAACTGGTCGAATTCGAGGCGGGGAACTACATCCGCGAGGCGTAGAGCATGATCCGGGAAAGTGTGAAGCGGTTTGCCGACAAGATCATGCTCAAACAAAAAAGCTAAAGCGCGATGATCTCATCGCGCCTTGAAGTTCGAACTAAACAAAAACAAATCGGGGGAACGTCATGGTCGCTCTCGCACCACAGGCCGGCGTGCAGGCCGAGGCCGCGGCACGCCCGTCGGCCCGGCGCTATTACGTGCTGGGCCTGCTCACGATCATCTACGCGCTGAATTTCCTCGACCGCACCATCTTCAACGTCCTGATCGAGCCGATCAAAAAGGAGTTTTCGCTCAGCGACACCACGATGGGCCTGCTGGCAGGCTTCGGCTTCGTGCTGTTCTATTCGCTGCTCGGCATCCCGATTGCGCGGATGGCCGACCGCATGAACCGCCGCAACATCATTGCCGTCGCCTTCGCGTTCTGGAGTGCGATGACATATCTGTGCGGCATGGCCTCCAGCGTCACGACCCTGGCGCTGGCGCGGGTCGGGGTCGGCCTCGGCGAGTCCGCCGGCACGCCGGCCTCGCAATCCCTGATCGCCGATCTCTTCGAGAAGAACGAGCGGCCGCGCGCGCTCGGCATCTACGCGATCGGCACCTATCTCGGCGTCTTCCTCGGCTATTTCATCGGCGGCTATGTCAACCAGCGCTATGGCTGGCGGATGGCCTTCTTCACCGCCGGCCTGCCCGGCATCGCGCTCGCCGCGATCCTGTGGCTGACCATCTCCGAGCCGCGGCGCGGCGCGATGGCCGAGAGGTTCAAGGCGGAGCCGATCGCGCCTACGCTGCGCTTCCTGTTCTCGCAGCCGAGCTTCGTCATCGTGCTGGTCGGCTTCTGCCTGACCACCTACACCAACTACGCCACCGCGGTGTGGATCCCGCCCTTCCTGGCGCGCATCCATCATCTCACCAGTGCCGAGATCGGCACCTATGCCGGTACCTTCAAGGGCCTTGCCGGCATGGCCGGCACCCTGGTCGGCGGCCTCGTGGTCGCAAAGATCAGCCGTCGCGACGACCGCTGGAAATTATGGGCGCCCGCGATCACGTCCGGCCTCGCCGGCCCGGTGTTCGCGCTGTGCATGCTGACACAAAGCTTCACCCTGATGGTCGCGACATTGGCGCTGACCTCGTTCCTGGTCGGTTTTCACCTCGGCCCGATCTTCGCCATCGCGCAGACCGTCGCGAAGCCCAGCATGCGGGCGCTGGCCTCCGCCATCGTGCTGCTCACCGCCACCTGCTTCGGCCAGGGCATCGGCCCGCTGACCGTCGGGATGATCAACGACGCGCTGAAGGGTAGTTATGGCGCCGATGCGGTGCGCTACTCGCTGCTGTCGGCCGCGGTGACGACAACACTCGGCGCTCTCCTGTTTGTCTGGGCTGCGCGCGCGATCCGATCCGACATCGCGCGCGCCAGCGAATAGTTCCGGCGCTGGAACACCGTACTGACCCGGATTTCTGGCGACCGGGGACGATCGTAATACAATCTCCGCCGGCAATGCCTTACTTGCGAAGCATTTTTACCTTTGAGTTTTTAAAGACCTGATTCCAACCGGCGGAAAAGGACCGTCCGTGCGACGGTCCTTTTCGATTCAGTCTGCGGCGCAATACCGCGCGTCAGCTGCGAGCCGCCTCAGCTCGCCATGAAAGCGAGCAGGTCTGACAGCAGCTGCTCGGCATGGGTCAGCGGCAGCGCGTGCGGCGCGCCCTCGTAGACGTTGAGCCTGCTGCCCTTGATCAGCTTCGCGGTCCTGGCGCCGGTCAGCGCCAGCGGCGCGCTGGCGTCCTTGTCGCCGTGCACGATCAGGGTCGGACGATCGATCTTGGCGGCCGCCGCGCGCAGGTCGGCAAACGAGATGGTCCTGCGGCAGGCCAACGCGACCGGCAGCGGCACGCTCAGCATCATCTCCCGGATCCAGGCCCGCGTCACTTCAGGCGTGTCAGGCACGAAGAACGGCCCCTCGTTCGCCGCCATCCATTTCGGGAAGTCCTGCGCGATCGCGTCGTTCTGCGCATCGATCATCGGCTTCGGCACCGCGTCGGGATTGTCGTCGGTCTGCACCAGGAACGGCGTCGTCGGCGCGACGAGAACGAGCCGCGCAATCCGATCCGCGCCGTGGCGCGCGAGGTAATTGACCGCCTCGATCGATCCCATCGAATGCGCCACCAGCGTGACGTCGCGCAGGTCGTGCGCTTTGATCACTGCGGCAACGTCATCGGTTAGCGTGTCCAGATCGTAGCCCGTCATCGGCATGTCGGAGCGGCCATGCCCGCGTCTGTCAGGCGCGACGCAACGAAAGCCCTTGGCGTTGAGCGCCACGATGTGGCTGCCCCAGACGCTGGAATTGAAGGTCCAGGCGGCGAGGAACAGCACCGGCCGGCCGGAACCCCAATCCTGCACGAACAGCGAGGTGCCATCCTTCGCCGTCACGCGCGACGAACGCGCCGGCTCCGGCGTCGGACGGGTTTGCGCGGCGGCGGGTGCTGCGGCCGCGAGCGCGGTGCCGAGCAATGTGGCTTCGAGGACTGATCGACGGTTCATCACAGATCTCCCTTGCGGATCGTGGCGTGACGGTTGCGCCAGCCATGGTCAGATCATCGCAAAGAGAGATCGCGCCCGCGATTACGCCTCAGGTAATCACGCGCACGATGCGAAGCGTTGTTGTCTCACCACTGATACCGCACCACACCCTTGCCGGCGTAGCTCGATGTCCCGTTGGAGAACTCGCCTTCGAACGTCGCCGCCGCCGACCAGCCGTTTCGCCATTTCATCTCGAGCGATGCCGTGGTCAGCGCGGAGTCTGAGGCCTGAGCCGCGCCGTTGACGACGAAGCTGGTGCCGGGCAGCGCCTGGAAGGTCGCGGCGATCGAGCGGTTGGGATCGTAATCATGCGACCAGGCGAACCGCGTGCGCAGCGTCAGGAGGCCGTCCTGAAGGGCGAACGACTTGTCGGTGCGGATGCCGAGCTCGCTGCGCGCATCGGTCACGCTCTTGCCGGCATAGGTCAGCGCAAAGGTCGGCAGCCCCGTGACCACCTGCTCGGCATAGGTGGGCAAATCGAAGGTCGTGAACTGGCCGGCGGCGTACGGCGTGATGCCGATGCCGCCGGTCCATGGCGCGACGAAACGGTAGCCGCCTTCGACCCTGCCCGACCATGCGTCGGCATTGAACTCGGCGCGAAGCTGGTCGAAGCCGCCGGCCGTGACGGTGCGGTTGGTGGTGACGTCCTGCCAGCCATAGGCGAGCGCACCGGAGATATAGGCCGGCCCTTCGGTGTGGCGCAGATACGCACCGGCCTGGAACAGATCGGATCGGCCGCTGCCGCTGTTGGCAACCGAGAAGTTGGTCCCGCCGCCCGCCAGCGCAAAGCCCGCAATGGTGTTGGGCGAGAACAGATAGTCGGCGCCGATAGCGGTGCCGTAGACGGCGCTGGTCGTATCGTTCGATCCGACAATGGCGTTACCACTGGTCGATTGCGCGCCGCCAAAACCTGCCGCCCAGACGCTCCAGCGCTGCTCGAACGGAGCCGGCGGTGCCTTGGTGACCATCGCGAATGCATCGGTCTTCCGGGTCGACGCGTATGCGCTCGCGTCGCCCTCCTCCGCATAGCCCGACGCACCCGGCATCGAGCCTGCGCCACCGTTCCGGTTCATGAAGGGATCGGTCATCAGCCCCATGAACAGGGTCATGGCATCGAACGTGGTCTGCTGCGTGCCGGTTGCCAGTTCGCCCGAAGCCTGGGTCAGGCCTGCCGGGGTGAGCGTGCCGTAGACCATCGGGATGCCGCCGGTGGTGTTGAAGTAATTGACCAGCGTGTTGGCGACATTTTGCTGGTTGATGTTCAAGCCTCCGCCGAAATTCGGCGCGGTGGGCCCTGTCGGCGGTGGCGTGAAGTTCAGCGTCAGGTTGAGATAGGCGTGGGTGGCGTCATAGCTCAGCGTGTCGGTGAAGTTTGTCGGCAGGTTGCCGTTGGTGAGCACTCCGAAAGTGCCGCTGACGCTGCCGGCGGTGAGGATGGTGTATCGCTTGGAGATGTAGGCGCCATTCGCGAATGCCGCATTCACATTGGCGCCCCCGAGGGTCGCCGTCCCACCGACATTGACCGACGCAGCAGCCGCCGGAGTCACCTGAACCAGATAGATCGCACCCGACTGGAGCGCGAGGTTGCCCGTCATCGTCAACGTGCCCGTAGGATTCGACGCGCTGCCGGGTGCCAATGTGCTTCCGGTCGTGATGGAGGTGATCGGAGAACCAATGGTCCCAGTGCCGCTCAACGTGCCGCCGAAATTAGCCGCCACAAGCTGTGAACTGGTGATGGAACCGTCCACTTCCAGTGTGCCGCCATTGATGCCGGTCGAACCGGTGTAGGTGTTGATGCCGGTCAGGATTTCCTTGCCGCTGGCGAGTACCAGAGCGCCGCGTGCACCGCCGTCCTGGATGGTACCGGCGAACGTTCCGTTCGCATTGGTCAAGGTCAGATTGTTGGACCCTAGATTCACCACGCCGGTGCCGGCCCCGGAGAGACTCGTAATCAAGGTGCCGCCGCCGAAGGAAAGGCCGGATATATCGAAGGTGCCGTTCGCGATGACGGCCTTCGACGACGAGATGCTGCCAGCGCCGGTCAGCTTCAACTGGCCGCCAGCGTTGATAGTGGTGAAGCCGGTATAGGTGTTGTTACCGGTCAGGGTCAGCACGCCGGTGCCGGTCTTTGTGAGCCCGCCGGTGCCGGAGATGGCGCCGGCAAACGTCGTACTGGTGTTGTCGGCGCCGGCCGTGAGCGTCGCGGAACCGAGCGTGACGTTGCCGGTGCCGGCAAGCGAGCCGATCGTCTGGTTGAAGCTGTTGAGATCGAGGACCGCGCCGCCGGCCACCGTATAGGCGCTGTTGGCCGAAAAGGCGTTGCTGGCGCCGGCCTGCAGCACGCCGGCGTTGACCATCGTCGGCCCCGAATAGACCCCCGAGCCGGAGAGGGTCAGCGTGCCCAGGCCGGTCTTGGTCAGCCCACCCACTCCGCTGATGCCACCCGACAAGGTTGCGTTGTTGCCGGAGGTGTCGAAGGTGCCGCCCGCGGCCAAGAGCGTGACCGGCAGCGCGCTCACGATATTGGCGCCCGCGAATTTCAAGGTGCCGCCGGTAAACACCGGCCCGGCCGCACCGCTCGCACCCGACGCCTGCGTGCAGGCCAGCGCGCCGGAAGTGTTGGCTTTGAAGGTGAACCCGGTCGCCAGCAATGCGTTGCCATTTGAGCAGATCCCGGAATTCAACGGGGTGTTTCCGACGGTGATCGTCTGGATGATCGTATCGGTCGCGGTGTTGATGACCGAAACCGTGCCGGCGCCGGAGTTCTCGATATAGGCGCGCGATCCGTCGGGACTGAAGGACACGCCGCCGGCGCCCGAGCCGACGGCGATCGTGGTGATGATCGCGTTTGTGGAGGCGTTGAGGACGGCGACCATGCCGGTGGCGCCGCCGTAGGTCACATAGACCTGCTGGCCATTCGGGCTGAACGCAACCCCATAGGGATTGGCGCCGACCGGGATGGTCGTAACCGAATTGGTCGAGGTGCTGATCACGGAAACACTGTTGCCGAACTGGTTCGTGACGTAGACGCTCGCGCCGTTCGGACTGACAGCGATGTTGATCGGCCGCTCTCCGACCGCGATCGTGGCGGTGACGGTGTTTGTGGCGGTGTTGATGACCGAAACGCTATTGTTCTGGTTATTCGCCACATAGGCGAAGGCGCCATTCGGGCTCAATGCGACGCCGTACGGGTTACCCCCGATATTGACGGTCGAGATGACCGTATTGGTGGCGGCGTTGATGACTGAAACAGTCCCGCTGTTGAAGTTGGTCACATAGACGTTGGCGCCGTTCGGACTGACCGCGACCCCGGCAGGGTTGTTTCCGACGGCGACCGTGGTGAGAACGGCATTGGTGGCGGTATTGATGACAGAAACCGTATTGCTGCTGTTGTTTGCAACATAAGCAACGGATTCGTCACCGCTTACGGCCACCGTCGCCGGCGCCGTGCCGACGGTCAGGGCCGGCGCCGACAGCGTATTGCTGAAGGTATCTATGACCGAGACGGTCCCGTCGCCGAAATTGGGCACATAAAGGAACGGGCCGGTGGCTTGCGCGCGAACCTCCGTGGCCACGAGCGGCGCGATCAGGATGCTGGCCGCCAGCAGTGCCGCGCGCAATCCGTGCCCATACCTGCGTCCTGGCGGCAATGCGCGCTTCACGACATTCGCCATTTACGGGTTCACTCCCGGTTGTTCAGCGACCGTCATTTGGTCCATCGTTCGCCAGAGGCGAGAGACCAGAACAACTCACCGCAATTTCCCAATTTTACGAGCTTGATCGTTTTGAACTTGAACAAACAAACGATCACACAACACACAATTGGCAGCGCACTGCCAAGTTCGCGCAACGCGATGATGTGTGAATAAGTTCCGGATGTGCCAAATCCGCAACGTACGTCCTCACCACTGATACCGCACCACGCCCTAGCCGGCGTAGCTCGAGGTGACGTTGGAGAACTCGCGCCTGGAACAGATCAGATCGGCCGCTGCCACTATATCAATCCAGCGCCTGAGACATCCTGCCGCATGACAAAAAGCAAACACTCACCCCAAAGCCCGACCATGTGCCTTCTGCGCCACAAACGTGGCCGCGACTGTGCCCGAGGCGGTTACGTCAGCTTGCCGGTATATTTCTCCAGCATCGCCCAGGCCTCCGCGCCATAGGTCTTTTGCCATTGCGTGTAGAAGCCAGCTTTTACGAGTGCTGCGCGAAACTGCACGGGATCGGGCGTGTTGAAGATCATACCCTTGTCCGTGAGTTCGGCTTGCAATGAGCGGTCCATGGCGACGAGGTCGGCGCGCTCCTTCAGCGCCGCCGCGTCGAACGCGGCATTGATGATCTCGAGCAGGTCCGGCGGCAGGCTCGCCATGGCGCGGCGGTTGCCGAGCACCCAGTAGCCGCTCCAGCAATGGTTCGACAGCGCGCAGTATTTCTGCACCTCGTAGAGTTTGCCGGTCGACACCTGCGCCAGTGGATTCTCCTGCCCCTCGACGATGTGGGTCTGCAGCGCCGAGTAGAGCTCGCTGTAGGAGATGCTCGAGGGCAACGCGCCGAGGCCGGAGAACAGCGAGGTCAGCAGGGCGGTCACCGGCACGCGAATCTTGAAACCCTTGAGATCGTCGACGCTGTTGAGCTGCCGGCTCGACGACGAGGTGATCTGCCGGAATCCGTTGTCCCAGGCTTTCTTCATCGGCACCACGCCGGTCTTGCTGATGGCCCCGCGCACGAGGTCGCCGACACCGCCGTCGATCGCCGCCCAGACCTGGTCGTAGGACTGGAAGGCGAAGCCGATGCTGGGCAGACCCGACAGCGGCACCAGGGTCGACAGCGTCATGCTCGGCGCCGCCAGCAGCTCGATGCCGCCGGCCCGGACCTGTGACAGCATTTCCGGGTCGCCGCCGAGCTGGCTGTTGGCGAACACCGTGATGTTGACCCGCCCCGAGGACTGCGCGGCGATCGCCTGCGTCGCCTCGGTCAGGCGGATGGTCAGCGGATGGGTTTCCGGCGTGTTGACGCCGAGCTTGAAATCGAACTCGGCAGCTGCGTGGGCTTGTTTACCAAACAGGCCGACGGCGATCGCGCTGGTCGCCCCGCCAAGCAGCCGTCTGCGGGTCAGTTTCGTTGTTTTCATTATTGTTTTTCTCCCGAGCGCGTGCCCGCGCCTGGGCGTAAGTTTCGACGCTGCCGCCGGGCTGCGCAAGCCACGGCGAAACCAATCCATCCGCTGGATGAAACCATTTTGGGGAGCCCGCGAAACGATCCGGAAACAGATCGGGCTTACGAATCTGCCTAACAGACGGCGCATAGACGCCCGGAGGCGACCATGAACCACTCGATCCATTCAGCTGATCGTTCGACCCATCTCAAGATCGTGGTCGTTGCCCTCGTGGCCGGCATCGCGGTCGCGGCTTTCGGCATCTCGGCCCGGACCAATGCGGACTTCACCCAGACCGCACAGACCCACGTCATCAAAGCCGGCAAGCCGATCGCGATCACCTCGTCGGAGACCTCGACCGTCCGCTAGGACGCTTGCCCGCCCCCGCAAACAAAACGGCCGCCTTCCGGCGGCTTTTTTGTTGCCTGCGAGCCCGCCCGAGCGAAGTTGTGCGTAACGCGGCGCAGACAGGGAGTAATCCGATGTTGCATCTGCCGGGCAGCCCGCGACCTGATATCTTAACGGCAGCCTAAAGCGGCCATTCGATTGCGAATCACTCTGCGACCCCAGTTTTAAAAATTGTTCCCTAAGGTCAGCGTCAACACAGGCGTAGGCCACCATGAATTTGCAGCAGCAAACCGTTTCGACCGGCTTCAAGATCATCTGCACCGACTGCGGCAGCCTGTCGATCAAGGCGACCGATCCGGCGCATGCCTCCGACGACACCCTGATCGAATGCCGCCGCTGCAGCGCCGTGCGCGGCACCGTGGCCGATCTGCACGTCCTGGCGCGGCGCGGCCGCGACCTCTTCGAATTCTAGCCGGGGCTGGCCGATGCTGTCGGGTTCAGGAGCCATGTCCTCCGCAGGTGTGTCCGGCGACATCCCGATCGAGACCGTCTGGTCGATCCTCGAGGCCGCCAACGAGCTCGGCGACAGCCAAACGGTCGACGCCTGCCGGCGCGTCATCGACGCCAATCTGCGCGGCGGAACTCCAATCCAATCCGACCTGAACGCGATCGCGGCATTTTTTGCGTGACGTTGCGCCAGCCGCTGGAGCGGCGCCATCAGATCAGCTAAGTGCTTGAAATGACTGGCGCGAGAGACGGGACTCGAACCCGCGGCCTCCGCCGTGACAGGGCGGCGCTCTAACCAACTGAGCTACTCCCGCGGATGCCGATCAAGGGGTGATCCGCGCAGGACCGAGGGCATAAAGGGCCGCATCCCGTTAGTCAAGGACGTTGCAGATACCAGCACGGGACAGGCGCTTTTGCACCGCTGATGCGAATTGTGGCCTGTTTTCAGGCAAAACAGCGTAGTCGGCAAAGGCCCGAATCGAATAAGGCCTGCTAGGTCCGGGTTTCCTGACGCCCGCCTGACGGCACCCGTGTCAGAACCGGCAGTGTCAGGACTCATCCGGACGCGCGTCCCGACGCGAGCGGCAAGCTTCGCGCGCAGGCGCCAATCCAGCCATTCAGCACCGAGGAGGGCCACACATGGCGAAGAAAGCAGCGACCCCGGCGACCATCACGCTGAAGCACCTTGCAGCGGCCATCGCCGAGGAGCAGGAGCTGTCCAAGAAGCAGGCCGAGGCGATCCTGACCGACATGGTCACCCGGATCACCAAACACCTGAAGAAGGGCGAGCGGATCCGCATCGTTGGGCTCGGCATCCTCCAGGTCCGCAAGCGCGCCGCCCGCATGGGCCGCAACCCCGCGACCGGCGAGCAGATCCACATCAAGGCGAGCAAGAAGGTCGCCTTCCGCGCCGCCAAGGAGCTCAAGGAAGCCGTGTAATCCACGAGCGTCCGGCCACATCAGGCGCCATCCCGGCTCGCGACACGGCTCCGGGATGGCGCTTTTTGTTTTTAGAAACTGCACGCCTGTGTTCTGATTGTATCAGAACCTTTCGTCACCTTGCTCTCACGTTAGCGCGGTCATCATGCTGGCACCGGTTCTCGACTTCAAGCACACCGTCACCGAGCGCCTGCTGCGCTATGTCGTGATCGACACCCAGTCGAACCCGGATTCGCCGACCTGCCCATCGACCGAGAAGCAGAAGAATCTCGGCCGCGTCCTGGTCGCCGAGTTGCTGGCGTTGGGGATAGCGGATGCCCATCTCGACGAACACGGCTACGTCTATGCGACGATCCCGGCCAACACCGACAAGAAGGTGCCGGTGATCTGCTTCTGCTCGCACATGGACACATCGCCCGACTGCACCGGCAAGGACGTCAAGCCGCAGATCGTGAAGAACTACCGCGGCGGCGACATCGTGCTGCCCGGCGACCGTTCGCAGGTGATTCGCGCCGCCGAGCACGAGGCACTGGCCGACCAGATCGGCCATGACATCGTCACATCAGACGGCACCACGCTGCTCGGGGCCGACAACAAGGCCGGCCTTGCAGAGATCATGGACGCCGCGCATTTCCTGGTGAACAATCCGCAGGTCAAGCACGGCACCATCAGGATCCTGTTCACCCCCGACGAGGAGATCGGCCGCGGCGTCGACAAGGTCGACATCAAAAAGCTCGGCGCCGATTTCGGCTACACCATGGACGGCGAGAGCGCCGGCCATATCGAGGACGAGACCTTCTCCGCCGACGGCGCCAGCATCATCATCGAGGGCGTCGCCACCCATCCGGGCTTTGCCAAGGGCAGAATGGAGCACGCGATCAAGATCGCGGCGGCGATCGTCGACCGCCTGCCGAAGGACACCTGTTCGCCGGAGACCACCGAAGGCAAGGAAGGTTTCCTGCATCCGGTCGCGATCTCGGGCGCGCTGGAGCAGGCGCGGATCGACTTCATCGTGCGCGACTTCACCGAGGACGGGTTGAGGCAGAAGGAAGCGCTGCTGGACGCGATCATGAAGGACGTCATGACGTCCTATCCGCGCTCGAGCGCGCGGATGGAGGTCAAGCAGCAGTATCGCAACATGAAAGTGGTGATCGACCGCCATCCTGAAATCGTCGACTACGCGATCGAGGCGATCAGGCGCGCCGGCCTCACGCCGGTGAAGAGCTCGATCCGCGGCGGCACCGACGGCTCGCGGCTGTCGTTCATGGGCCTGCCCTGCCCCAATATCTTTGCCGGCGAGCACGCCTTCCATTCACGGCTGGAATGGGTCAGCCGGCAGGACATGGAAAAGGCGGTCCAGACCATCGTGCATTTGGCGATGATCTGGGAAGAAAGAGCCTAAGCGGGGTCCTTCGGCCACTTCGATCGAGAGAGAAGCGCTATTGCTCGATCCGTCATCCTGAGGTGCGAGCGGAGCGAGCCTCGAAGGATGAGCGGCCCGGCTTGTGGCCGATTCATCCTTCGAGGCTCGCCGAAGAGGCTCGCACCTCAGGATGACGGAACACATAGCAGTCGCGCAGCACACATTCGCGCAGGTGCGGGTATCGCCGCCCCTAAGCCCGCGCCGTCACGATCCAGATCGCAGCCGGCAGCGATACGGAATCGCCCTTTGCATACTGCGACAGCGCGTCACGCATCGACGCGACGGCGGCGGCGCGCACGTCATCGGGATGACCGTCCAGCGCGCGGCTGGCCGGGCCGATCTCGAGCGCGCCCTGGATGGCGGCGTCGATGCCGCGGCCGACCGCGATGTCGAGCTCGAGCGCGCACGGCTCCATGACGATGCCGGAGAATCCGGCTTCGCCCAGGATCCGCTTCACCCGCGCTTCCGAGGCAAACGAGAACGGACCGGGATCCTCAGGCCCCAGTTGCGGCAGCTTCGGCACGTGCTTGTAGACCGCCTGCAGCGGCGCCATGAAGAATGGATTTGCGCGCGGCTCCTGCCAGCAGGCGAAGGCCAGACGACCCGACGGCTTCAGCGCCTTGCGCAGATTGGCAAAGGAGACCGCGGGCTCGGCAAAGAACATCACGCCGAAGCGCGAGGCCAACAGGTCGACGCTCGCCGGATCGAACGGATAGATGGTCGCATCCGCAAGCGCATAGTCGACCGGCGCATCCTTTGGCGTCGACTGCCGCGCGCGCTCCAGCATCGGCCCCGAGACGTCGATACCGAGCACGCGGCCCGATGGCCCGACCTTGCTCGCCAACGCCTTCGTCGAGGCACCGCTGCCGCAACCGACATCGAGCACATGCTCGCCCGCTTGTGGCGCGGCGCGATCGAGCAGCACGTCGAGCACAGGCTTCAGCACGATGTCCTGCACTGCCTGGCGATCGGCCCAGCGCTGGCCGCCCGGCCCGTTCCAATAGGCGATCTGGTCGGCGTTCCGCTCGTAACCGTGGGTCGTGTCCATCAGCAGGTTTCTTTCGTGGCTGCGCGCAGCATCGGCATCACCTGGTAGGTGAAACCGGCATTGGCTTTGATCGTGGGATCGTTGGCGACGATCTCTTGTGGGTCGGCATCGTCTGATAGTTGCAGGACGCCGAGGCCCCAGACCCCGGCAGGGTCCGCCACTGGCCCGAACACCAGCGCCTTGCCGGCCCGCAGCAGCTCGGCGCAATACGCGGTATGCGCCTGCATGATCGCAGCCTCCTGCGGCGTCATGTCCTGCGGAAAGGTCGAACGCGGACCGGTCAACCGGCAGACGTAATATTTCATCGACCGCCCCCGGTGCGGCTCAATTGGTGGCAGCGCTTGCCGGCTTGGCTTGCTTCGGCGCGGCGGTTTTCGCAACCGTCTTCTTGGGCGCGGCCTTCGGCGCGTTGGCCTCGGGGCGGGCGATGCCCCAGGGATCGACCGGCTTCTGGTCCGGAACCGCATTGAGCGAACGCTGATAGGCGCGCTGGGCCCGCTTGTCGGCTTCCTCCTGCGCCGGCGTCTTCTCTTTGTCCTCCTCGCGATACTTCTGCACGTGATCCTCCTGCGCCAAAGCGGGGCGGACGATCAGGGCAGATGCTGCGGTAAGGGCAAACATGAAGGCGATGGCGGCTTTGCGCATTGAGAGGCTCCCGGTTCGGCGGCGAGAATAGCATCGCGCTCGCCACGGCAACAATCCTGTGCGGAGTGACGAAGGTATGACGCGATTGGTCCGGCATAGTAATTGACCGAACAGTCCGCCTTCGCTCTGCGCACTGATGATGTTGTGCCACTGCCGCGAAGGCTGGCCTGCCGAGCCGTAGCCCGCAGGGCGAAGCCTGGTAGGCGGCGAGAGATTCGAACTCCCGACCCTCTCGGTGTAAACGAGATGCTCTAACCAGCTGAG
>Ga0153933_1000304_pt1 | contig 20536 bp, 15 predicted proteins | sample TSNJ017MetaG_FD_102275 | JGI IMG/M metagenome (GOLD analysis project Ga0153933, IMG submission 102275) | Attine ant fungus gardens microbial communities from New Jersey, USA - TSNJ017 MetaG | ecosystem: Host-associated > Fungi > Mycelium > Unclassified | place: USA: New Jersey, Wharton State...
ATCTGCCATTCCGGATTGAGCCGCCCGCCGATCGCCTGCGCCAGCCCGAGCACGATGCCGCCGGCCAGCGTTCCCCACAGGCTGCCGAGGCCGCCGATGATCACCGCCTCGAAGGCGTAGAGCAGTCGCGCCGGTCCGATCGAAGGATCGAAGCTGGCGCGGATGCCGAACACGATCGCTGCGATCACCGACACCGCGAGCGACAGCCCCACGGCGACGGCGTAGACGTTGCGCTCGTTGATGCCCATCAGTTGCGCGATCGCCGGACTGTCGGCGGTGGCGCGGAACGCGCGGCCGAGCGAGGTGCGATAGAAGATCAGTTGCAGCAGCGCGACCGCGGCGATTGCCGTCACCAGCGCGGTGAGCGGCGCGAGCCCGATGCTCAGGCTCGGCGCCAGCGTCACCGATGAGGATTCGAAGGCGCCGGCCTGCAGGCGGCGGCTGTCGGCGCCATAGCCGAGCAAGAGCCCGTTCTGGATCACGATCGACAGGCCGAACGTGACGAGCAGCGGCGGCAGGATGTCGTCGCCGAGCACGCGCTCCAGCACCAGCCGCTGCAGCACGAAGCCGAGCAAAAACATCGTCACGACCACCAGCAGCGTCGCGACCGCGAGCGGCACGCCGAGCACGGTGGTTGCGCTGAACACCAGATAGGCCGCGAGCAGGATCAGGTCGCCATGCGCCAGATTGACCAGGCGCATGATGCCGAAGATCAGCGACAGGCCGAGCGCGAACAGCGCATAGACCCCGCCGAGCAGCACGCCTTCGATGATGGTGTCGAACCCGCTCATGGCGCTCTCATGCTCCGAAATAGGCCGCGCGGATCGTCTCTTGATCCACGTCCTTGGGCCGTCCGCTCAAGGTCACCCGGCCCTCCTGCAGGCAGTAGAAGCGATCGGCGGCCCGCAGCGCGCGCGCGATGTCCTGTTCGACCAGCACCACAGCCGTGCCACCGGCGCGGATCTGCGGCAGCATGCGGTAGATGTCCTCCACCACAATCGGCGCCAGCCCGAGGCTGATCTCGTCGCACAGCAGCACCGAAGGGTTGGACATCAGCGCACGGCCGATCGCCACCATCTGCTGCTGGCCGCCGGAGAGCGCCGTGACGGCGCCGCGCCGCCGCTCCTTCAGCACCGGGAACATGCGATATACCGCGTCGAGATCCCACGGCGCGGTGCGTTCGCCGCCATAGGCGCCGATCAGAAGGTTTTCTTCGACGCTGAGCGAGGGAAACAGCTGCCGCCCCTCCGGCACCAGCGCAAGCCCGAGCTGCACGATGCGGGCAGCCGGCGCATCGCCGATCGGGCGCCCACTGAAGCGGATGGAGTCGGGGCGGTTGCGCACCAGCCCGGCCAGCGATTTGAGCATGGTCGACTTGCCGGCCCCGTTGGCGCCGATCACCGCGACCGCCTCGCCCTCGCGCAGTTCGAAATCGATGCCGAACAGCGCCTGGAAGTCGCCATAGAACGCGTCGAGCGCGGTGACATTGAGCAGCGCGGTCATGCCGGTACGCCCATATAGATGGTTGCGACCTCGCGCGAGCGCATCACTTCACCAGGCACGCCCTGGGCCACGACCTTGCCGAAATTCAGCACCACGAGCCGCTGCACCACCGCGAGCAGTGCATGCACGACGTGCTCGATCCAGATGATGCCGACGCCTTCGGCATGGATGGTTCTGATGGTCTCGACCAGTTCGTGGCATTCGGCATCGGTGAGCCCGCCTGCGATCTCGTCGAGCAGCAGCGTGCGCGGCTTCGTGGCGAGCGCCCGCGCCAGTTCGAGCCGCTTGCGGTCGAGCAGCGGCAGGCTGCCGGCCAACCGGTTGGCCTTGGCCTCGAGACCGGTCAGATCGAGCATGCGCCCGCAATGCTGGATCGCGTCCGCCTCCGACAGGGAGCCGCCGAACAGCGCCGCGACCGCGAGATTCTCAAACACCGAGAGATGGTCGAAGGGCTGCGGGATCTGGAACGAGCGGCCGATGCCGGCGCGGCAGCGCGCCTCGGGCGACAAATTGGTGATGTCGACGCCGTCGAGCGCGATGCGGCCGGAATTCGGCCGCGAGAGGCCGGTGATCAGGTTGAACAACGTCGATTTGCCGGCGCCATTCGGCCCGATCACCCCGAGCGCCTCGCCGGAGGCAAGCGTCAGATCGATCGCGTCGGCGACGACGATGGCGCCGAACGTTTTCGAGACCGCGTGAAGTTCGAGCATGCTTGCCCACCTGCATGGTTTCGTCGAGGAAGAGATGCGCGGCGATGCCGCGCACCAGCGACGCCAAACTAGCTCAGCGCCTGCATGTCGCCGCCGAGCGGAATCTGCGGCGCCAGCTTGTTGTCCGTGATCACCATGTCGTACTTGTCGCCGTTGAGCCGCCACTGGCCGCCGACCAGCGGCGTCTTGGCGATGTTCTTCGCCGCGAAGGGCGGCACCGTGCTGGAGCCGAACGCGACCTGACCGACGATGGTGTCGAGCCTGGTGGCGCCGATCGCCTTCGCCAGCGCTGCGCCGTCGGCGGGATCGCCGGAGCGTTTGATCGAGTCGATCGCGACCTCGAACAGAGAATGAACGAAGCCGATCGGCTGGGTCCATTGCTTGCCGGAGGCCTGCTCATACCCCTTGGCGAGCTCAGCCGCGCTGACGCCACTCAAGCTCGATTTGTAGGGATGCGTCGGCGTCCACCACACTTCGGTGGAGATGTTGTTGCCGCCCTTGCCGAGCGCCTGCACCGAGGCCGGGAACAGCAGCGCCTTGGCGACCGAGACCACCTTCGGCTTCAGCCCCTTCTGCCGCGACTGGTTCCAGAACGTGGTGAAATCAGGCGGAATGATCACGCCGGTGATGATCTCGGCATCGGCGCCGCGGAACGCCGATATCTGCGAGCTGAAATCATCGGTGAGGTTCTGGAAACGGCCGGGATCGGTGAGCTTGAAGCCTTGCTTCGAGAGCACCGGCGGGAAACCGATCGTGGTGTCGCCCCAGGCGTTGCCGTCGGCATCGTTCGGAAACAACGCGCCGACCGACTTGTTGGTCGCGACCTGGCTCCACATGCTGGTGAAGACGCCGATGACATCCTCGAGACCCCAGAAGTAATGGTAGGTGTACTCGAACGGCTTCCAGCTCTTGGGATCGCCGGGGTTGGCCTGCCGGCCGATGAAATTGGTCTGCCACGGCGCGACGGTCGAGATGCACGGCACCTGCTCGAGCTCGCACTGCGTTGCCACCGGATTGTTGGTTTCGGGCGTGGCGCCGACCACGATCAGCCCGACATTGTCGCGCGTGATCAGTTCTTTGGCGACTTCGGCAGCGCGGTTCGGATTCGACTGGCTGTCCTTCGTCACGACCTCGACCGGATAGGTCTGTGAGCCGACCTTGACGCCGTCCTTGATGTATTTGCGGAACTCACCAAGCACGAAATCGTCGGCTTCGGCGAAAGCGGCAAGCGGGCCGCTCTTCGGCGAGACGTAGCCGATCCTGATCGGGTTGTTGGCGGCGCGCACGGCCGGCGCGAACAGCGTCGTCGCGCCTGCCGCGGCAAAGCCCCCGGCGATACCCTGCAATACGCGGCGGCGGTTGAAAGACGTTGCGTTCAACAGGTCCTTGCTCATTTTCCCCTCCTTGATGGCGAGCCGGTTGCACGTCGGCTGCCGTTCATTTCGTTCTGAAAAGCGTTTGGGTGGCGCCGCATCACGCGGCGGCGACCGACTTCGCCTGCGCTTGCGCGCCGCGGCCAAGGATCCCGCCGAACACCTCGGTCAGGACGTCGGCGGCATCTGCCACTGCGCTCCTGGCACGCCAGGCGACATACATGTCCGGACGGACCAGCACGCAGCCGTCTTCATCGACCTCGCTCTGGCGATACCAATCCGCATAGATGTCGAGCGCGTCGCAGCCTTGCGGGCCGATCGTCACCACGTCGACCGGCAGGCCATAGGCCTTCTCGACCGTGGCAGCCGCCGCCTTCCAGCCATCGCCGCCGATGCCGGTGAGCAGCGTAAAGCGTCCCTTGCCGGTGAGATCGAGGGTCGATTTGCGTGCGCCCTGATGCTCGACCCAGACATGCGGCAGATGCGCGCCCGGCCAGGTGGTCGCCTGATAGTAGAGCTCGTGATCGCGGGTGAAGGCCGGCATCGGCGTCCCGTCGGATACGACAGCTGTCGACCCGTAACGTTGATTCATCTCGACGCCGTGGCAGTTGAACTCAAAGCTCTTGTTGGCGATCGCGTCATAGAGCTTCTTGCGCCGCGCCTTGCCCTCGGCGGTCGACGCCTTGCGGGCGGCAATCGCCTTGCGGGCCTCGGCCGGGTCGGTCGATGCGAGCAGCCCGACCGCCTCGAAGATCGGCGGGAAGTCGCCGATGCTCTTGTTGGCGCGGGTCACGATCTGCTTGCCGACCGGTTGGCGCTCGGCCGAATAGCTGTCGAGCAGCGATGGTGCGGCATGACCTTCGAGCACCAGCTTGAGCTTCCAGCAGAGATTGTAGGCGTCCTGGATCGAGGTGTTGGAGCCGAGGCCGTTGGTCGGCGGATGGCGATGCACGGCATCGCCGGCGCAGAACACCCGGCCCGACGCATAGTGCCCCGCATACATCTCGTTCACGGTCCAGGTCGAGGTCGAGGTGACCTTGACCTCGAGCGTTTCGTCGCCGACGAGATTGCGCACGATCGAGATGGCTTCGTCGTCGGTGAGCTTGCGCTCGCCATGCTCGATGTCGTAGCCCCAGATGATCAGCCACTCGTTCCACGGCCGTACCATCCGGATCAGGCCGGCGCCGATGCCGCCGATCTCGGCGCCCGGCTGCAACACCCAATAGAGCACGCTCGGCCGGTGCGCGACGAATTTGCTCAAGTCAGCCTGCACGATGATGTTCATGCTGCCGGCGCGGCCCATCTGGCCCTCCATCGGCAGGCCGATCACCTCCGCCACCCGGCTGCGGCCGCCGTCGGCGCCGATCAGATATTTGGCGCGGATCTGGTAGCTCTCGCCCGACAGCCGGTCCTTCACCGTCGCGGTCACGCCGTCGGCGTCCTGCACCAGATCGACGAACTCGGTGTTGAAGCGCAGCGCGGTGCCACGCTGACCCGCCGCCTCGATCAGGATCGGCTCGAGATAGTTCTGCGGCAGATCGCAGATGCGGGTCGGACTCGCAAGATCATAGTCCGCCTTGCGCGACGGATGATTGCCCCAGGAATAGAGCCGGCCGAACTCCTCGCCGGCGAGACTTTCGCAGAACACATTGTTGGCCATCAAGTGCTGCGGCACCGCCTGCGCGACCGCCTTCTCCTCGAGACCGAGATCGCGCAGCACCTCCATCGCGCGCTGGTTGGTGATATGGGCGCGCGGCGTATCGGCGAGCCAGCCATATTTGGTGATCAGGATGTGCTTGACGCCGTACATTCCAAGCAGCGCCGCCGATGTCGCGCCGGCCGGGCCGCTGCCGACCACAAGCACGTCGGTCTCGATGAGTTTGCTCGTCATGATCCTCTCCTTGCTCGTCCTGTCTGACGTGATTGTCATTCCGCGGCTGACATCATCGGCTGCGGCACCAGGCCGGCGCCGGGCTTCATCTGGAAGTCGTAGGCCATCAGGTGCCATGGGCCGGACACGCGCTCGCCGTTCGGCAGCGCCGGATCGCTGCGTCGCTCGACGCGCGCGATGAGCTCGTCCTTGACGCCGAACACCACGTCGCTGCGCAGGTACTCGTCGCCATCGAGGAAGACGTGGGTGATCAGCGGCTCGTAGCCCTCGGCCTTGACCAGGAAATGGACATGCGCGGGGCGCATCGGGTGACGCCTGGTCGCCGTGATGAGATCGCCGACCGGGCCATCGGTCGGGATCGGATAGCTGCACGGCAGGATGGTGCGGAACGAAAAGCGGCCGTCGACATCGGTGACGAACCGCGCGCGCAGCGACGGGCCACGGGCGGCGTAGTCGGACTTCTGCGAATCGTAGAAGCCGTCGTCGTCGGCATGCCAGACGTCGATCTCGGCGCCCGCGAGCGGTTTACCGGCGAGATCAGTGACGCGGGCTTGCACGAACATCGGCTCGCCGTCGATACCCACGGAGATATCGGCACCGTGCCCGGTCTCGCGATGCTCGCCGACATAGAACGGGCCGAGCACCGTGGTCTCGGTCGCGCCCTCGCGCTCGCGGTGATTGACCGCATCGACCAGCATCGAAACACCGAGCACGTCGGAGAGCAGGATGAACTCCTGGCGCAGCGGCGTGCAGGTCTGCCCGGTGCGGGTCAGGAACTCGATCGCCTGATTCCATTCCTCGAAGGTCAATCCGGTGCGGCGCACCAGATCGTGCAGCGACTTCACCGTCTCCTCGATCAGGAATTTCAACCGCCCGTCCGGCGTGTTGGCGAAGCTGCGGAGCACCTCGTCGGTGAGGTCATGCTCATTGAAATTGGCCATCGGCATTTCTCCCAGGCCGGCGCACCGGCACTTCTGTTCTGTTGGGAGAAAGCTAGCGGCGGGAGGCCGTGGCGAGCCTGCACGAAACCGGAGAAAATCTGCACAAAACCGGAAAAATCATCCGGGTGAGTTAGCCATGCGGCCTAGTGGCTGCGCCGGTAGCGCCCCGGCGTGATGCCGGTGAAGCGGCGGAACATGCGGGTCAGGTGCTCCTGGTGGGAGAAGCCGCAGGCCAGCGCGATGTCGGCAAGGCTCTGCGTCTCGTCGCCGAGCAAGGTCCTGGCACGCTCGATCCGCAGGTTGAGCACGTATTGATACGGCGAAACGCCGCTGGTCGCCTTGAACAGCCGGACGAAATACTCGGTGCTGCGGCCGCAGAGTTCCGCCAGCTGGTCGAGCCTTATATCGGTGTCGAGATGGGCTTCGACGAAGTCGCGGATGCGCGCCATCTGCCTCGCGCTGAGCCGGTTCGGGTGCTTGCCGGCTTCCGGATGAGGCTTGTGGAAGTTGATCGCGATGAAGCGATTGGCGATCGCCTGCGCGATCGGATCGACAAACAGCGACGAGGCCGGCAGGCCGCCGGTGATGGTGTCGCCGACGGCCGCAGCAAGATGCTCGAGCACCGCATCCTGATCGCCGAGCATCGGCGCGAGCCCGCCGATCAGGCTGGAGGCGCCGTCGCGGTCCACGAACAGGTCGGACCGCAGATAGATGTGGGTGGATTCGAGCGGCTCACGCAGCACCACGTTGCAGGTCTGCCCTGCGGGGAGGAAGAACACGCCGCCGCGCGGGATGTGCCGGGTGATCGACTTGCCGTCGACCACATAGGTGATGTCGACGGGACCGCCGCGATGCAGCACCATCAGATTATCCGACAGCGCATGGAAATACCCGTCAAACGGCCGCTCGCGCTGCACCGAGGCATACGCCGCGGACCAGCCGAGCCCCTCGCTCGAGCCGCGGAAATCGGCCTGGAAGCGGCCCAGGATTCCGTGCGTGTCCCGGACCCCAAAAATCGAATTCGCCTGCATCCGACAGACCAAACATTCGAGGCAGATAGCGTTCGAGTGAAACCCAACGGCACTCGACTTTCAATACGACCGATCCGCTGCCGACGCGACCATCCCCGACGGCCATGCTGCAACGCAACAGTGTGATCCCCTACCCACCCGCCCAGACGTCGAGCACGTAGCGGTTGTTCGCGCCCATCTCCTCGATCCAGCGCACCGCGGCCGCTTCGTCGGCGTCGCTCCGTTCGCGGTGGATCGACATCAAGGTCGCCTTGACGTCCGGCTCCATCTTGCCGCCGTCACCGCAGACATAGATGATCGCGCCCTGTTGGATCAGGTCCCAGACCCGATCTTTCTGCGCCGCGACGAGATGCTGCACATAGGTCTTCGGCCCGTCGGCGCGCGAGAAGGCAGTGTGCAGCTCGCAAATGCCGGCGGCCGCGAACGCCTTCAATTCATCGGCGTAGATGAAATCCTGCTCGGGGTGGCGGCAGCCGAAGAACAGCATCGCGGGTCCCGGCGTTGCGCCGTTCGCCTTGCGGGCGGCGCGTTCCGCGAGGAAGCCGCGGAACGGTGCGAGCCCGGTGCCCGGCCCGATCATGATGATCGGCACCGCATCGTCGTCGGGCAAGCGAAAGCCCGCCTTGGTTTCCTTCACGGTGGCGTGGACCGTGTCGCCGGCGCGGCGGCGCGCCAGATAGTTCGAGCAGACGCCCTTGTAGATGCCGCGGCCCGAGCTGGCGGGCGCTTCGACCACGCCGACGGTGACGCTGCAGCGCTTTGCCTCGCCGGCCGGTGACGAGGAGATCGAGTAGTAGCGCGGCGCCAGCAGCGAGAGCATTTCGAGGTACAGATGGAACGGCAGCTCGCAGGCCGGATATTCCTCGAGCAGGTCGAACACCGATTTGCGCTTGCCCAGCACCTCGGTCCGATAGAGCGCCGCCGAGGTCTCGTCGTCGCCGACGAAGGCCATCAATTTGGGTTTGGTCACCGGGCAGCGGGTCTGCTCGGCCATGATCTGGATCTGCTTGCGGGTCGCGACCTGCTGCAGCTCGACGAACTCGGTGAGCAGGCGCCCGACCGACACCGCATTGCCCACAGGCAATTGCGCGCGGCGGCCCTCGGAGACCTGAAGCTTGATCTGGTCTGCGGGCAGGAAACCGAAGCGGCGCGCGACGGCATCGACCAATGTCGGGTCGTTGCGCGGCACCACGCTGAGATGATCGCCGACGCGATAGGACAGGGCCGCCGGGAGCTCGACCTCGATGTGTCGCGTCGACCTGTCAGACGGATGGGCGCCCGCCTTGTTCTGCAGCTCGTTATTCACCAGCACCTTCATCGGCACCGCGCCGCCCTGTGTGACGATGGTGTTGACCGCACCCTGCGCCACCGGCTCGATCGCATAGAGCGGCTCGTCCTCGGCGGTGCGGGTGAAATTCCAGTCGATGCCGAATTCCTTGGTCGCGACCTTGGCGGCCTCGGGGAACCATTTCTGGAACTGGCCGTCGAGATCGCTGCGCGCATCGCCCTCGCCGCGCGGGTACACGGCGCGCGCGCCATGCGCGGTCAGCTGCTCGTCGATGAAGCGCGGCACCGACTGGTAGGTCGCCGCCCAATCGCTGTTGCCGCAGCCGAAGATTGCGTAACGCACCTTGGCGAAGGCGTCCTTCGGCAGGTCGTCGCCGAGCCATTTGACGAACTGCGTCGCATTGTCCGGCGGCGCGCCATTGTAGGAGGCGCAGATGATCAGCACGCCGCCCTCCTCCGGCAGCTTGCCGACATAATCGTCGAGCGGGCCAAGATGCGTGGCAAAGCCATTGATCTCCGAGAGATCGGCCATCCGCGTCGCCAGTTCCTCGGCCGATCCGAGGTTGGAGCCGTACAGCACCAGCATCGGCGTGTTGTGGCCAGGACGCGTGGTCGGCGCGCGCGGCGCCTTCGGCGCGGCGGCGGCCGTGCCAGTGCTTCCGGCGAATGCGCCGCGATCCCTGTCCTCGCGCGGCCGCACCTTGATCTTGAAGCCGTCGGGCTTGACGGTCAGCGTCTCCTTCAGGTGCATCTGGTAGCGATGGATGTCCATCAGCTTGAAGCGTTGCAGGATCATGCCGATCGCGAGCGCCGCCTCGTGCATGGCAAAGCCACGGCCGATGCAGGCGCGCTGGCCGTTGCCGAACGGCTTCCAGGCATTGACCGGTCGCTTTGCTTCCGCCTCGGGGCTGAAATTCTCCGGATCGAACTTGTCGGGGTTCGGACCCCAGACTGAGGGGTCGCGATGCAGCGCCATCACCAGGACGGTGATGAAGGTGTTCTTCCTGAGCTTGTACTTGCCGCCGATGGTCTCGTCGTTGAGCGGCGCGATGCCGTAGGCCGGCGCCGGCGGCCACAGCCGCAACGCCTCCTTCAGGCATTGCGTGATGTAGGTGAGCTGGGTCACCTGCTGATAGGTCGGCTTGGCATCGATGTCGGGGCCGAGGACGCGGTCGACCTCCTCATAGGCCTTCTTCAGGATCTCCGGGTGCTTCAGCAGCGCGTAGATCGTGCACGACAACAGGCCCGAGGTGGTCTCGTGGCCCGCGATCAGGAATGTGTTGATCTGGTAACGGATGTTGACGTCGTCGAGCTGCTCGCCGGTCGAGCGGTCGACGCCGGTCATCATCGCGGCCAGCATGTCCTTCTTGTCGTCGGTTGTGGCCGCATTGCCGCGCCGCTCGGCGATGATCTCGTCGACCATCTTGTTCATGAAGGCGACGTCTTCGGTCAGCGTCTTGCGCCGCTTCTGCATCCACAGGCCTTCGAGCGGCAGGCCGCGGGTCATCATGATGGTTTCGAGCGAACGCACCAGCGATTCCACGAAAGGATGGTAGTCGCGGCGGTAGAACGAGTTGAAGCGATAGTCGAAGCCGCACAGGCCGATGGTGTCCAGCGTCAGCGCCGTCATGTCGTGGACGACGTCGATCTCCTCGTCGGCGTTCATCCGCTCCCATTTCTTGACCAGCTGCTCGGCAATGTCGACCATGCTCGGATGGTACGACTGCATCGCGCGGTTGCCGAACGGCTGCATCAGGATGTTGTGCGCCTTGCTCCAGTTCGGTTCCTTGGTGTCGGCGGTGAACAATCCGTCGCCGCCGACCGCGCGCACCCGGCGCAGCGAGCCACGCACCGCCTTGTCGAAGCGCTTCTCGTCGGACAGCTCCTCGACGAGGTTGTGACCGGAGACGATCACGATCGGCGCGCCCATCATGTCGAGCCAGAAGATCGGCCCGAGCTCCTTGGAGAGCTTGACCAGATGCTGCACCGGCGCGCTCGAGTCCAGCGATAGCATGTTGCCGACCACCGGTTTCGTCGGCGGATGCGGGATCGGACTCAGTCTGTTGCCGGACGCCATGTGCGAGATTGCCCCCTGTGTAGCCCCGAACCCCTCTCGTCATTCCGGGATGGTCCGAAGGACCAGACCCGGAATCTCGAGATTCCCCGATGCGCAATTGCGCATCTGTGGTGCGATGCTGCGCATCGCCCCGGAATGACGTCTATCCGAACTTCTTTCTACGCCACTCGATCAGCTTGGCGCTGACCTCGTCCGGCTTTTCCTGCTGCGTCCAGTGGCCGCTGTCGCGCACCAGGTATTTTTCGAGGTCGGGCACCAGCCGCTCCATCCCGTCGGCAGCCGAGGGCGGCAGCACCGCGTCGTTCTCGGCCATGATCATCAGCGCCGGCACGTGCACGTGATGGTCGAGGCCCGCCGAGCGCTCCCAGTTGCGGGTGAAATTGCGATACCAGTTGATGCCACCGGTGAAGCCGGTCCTGGTGAAGGTGTCGACGAACACCTTCTTCTCCTCGGCCGAGAGGATCGGTGTGCGCGGATCGTGCTTGGCGTCATAATTCGCGATCATCTGCGGAAACGCCAAATTGAGCCGCGCCGACGCGCCGACGCCGGCGATCGGCTGCTCCTCCGGCGCCCCCGGAGGACGCGCCGCCGGTTTGCGCATGAAGGCATCAAATGTCTGCTCGACGCGGCTGCCGAAGATCCTGTCGGGCTCGCGCGCCGGATCCTGGAACTGGACGATGTACATGTGATCGCCGAAGCGCTGCCGGAACAGCGCGATCGGATCGATCGGCGCACGGTCCCAATGCGGCGTGTTGACGCCGACGACACCGGCGACGCGCGCGGCGTGCCGGAGCGGCATCTGCCAGACGACAAAGCCGCCCCAGTCGTGGCCGACGAAGATCGCCTTGTCGATCTTCAGATGATCGAGCAGGCCGATGAGGTCGCCGGTCAGGTGCTCCATGTCATAGGCCTCGACCGGCTCCGGCCGGTCGGTGGCGCCGTAACCGCGCTGGTCCGGCGCGATCACGCGGATGCCGGCATCGCCGAGCGCCTTGATCTGGTGGCGCCAGGAGAAGGCCAGCTCCGGCCAGCCATGGCACAGCACCACGGGCGGCGTGTCACCCTTCGGGCCAGCTTCGTAAAACCCCATGCGAATACCGTTCGTCTCGGCGAACTGCAGTGGCGGCATGTCAATCATTGGCAGAGACCTTATTCAGCCGCGCCCTTGATATCGGCAGGCGGAGGCGCGAACGCCGCCTCGAGTGCATCGAATTCGAGCGGCAGCATGTCGCACAAAACCTGCACATGGGGAATGATGTTGGCGCCGACGATGAAGCCAAAATCGAGCTGGTCGCGATAGCTCTGCACGGTGATGTTGAGCGCAATGCCGTGGGTCGAGATCGAGACCGGGAAGATGTGCAACAGCTCGGCGCCCGCCGCATACAGCGTCTGCCGCGGCCCCGGCACGTTGGAGACCGTGATGTTGGTCGCAGGCGGCAGCACGTTGGACAAGTCGGAGCGGCTGTAGAGCAGCGCCATGACCTGCACCAGGATCGGCGCACCCAGCAGCGAGATGTTGGAGACCTGCGGCACCAAAGCGCGTAGCGGATGCGACATCTCCTTGGACTTGGTCGACTGTGCGATGATGGTCTCGAGCCGTTTCCTGGGGTCCTCGATGTCGGTCGCGATCGAGCAGATCATGCCGAACACCTGGTTGTTGGAGTCGGCATTGCCCTCCTCGCGCAGCGAGATCGGGACGCCTGCCGTGAGCGACTTGTTCGGCAGCGCGCCCTGGCTGATCAGGTAGCGCCGCACCACGCCGGAGGCGAGCGCCAGCACCACGTCGTTGAGCTTGCCGCCGGAGGCCTTGGCCAGCGCCTTGGCGCGCGACAGCGAGATCGAGGTGCCGGCGAAGCTGCGCTCCGAGGAGATCGCCTTGTTGAGGATGGTCGGCGGCGACGACATCGCCTGCAGGCTCTCCCGCGATTTCGGGTCGGCGACCTTGGCGACGACGTCAGACAGGCTCTTCAGCACGGTCGGCATGCTGGAGGCGAACTTCACCGCGCTCTCGATCTGGAACATGGCGTTGTCGAACAGGATCGAACCGAGGTCGCTCTTGCCCGAACGCGGCAGCTCGAGGCTCTTGGGCGCTGCGGCCGCCGCATCGAACGGCTGGGTCCAGAGCTGCTGGTAGGCGTCGATCAGATTGGCCGCGATGTCGCGCGGCTCCGCCGCCACCTTCTTCGCAGTCGGGGGATCGACCTCCCGCGGCACCGGCGTCAAGTCGTAGATCATGCTGGTCAGCGCGGCTCCGGCGCCGCCGTCGATGCAGGCATGGTGCATCTTGGAATAAAGTCCGACCTCGTTGTTCTTCATGCCCTCGAACACGTAGAACTCCCAGAGCGGCCGGGCGCGGTTCAGGAGCTTGGCATGCATCCAGCCGACGATGCGCTCGAGCGTCGCGCGATCGCGCGGCTCGGGCAGGCTGGCTCGGAAGATATGGCGGTCGATGTCGAACTGGTCGTCCTCGACCCAGGACGGATGGTCGATGTCGAGCGGCGCCTTTTGCAGGCGCGCTTTCAGGATCGGCGCGATATGCAGCCGCGAGGCGATCATCGCCTTGAACTCTTCGAAGAAGTCGCCCTTGTAGCCCTCGGGCAGGCGGAAGATCGCCATGCTGCCGACATGCATCGGCATTTCGGGTGTTTCAAGATAAAGGAACGATGCGTCCAAAGAGGACAGCTTCCTGGCGTCACTCATGATTTCCTCCGGAGAACCAACTCAAACGGGCGCCTTGGCGGCGCTTCTCGTCGTTCAGTCAGGATAGTGCCTGCTCTGCCGCCCCGTAGGCAATGGCAAAGGGGCCGGACCGGCCAAAATGCCGGAACTCGCCCTCCGGCTGCGCCAGGCGATCGGCGATCGCCCAGAGCGCCGCCGGGTTGACGCCGAGCCCGACATGGCTGGCGAAATGCACCTCGATATTCTCCGCGGTCTCCGACGGACGCAATTGGGTGGTGTGCCAGTTCACGATGCCGTCGGTGCGGGAATAGATCGAGGTCGCGGGCACCGGCATGTCGCCGGCGATGCCGGCGCGGATCTCGGGGATGTCGCCCACCGCCTCTCCGGACAACAGCTCGTAGAGCCGGGTCGCATTGGTGGCGCGGACGTCGTCGGCGAACGGACTGCCGAGCGTGATCACCGAGCGCACCATCTCAGGCATCTGCACCGCGAGGTCGCGCGCATAGACACCACCGAGGCTCCAGCCGATGATCGAGACCTTGCGCTCCGTCGCCTCATGGATCCGCTTCAACAGATCGCGCAGTGCGCCGCGCCGCGAGGCGACGCCGCCGAAATTGCGGCCCATGTTCCAGGCATAGGCGTCGTAGCCGAGCTCCTTCAGATAGCGCCGCATCGGCGCCATCGACAGGTCGCTCGCCAGAAAACCCGGCAGCGTCAGCACCGGATGGCCGTCGCCCTTCGGCGCCTGCATCAAGAGCGGCGACAACAGCAGGCTCGTATTGAATTCGAGCACGCTGCGCGCCTCGGCCAGCATCAGGAACAGGCCGGGCGGGCGCAACCGCCGTTCGGTCACGTCAGTGCTCCTGTCCGCATCAGCCACTATTTCTTGTCCTTCTTGCCGAGGCCTCCGAGGCCCGCCATTGTCACGAACATATCCTGGAATCGCTCGGCGATCTTGGGATCGAAGGTGAACCAGCTCTGGATCAGGGCTTCAGGCGATACCTTGTCGATATTCGAGATCATCTGCTGCTGCAGCCGGTCCATCACGGCGGTCTGCATCGGCGCCACATCAGGCAGTCCGAAGAACTGTCGGGCTTCGAGGGGCGTGCAATCTATCTCGACGTTGACCTTCATATCCGCCTCCGCAAATGCGCCTGACCCGCGCCAGTATCGCCGTGACGGGGTGAGTCATGCAAGCGACCCCTACCCGCCCTCGGTCCCAGCCGGCCTCAATCATCCGTTATGGTCAACCAAACCGGTCTGCGGCATTGGCCAGATATCCGCAAATCGGCCTCGGCGGGCCAATCTCGGCCGGCGGGCAAGCCCTCGTTGGTCCAGCGTCAGGTTGCGGGGCCGGTGGCCGAAACCAACCTCGCACTGCGAAAGTTGAATGTCACGCGCGCGTGCCTCGCGACTATCCTGACATCCGGGTCATGACGCCGCACCTCGCACAAACCGGTTAACCCCTTGGGAAATCGCGCTTGCGTGGACAGCAAACTCTGGCAACATGGACCATAATACCAGCCGGGCACGAGCATCCGGCGGACAATAACGGGGACACGATCACATGTCGGTACGTTGGAGTTTGATTGCGGCAGCAGCCGTCGCGCTGGCCGCATGTGGCCTGCCGGCATCGGCCCAGACGCTGCGCTATGCCAACCAGGGCGAGCTGAAATCGCTCGATCCCTATACGCTGAACGAGAGCACCACCCACGCCCACCTCGGCCACGTCTACGAGGGCCTGGTCGAGCGCGACAAGGACCTGAAGATCATTCCGGCCCTGGCGGAAAGCTGGGAAACGCCGGAGCCGACCCGCTGGCGCTTTCATTTGCGCAAGGGCGTCAAATTCCACAATGGCGATCCCTTCACCGCCGACGACGTGGTGTTCTCGGCCGATCGCGTGCGCGCCCCGGGTTCGAATCTGCAGAACCGCCTCCCCGCCGACGCCAAGGTGGTCAAGATCGACGACTACACCGTCGACGTCATCCTGAGTTCACCCAATCCCATTCTGATCGGACAATGGGACGTCTGGTACATCATGGACAAGAAGTGGGCCGAGGCGAACAATGCGGTCGCACCGACGCCGGTCGCCGCCACGACGCCGAGCTATGCTTCGCTCCATGAAAACGGCACCGGTCCCTTCATGATCGAGAGCCATCAGCCCGGCGTGAAGACCGTATTCAAGGCCAATCCGAATTACTGGAAGAAGATCGAGAGCAATCTGAAGGAGATCGTCTTCACCCCGATCGCGTCGGACGCGACCCGCGTCGCTGCGCTGCTGTCGGGCGAGGTCGATGTCATCGAGCCGGTTCCGATCCAGGATATCCAGCGCGTCAATGCCAGTCCCAACGCGACGGTGCTTTCCGGGCCGGAACTGCGCACCATCTTCATCGGCTTCGATACCGCACGCGACGAACTGCTCTATTCCAACGTCAAGGGCAAGAATCCGTTCAAGGACATCCGTGTCCGCGAAGCCTTTTACAAGGCGATCGATGTCGACCTGATCAAGAATCGCGTCATGCGTGGCCTCTCCACGCCGTCGGCCCTGATGGTCGCACCGGAGCTGTTTCCGCTTTCAAAGGAATTCACGCGGCCGAAATTCGATCTCGAGGGTGCCAAGAAGCTGCTGACCGAGGCGGGCTATCCCGATGGCTTCGAGGTCACACTCGACTGTCCGAACGATCGCTACGTCAATGACGCCGCGATCTGCCAGGCGGTGGTCGGCATGCTTGCCCGTATCGGTGTCAAGGTGGACCTGCTGGCGCAGCCGAAGGCCCAGTATTTCGCCAAGGTGCTGAAGCCCGGCGGCTATAAGACCTCCTTCTTCCTGTTGGGCTGGACGCCGGCCACGATGGATTCCCAGAACGTGCTGCATGACATCATGGGCTGCCGTGACGATCCGAAGGATCCCAATCGCGGCGAGGCCAATCTCGGCGGTTACTGCAACAAGCAGGTCGACGAGCTGACCGACAAGATTCTGGTCGAGGCCGACACGACCAAGCGCAACCTGATGATCAAGCAGGCCTTCGAGATCGCCAACAAGGACTACGGCTATATTCCACTGCATCAGCAGGCACTGGCCTGGGGCGTATCCAAGAAAGTGAAGCTGGTGCAGCGCGCGGACAACCAGGTCCTGCTGTATTGGGCCACCAAACAGGAAGAGTAAGTGCTGCAAGGTGTGCAGTCCCGGAAGCTTCGGCTTCCGGGACTTGTCGTTTAGCGCTGACGCATCGTCGAGGGCTGACGCAATGATGCGTGCCCCCGCGGTCAATTGAAGGGACCAAATGCTCGCTTTCACCCTTCGCCGGGCAATCCAGGCCATCGGTGTGATGATCGCGGTCGGGATCATCGCCTTCGCGATGTTCCGCTTTGCGGGCGATCCCGTGAGCCAGATGGTCTCGATCGACACCACCGGCGCCGAACGCGAAGCGATCCGCAAGTCGCTTGGGCTCGACGATCCCGTGATCGTGCAGTTCGGCCGCTACGTCGCCAATGCGCTGCAATTCAAGTTCGGCGTGTCCTATCAATTCCGCCTGCCGGTCTCCTCGCTGCTTGCCGAGCGCATGCCGGCGACGCTGGAACTTGCGATCTGCGCCACGGTCTTCGCGATGATCTCCGGCATCCTGATGGGCGTCTATTCGGCGCTGCGCCGCGACTCGGTGCTCGCCAAATTATTCCAGGCGGTCTCGCTGATCGGCATCTCGCTGCCGACCTTCCTGATAGGCATCCTCCTGATCTATTTGTTCGCGGTGACGCTGGGCTGGCTGCCGTCCTTCGGCCGTGGCGAGGTGGTCAGACTCGGCTGGTGGACGACGGGCCTGCTCACGCTGTCCGGCCTGAAGGCGCTGATCATGCCGTCGATCACACTCGGACTGTTCCAGATGACCCTGATCATGCGGCTGGTGCGCGCCGAAATGCTGGAGGTGTTGCGCACCGATTATATCCGCTTCGCCCGTGCCCGCGGGCTGACCACGCGCGCGATCCATTTCGGCCATGCGCTGAAAAACACGCTGGTCCCCGTGATCACGGTCGCCGGCCTGCAGTTTGGCTCGGTTATTGCATTTTCGATCATCACCGAAACCGTGTTCCAATGGCCGGGCATGGGACTCCTGTTCGTGCAGGCCGTGCAAAACGTCGATATCCCGATCATGGCCGCGTATCTCCTGATGGTCTCGCTGATCTTCGTCACCATCAACCTGGTGGTCGATATCCTCTACACCGTGGTCGATCCGCGCCTGCGCGCGACCGTCGGTCGCGCCGCATAAGGCAGCCCGCATGTCCGACGCTGTGGCCTCCAATTCCGAAAAGCAGAGCACGCTGCCGACCCATGCCGCTCGCAGCTGGCTCAGCCGCGCGCTCGACAGCGACATCCTCTACTCGTTTCGCCGCTCCCGTCTGACCATGGCCGCGGCCGCGGTCACCGCTCTGTTCTTCCTGCTGGCGATCTTCGCCTCCTGGCTTTCGGTGCAGAACCCGTTCGATCCCGCCCAGCTGCAATTGCTGAATTCGCGGATTCCGCCGCTGTGGACCGCCGACGGCCAAAGCCCGTTCCTGCTCGGCACCGACGAGCAGGGCCGCGACGTGCTTTCGGCGATTCTCTACGGCCTGCGCATCTCGCTCGCCGTCGGCATCGCAGGTGTCGTCTTTGCCGGCGCGCTCGGCATCGCGCTTGGCCTGGTCGCGGGCTATTTCGGCGGCGCGGTCGACAGCGTGATCATGCGGATCGCCGACGTGCAGCTCACTTTCCCCGCGATCCTGATCGCGCTGCTGGTCAATGGCATCGCCAAATCGATCCTCGGCAACCGGCTTGATGCCACCAGCATGCTGCTGGTGCTGGTGGTCTCGATCGGCCTGAGCTTCTGGGTGGGTTATGCCCGGACCGTGCGCGGCTCGGTGATGGTCGAGAAGAACAAGGACTACGTGGCGGCCGCCCAGCTGATCGGCCTGCCCGCGTCGAAGATCATGTTGCGGCATGTGCTGCCGAACACGATGGGCCCGATCCTCGTCATCGCTACCATCAACCTTGCGCTTGCGATCATCACCGAGGCGACGCTGTCCTTTCTGGGCGTCGGCCTGCCCGACACCATGCCCTCGCTCGGCACTCTGATCCGGATCGGCAATAACTATCTGTTCTCCGGCGAATGGTGGATCGTCGCCTTCCCCGGTGTTGCGCTTGCGGGCCTGATCCTGTCCATCAATTTGCTCGGCGACTGGCTGCGCGACGCGCTCAACCCAAAGCTCCGATGACCCAGCCTGTTCTCACCGTGCGTAACCTCGAGGTGGAGTTCGTCACCCGCCGCGCCACCTTGCACGCCATCAACGGTGTGTCCTTCGACATCGCCAAGGGCGAAGTGCTCGGCGTGGTTGGCGAATCCGGCGCCGGCAAGTCGGTGACCGGGCTTGCCGTGATCGGGCTGATCGATCCGCCCGGCCGCATCTCCGGCGGCGAGATTCATCTGTCCGGCACCCGCATCGACAATTTGCCGATCGAGGAGATCCGCCGGATCCGGGGAAAACGGATCGGCATGATCTTCCAGGATCCGCTGACCAGCCTCAACCCGCTGTACCGGATCGGCGACCAGATCGTCGAGACGATCCGCACCCACTTAAGCCTCAGCGAAAGCGCGGCGCGGAAACGCGCCATCGACCTGCTCGCCGAGGTCGGCATCCCTGCGCCGGAAAAGCGCATTGACGGCTATCCGCACGAATTCTCCGGCGGCATGCGCCAGCGCGTCGTGATCGCGCTCGCGATCTGCGCCGAGCCGGAGCTGATCATCGCCGACGAGCCGACCACCGCGCTCGACGTCTCGGTGCAGGCGCAGATCATCGCGCTGATCAAGCGGCTCGGCCGCGATCACGGCACCGCCGTCATGCTGGTGACCCACGACATGGGCGTGATCGCCGAGACCTGCGACCGCGTCGCGGTGATGTATTCCGGCCGCATCGCCGAGATCGGCCCTGTCCAGGACGTGGTGCGCAATCCGCTGCATCCCTACGCCCGCGGCCTGATGGGCGCGATTCCGACGCTATCAGGCGACGACAAGCGCCTGGTGCAAATCCCGGGTTCGATGCCGCGGTTGTCCGCGATTCCGCCAGGCTGCCCGTTCAATCCGCGCTGCGCGTTCGCTTTCGACCGCTGCCGCATCGAGCGGCCGGAACCGATCCGGCAGGGAACGCAGTCCGTCGCGTGCCATCTGTTCGAACCGGCGAAGGTAACAGCGGCATGAGCACAACGCTGGTCGACGTGAAAAACCTGCGCCGCGTCTTCGACGTCTCGAAGCCGTGGCTCAACCGCGTGCTCGAAGGCGGCGAACTCGAATTCCTCAAGGCAGTCGACGGCGTCAGCTTCGACATCAAGCGCGGCGAGACACTGGCGCTGGTCGGCGAATCCGGCTCGGGCAAGACCACGGTGGCGCGCATGGTGGTCGGCCTGTTGCCACCCTCTTCAGGCGAAGTCGTGATCGACGGCGTCTCGATGACCGACCCGCGGCAGGCGCAGGCGCGGCGCCGGCTCCGCCGCCGGATCCAGATGATCTTCCAGGACCCCTATGCGAGCCTCAATCCGCGCTTTCGGGTCGACGCCATCGTCGCCGAGCCGATCCGCGCCTTCGACCTGATCCAGGGCGAGCGCGACATCAAGGCCCGGGTCGGCGAGCTGCTCTCGCTGGTCGGCCTGCACCCCGACGACGGCCTGAAATTCCCGCATGAATTTTCCGGCGGCCAGCGCCAGCGCATCGCGATCGCCCGGGTGCTGGCTTCGGAGGCCGAGTTCATCGTCTGCGACGAGCCGACCTCGGCGCTCGACGTCTCGGTGCAGGCGCAGATCCTCAATTTGATGCGCGATTTGCAGGACAAGTTCGGCCTGACCTATCTGTTCATCAGCCACAACCTCGCGGTGGTTCGCCACATGGCGAGCCGGATCGGCGTGATGTATCTCGGCCGCATCGTCGAGATCGCGAAATCGCGCGAGCTGTTCGACAACCCGCGCATGCCCTACACCAGGATGCTGCTCGGCGCAGTGCCCGATCTGGCGATGTCCGGCCG
>Ga0153933_1000305_pt1 | contig 20416 bp, 16 predicted proteins | sample TSNJ017MetaG_FD_102275 | JGI IMG/M metagenome (GOLD analysis project Ga0153933, IMG submission 102275) | Attine ant fungus gardens microbial communities from New Jersey, USA - TSNJ017 MetaG | ecosystem: Host-associated > Fungi > Mycelium > Unclassified | place: USA: New Jersey, Wharton State...
GACGCCGAACGACGCGAAGATTATTTGCGGGAAGGTTGTGGATGCTGCGCGGGCGCGGGATGCGGCGCGGAAGGCGCGGGAGATGACGCGGCGGAAGGGTGTTTTGGACGGCGTTGGTCTGCCTGGGAAGCTGGCGGATTGCCAGGAGAAGGATCCGGCTAAGTCTGAGATTTATATCGTCGAGGGTGACTCGGCTGGTGGGTCGGCTAAGCAGGGGCGTGATCGGAAGTTTCAGGCTATTTTGCCGCTGCGCGGCAAGGTGCTTAATGTCGAGAAGGCTCGCTATGACAAGCTGCTTTCTTCGGAGCAGATTGTTACGCTGATCACAGCTTTGGGCTGTGGCATCGGCAAGGAAGACTACAACCTCGAGAAGCTCCGTTATCACCGCATCATCATCATGACCGATGCTGACGTGGATGGTGCGCACATTCGGACGCTGCTGCTGACGTTCTTCTATCGGCAAATGCCGGACATGATCGAGCGTGGGTTTATTTATATCGCGCAGCCGCCGCTTTATAAGATCAAGGCGGGGAAGGATGAGCGGTATCTTAAGGATGCGGCTGAGTTGAATGCTCATATGCTGAAGCTCGCGCTCAATGGGTCTGAGCTTGTGACGGCTGAGGGTGCTACGCCGATCGCTGGAGATGCTTTGGGTGAGCTCGCTCGGTCGTATCTGCTCGCGCAGGGTGTTGTCGATCGGTTGAGCCGGTTGTACGACGCTGGGGCGCTCGAGGCTGTGATGGATGGGGTTGTGCTCGATCTGTCTAGTGAAGAGGCTGCTGAGGCGTCGGCTAAGGCGTTTGAGGCTAAGCTCAGGGACGATCCGCTGAAGCCCGAAGTGCGGGTTACGACTATGTATGACCAGGTGCGGGAGCTCCGCTCATTGAAAGTGTCGCGGACGCATCACGGGAATCAGAAGGTTTCTGTGCTGGATGAAGAGTTTCAGTTGACCGCGGACTATCAGCAGTTGCTGAATACGGCGCTGACGTTTAAGGGGTTGATTGGGCCGGGCGCTGTGATCAAGCGCGGTGAGCGGAGTATGGCCGTCAATGACTTCAAGAGTGCTATGAAGTGGCTCATCGCCGATGCTGAGCGCAATGTTTCCAAGCAACGCTATAAAGGCCTCGGCGAGATGAATCCTGGGCAGCTTTGGGAGACTACGATGGATCCGGCTGTGCGACGTCTGCTTCGTGTGCAGATTGAGGATGCTATTGCGGCTGATGGCATTTTCACCACGCTCATGGGGGATGATGTCGAGCCGCGGAGGGCGTTCATTGAGTCGAATGCGTTGAGGGCGGGGAATATTGATGTTTAAACTGGCATCTCGTATACCGCTAACGTGTGGCACGGTCAAAAACCGTCCTCCGTCCGGGCATCTACCTGAGCGAAAATCTAAACGAGGTGACTTATAGAAGTCATTCGCAACAGGAATAGCTTACGTTAGCCAGGGCGGGTAAACTAACGAATACCATTCAGCTTAAATCCTGGCATTGAGAATTCGGGGTCGAGCACGATCTTTGCGGGTCGCCACATCGCAGGCTCCGGTGTGACGACTCCCGAGTCCTTCCAGACAAAGTGTTGAGTGTCAGGTGGCACTATCGACAGAAGGGCACCTGCTTGAAGTTCCAAAATTTCTTCAACATGCGTAATATCTAATCTGTCGGCAAGCAGAGCAGAGCTCTTGAAAACCAGCTGTATAAGTCGCCATTGGTCACCGTATAGTCGAGACTTCTCGAACTCATTTCGGGTTAAACGAAACGATCTCGCAGTGTTGGTGCTCGCCGTCTTTACTTCAATCCGGTGAATTGCTCCAATGCGAACCTCGATGTCGTAACCATAGGCGTCTGATATTTTTGCGACGTGCAGTGGTCGCAGGCCAGCGTCACTGAGTGCGGCCATTATGAACAGCTCGCCAGCGTCACCAAACTTCTTCTTTAGATCATCCGTCTTCCCTTCTATCAACTGCTCGGATACATCAATAAGCACTTGATCGAGTTCTGGATCGAGCCATTCAAGAGCCCTCAAATCATCGCTCGGAATATACTCCCTAGCCACACGGTGATTCGTTATTGACAGCGCCAACCAAGCTGGCGGTGAGACGGTAAGCAGTACTCGGGCTATGCCTATCAACGTCGCGCGATCAGCGGTCTCGGAGAGCGCAACGAGAGGTGGTGCCAACATCACTTGGCGCTCGATCTTTGCTAATTTTAGTTCGACGAGCGAATGCGCCGGCTCCTGCAGATTGACCGCCGCTGCCAAGTATGACGACCTTGCCCTCGCTGCATTGACCCAATCGGTTAAGCTTTGACGCGGTGCTGATTTGGCAACGTGCGCGAGGAGAAAAATGCCGTAAACGGTTCCATGCCTAGGGAGCATAGGCCGATTTACCCATCAAGTGCGCGGCAACGGCGTGCATGTCATCAGCAAAAACGACTCCGTCTTCGTGATTCTCATCCGGTTCCGGCAAAGCCACCTGGACCAGACCGGGATCATTCATGAGCCTTGATAACGCTGTCACCTTTTCACGGAGGCGGCCATCAACGCTCTGGTCAATACTCCCTGAGCTTAGCAATATCGTGAATGTGGTAATTCTATTTTCGTCTAGGCCCAAGCGATGGATTCGATCTTGGCTTTGTAGAAAGTGACCAGCGTTGAAAGTTCTGTCTAGGTACACGGCGTGATGACACCAATGATGCAAGCTCACTCCCTCGCCTGCGGCGGCGGGATTCGCTAGAAGCACCGAGCAATTGGAATCGTGCCGAAAACGATCGAGTTCCGCTTCCCGAGTCGGGACTCCCGGAGGAGCATTGTCCTCGGGTGGAATACCCCCGTGTACCATTGCAGGTTGAAACTCTTCCAGTTCCCTTCCCAAGGCCTTCAGATTTCGAACGAACGTGGACCAAACGAGTACCTTCTGTCGTCGACTCGCGGCATCCGCCACTATTTCCTTTATTCGATTATATTTCCATGGTGTCTCGTAATCGCGATAATGAGCAAGAAGCTCGGCGAGCGGCTCGTTCCCCTTGATCGAAATCGGCGGATGTGCAAAGCCGTCCTCATCACTATCGTCGGAACCTGCAACCAAGAGCATTGGATTTGTGGCTGCCTCAAGCAGATACATAACGATGCGTCCAAGCCGATCAAATTCGCGGCGATTCGACGTTTTTAGTTGAAAAGGGCCGCGGTAGCGACCGACGAGCGCGTCATAGATGGCCTGCTGGATAGCACCCATCGGTTTGAGTTCAACCTTGAATTTAGTTGGCGGCAGGTTCAGTCTTGATTTTGGAGTGCGTACAAAATACTTTGCGATTGCTTTGCTGGTAGCAGCCAAAACAAGATCTTCGCGGCCGTCCCGCTCTTGATAGGCACCGGATGGCATTATCTGCTGATCCTGTCCGGGATAGAGAAAACGGACGAGCGCGATGAGATCGAAGGCTCCTTGTGGCGCGGGTGTTCCGGTTAGGACATCACGGCGCTTCGCAGCATACGCCAAGTCGAGAACTGCACGTCCCTGAACTCCAAGTGAACCGCGTTTTATACGATGTGCCTCATCTAAAATGACCTGCGTGGGCCTTTGCGATACATACGCCCGTATACGATCATAATCTGCTGCGACGCGATTGTAGTTAGTCAAGAGAATCTCCGTATGCTCTGGAATAACGGAGTCGGGGCCTCCATGAACAGCAATCTTCGGCGGAGGTTTCAGACACTGAGCAGAGTCGTCCTTCCATGACTGGAAGGCTGCAAGCGGGCCAATTACCAAGAGACGATCGATGTACCCGCGGGCTCTGCCGAGTGCAAAATTCGCGAGTGCGACTGTGGTTTTCCCTGCTCCTGGCACTGAAAAATCGGCACCGTGTGGCAGACGGATTATTGCGGCCAAGTTTTCTAGCTGAAATGACTTTAGCTCGCGGATAAACCCAGCACGCTTTAGTTCATCTGCAAGAATCGACGGGTCAAACGTATCGACCGTCGCAATCGCATTTTCTCGAGCGCGCCTATCCGATGCCAATGATCTAAGCTGTGCATCTAGCACCGGGCCGATCGTGAGCTCCTGCCGAAAAAGTGTCCGAACATCCCTGAAGGCAGCGAGTTCGGCAAGAAATACATCGACGCGCACGTCCATGCGGTTTGTTGAGCCGCCCACGATTCCGCGCGTTAAGGCGGTCTGCAGACGAGCCCAAGCCCCGTCCACAGATCCGATCTCACGCTGGATGATGACGACTGGGCGCCCTTGCCGATAAAGCTCGGCGGAAATCAAAGAACGTCCTTCAATTGATCAAGGAGGGATTCCAGTCGAGCCATTTTTCGAACGAATGCTGGCTCATTCCACTCGGTAAACGTTCGAGCCTTAGGTAACGATGAGATCACTCGTTCGAGTTCGCCGATCGCCTTCTCACACCGAACAATTGGAGCACTGACCGCGGTTTGGTCGCGTTGCTCTTCTTCAGCTTCATCTGCCGCAGCAGTGATTGCACTTTGAAGCGTATCGAGGATCTCTTGGGCGGTGACATGCGCGCCGTCCGTCATGGCAATTGATTCTTCTGGCCGCTTCGAGGCAAGAAACCCGAGAATTCCATTTAAATTCCCCGCATGCGGCACATCTCCCAGTACGTCATTCAGGGGGTCATCTTCGACAATGGGTGGCCCATCCAGACTTTCCAGCAGTGACTTGAGTGCTCGGTCTCCCGCAATTTCTCTCAGAACAAGTTCTGACGCATCGGGCCGTCGGAGGTGACGCAATTTTCGGTATTTAACATTCGACAATGTTCCTAAAAAATAAGTCGCGCGTACGCTGTCCGCTTCGGCCGGCGGCTTGTTTCGAATGTGTTTCGCGAGTTCATCGAAAGCGGATTCGTTATCCTTGAAATCGATGTGAAGCCTCGCGCCGTTCGCAAGGCTAACCAGTTGGTGGACTTGCTGGAGCTTCTCGTGGAGTGCGCGAACGTCGTTGACGTCCCGATGCATGCGTTTGGCAACGCGATCGAAATCCTTATGCTCGCGGTCGTAGAGTTCTTCGATTAGGAGCGCTTCGTTGATCCACGAGTAGTCCTGCTTAAAGTCTTGGGCGACTTGCAATTCTGCTTCAAGATCGACTAGTTCCTCAGCGGTAGCGTCCTGCGGTAATACTAGGCATTTTACGTACTGAGCCTTCAAAAAGTTATCTTCGCGATAGAGGCTACGTAACGCTGCCGACCGTCGATTTCCGTTTATCAGGATGCCTTCGGCCGTGATGATTGCAGGATCCTGCTGCCCCCGCTCTCGCAGATCGGCTTTTAACGCATCGAACCCATCTTGTTTCTTGAGAATACGAAACTGCGCTGCCTGTGCCTCGTCTCCCAACGGATCCGCGGTAAACAGATTGGCTTTCCCAGCCAGATGAATCTCGCGCAGCTGTTCAGCACGGGTTCGGTGATTGAGCGTAGAAAAGCGGACCCAATCAACCTCCACCTCGACCAAGGCAAGCTCTTTCGCGCCCCTTGGCCATGCTGGTACGAGAATCGTTCCGTGTTTGTCTCGCGCATCAAGGAAGGCTACCCGGTCTTGATCGAGTATTGGGTTAGGCATGGTCAATTCCTGAAAGTTGTGAAGCGGCCAGGTCCGAAACGAGAGGTGGTGGTGGATCGCATCGTGCCACCGCGATTCTGGAAGCCAACGTGACCTATGTAAGCTGATGCTATTTCGGGTTTGATTCCGAAGAGAGAAAGTAGGATCGAGGGGAAAACCCGGTCTCGTTCACCGTCCCAATTCCACTGTGATGCGAGCGGATCCCTTTCTGGCATCACATAAATACAAGGTGGCGGGACCAATCGGTCGCCAACCTGTATTGCTGTTGCAATTTTGGGGCACGGCCGTTGGGCGGTTCCACATAGTTCGTTATGGAAGATCACTCCGTCGATCGTGTCAGGGGCGTCCGAGAAGAAGCGTTGCCGAAGTCTGTTTACCCCCTTAACAATATGTTCACCGGGATCAGCTTTTAGGCTCGAACATAGCCACCAAAGGTAAGTCTCGCGCGCCCAGTCTGGAGCTGACCACCGGACACTGCTATGCGCACCGTCAGGGCAGCCTTTTTGCACAATCGCGACGTCGCCAAAGTTTTCGATAGTCAGGCGGTAAACCGTATCGTCTCCATACGTCGGCATCGTTAGGTTTGAGATTAAGCCCTGCGCGAGCATCGCCCGAAACAACTCCATTAAAAAGCGTCTTCGATCAGCGTTGCTAGCGCTCTGACTGCCGCGAAGTGCTTCGATGGCGGTCGGGAATGCGCTTAAATATTCATCAGGAGTCAGACCTTTACTCGCGAGAAAAGCAGAATCACTCCCGAGCGACGCGATGACCGTCGATACCTTCTGAACAACGGATGGGAGAGGGGTACCGGCATGCTTGCAAGGGGCAGCGCGTTCAGAACTCATCTTTTTGTCTTTCTCTTCACCGTGCGCGTCGTCCCCGTCGCGCCGTAAACACAGTTTCCGTATAAATCGGACCGACAAAATTGGCCATCGGACGCATGCTTCAGAGCGTGCGTTTCGGTCCGCGATCTTGAGGGAACATCGAATGGCTAAAAGCATTCCTCGTAATCGTCGTAAGATAGCACGCTTATTGCCGAAGCAGCCACGGTGCTCGCATAAATCCGGAACTTGTTGCTAGCTACGATGAGCGCCAGCTGTTTCCGCTGGATGGGCACGTTATAAATGTGCGGCAGAGGACGGTGCACGGTAAAACGGAGCAGATGTCCAGGCGATCTGCGTAACCCTCACCGACCCTACGCAAGGCCTCGCCTCGCGAGGTCGTGGTGCCGGCTTACGTCGTCGTTGCGAAGTCAACCGTGCGGGCTCGTCATTATTCAAGCGAACACGTATCGGCGCGGCCCGCCTTCTTCGTCACCCAAATACTGACTTGAAGGGGGGCGGATAGGGGGCGCCGCTTTGCTCGACAGATGATTATCATGGCGCCACAATGGCGCCATGATAATCACCGTCGCCCCGATGATCGTGCCCCTTTTAGATCGAATCAATTTGCGCCTGTCCCAGGAGATGCTGCATTTGATCGACACGGCACGTAGCAAGCGCGCGGGAAAAGTATCGCGCAATACGTGGATCGCTGAGGCGATAGACGAGAAGCTGGCGCGAGATGCCCGTCAGTCTGAATTGCAATCCACCGAGCGAGTGAGCTAATGGCTACCTTCTACGAGTTCTTCGCGGGTGGGGGGATGGCTCGTGCCGGGCTGGGTCCGGCGTGGACATGTCTCTTCGCCAACGATTTCGACCACAAGAAGGGCCTGACGTATCAAGCCAACTGGGGTACGGGAGGCGAATTGACCGTCGGGGACGTCAATAACATTAGGGCCCACGATCTTCCCGGATCAGCAGATATGGTCTGGGGCTCGTTCCCGTGCCAAGACCTTTCGCTAGCCGGGGGTGGGGCTGGGCTGAAGGGAGAGCGCTCTGGCACCTTTTACCCGTTCTGGGACGTTATTGACGGGTTGGTCGCGGATGGCAGAGCACCGAGAGTTGTAGCACTTGAAAACGTCCTAGGTACGCTAACGTCGCACGGAGGCAAGGATTTCGATGCAATCTGCCGGACATTTGCACGCGGCGGTTATCGGTACGGGGCACTGGTGGTCAACGCATCACTATTCGTACCGCAATCCCGACCACGGCTATTCTTTATTGGTGTTCAAGAGGACATCACGATAGATCCCGCGCTCCTCGCCACTGAGCCGGTTGAACCTTTTCATACCCGAGGACTTCGTAAGGCGATCGCTGGGATTTCCGAGGAAGCAAAGGAGAGGTTGATATGGTGGAACGTGCCGACTCCGCCGCACCGCAATTCGACCTTCGCGGACCTTATCGAGGAGAACCCCGACAGCGTTGTTTGGCATACAGTGGCTGAAACCCGTCGCCTAATCAGCATGATGTCCGCAACAAACCTCGCCAAGTTGAATGCTGCCGAACGAGCAGGACGTCGCATGGTGGGATGCATCTACAAGAGGACAAGGACTGAGGATGGCGTGAAGATCCAACGCGCGGAAGTGCGATTCGATGATGTTGCGGGTTGCTTGCGAACTCCGGCAGGTGGATCAAGCAGACAGACGATCATTGTCGTTGATGGGAATCGGGTGCGTTCGAGGCTTATTTCGGCCCGAGAAACGGCCCGCTTAATGGGGCTTGATGAAAATTATAAACTCCCTAAGAATTATAACGAGGCTTATCACTTGACCGGCGATGGAGTTGCTGTGCCAGTTGTTCGCCATCTGGCGCACCACATTCTCGAGCCGCTATTTGCAATAGAAGCCATCGAAGCGCGGAACGCGGCATGAGTGTGATTCCTTGCCGGCGAGATGACAGTCTCCACGACCAGATTGAACGTTTCGCTGAGACGCTTAAAACAGAGGCGCATAAACTGGGTGACCACGGACTGAGTGAGCGTGACTTTTACAACTCAGGTCTTTTTCGGGGTGCCATCGAGCGGATTAGAGGACAATTCTCCGCCACCATGCGGCTTAAGCGCGAGTTTGCATTACACGCGCTTAATCACCTTGAAGACGGCGGGTTTATCTCCGGATGGGATCCGACTGATGATGCGAACCGCAACGACTATGTAGTGCGCCTAAACAGCGGCCGAACGGCAATTATTGATCTGAAGGGTTGTCTGGACGGAAACAATACGAATATCTTCGAACGCCCGACTATTGCGGACGAGTTCGTCATCTGGAGCGTTTGCTCCAATCCCGGTGCTGATCCTCGCCGCAATGTTTGGTCTGGAATTCACACGCGCTTAAGCGCGGAGATGATTTCACGAAACCAGCGGGTTGACGGCATCGTTGTTTGGGACATGGTCTGCGGAACCATAGGACGTCCCTGTCCCAAACTCTCGGGCCTCGACAGAGCGACAGATCTCGGCCCGTTTAGAGTACCTCCGCCGTGCCTCTACTTGCTGCCAGCGACCATCCCGTCGGTAGAACATCCCCGCGCGATTGCGCAGCCTTTTGCTACCACCGAGCTGATGAACGCTTTTCACGCGGGTTTCCGTGGAAGAGAAGAAGAAGTCAACTACGTCGACTTTGAGGTGGATGGTGCTGGTACTGAATTGACTAGGAAAACATACGTGCGACGCGCTGGGATCCTTCAGCAAGAATCGAACATGACAGCGATCAGGCGCGTATAAATAATCATGACCTCAAAGCCCAAAAAGCCGCGCATGCATGACCAACTCCAGATTGGGTTATTGACGATTGACGAAGTGACGCTCGAACCTTCGCCGACGACTGAGGCTGTAGAACAGTCAATTCAAGAGAATGAATTAACGAATTCTCAAATTCGGAAACGGTTTGACCAGTTCATCGCGAAGAACACCAACAAAAAGGCATCGGAGACAAATTTTCGACGTAAAGGATCACTTGGTGTAGCGCTCATTATCACCGATACGCTGATTAACAAGCCTGCTGAATATCCGCTTGATCCAGAAGATTTTCTTGCAGACGCTGGCACGCAGGTAAAAAATCTGAGCGGACCGAATGTCAATAAAATCCTTAAGAAGAATAAGATAGAAAAATCATTGGGTACTGAGGTGGGTCGGACTAATCGAGGCGCGTATTTGCACATGCGAGTATACGTCGAGTTCCTGAATGCGTTGAAAGACGAGGGAATCCTCGATCTTCTGACATTGAATGGTTTTTGGCTGGATAAAGTAAGAGAATTCTTCGCCTCCAGACCATTTGAATTGAAACTTGACCCGTCCCTAGGCTTAAAGGCAATGGTCAGAAATTTGATGAGACAAGCCGAAGATCGACAGCGGCAACAGCAAGGGTTTAATTTCGCAGGAACGCTTGCGCAACATCTTATCGGTGCGAAACTCGATCTACTACTGGGTACCGATGACGCCCGTCACCACGGTGTCAACCAGAACGATGCGAACGGTCGTCACGGTGACTTCCTTTTAAACGACGTTTGCGTGCATGTAACCACGGCACCCTCTGCGCTCCTTATGCAGAAATGCAAAGAGAACTTGAATCACGGACTCCGACCAATTATCGTAACCGGTAACACCCGAGTCACCGTGGCCGAGGCGTTAGCTGAAGATATCCAGATCGGTGATCGAATCGATATCTTCGAAATCGAGCAGTTTGTCGCTACGAATATGTTTGAGCTCAGCCTCTTCAAACCGAGCGATAGACGTCCTAAGGTTGGTGAGTTGGTCACCCGATACAACGAACTGATTGACAAACATGAAGCAGACCCAAGCCTGAGAATTTACTTTGCGGAGTGACCCTCGAGAATCTCGATGGTAAACGAAGGAGGCACTTTGGAATTTTGGCGAACGTGTGCGAGCGGAGCGCCTTCAACAAAAACATATGCGACACTGATGCAGGACAACATTGATTGCTGCTGCTCGGCCATTAGCAATTAGGGAAAGGATCTCTGCGTGAGGATTAAATTCAGAGATGACGGTCGATGAACTGCGCTCGCGCACAATGCGAGCCGTCAAGTCGAAGGACACTAAGCCAGAAATCGCTGTCCGGCGACTCGTGCACAAAATGGGATTTCGATTTCGGCTGCATCGAAGCGATTTACCGGGCTCTCCGGATCTGGTCTTTATAACCCGCCGGAAGGTTATTTTTGTGCACGGCTGTTTTTGGCATGGGCATGACTGCGCGCGCGGCGCACGACGGCCGAAAACAAATGCTGACTACTGGAAAGCCAAAATTGACAGAAATCGCGAGCGAGATGTCGAGTCGGTCAGACTGCTGATGTCGACCGGGTGGCGGGCTTGTGAGGTTTGGGAATGCGAGCTACGCGACGTGGAGAAACTTCGAGCGCGGTTGTTTGAATTCTTAACAGACAGCGGTGCCAATGGACAGACACACACTGTCCTTTAGCTCGGTGTACGCCGCCGCGGCAGTTTTCAGCTGATATCCGTTTCGAAATTCTCCGATTGCGTTGCTTGATTTAGGAAGTGATCGCAGGGGTGAAAAGGATCGAGTGGTTCGTCGACGAACTTAATGCATTATGGTGTATTCATTGTGAGAACCGGGCCATTGAACTAGAGCCAAATCGGCATCATTGATGTCCAACAAAGAGTCTCCTGTGGAGCTCATATCCAGCAGCGCAACTTTTGACTCGCAGTCTCAATTCCGAAGTGAAAGAGGTCGGAATGCCGTCGGTCAGTATCTAGCTGCCGGCGACAAGTCAAGACATAGGCCGTGGGCGTCTTTGTGACGAAATGGTCAAGACGCGTTGGGTAACCGGTGCAACTGCTTTACAGCCATGATCAACTCCTAACGTGAGCTGGTTGTGGTCAGCGGGTCGCGTGGGTGGCAGCCCATGCGTCCCGCGCTTCATCTCCTTCCTAGTTCTCCTTGATGTTAGCTCGGTGTATTCTCGCTCGCCATAAAAGTAACGCGCGTTGCATCAACAATTATATTGTTAGGCATCCGATGTATTTTTTCGTACTACCGTGGATTATACAACGGTGTTCAGCAGTCGATGAACAACAAAACAGTGCATGTATTTCGTTCCCACATTGATGCGGAGGCGCCCTGACAGGCGTCGCATGAGAAAGAACCGCATGCGGCGAATGCGCCACGCTTGCGACGACTGCCCCCTACCTCGCCTCCCTTCGCCGCAAGCAACGGCCGAATCGCCCGAGCCTTAGGCGACTTGCTGCTTGCGCCCGCGGACGGAAGCCCGCACCGCTTCTACGGCCTGTCCGCGCAGATTCAACGAGAGCGCAAGGACTACTACGACATGCTGGAAAAAACGCAGAAAGGGACACTCGACGTAACGTCCTGGCTCGCCTGGTTCTTCGCCGCGTTCCACTGCGCGGCGGACAGTGCCCAACACACCCTCGACGCCGTGCTCGCCAAGACGCGTTTCTGGCAGCGTTGGGCGACCGAGCGCCAGGCCAAACTGCTTACGTCTCCTTGATGGATTCGAAGGCAACCTGACGAGCAGCAAATGGGCGTCAATCGCGAAGTGTTCACCGGACACCGCCTTGCGGGACATCAGCGAACTGGTCGCACTCGGAATACTGCGCAAGTCCTCTGCGGGCGGACGAAGCACGTCCTATGAATTAGAGAACTGACGCGGGCGCGTTGATCTATCGAGACTCAATCGAACCTACTGACCGACCTTCGAAATTGGCCTGGCGCTCCGACTAGAGCTCGCGCCTTGGAAACGTGTGAAATGAAAAATACAAATTACATCCGCGTTCGCATCGTCAACAAAAGCCGATCAACCGGAGACGCGATTCTTCTGCGAATAGTCTGGCTTATATCGCTTACGTAGCTCATTAGTAGCCCGTCTTACCGAAACACCTCGTGCCCTGGCCAGGTCATGTACTTCCTGATGATGCTGCCTGCACAGGCTGATGACACAACGGAGTTCATTGCTTGTCCAGATCCACTTATAACTCGTGTGATGCAACTCCACCTCGGTGCAGTCACAAAACTCGCACTTCTGGTAGTTCGGGCGCTCGCTCGCAACTTTTTTGAAATGTGCCCAATGCTCGGAATCCAGAAACTCCTGGTAGGTGCGCCCATCTAGCCTTTCGGTACGCCGTCCCCATGTATCCGCGTAAATCTCGTCCAGGTCTTCGCGTGTCTTCATCAAAAATATCCGTGAACGGTTGACGTGCAATTTGAGCCGCGACTTTGCCGGCCGCCTCTTGCGTTACCTGCGGAGGATCTAAACAACGAACCCGAAGGAATTTTACTGACGCCGCAAGCCAGAGGGGCGGCAGTGCGCCTTACCGTTCCGTTAACGGTGGTCTTGTCGCCGTTAAGGATTAGATAGCGTTTCACAAAAGGCGGAATGCTTTGGGCCGTATCCCGGCTAACTTACCGATGGCGTGCCCCGAGGAGCGAAATCGCATCACCTCCACGCAGATAGCCGACGACATCACGACTTGATCGCCAGTTGATCGGCTTTGATCCATCGAAGCAAATGTTTGCCGGAAGCGTTGACATAGTCCACATAAGCCCAGCCGGCGGGCGACTGCTTCAACACCGTCACCGCATCGTTCTGGACCAGATAGGCCCGGCTCGCGTGGGCATCATCAGGTGCCGTATAAAGCGTCGCTCTTTGCGCCGATATGGTCGCCGCACGATGCTCGCTTTCCACTGCTGCCGGCGCCGGTGTACCCACACCGCCACCGTTCGCATTCGAAAACGCGGCGTCGATCAGCCGCGCATCGTTGTGCGCACCTGCCGCATGCAAGGCGGCCGCAATCTTCCCATAGGTAGCGCGATTGACGGACGACGGCGGATCGCAACGCAGGAGATTGTCGGCACCGGCATCGTCGCCGATTACCGGCCCAGGCGGCTGACCGGCGCTGATAACGCGCAGGAGCCGGCTTGCCGATGGACGGTCGCGCTTTAGCATCACGTTCGTCTGATCGTCTGTTCCCCAAAGCGCATCCTGGCCAGCCTGCCAGCTCTCTCCGCATATCTCACCAGTCTGATCGGAGGTGATACACCCCGTGCGAATCTCGATGGCGGAACAGTATTCCCGGCTGGATTCGATCTCCGCCTGCCCTGGCCCCGTCGATACCATCCCCGATTCGACTCGCCCGATGACCACGTATTCACCGGACGGCGAGATATTGCTGTCGCTCGGCTGCTCCATTTCTGTACCGGCCGCGTCCGTCTCGCCAGCTCTTGGCAGCAGGCTGAACGTTGCGCCGTTCGGGAAATGGAATACAGCTTGTCGCCATGCGCGCTGGGGCAATGGTGCTTGAGGGTTCAAGGCCTTCCCATAGAAAATTGCCGCCCCACCCGGCAAAGCGAACTGGAACGTGGACGACGACGCAGCGGCAAGTGCTGGCTCGGCAGCGCCGCCGGTCAGCAGCAAGACCGTGGCGATCACTGCGCCGATACGAACAGCACGGACGCGAGGCAAGCCGATTCGAAACGGCGGATCGTTTGCCCGTATAAATTTTGAAGTCGTGTTTTTCAAGATCGCATTCCAAGGGCCTGCACCCAGTGATCATATCGCGTCGGCGCAATCGACTCGCCGTTGGCGTAACCAGAATCTATGCAAAATGCTTAACATATAATTTACAGACCTGTTTATTGAACCGGTTTCAATAAATGATTTCCAGCGGCAATCCAGATTTAATATTCTCGGGGATTTTCACTGTTACGGACCGATGACTGGCGGTTAGAATTACAGAATACGGACCGGAAATAAAGTCAGGGGCGGCATGGATACCCAGAACATAATCGGAGCAATCAGGGGGGGGCTTTCACAACAGGACCGCCTGCTTAAACTGGATACGCCGGCGGGCAATAATGTCCTGCTGCCACAGCGGGCCATCGGACGCTCGCGCATCGGGCGCGGCTTCACGTGGACGATCGATGTCGTGTCCACGTCCGGCGACGTCCAGCTGAAAACGCTGATCGCCCAGCCGGTCACGCTCTGGGTCCAGCAGGCGGACCGCTCCTATCACCCGCACCATGCTTATACGCACACGGCGCGCCGGCTTGGCGCCGATGGTGGTTTGACTTCATACCAGCTCTCTTGCGCCTCATGGATGCACTTCCTGCACTTCCGACGCGATCAGAAGTACTGGCAGGACAAGCCGGCCGACCAGATCATCGCGGATGTTTTCAACCAGCATCCGCAGGCGCAGGGGATGTTCCGCTTCGTCCTCTCCCAGCCGTTACCCTCACGCTCGTACTGCCGTCAGGATGAGACCGACTGGAACTTCGTGCACCGGTTGTTAGAGTCGGAGGGCCTGTACGGCTTCTGGCAGCAGGCCGATGATGGCAAGTCGCACACACTGATGATCACCGACCGTCTCCAGACCCTACCAGCGCTGTCGCCGGAACAGGTGAAGTTCTATCGCGCGGGAACAGGCAGCGAAACGGATGCGCTGGTTCAATGGGCGGGCACGCGCACGCTGCAATCGGCGCTACTGACGACGCGCACCTTCGATTATAAAAACCCGTCGACGCCATCCAATCCGAAGGCGACGAATATTCCGACGATGGCGAATCAGGGTGAGCTGCCGTCCCAGATGGAGGTGTACGAATACACGGGCGGCTATACCTATCCGGAACAGACTCGCGGTGACCATCTTTCGAAGATCCGCATGGAAGAGTGGGAATCGCAGGCCAAACGCTTTGAAGGTGAAGGCGGGCTTCGCGCGATCGACGCGGGGATGCGCTTCACGATTACCGATCATCCGGAACACGATCAGGATGCGGCGGCTGAGCGCGAGTTCGCGACCATCGAGGTCGTGTGGACGATCCTGAACAACCTGCCGCTTTCCGGGCATGAGACTAACTATCCGCACAGCCTGTCCCGCGAACTGAAACAGGCTCAGGCTGCCGACGCAGGCGGTAGGTTTAAGGTGGCAAATGCCGACGGCTCGACGGGTTTCTATCGGGTCGAGATCGAGGCGCAGCGCACGACGGTGCCGTACCGCAGCCCGTTCGAACACCACAAGCCGGACGCGAAACTGGAAACGGCGATTGTGGTCGGTCCGAAGGGAGCCGAGGCATATACCGACGAGCTGAACCGGATCAAGGTCATGTTTGTGTGGGACCGGATCAACCAGGGCGATGAGCGGGCGTCATGCTGGGTGCGCGTAGCGCAGTCGGATACGGGTGATGGTTACGGCTCGGTGCACATGCCGCGCGCGGGGGAGGAGCTGCTGATCGGTTATGTCGGAAACGATATCGACCGGCCGATTGCGCTTTATCGCGTCTACAACGGCGCAGCGCAGCCGCAATGGCATTCGAACGGCCTGCTCTCGGGCTTCCGGTCGAAGGAGTTCTCGGGCGACGGTTTCAACCACCTCGCACTGGATGATTCAACCGGCCAGAACCGTATGCAGCTTTACAGCAGCAGTGCGAATTCCCAGCTCCACCTCGGATATCTGATCAACCAGAGCGGCAACAGTCGTGGCAACTTTCTCGGCAGCGGCTTCGACCTGAGTTCGGACGCGTATGGGGCACTTCGCGCTGGCCAAGGGCTGTACGTGTCAACCCATCCACTATCGAGTCAACCACTCGATGCGCGCCAGGCCAGCAGCCAGCTCGTCGGTTCCGAGGGCGTGCTCGATGCGTCGTCGCAGGCAAGCGAAGCCTCACAGGCCGAAAGTCTGAAGGATGGGTACGACTCGTTGAAGAGCTTCACCGATGCAACACAGTACAGCGCGTCCGGCGCCACGGGTGGCGGCGGTGTGACCGCCGGCGGCGGTACCGGCAACGCCAATGCGTTCTCGCAGCCGGTAATGCTGTTTGCCGCACCCGCGGGCATAGCGCTGTCGACACAGAAGTCGGCTCACATTGGCACGGACCAGCACATCAACCTGGTCAGTGGCCAGAGCACGCATATCGCGACCGGTAAATCGCTGATCGCGAGCGCTGGCCAGAAACTCAGTCTGTTCGTGCAGAACGCCGGGATGAAACTCTTTGCGGCGAAGGGCAAGGTCGAAGTGCAGGCGCGTGCGGACAACGTCGAACTGAGTGCGCAGAAGTCGCTGCTGCTGGCTTCGGTGACGGAGAAAGTCGTGATGGCGGCCAAGGATGAAGTCTTGCTGACGTCGGGGGGCGGCTATATCCGCATCAAGGATGGCAACATCGAGATCCACGCACCGGGCAAGCTGGACTTCAAGGGAAGTCAACACAGCTTCGCTGGCCCTGTCAGTGAACCGTATCCGCTGACGCCATTCGAACCGCCGTACCAGAGGCAGTACGTCCTGAAAAGTGAAAAGGACGGTGCACCGATGATCCAGCACGCGTACCAGCTGAAACTGGCTTCTGGACGCACCTTGTCCGGCCACACAAACGATCTGGGTGAAACGGTGCCGGTGTATACGCCGAACGCGCAGGGCGTGAATCTGAAAGCGTTTGAGCAGGATAAACAGGACGTAAAGCCGTGGAAATATGCTGGCGGTGGGCAACCCGACATATGGGCCGATTATCTGAAAGATGTCGGTGACGGACACGCGTAAGCGCTGACGACATCAGGAGAAGAAGATGGGCGGAACACTTCAACCCGCAGGATCGTGCGAGACAATCAAGGAGCGTCAGGCAAAGTACGCGTACTTGCCACCGGGAACCAAGGGGTATTTGCAGGAGAAAGTGGAAACAGCGCTAAAGACAGCGAGATACATCCCGGTCAAGTTACATGACGGTTCGATAATCCACCGATTGATCTGTCAGGCTGGGATGAGCGTCCCGATGATTGCCGAGGAGAAGCTTTGGAACTGGCTGTTCCAGTACAAGGCCGAAGTGAGTTTCGATATGACACCGGCTGATGCAACTTCCGGTGCCCTCGCCCCCATTCCTTTCCTGAGTGACGCTAAGCCTCAAGGATCGGAGCGTCGCCGCAGTCTGAACCCATTTCCGAAAGGTGCGACACCTGGAAAGCTGCGACGTCCCGATGTGATTATCGTGAAAAACCCGGAGGTGCTCTGGCCCGGTCGCGGCAATATCGACCGTGAAGGCGGTGCGCATGTCGACAATCTGTTGAGACTGGTTGAGGTCAAGTTTCCGGGTGACGATTGGGGGGTGGGACAAGAACGCGCCTATCAGATGATCTCGGGTGACTTCAAAACACGCATGACGGTAATCGATGTGAGCGATTGCAATGGCGAACTAGCAAAAAAAATTAAACCTGCACCCATCCCCGCACCGAAAACTGAAGATGAAAAGCAGCGACAGACCGCTCCTATTCGTACCGTACCCGCTATCCCGCATTACGTCTGGTATGAGGACTGGTGGCAAAAAGCACACGAGTATGGGGAAGAAGCTGAAAAGGCCGTTGCGCCGATATGGGATGCGGTTCAGCGTGGCTATGCCTATGTGTCCGCCGAAACTAGCGCTTATCTTCACCAGCATGCGGCGTGGATGTTCACTGCGGGTCAATGGGTGCGCGACAAGGCGAGTGATACGTGGACATACGTCAGTGAGGAAGGAGAGAAGATTTACGCCTATACCTCCGCGCAGCTAAAAGCCGGGTGGGACTCGATTGTACGAATGACCGATATGACGTGGGAAGTGCTCAAGCACATCGACTGGGCGCAGGTCGGTATGACGCTACTGAAAGGGGTGGCAATTGCGGTGGCCGTGGTCGTGGGCGTCGTCATCGTGATCCTGTTGCTTCCCGAACTGATTGCGATTCTCGCCGCCCTGTGTGCGATTATCGCAGCCGGCGTAGAGGCTGCTGCCGCACTCGCCGTGGCGCTCGGCGTGGTGATTGAAGCTGGCGCAGACGCCGTTGCCGCGCTAGCCGCTGCGCTCGGAGAGACGGGAGCAACCGGAGGCGTTCTTACTGCGGCTGGCGGTTGACTGGCTCCATACCCGATAGATAAACAGGTAACCCAACTATGGCTTTGAGTGATTCGAAACCTGTCCTGACACCGCGTCAGGCGCTTGCGCGCTATCAGGAAGATTTGAGCGTGCGGCTTGCCAATAACACGATGGCCGTGTTGCCGGGTGTGATCGGCACGGTATTCTTTGAGCGAGGCTCGCAGCCGGAAGTGCGACAGGCGATTCTCGATTGCTTCGACCGGTTTGATGAAATGTTCGGCGAGCATCTGAAAGGGGGCAAGGATGCTGATCTGGGGAAATTCACGAAACGGAACGCGAAGGGTGTGGAGAAGATTCGAAATGCGATTGCCGATACACCATCGCACCTTGAAGTCAGCGTTGTTCGTTCCAGTGTGACCGATCAAGATACAGCGGGGGAGTACAACATTCAGACACTAACCGGATCGGCACTTGCGCAGGACTATGTCCACCCCAACGGACTACTGCGCGTGACTAAAGGAAAGGAATCCGGGCTGTCGCACCTGAAATTCAATGTCCCGATGGATCTAGTTACCACCAACGAGGGCATAAGGCAGTATGAGGAATTCCTGCGTTATGTGTGCAACAAGCTAGTGGTGCGCGGTGGCTACGGAGGACTTGCCCCAGTCCTGGCGTTCAACTACCACCGCTATATGCCGCAGGAATGGGCGCTTGCAGAACGCTTCAGCGGATTGGAGATTGATAGCACTGCGCATCTACAAAGCGCAGATTACGGCACCAGTACGTATGACGGCGAGTCTACGGAAGAAATGACCGCGCATTATGACTATCTGCATCCTGGATCAAAGATTCATCGGTGGGGTTTCATCAAGGGTGTGAACTGGTACACGATACTTGGCGAACTGTTCATCGAACGATTGGGCGGAGAGGCGGCGATACGCGAAAAACTGGACCGCCCCGACATTCACATCGAACGCGCCAACGCGTGTTTGATGATCCGTGCGGGAGATTTCCCGCGTCTCGGTGCGCCCGAAGAAGGATTGCCTGAGCCGTATGTGTTCGTGAATAACGTGTTGCGCGCGCTGCGCTCTCCGAATCCGGACGCCTTGCACACATATATCCCCGATCTTCCGAGTGCGGATACCAGGAATGCGCGCGCGTGGGTGGCCCGCTTTGACTTGCCTGACGCGCCGCCGATACCGGAACCGCCCGAGATTGTCCCGCAGCCCGCGAAACATGAGCAGGCCCGACATAACGTGCCAGGTGGTAGTCCCTGCCCCGAGGCGGGCTGGTGGCAAACTCCTGCGAAAGAGGGAAGCCGTCGCTACTTCAAGGCGGGTGAAATCATGCCCGTGATTCAGGAGAGTTCGTGGGGCGCTACGAACTGGCAATGGTCCCCCGCTCAAGATTAGGGGGCTTGTTCAATGTGGCAGGTTAGCCGCGCCTAACGCTTACCGCCCAACCATGCCGATCGCTAATCCCTCCGCTGGACCAGCAGCTATAAATCGACGAGTCGTGTGGCTCCGCATGTTGCTGCTCGCAAGCGCTTTGACGCTGACGTTCCGCAGCTTTGCCCAATTAACGAACAATCTGGTCGATGGACGCTATCTGATTCAGAGTAGCGGCGCGACAGTCAAGGATACTCGAACGGGGTTGACGTGGATGCGTTGTAGCGTTGGCCAAAAATGGGACGGTGCGGACTGCCAGGGTGCACCGGAGAGGCTCACGCTGTCTGACGCAATGAAGCGCGTGGCGGATTTCAATAGCGGAAAGGGCTACGCTGGAGACACGAACTGGCGCGTGCCGAGTCGTGATGAGCTGGGAGGGTTGCTCATCTGCTTTCACGAGGCGGAGATCGTACAGGAGGGCTGTCACACTCAGCCCGTCGGCACGGGAGTGGCGTACACCGCGTTTCCGGGCATCCCGGACCGAGCTTACTGGACCTCATCTCGGGCATCCGATGGCAGTCCGGTAAGCATTCTGTTTGATACAGCCCCGCTGTACGGCTTCTCGGACCCGGACGAAGGCCTGTATTTGAGGCTCGTCAGGGAGTGATGGCGACAAAAAGGCGTTCGACGTATTCGTTTTTGCGCTCCCGGATGCACAGGGCGAATTGCCATCACCGCCAGCCGTGCCGTGAGCGTACCCAGCAGA
>Ga0153933_1000306_pt1 | contig 20406 bp, 12 predicted proteins | sample TSNJ017MetaG_FD_102275 | JGI IMG/M metagenome (GOLD analysis project Ga0153933, IMG submission 102275) | Attine ant fungus gardens microbial communities from New Jersey, USA - TSNJ017 MetaG | ecosystem: Host-associated > Fungi > Mycelium > Unclassified | place: USA: New Jersey, Wharton State...
TCCCAGCTGTTGCGGAACTTGCCGCGCATGGGTTCGCCGCGCAGCAGTTCCTGATAGCCGCCCATCAGTAGCGGCGGGGCATCGAGGATGCGCTTGTTCGGAGTGACGGCCCCTTCGGGGTTGGGATAATCATTGGGGAACACATCGATCAGCTTGACGACGAAGTCGGAGTCCGTGCCTGTGGTTGCGACTTTGAGTTTGGGCGAGATAGGGCCGGCGATGGTGACGTCTTCCTGCAGCGGCTCACTCTCGTAGACGAGAACATCGGGACGTGTGGCGGCGAAGCGCTGATCGTCGACCATATACCTTTGTGGCACCGTGTCAGTTACATATCCGACGAAAGGGACGGGGTGCATGGGGTCGCTGGTATAGGAGTCCGATCCTTCGCTTGCAGACGGCGGCTCGAAGGAGAGCTTGCCGCCGGCGTGGAAGTAGAGCGTTTTGGCCTTGGCCTGCTCGGGCGGCCACTTGTCGTACTTGCGCCAGACGTTGGTACCGGTCTCGAACATGTAGGCTTCGGGCATGGCTGCACCCTTGTCCTTCAGATATTTCTCGAAGAACGGGAACTGAATATTGGCGCGGAAGAACTGGCTGGTCTTCGAGGCGAATTGGATATCGCCCAGGTGATCGCCATCGGCGCGCGCCCAGCCGCCGTGAACCCATGGGCCCTCGACGATGGTGTTGACGGTGCCGGGATTGTTCTCCTCGACGGAGTGATAGACGCGCATGGGGCCGGCGAGATCTTCGGCGTCATACCAGCCACCCACGGTGAGGACCGCGCAGTGAATGTTTTTCAGGTGAGGCGTGAGGTCGCGCGCCTTCCAGTAATCGTCGTAGGTGTCGTGGTACATCTGGTCGTTGTAGAGCCAGTTCGAGCCCTTCAGATAATTCTTGTCGAGGTTCGAGGTGGGGCCGGCATTGAGATAGAACTCGTAGTTATTGGGTGTGCCGAAGTCGAAGGGCGGGGGCGGCTTGGGCAGAGTGGGATTTTTCTGCGGGTAGAAGAACACGTAGAAGCCGAAGTTGGCGTCGAGCATGAAGGCTCCGCCGTGATACGAATCGTCGCCCATGAAGAGATTGGTCATGGGAGCCTGGGGCGAGGCGGCCTTCAGCGCAGGATGCGAGTCGATCATGCTCGCGGAGGTGTAGAAGCCGGGATAAGAGATGCCCCAGATGCCGACGCGTCCGTTGTTGTTGGGCACGGTCTTGAGCAGATAGTCGATGGTGTCGTAGGTGTCTGACGCGTCGTCCACATCTTTGGGCGATGTTTTGTGATCGATGTGCGGGCGCATCTCTACGAATTCGCCTTCGGACATGTAGCGGCCGCGCACATCCTGATAGACGAAGATGTAGCCGGCTTTCTCAAATTCGTCCGACGGTCCGAGACGCTTTGGATACTGATCCACGCCGTAGGGGCCTACGCTGTAGGGGGTGCGATCCATGAGGAAGGGATAGCTCTGCGAACTGTCCTTGGGAACGTAGACGGCGGTGAAGAGGTGAACGCCATCGCGCATGGGGATGCGGTACTCGTATTTTGTGTAGTGCGCTTTGACGTAGTCTTCGTCTGCGGCGGGTGCGGCCGGCGCCTGCGCGAATGCGGAGTGAGACAGCGTGATACAGAATGCAAGCGATAGAGAGAGGTAACGAGCGATCTTCAATTCAGCCTCATCGTGAAAAGGGATTGAAAGCGGTACGGCGAGTCATTGTTTGTGAGCGTAGTAGTTTTGCAGAACAAAGAAAGATTTTTTCTTCTCTCCCTTGTCCGAGACCAGACCTTTGCGATTGTAGCCGTCCTGAATATCCGGCAGCAGGCGGGTGGGTGATCGGAAGTCCATGAGCACCCATGCCGAGAGGCCGCGCAGGTAGGGCATTTCGGCGAACATCTCAAACTGATGCTTGTAGATCTCGGCCTGATATTCCTCGGTGAAGCGCTGGGTTGCGGGGCCGTGGAGTCCGGCTTTTGCGCCGCCACCGAATTCGCTCATGATGACGGGCTTATGCAGCGGGTCTTCCCACTTGTATGACGGCGCCTCTTCCGGCTTGCCGGTATACCAGCCGATGTATTCGTTATAGCCGAGCACATCGAGGTCGGCGTCGACGGGATCGTCCATGACTGCGGTCTTGCCGTGGAAGGGCGTGGCGATGGCGGAGGTGATGAGCCGGGTGGGGTCTTCTTCGCGGGCCTGGGCGATGAGGTCTCTGAGAAAGGCGGTGCGCTCGGGGCTGGGCTGGGTCTCGTTCGACATGGACCAGAGGATGACTGAGGCCTTGTTGTGGTCGCGGCGGATCATCTCGTGCAGCTGCTGCTTCGCTACTTCGAGCGTGCGCGGGTTGGTCCAGTCGATGGCCCAGTAAACGGGGATTTCCGACCAGACGAGGATGCCGAGCTTGTCGGCCAGGCGGGTCATGCGTTCGTCGTGCGGATAGTGGGTGAGACGCGCGAAGTTGCAGTTGAGCGCCTTGGCCCAGCCGAGGAGAGTCTTCACATCGGCATCAGAGTAGGCGCGGCCTCCGCGCAGTGGAGCTTCGGCGTGAATGCTGACTCCGCGTAAAAATATGGACTTTCCGTTGAGGAGAATCTCATCGCCTTTCACTTCGATGGTGCGGAAGCCGATGTCATCGCTCAGCTGGTCGGAGTCCGCCTGATATTCGACTTTGTAGAGGCGCGGATGTTCGGGAGACCAGAGCTGGAGGCCTTCGGCGAGAAATGAAAATTTCGCGCGGCCTTCGCGATCGGCTTCCGCAGTCTGGTCGATGTGCAGCTCGGGAATGCGTACCGATACCTTTGTGCCCGGGGTCGCGCCGGTCAGGTGCACTTCGCCTTCGATCAATCCGGCCCTGGTGAGGTGAAGCTCAGCGTCGTCGATGAAGGAGTTGGGGACTTCGACGATGGAGACGTCGCGAGTGAGGCCGCCGTAATTCCACCAATCGGTTTTGAGGGTGGGGACGCGCTCTTTCAAACGCTGGTTGTCGACGGCGATGACGACGAAGTTCGATCCGTCTTTGATGACGCTGGTGATTTCGCAATCGAAGGGGGTGAAGCCACCCTCGTGGCTGCAGACCAGCGTGTCATTCACGAAGACGTGCGCGGCGTAGTTGGCGGCGCCGATGTGGATGAAGGTGTGCGTGCCTGGTTTGGGGTGGTAGCTGAAGTCGCGCTGATACCAGAGGAGTCCTTCGTAGTAGAGAAGGCTTTCGCGCTGGGTGTTCCAGTCGCCGGGGACCTCGAGAATCGGGGATTTGGCGAAGTCGTACTCGAGCAGCGGGCCGCCGGGAGTGTAGTGCGCGTTGGCTGCGAAGCCGCGCGGGCCGGGCTCATCTGTGTTCGATCCCCAGCCGTTGCGATAAGGGTCGACGATGTAATGCCAGGGTCCGTTGAGGCTCATGGAGGGACGGTGGTCGATGTCGGAGAGCAACGTGGGCTGGGGCGCGGCGATGGCAAGCAGGGAGCTGAAGCAGAGGACAGAAAAGATGGCGGCCGAGCGCATGGTCAACATGGTACAAGGTGCGGTGTGGATGGACTTGCGCTCAGGGGTTGAAGCCCGGATATTCAGGGGTTCGGAGCGGCACGACTGAAGTCGTGCCCTGGCACGGAACTGTTTGAACCTGTAGTTACGAGTCCGCGCTGAGCTTTGTGATCCCACATCTGAGAAGGGGGGTGTGGGGCAACGGGGACTTCGCGTCCAGCGATACTCGATCGGCGACGAGCTTTGGGAGGCTATCCAGCATGGCGGCGGGAGACCGGCGCCGGGCGCAACGGTGATCGAGAAGTCAGCGACGAGATGGCGCAAGCCTTTGCGGGCGGGGAAGCCGAACGCCGCACCAAGACGCAACACTCCTTGGGCATCCGAGTCCTGAAGCCAATCGAAGTCAAACCTTCCGAGGAACGCACCGTTCCTTTCATCGGTGACTTCACCATTCGCTTCGAGATGTCCATCTTCGGCGCGGTGATGAACTATGCCATCAAGAAACGCTACGTTGCTGCGAGCCAGCGTTTCGATGAGCGGCCAAAGCTCAAATCCATGCGACGCGACGAGTTTACGCTGGAGGAATATCGCAAGCTCCACACTGATTGGAAGGAAGTGGATCGCGGAGGCGGACAAGTCTTCGAGCATTTGGTATCGCACGGTGACCTACAACATGATCCTCGTTGCCTGCAATACGGGCATGAGGCCAGCGGAGATGAAGAATCTACGCTGGCGAGACATCATGAACGCAAAAGATCGCGAGGGGCGAGAGATCGTTGTGTTGTTCGTGCAGGGTAATGGCAAGTCTCGGAAGCTGGTCGCTCCCAAGAGTGTTGGAGATTATCTGGAACGCATTCGTATTCTCTCCAAGGCCACGGAACCGAACGACAGAATATTTACTACCATCACGGGCAAGCCTGCAAAATCTCTCTACAATTCCCTGATTGCCAACCTTCTGAACGAAGCGAATTTGCGCGAAGGCACGCAGGGCGTATCGCGCTCGACCTATTGCTTCCGGCATACCTATGCCACGCTCCGCTTGCAGGAAGGTGTGGATGTGTATTTCCTGGCCGAGCAAATGGGCACTTCTGTCCACATGATTGAGCAGCACTACGGGCATGTGAACACGATCAAGCAAGCCGACCGCGTGTTGCAGGGCATGGCAGGGTGGGAACTGCCACAACAGGAACCGGACGATACCAAGGCCAAGGCGTCGAAAGCCGCAGCGCCCCGCGATCAGTCCAAGAGATGTCAGCGCAACAAGGCGGGCTGACCGGGAACCTCCCGAAGCCGTCTTTTGCCGGAGCCGCTGGAGGAGGCTGTCGCAGGGAGATAGTCGTCCCAATGTTCGGCCCGGATGTTCCCACTGAGATTGTTCTGGATTTGCCGCTGCCCCGCTGGGGCGTTTTTAGCGGCAAATCTCGCGCACGTGCCGCCACTGGCGGCTGTTCTTGTGCGCGTCGTGGCCGGGTATATATCGACACGAGAAATGCAGCCAGCACCCACAACCGAGACACCGCTGTTATCGCCCTCGACTTGAAGCAGCGGCTGCATCGGATGCTAATTGACCCGGAACGGCACTTGCGTCATATTGCTGTGGTTTAGCATCCTCGGTTTGGATCTGGGGGACAAGTCGAGCTGTTATCGCGTGCTGGATGCGGCCGATGGTGTTCTGCTGGAACGGAAGGTGAACACGACGGCGAAGGCCATGAGAGATATTTTCGGATTTATGCCTAGACCCCGTATCGCACTCGAGACCGGGACGCATTCCTCATTCGGAATGACACCGCGTTTGCTTTGACCACAAAGCTCGGGTGGTTTTACACTTGGTCGCTGATCGCCGAAAATAACCACATCCGGTCTCCTTCGGATGAGAAGCAGGCGAAATTCAAGAAGTGATCAAAACGTCCACATCGTCACTGCCAGGAGCGTCCAGGCTTACTGACAAAGAGAGCCAACAACAGGTAGAACGCATCGTTCACTCTGCGACCCTGCGCGGCTCGACAACACTTCAACAGCTTCTTCAATATCTGGTGAACCGCTCTCTAGAAGGCGCCGCCGATTCGATCAAGGAGTACACGATTGGCCTTGAGGCATTTGGCCGCAAAGCTGATTTTGATCCAAGAACGGATACGATTGTTCGCGTCCAGACGCATCGGCTCCGGCAGAAGCTAAAAGACTATTACCAGGACGAGGGCTCCCATGACCTAGTGCTGGTAGAGATACCGAAAGGGCAGTACTGTCCGGTCTTTCGGCTTCGTGATGATCCTAGTGATCACGAGATAGAATCACCCAAATTGGTGACGCTCGAGGAAAACGAACCCGAGTTGCCCTTGCGTGAAGTTGCGCTGATTGCCGCACCCGGCCAAGAAGTAGAGAAGAAACAAAGCTGGCTTCTACGGCCCGTAAATATTGTCGTGTTTCTCTTGCTTGCCCTGGCCACGGGATACTTCGCCGGCATTTTTCTAGCGAAGCCGTTCGCTGCTAGACGCGTGGCAAAAGCGGCTGGTGCGGTCGATCCGGTCCACGCCTTCTGGGCAGCGTTTCTTCAGGACGATCGGTCTCCAATCATTGCCTATCCCAACGCAGTATTCTTGCTCGACGATTCGAATGACCTTCTGCGTTTCAGGCAGGGGGCGAGCGATAGCCGCGGTGCGCGTGTGGACGAGCATCTTGCCCAGCAATTTGCTTCCAATCCAAAGCTGGTCAATAGTGCGGGACCGCTCTATTACGAAGATGGTTATACCGGAACGGGAGAGCTTCAGGGCGTTGCCATGCTCACCGAACTGTTCGGCGAAATGGGCATCAAACCCATCATCAAGACCAGCCGCAACATCACCCCTGAGGATCTGCAAGAGCATAGCGTAATCCTCCTGGGTTCACCCTTTCAGAATGTGGCGGTGGGAAAACTCTTCGCGGACGGCGATTTTGCCTTCGACAATCCGGACAGTCATCGAGAGCAATGGCGTGCCATGATCCTGAACGCCCATCCCCAGGATGGCGAAAGCGGCTCTTACCATACGGAACGCGACCCGAAAACCCAGGTTCTCGAAATGGACTACAGTCTTATCTCCATCCAGACGGGGGTGGTTCCCGGGCACCGAATTGCTGTTCTCGGCGGGCTCGACACCAAGGGGACGGAAGGCGCGACCAAGTTCATGGTCACCCCAGATGGAATCGCGAGTCTGACTGCGGCGCTGACCAAGAAAGGGATTCACGGATCCAAGGACACCGGCAGGCCCGAAGAGATGCCCTACTTCCAGGCGCTGGTCCGGGTTCAGCTTGATAAGGGCGATCAGGTATTGCGGACGGAACTGATGTCGGTTCATCCTTTGCTTGGCAAGTCGACGCCCGCAGGCCCAGCCGACGCTTCCCCCACCTCCAAATAGACGGGCCGAAAATTGGGAACGGACCCTCGATTCGCATAAGCCTTCCGTCGGGAGACGCTCCTGCATGTCAACCGGCGGATACGGGCTTTTCTCCTAGCAATTGCCCTGTTACACGGCGAAGTCCAGCCAACCTTTGCCTTGTAACGTGCTGTAACGATGCGGTAACCATCGGCGCTTCTTGCAGATATCACCGTCTTTGCGAACTTGTAGCCATGCGGTATCCCTGTCGTAGCTGGACGGTTGTGAATTCCGCCTAATAGGCTTCTCCCGCAATCAAGGGAACCCTCGATGCCGGTTTACGGCGTGGCTGAAAAGTTGAGGAAAATGCCATGACGAGGTCTGGGGCTCTAGCCGTACTTAGGAGGCTGTATGTCATCGCAAATCCAAAATCGCCGGGCCCCCAGGAGGTTCCGGGAGTTTCCTCAGTTCTTTTCAAGAATCATTTTCAGCATCCTTAGCCTGTTCGTTTTCGTGAACCTCGCTTTCGGTCAGGGCGTCAGCGGCCGCATGGAGGGCACGATCCAGGATCCGACTGGAGCCGTCATCACGGGAGCTCACATCACCGTGACAAACCAGGACACTGGGCAGTCGACTGCGTTCACCTCAAATGACCAGGGAGGGTACCTGGCAAATCTGCTGCCTCCTGGCACCTACCGAGTCGAAGTGAATGCCCCGGGATTTCAAAAGGTCGTCTCGAACGGAAATGTGGTGACGGTCGATAGCGTGACGCGTGTGGACATCACACTGCAACCCGGCGCAACCTCCCAGTCCGTCGAGGTCACGGGCGCCAATCCTCTGGTGAACACCAACAGCTCTTCCTTGGGTGAGACGTTGGATACCAAGGAAATCACCAGCCTGCCGCTCAACGGCCGGGTCTTTTCACAGCTGGTTCAAACCGTGCCGGGCTCAGTTGCTACCGGATTCGGCAGCGCACCGGAAGCCGCGGCCGGCGCTGGCGCCGCCGGTTCCATCACCGCAAGTGTCAACGGCATGCCTTGGGCTGGCACGACTTACACGCTCGATGGCGTTTCCAACATGGAGTTGCTGAACGCCTTTATCAATGTCACGCCACCTCTCGACTCGCTCCAGGAGATTAAGGTCTCGACCAACAACGCTGAAGCCACAGTCGGCACTTACGGCGGAGCCCAGGTCAACGCCTTCGTGAAATCCGGCACCAATGCCTTCCATGGATCGGCCTATGAGTTTTTCCGGGACGACAGCTTGAATGCGATCCAGTGGCAGGCGAAGACCAAAGCTCCTTATCGCGCCAACGAGTTCGGAGGTTCGCTCGGTGGCCCAATCATCCGGAACAAGGCGTTCTTCTTCGTCGACTATCAGGGACTCCTGCTCAACAACGGTATTTCTTACAACCTCACTGTGCCGACCGATCTGATGAAGCAAGGCTTGTTTCTGACCAGCCAGTTTCCAACGATCTACGACCCATCCACTGGAAATCCATTCCCTATTGTGGCTTCTGCTCAAGGGCCTGCCTATCAGATTCCCACCAGCCGCTTCGACCCTGTCTCTGCGGCGATGGTGGGCGGCAACACCATCTGGCCCGAGGCCACAAACCAGAACCTCATCAGCCAGAACTATCAGGCCAACACCTCCGAGACGGACAACAGTCATCAGTTCGACGTGAAGGTCGACTACCAGCTCAACGACCACGACCGCTTCTTCACCCGCGAATCCTACCAGCGTCGCGACCTGACCGCGCCATCGCCGGGAACTCAATTTATTGAGATCGGCGACGTGAATGCTTTGTCGCGCGACCACAATACCGCAGTCGGTTGGGATCACATCTTCTCCCCAACCACGAATAACGAACTGCGGTTCGGATTCAATCGCTTCTACACGAAGGATTTCGGCAACGACTTCGGGACCAACGAAAACACCGCTCTCGGAATTCCGAATGGCAATGACTCGGCCTTCCCCGGAGCCTCCGGCCTGGCCATCTTCAACGTCGGCAACATCGCTTCGACCGGCTCGCAGGACTGGACCAACTCACATCGCATCACGAACGTTTACCAGATCACAGATAACTTCACCAAGGTGATCGGAAAGCACACCTTCACCTTCGGTGAAGACTTCCGTCGGCTGCAGGCATCTTTGACAAACGCGAATGCCAGCCAGAACGGTAGCTTCTCCTTCAATGCGGACTACACCAGCAGTTGCACTGGGCAGCCGAACTGCACCACGAGTTCGGGCGGCAACGCCTTTGCAAGCTATCTGCTTGGCATTCCGTCTTCGCTCTATCGCGGCTTCGTCGATACAGATCCGGCGACAAGAGCCAACCTCTCCGGCATCTACGCTGAGGATGATTACCACGTCGCGAAGAACCTGACGCTGAACCTCGCTCTGCGCTGGGATGTGATCACCCAGGCGATCGACAAGTTCAACCGTCAATCGAACTTCGACCTCAGCACCGGCAAGCTCGACATTGCGAGCTCCGACAACAGGGCGCCGAATGTCGACAACTATTACGGAAATTACGCTCCACGCGTCGGCTTCTCGTATTCACCGAACAACGGGCGGACCGCAATTCGTGGCGCGTTCGGTATCACGACCTTCCCCGGCAACTTCGGAGCGATCGGCGGCAACCTTGAGCGCAATTTTCCGTTTTTCCAGCAGTACTACGTGAACCAGCAGCTCGCTTACACTCCTTTCTGGAGCGTGAGTGCGGACGGATTGCCCGCATTCGTCCCGATCTCGATCAACGCGCCTGTCACACCACAACCCAACTCGTCGGTCACGCTTATTCCCGAGAACTTCCGGCCCGACAATGCTTACGCGTGGAACTTCGGAATTCAGCAGCAACTCACAGCGACTTCCGCGTTCACCATCAGCTATGTGGGAACGCGCGGCATCCATCTCTATCGCGACTACAACATCGATACGCCCGTCCCTGGTCCCGGCGATCTGACAACTCGCCGGCCGTACTACGACATCGCTCCCGAAGTCACGAGCATCAACTACGCAACCTCCAACGGCCGATCCATTTATCACGCACTGCAGGCCGAACTCTCAAAGAACTTCTCGCATGGTCTTCAGGGGCGCATCTCCTACACATGGTCCAGAGAAGAAGACAATATGAATGTCTTCTATCCTCTCGATGACCGCTACAACTGGGCAGTCGGAACCAGCCAGGCACCGAACGTTCCCCAGAATTTCATCGCCAACTTTGTCTACCAACTTCCCTTCGGTAGAGGACGCGAATGGCTGGCAAACAGCGGCCGAACCACAGATCTCCTGCTCGGCGGTTGGCAGCTTAGCTCGATCACGATTGTTCAGTCCGGCCAGCCCCTGTCGTTCGGTATCTCAAATGACAACCTCAACAGCGGTTTTTCGAACCGCGCCAATCTGGCTTGCCCGTCGATTCCGAAGCTCGGCAGGACCAGCGAGTGGTTTGACACGTCCTGCCTTACCACACCGCCGCAGTACGTGCTTGGCAACTCCGGTGTAGGCAAGGTTCTCGGACCCAGCTATCGCAACTCGGATGTTTCCCTTTCAAAGTCGGTGAACTTCCGTGAGCACATGGCCGCGACGTTCCAGGTCGATGCCTTCAATCTCACGAATACACCGCACTACTCAAATCCCAATACGACCTGCTGCACCGCGCAGAATGCCAGCTTCGGCCAGATCACGGGCACGAACGGGACGCCGCGCGAAATTCAGCTGGGCGGACACTTTACCTTCTGATTTACTTTGCCTCCAGTGCCGGTGCGGCAGCCGCCGCGCCGGCCTCTTTTCACTTGAGTAGATCTAAACTAAAGGACTTCGGATGGTGCTGAGTAGAAGACGTTTTCTAGCTTTGTCTGGTGCTGCAGCGGTCGCATCGCCCTTCCGGAAATACGCGCGCGCCGACTCCGGCACAACCATCAATTTAGTGCCACCTGAAGCCTCAGGGGCTCCCAACTACTGGTGCACTTGGGCGCTGCAGAACTACATGTATGGCCAGAACCTCGAAAGTGTGGATCCAGTGAAGCTCGAGGGTGATGCCGGTGCCGAACTCGCTCGCGCCACCATGACTGAGGAGAACCTTCTCTCTGTACAGGGCTGGGCAAGGTCTTTCTATCCAAAAGTACGACGCGATCTCTACCTCCTCCTCGACGATGGTTGGGAGAAGGGTGGCACTGCGACATTCGAGCTCGACACCGCGAAGTTCCCTTCCTTCGACGGCGAGCCCGTCACCCGGCTTAACAGGTTGAGTGCCGCGATTCAGGATTGCGGCTGGCGCGGCGTTGCTCTCTGGTGCCGCAATACCCCGGAAGACGGAGGAATGGATCAGCTCGAAGCGATGAGTGATCAGGCCGGAGTTCGCTACTGGAAGATCGATATGGGCGATCCCGCGTTTGGCCTTATTCGCGTTCGGAATGAGAGACACATTCCTCTAACACTCGAACACGTTCACGGTGAAATGCCGGTCAATGGCGAGTGGCGGAAGGATGGCCGCTTCGGAAATCAGGCATGGGATTCCCGACGCATGATGATCCTGCGCAACACGGATGTCTATCGAACTTATGACGTGACCTCAATTCTATCTCTACCCACTACGCTTGATCGTCTGGCATCAATGCTTGAAGGTGCGCAGGGTCATCCAGAGATCAAAGGTCTGCTCAATGTCGAGGATGAAGTCTATGTTGCGGCAGCCATGGGCTGCACGATGGGCGTCATGCGGCACCAGCTTTTCGGCAAACGTCCCGGCCCTGATGTTGATGTGTTTTTCAACGGTCCACGGCAGCCGAAGAAGCGTCTCGACGAAGTTATACGCGCCCTGCGGTGGCAGCGAATCGCACCTCCCTTTTCTCCGGGCGAGGGTACGGTCGTGATCGATCGCGAGATCCTCACCGACGCGTGGACCTTTGCTCGCACACAGACTTGGCAGAGCGATCTTGTCGGATCTACAGTCCATCAGGGAGCTCCGGCGCGCATCACGAGAAATCTTCCACTGCCTGAGGTATCGACGAAGGGGGACAAGCCGTTCGTCTATGCAGCTCGTTTTCCGAATGGCGCCGTGGCGATCGCAGCCCAGGAGCGAACGCAGGTTGGAGCAGGCTGGCATATGCCTGCATGCGATCTCACTCTCGACGTCTCCGATGCTCCTGGTCCGTTCGGCATCTTTGGCAGCCCGCGAAGCGTGACGTTGATCTTCGATAAACTACTGTCAGGAAAGCGCATTGTGGCGCAGGATCTGGCGGGCGAGACCGCGGTCGAGATCACTCATTCTGTACATCTGCGTGGGAACAGGCTGCACATTCCGGATGAAATTATCCGAACTGAAGGGCTTCGCCATGCAACGCCCGAGGATATCTCCGCACCGGGTCTCGCCATCGCCTTCGTATAGCCGCGACGAAGCAGAATGAGCTTGAGAGAAATGAGTTACGACGCATTGAGAACCTCGACAAAAGTCACACGCCGTCATGTGACAAAGCTCCTCGGCCTTGCTCCTTTTGCCGTTAGTGGAGTCTTCCGGTCATTTGCATTGCCACCTACTGTTGATTCGAAGCTCGATCTTGTCTCTTCGAACAGGCAATTGGCCGAGGCCTTCCGCTGGGCGAAGCAGCAGGCGCTTGCCTATGTCTTCGAAGGTGATCCGGTCGGTCCTTATTATGAAGCCGCACTGCCCGGGCGTCAGGCGTTCTGCATGCGAGATACCGCGCATCAGGTCAATGGTGCACTGGCGCTGGGCCTTGCGCGCTGGAATCACAACATGCTTCGCCGATTCGCGGAGAACATTTCCGAATCGCGGGATTGGTGCAGCTATTGGGAGATCGATCGCCTGAACCGGCCTGCGCCAGTCGACTACAAGAACGACAAGCAGTTCTGGTATAACCTTCCCGCAAACTACGACGTGCTCGACGCCTGCTACAGGATGTTCCTGTGGGCTAGAGATGAGAGCTATATCAACGACCCTGTCTTCCTGAATTTTTACGACCGCACCATCGTCGACTACACGGCGCGCTGGTCGCTCAGTCCCGATCGCATCATGCAGCGCACCAGCAATATTCAGGAGCCGCCTTACTTCCGCGGAGATCCAACATATGAGGAAAGTAGCAGGGATAATCTCATCGGTATCGACTTGCTTGCCACGCAGTACGCTGCGTTTCGCGCCTATGCCGCGATCCAGGCCATCCGCGGGAACATCAAAGTGTCTCGTGAGGCTCTTCGCACTGCCAATGAGATCAAGACACTCATCAACACAAAGTGGTGGAACGCGACGCAGGGATACTATTACGCCTTCTTCAACAAGCAGCATCAGTTCACTGGACGTGCAGGTGCAGACGTGCTCTATCACGATGCCGCGGATTCCGGAGAAAAGACCGAAAGTGCGCTTGAAACCCTTCTTGCAACGCAACGCTCTGAGCCTGCAGACGCGGTAGAAGCGAAGTCGCACTATGCGGAGATTCTGTATCGGTATGGAAGAGCCAGTGAAGCTTATGAACAGATCGTCGACCTCAGTCGCGAGAGCCGGGCACGCCGCGAATATCCGGAAGTGTCGTACTCGGTTATCGGTGCACTTGTCACCGGCCTCGTAGGAATCGCGATTGAACCCGCTGTTGCGGCTACCGATCTGACGCCGACACCCTTCAAGCCGATTGTCGCAACACTGCCTGCGCTGAATGCGCCTACAGACTGGGTGGAGCTGAGCAATCTACCCCTGCTGGGAGGTACAGTCTCGATACGGCACCAGGGAAATAGCGGCACATCTTTCACCAACCACGGATCTGTACCCCTGCAATGGAAGCCAGCGTTTCCCGGATTTCTCAAGAGCATGAAAATCGACGGAAACCCTTCTCCTGCCTATATCATTCCTTCTTTCTCAGGCCAGGTCCTAACCGGTCCAGTATTATCGGTGGCGCCCGGCAGGACACTTCGAGCAAACGCGAACTAAGTAAGCCCAAAGTGGCGTTCACACGCCACCTACTGCGGTGACAGGGACAGCAGGAATTTACTCACCGGCAACAGCGGGAGACCGGCCGTCACATACGAGGCTTTCAATACCACCGAGATCAAGCGACGCGGGCCAACCCTGAGAATTTAGAAGGGCCGACGATGCCTGTTATCGCGGAACCAGCCGGTTCTACATCAGCGTCAGCAGAACTTTTTTCTTACTTGAACTGTCCGCCCCATCGATGTCTCAGAAGTTTTGGAATCGCCAGAAAAGAACAGTCGGGCTATCGATGCTCTGTTCCCGATCTCTCAACAGGCTGGCTCAAGAACAAAGCCCAGTTGGACGAATTGGCCCGGAAGGCAAGGGAGAGGTTTGAAGCTGCCGCAATTTGGTATCCTACTTCTCCGCGATGGAATATCTTCGGCGCCGGCCCTGCTCCAGGCGGCGCGGTCGCCGGACAACACCTCAACCCGACCATGGTTCCTACGGTGCCGCTTTGATGAGTTCCAGCGTCCGCGCCACATAGACAAGACGGAAGAGAAAGGTTCCGATGTGGAGCTCCCTTCCCAGCTCCTGCGCGGCGCCTAAGGGACACGATTTGAGGTGCGGCCATCGTGACCAACGACTCCGATCCATCGATCTTTAGACCGTAGCCCGTGTCGTAGGTGTGGTGCGCGTCCTTGGCGGTGAACTTGCCCATCGGAACAGATGTGATTGGGTCGGCACCCCCGGTATCACCCTGAGGACGCAATACACTTGAACGCCGTCCGTTGCAAAATCAGCATTCGACTGGTCCACCGAAGCAAACGTCTTTGGATTCGCTCCGGGCAAGAGTTCGCCACTTCAGTCGTGGACGTGCTCTCTGTACTTGTACCAGTTCCCGAGCATTTCGCCGATCGCCCCAAATTTAATGCCTGCCTTATAGATGGTCTCTGCCTGTACCCCCTTGGCTTACCCGCACCTTGGTGCGTGCTGACAACGGTCGTTGCCAGATAGTTCTGGTCGTAATCGCCCCTGCTTGCATGGTGCTGATTACGAGAACGTGGGATGCGTCGAGCGGCGCGATCACGTCAGCTCACCCCGTTTTGCGCCCACAAAGATTGGCAGTCCACCCATCGTCTTCCACATCTTTTTAATGTCCACAGGGTAGGTCTGAGGAGCTGTTCCCTCACCCGCTCAGGATGACGGGTCCTTGTTATTGCTTACGCGGTGGCATTTGGGCGCGGAACTGGTTGGCTCTTTCGAATTCGTCGCGGAGCTCGGGGGTCTTAAGGTTTTCGCGCAAGTGGGCGAGGCGTTGTTCCAATGCGTGAATCGTCGCGGCTACGGCTTCGGTGTTGGTGTGGGCTACGTCGCGCCACATGGAATAGGGGCTAGCGCCGAGGCGCGTCATCTCGCGTAAAGCACGGCCACCGACGGCGAGCATTTCATCCTTGGCGGGGAACTCGTCTTCGAGGAGCGCGCTAAGAGCGGTGGAGAGATATTGCGGGAGATGGCTGACCCAGGCGCAGAGCACGTCGTGGCGTTCGGGATCGAGATCGAGGACGCGGCAGCCGAACTTTGCGGTCCACTCGCGCCACTCTTCTGCGAGGGCCCGCGAGGCTTTGTGCATGCTGCGCGATTCGGGCGTCTCGGTGAAGAGCCAGGCGGCTCCGTTGAATAATGTGCCGTCAGCGTTAGCGGCTCCGCTTACTTCCTTGCCGGCCATGGGATGACCGGGTAGAAATCCGGCGGTGTGGACGAGGTTGTATTTGCCGCTGGCCTGCTTACAGATGGCGTTCTTGACCGAGCCTACATCGGTGACGAGCTGTCCGGATTGAAGGACAGGGGCAAGCTTGTCTAACCATTCGAGGATGGTGAAGACGGGGCCGGCGAGCAGCGTGATCTGGCTGGCCTTTGCAGCGCTGATGCCGTCATCGGTCAAGGTGTCGATGGCGCCCGATTGCAGAGCGGTGGCCTGCTCGGCTGGGTTGGGGTCCCAGCCGGTGATCTGTCCGGTGTAGCCGTTGGCGCGCAACGCCAGCCCGACGGAGGCTCCGATGAGCCCGGTGCCGAGGATGGCGATGCGCTCGATGGGCATGCTTCCTAGCGCGCCGCAGCGACTGCGGGCTGCGCGTCGGGCTGCGGATCGGCAACCTTGCGACCGACGGCAGGCGCGATGATGCGGAGCTCGTCCATCAGCTTGGAGAACTGCTGCGGGAAGAGCGACTGCGCGCCATCGGAGACGGCCTTGTCGGGGTTGGGATGCACTTCGATCAGCAGGCCATCGGCTCCAGCAGCTACGGACGCACGCGCCATAGCCGGGACCATGTCGCGACGGCCGGTGCCATGCGAAGGGTCGCCGAGGATGGGCAGGTGCGAGAGATGCTTGACGACGGGGATGGCGGAGATGTCCATGGTGTTGCGGGTGTAGGTCTCGTAGGTGCGGATGCCGCGCTCGCAGAGCATAACGTCATAGTTGCCGCCGGAGAGGATGTATTCGGCGGAGAGCAGCAGCTCTTCGATGGTGGCGGCGATACCACGCTTGAGCAGGACGGGTTTGCGCACCAGGCCGACTTCGCGCAGCAGGTTGAAGTTCTGCATGTTGCGCGCGCCCAGCTGGAAGCAATCGATGTAGGGGAGCATCACTTCGATCTGCGAGATCTCCATGACCTCGGTGATGATGAGCAGGCCGGTGGCATCGCCGACTTCGCGCAGCAGCTTGAGGCCTTCTACGCCCATGCCCTGGAAGGAGTACGGCGAGCTGCGCGGCTTGTATGCGCCTCCGCGGAGGAACTTTGCGCCTGCGGCTTTGACCTGCGCGGCGGCGGTGAAGATCTGCTCGCGGCTTTCGACGGAGCAGGGGCCGGCCATGACGACGACTTCATCGCCGCCGACGCGCACGCCGTTGGGAAACTGAACGATGGTGCCTTCGGGGCGGAAGCCGCGTCCGGCGAGCTTGTAGGGCGAGGAGATGCGGACGACTTCGGCGACTCCGGCGAAGAGCTCGAAGTCCTTGTGGTCGAACTGGCCGGGTGTGCCTACGCCGGCAAGGATGGTCTGCACCGCGCCGGTGGTGCGGTGAACATTGAATCCGATTTCGACCATGCGCTCTACGACCGCCTGGATCTGTTCATCGGTGGCATTTCTCTGCATTGCAACGATCATGGTTACGATTTCCTGTCCTGCGCGCTCTCTGCGCGCTGCTGACTCCTGCCCGGCTATTTGCCTGTGGCGGGAGTGCTTCCTTTCGAAGCCAGTTCTTCTCGCTGGAGCGCTCGCATCACGTCGATGATGCGCTCGTAGATGTGGGTCAGCTCAATGTCGGGAAGCGGTCCCTTATTGGCTGCGCGCACATTCTCGAAAATCACGCGCTCCCGATTCGGCTCGTACACGGGGAGGGTGCTGCTGCGCTTCAGCTTGCCAATGGCCTGTGCCGCCGAGGCCCGCTCGCTGATCAGCGCAACGATCTGCCGGTCGAGCTCATCGATCTTCTTCCGCCAGTCTTCAATGTCTTTTGAATCCATGCCATCCCCTTCTTGGCGCGCGCTCTGGCGCAACGCCTCGGTTACCTTTTGCCGAATCAACATAGTCGGAATTAACGGGCCTGCAGCACGGGTGCGCGCAGACCCTTTATAAATCGTGCGATGGAGCTGGGTGCCTCTTCCGGCGTGGACTGCTCGATGATCTGCACGATGGCGCTGCCGATCGCCGCAGCGTCGGCGAACTCTCCTACTGCGGCGAAATGTTCCGCGTTGGAGACGCCAAAGCCGACGACGATGGGCAGCTTGGTATATCGCCGCAAACGGGTGACAAGGTTCTGTGCGTCCGATGCCAGCGCCTGCTGCGTACCGGTGATGCCGACGCGCGAGATGGCGTAGACGAATCCTTTGGACGCAGCCGCGATGCGCTCCAGGCGGGCATCGGGACTGGTAGGCGCAGCCAGAAAGATGGGCGCTAGGTCATAGCGTTCGAGAAGCGCAAGATATTCGGCGGCTTCTTCAACGATGAGGTCGGTGATCAGCACACCATCGACTCCGGCAGCGGACGCAGCGGAGCAGAAGCCTTCGAGCCCGAATCTCAAGATCGGATTATAGGAGGAGAAGATGACGAGGCCAGCTTCCGGTCGCTCCGCGTGAATTTCAGCGGCGAGGTCGAGGACATCGGTGAGCCGTGTCGGCTGCCTATTTTCATTCTGAGCGAGAGCACGCTCGTTGGCGCGCTGAATGATGGGGCCGTCCGAGATCGGGTCGCTAAAGGGCACACCCAGTTCGAGTACGTCCGCGCCGGCGTCAATCGCGGCGAGGGCGATAGCTTTGGTGGTTTTCAGGTCGGGATCGCCGGCGGTGAAGTAGGCCGCCAGGCCCGGCTTACCGGCAAAACGGATCGCCATCGAACTCGCTTACGCTCCCTTAAGATTCAGCTCGCGGGCGAGGATACCCATATCCTTATCGCCGCGACCGGAAAGGTTGACTACCAGTATGTCATGCCGGGACATTGCGGGGGCAATGCGAATGGCTTCGGCGACGGCGTGGGCGCTTTCGAGGGCGGGCAGAATGCCTTCGGTGCGCGCCAGCTTTACGGTGGCGTCGAGGGCCGCCTGGTCGGTGGCCGAGGTGTATTCGGCGCGGCCGGAGTCGTGCAGCGCGGCGTGCTCGGGGCCTACGGAGGCGTAGTCGAGGCCGGCAGAGACGGAGTGGGTGAGCGAGACCTGGCCGGCTTCGTCCTGAAGGACATACGAGAATGTGCCCTGAAGGACGCCGGGCGATCCTCCGCTGAAGCGGGCGGCATGCTCACCCAAGGCTTCGCCGCGGCCGCCGGCTTCGACGCCGATGAGGCGGACGTTTTTGTCGGGGATGAATTCGTAAAAAGCACCTATCGCATTCGATCCGCCGCCGACGCAGGCGACGATGGCCGAGGGCAGGCGGCCTTCCTTTTCGAGAATCTGGGCGCGGGCTTCCTGGCTGATGACGCGGTGGAAGTCGCGGACCATCTCCGGGTAGGGATGCGCGCCGAGCACGCTGCCGAGGAGGTAGTGGGTGGTGCGGACATTGGTGACCCAGTCGCGCATGGCCTCGTTGATGGCGTCTTTGAGGGTCTTCGAGCCGGAGGTTACGCCGCGGACTTCGGCGCCGAGCATGCGCATGCGGTAGACATTCAGCTCCTGGCGGCGCATGTCTTCTTCGCCCATGTAGACGACGCAATCCATGCCGAGCAGGGCGCAGACGGTCGCTGTCGCGACGCCGTGCTGGCCGGCTCCGGTCTCGGCGATGATGCGGTGTTTGCCCATGCGCTGGGCGAGGAGTCCCTGGCCGATGCAGTTGTTGATCTTGTGCGCGCCGGTGTGCAGCAGGTCTTCGCGCTTCAGGTAAATTTTCGCGCCGCCCAGCGATTCGGTGAGACGTTCGGCAAAGTAGAGCGGCGTGGGACGTCCGGCGTAGTCGCGGAGGAGGGAGTCGAGGCGGGCGTGGAAGGCGGGATCGGCCTTGGCCTCGGCCCAGGCGTGGTCGAGCTCATCGAGCGCGGCGACGAGGGTTTCGGGGACGTAGCGTCCGCCGTAGGCGCCGAAGCGTCCGGGGATGGTTTTGGGTGCGGCGGTCTCGGTAAGGGTGCTCACGGTGTCCTCGATGGTGTTGCTTCAGGGGCTAAAGCCCCTTCTTCTGATGTTCTCTACGGCACGACTGAAGCCGTGCCCTGATACAAAACTACGCCGACTGCGACTCTCATACTTCTACCGGTGTATCGATCTTTACCTTATGCGCGGCAATGCGCGCGTTTTCGACGAATGCCCGCACCTTGGCGTGGTCTTTCTTTCCGGGGATGGATTCTACGCCCGAGGCTACGTCTACGCCCCACGGGCGCAGGGTGGCGATGGCTTCGGATACGTTGTCCGGGTTCAGGCCTCCGGCGGCGATGAGGCGCAGGCCGGGAGCGGAGCCGGCGAAGCTTTGGCTCGCGGCTTTCCAGTCGTAGCGCTGGCCGGTGCCGCCGAGCAGCTTTGCGGTTCGCGAATCGACCAGGACGCCGTCGATGGCAGCATCTTTCTGTGCGGCGCGGAGCTGGCTTTCCAGGCCCTGCTGGTAGTGGATGACCTGGAGGATGCGGAATCCGCGACCGAAGTGCTGGCGTAGACGAGCAGTCAGCTCAGGATCGCCTGTCGAATGAAGCTGCAGGCCGGTGAGTCCAGCGGTTTCGACAGTGTTCGTCAGCTGGTCGAAGTTTGCATCTACGAAGACGCCGATTTTTTCTACTTCTTTCGGCAGATGCGGAGTGATGGCTGCTACCTGATCTGCTGTTACCCGGCGGACGCTCTCGGCGAAGACGAAGCCGACCGCATCTGCTCCGGCTTTGGCCGCGAGCAGGGCATCTTCGAGGTTGGTGTTGGCGCAGATTTTGATCCACATGGCGTCAGCTGCGACCCGCGGCGATGGTTTCATCAGACGGCACGCTGGCGAGGAGATGGGCGAGGGCTGCGCCGGGATCGGCGTGGCGCATGAGCGATTCCCCAATGAGGAAGGCGTCGAAGCCGGCGCTGCGCAGCGTGGCCAGATGCTCCGGCGTGTGGATGCCGCTCTCGGCGACCTTGACGGCGTTTGCGGGAAGGCGGCCGACGAGGGCTAGAGAAGTGTCCAAGCTGACGTTGAAGGTCTTGAGGTCGCGATTGTTTACGCCGTAGGCA
>Ga0153933_1000307_pt1 | contig 20342 bp, 18 predicted proteins | sample TSNJ017MetaG_FD_102275 | JGI IMG/M metagenome (GOLD analysis project Ga0153933, IMG submission 102275) | Attine ant fungus gardens microbial communities from New Jersey, USA - TSNJ017 MetaG | ecosystem: Host-associated > Fungi > Mycelium > Unclassified | place: USA: New Jersey, Wharton State...
GGGCTCGACATCCATTTCATCCATGTCCGCTCAAAACATCCGGATGCGAAGCCACTGATCATCACCCATGGCTGGCCGGGGTCGGTGGTCGAATTCCACAAGGTGATCGAGCCGCTGACCGACCCGACCGCGCATGGTGGCAGCGCTGAAGACGCATTCCATGTGGTGTGCCCGTCGCTGCCGGGCTTCGGCTTCTCCGCCAAGCCTGCGACAACGGGCTGGGGCGTCGACCGCATCGCCAAGGCCTGGGCCGTCCTGATGGAGCGGCTGGGCTACGGCAGCTATTTCGCGCAAGGCGGTGATTGGGGCTCGGCGGTCACGACTGCGATCGGCGCGCAGGATGCGGCGCATTGCCGCGGTATTCACATCACGCTGGCGATGGGGACGCGGCCCAATGTCGAGGGACAGCCGACGCCGGAGGAGACGAGGGCGCTCGAGGGCATCAAATATTATGCCGATTGGGACTCCGGATATTCCAAGCAGCAGTCGACCCGTCCGCAGACGCTCGGCTACGCGCTGACGGATTCACCGAGCGGGCAGGCGGCCTGGATCCTGGAGAAATTCTGGGCCTGGACCGATTGCGACGGGCATCCTGAAAATATCCTCAGCCGCGACGAATTACTCGACAACGTGATGCTCTATTGGGTCACGGCGACGGCGACCTCGTCGGCGCGTCTCTATTGGGAAAGCTTCGGGCCGAAGCGGCGGACGCCGCACACGATCACGGTGCCGACCGGCGTCGCCGTCTTCCCCAAGGAGATCGTCACGCCGGTGCGCAAATGGATGGCAGCGAGCTACACCAACATCCAGCACTGGAGCGAGATGCCGAAAGGCGGGCACTTCTCGGCGTTCGAGCAGCCCGAGCTCTATGTCGACGAGGTGCGCAAGTTCTTCCGCACGTTGCGCTGATGCATTTCCCTTCCTCGTCATTCCGGGCGCGCCCCGGAATGACCGGGATGATGGCGGGCAAGCGTTAGGCTAGCTCCTACGGCTTTTGTTCGCGGCCTTGGTTTCCCGAACCACGGCCCAAAGATACCCACCGCAGAAGGCGACGATCGCGACGATCACACCGGCGGCGATAATCTCTTGCATGTTCGAAGCTCTCCAAGTACACGTGTCTCCAATACGTGGGAATTTTGCCCACGTAAAGTGAAAATGCGTCAAGGCGAAAATTCGGTTCCGGACGTGACGAGGAGTGGGTGCATGGTCAAAGCCAACGCAGCAGACAGGCAGCTTCGGGCGATCGTCGCGCTCGCCCTGATGGCCGCTATCGGCTCGGCGCAAGCCGCGCGAAGCCCGGCGATGTCGGATGCCAGCGGCGGCGCCGTCTCGATTCCGATCGGCCCGCCGAGCCAGACCGCGGCAGGGGATGGCGCGGTGAGGACCGTGCAACTTCCAATGGGCGCGTCCGCAATCAGCGAGACCTACGGCGACTGGATCGTCAAATGCCTGGTCGACAACGGGACGAGGCTCTGCACCCTGGGCCAGACGCTGCTCTCCAAGGAGACCAATCAGCAGGTCTTCGCGATCGAGCTGCTTCCCAGGGACGGCAAGGCTGACGGCAACATGCTGGTGCCGTTTGGGTTGAAGCTCGACGCCGGCGCCACCCTCACGCTCGATGGCAAGAACCTGGAGCAGGCGCGCTTCTCGACCTGCACGGCGCAAGGCTGCCTGCTTCCGGTGTCGTTTCCAGCCGGAGTGACCGACACAATGAGCCGGGCCAAGATCCTCACCGTGACGACGCAGAACGTCGGCAGCGGGCAGGCGGTCGTCTTCAATGTCCCCCTCAACGGCTTCGCCACCGCCCTCGAACGTACCATCCAACTCGGTAGCTGAGGGGGACGCGCGGAGTTCACTTTCACCCTTGCGGCTCCGCGCCTCAACTCAGACTCACCGCGTCCCCGGAATAAATCCGGGTACGCCGGTGGTGACCACCGAGTTGAACCGGACGCTCGTGGTGATGCGGTCCCGGATCTCCTGCATGGCGTCCTCGGGCAGGGGCGAAATGTCGAAGTTCTCCTGGATGCGGTGTGGCTTTGTCGACGTGGTCAGGAATGCGGTGCCGCGCTGCACGGCCCAGGCCAGCGCGACCTGTGCCGGTGTCTTTTGCATGCGTCGTGCGATGGCCGTGATCACGGGATCATCGAGCAGTTTTGGCTCCAGGCCATGTCCCAGCGGTGCGAACGCTTGCAGCACGATCCCGTGCGCGCGGCAGAAATCGAGCAACTCCCATTCGGGAAGATACGGATGGGATTCGACCTGCACTACGGCGGGCTTGATCCGGGCCGCGGCAACGATCTCCCGCAGCTTGTCCAGGGTGATGTCCGACAGTCCGATCGCCTTGCTATGGCCGTCGTCGACCAGACGTTCCATCGCGTGCCACGTCTCGACCAACGTCACGCCGGAATCGTAGATCACCTGTCCGCGCTCGTCCCGTGGATCCTGCTCGTCGCCGGGTTGAAAGGCAAAGGGTGTATGGATGAGATAGCAATCGAGATAGTCGAGTTGTAGCCGTCGGCGGCTGGCGTCAAAGGCGGCCTTGACCCGCTCCGGACGATGGTTGCTATTCCACAGCTTCGTGGTGACGAACACGTCCTCGCGCCGCACCGTGCGCGCCTTGAAGGCATCCTGCATCCCATCGCCAACTGCCGCTTCGTTGCGGTAGCGCTCGGCAGCGTCGAGATGCCGGAATCCCGTCTCCAGCGCAGCCTTGACCGCTTGCCGGGTTGCGAGCGGATCCGGGATCAGCGTGCCGAACCCGGCGGCGGGGAGTGCGCCGGTTCCGTGGGCAAGAGGAATCCGTGTATCGCGAAGCTTGTCGGATGTCGTCATGGTCATGGTCCTTTGTTGGTCGTGTCAGTGGGGTTCAAATGGCCGGCCGCGGCTTGCGGAGGAGGAGCACCAGCGGGCTCACGATCAGCATCGCAAACATCAGGATCTCGAACTGGTCGATGACTGCGACGACGGCCGACTGCTGGGTGATCATGTCATTGAGCGCGGCAAGGCCGGGGGCTGCGATTGAACCCGCAACATGCGCGACTGCGCGATAAGGCGTGAGGTCCCTGGCGAGCGCGACATGCATCGCCTGAGTGTTGTCGTAGAAGAAGATCTGCACCACGGCGATGCCGATCGTGCTGCCGTAGAGGCGCGAGAGATTGAGCAGCGCGCTGCCTTCCGGGCGAAGTTTCGGATCGAGCGTGCCGAACGCGGCCTTGCCGAGCGCCGGAATCAGCATGCCGAGGCCCGCGCCCTGGAGCAGGCCGGCTTCGACCACCGGTCGCCAATCCATCGCCGGCGAGTAGCCTAGCATCATCCAGTTGGCGTAGATCACGAGCGCCATGCCGCCCAGCATGAACGGCCGATAGTCGGTTTGCGCCGGGACCAGGCTCGTGATGACCATGGTTCCCAAGAGCGCGACGCCGCGTGGAACGGTCATCAAGCCCGTGGTATCGACGGGATAGTTGAGCAGTTCCTCAAGCATCGGCGAGGTCAAGGCCAGCGTCGGCAGCAACACGAAGCCAAGCGCAAAGGACATGATCGTCGAGAGCACGAGATTGCGGTCCCTGAACAGCGCGGTGCGGAGGAAGTGTGCTTTCGTCGTCAGGACATGCACGATGAAGAGATAGAAGCCGAGCGCCGATGCGCTCGCCTCGATCCAGATTTCCGTCGAGTCGAACCATTCCAGGCGCTCGCTGCGGTCGAGCAGCATTTGCAGCCCGATTATGCCGACGGAGAAGGTCGCAAGGCCGAAGAAGTCGAAGGGCTGGGGCCGTTCCGCGCGCTTCTCGCGCAGCAACAGCGCCATCACCAGGACAATGAAGGCGGTGATCGGAAGGCTGACATAGAAGATCGAGCGCCAGCCGTGATATTCGCTGAGCCAGCCGCCGATGCCGGGTCCGCTGCTGATGCCGAGCAGGAAGCACAACGACCACATCAGGCTGACCCGGGGATGCCGCGCCGGCGGCTGCGACTCGAGCAGAATCGCCAGCGAGAGCGGGCCGAGCGGACCGCTCGCCGCACCCTGCAGGATCCGCGCGAACACGAATTGCAGCGACGTCGTCGCCATCGTGTCGAGCAGCAGTCCAAGCGCGAATAGCGCGAGCGAGGCCTGATAGACGGCCTTTCGGCCATAGCGCCCCGCAAGCCAGTTCGTCACTGTCATCGCCACGGCGCTCGCCGCGATGTAGGAGGAGAACACCCAGCCGACCTCGTCATTGGCCATCGACAAGGCACCCTGGATGTGCGGCAGGGCCGCGTTGGGCAGCGAGATGTTGACGGCCTGCATATAGGTCGCCGTGAGCGCCGCCAGCGTGAGCGTGCGATGGCCATCGCCGGCAGCCGGGAGAGCGGTGCTCATTTGATCTCCTCCGCGTTCGCGAATTGGAGCGGGTGGCTCCAGCTGCGGCGATAGCCGGTGTCGATCCGTGCGGTCACGCTGATGCCGGAGAACAGCGGCCGGTTCGGATCGACCTTATCGAGCTCGATGCGCACCGGAAGACGTTGCACGACCTTGACCCAGTTCCCGGTCGCGTTCTCGGGCGGCAGCACCGCGAAATCCGAACCGGTGCCGGGGCTCATGCTGACGATGTGCGCCTTCAGCGCGTGACCCGGATAGGCGTCGACATCGATCGTCGCCTCCTGGCCCGGATGCATATGGGTCAGTCCGGTTTCGCGAAAATTCGCCTCGATCCAGATGCGATGGCTCGACAGCAGCGAGAACACCGGCGCGCCGGGATTGACGAAACTACCGATTTGCAGGTCGTCGACCCTCGTCACGACGCCGTCATCGGGCGCCCGCACCGTCGCATAGGACAGATTGAGCCTCGCACGATCGAGTTGCGCCTTGACTGCGCGAACTGTCGGGTGGCGATCGATCTCGATGTCGGGATTGCCATCCAGCGCGGCGACGGTGTTGGCGATCTGCTGCTCGATCGATGCGACCTGTTGACGGGCGACCTTGAAGTCGGTCTCGGCGCGGTCGAAGGTTGCGCGCGGCGTGAAATCGGACACGACCAGCGCCTTCTTGCGGTCGTACTCGCGCTCGTCATAGGCGGCTGCATCCCGCGCCGACTGCAATTCAGCTTGTTGCTCGCGGTAGGTCGCCTTCAGCGCGTCGATCTGAAGACGCGCGGTGCCGAGCAGTGCCTCCGCCTGATCGACTGCGATCTGATAGGGCTCCGGGTCGATGCGGAACAGCACCTGGCCCTGGCGGACGCGCTCATTGTCGTGAACCGCGATCTCGACCGCCTGGCCCGCAATCCGCGCGTTGACGGTGATCTTCGCGGCGCGAACGAAGGCGTCGTCGGTCGAGACGTAGGGTTCCGCGTTGAGGTACACGGCCGCGCCCAATGCGGCCACCACGGCCGGCACCGCCCAGAGCAGGGGGCGCCGAAGCCGTTCCATCAAGCTCCGTCCGGGCACCGTTGCGCTGTTTCCGGGGGATGCGCGGTCAATTGCGCCGTCAAATGAGGTCACGGCCGGCCCTGTTGCCGCCGCGGTGGCCGATTGCGCCGGCGCTGCGCCGCCGCGAAATGCCACGCGGTCGCCTGTCGCGCCAGCGGGCAGCAAGAGATCGAGATGCATGGGTAAGGTCCTCCGTCCTATTTTTGTAACGTACAATACAAATATCCGAATGCGGCAATGCGATCAAGATACCGGTTACTTGATTTTTGTAACGATATATACAAATATTGGTGAAGTATGAAGCTGCGAGGGTTTGCGAGATGGCGGAAAAAAAGAACGAAACGGCTCCGGCGCCGGCGCGCCGGGGGCGGCCGCGGGCGTACGACGCCGAGGCGGCGCTGAAGCAGGCGACGGAGACCTTCTGGAAGACCGGCTATTCCGGCACGTCGCTGGACAGCATTGCCGCCGCGACCGGCATGAATCCGCCGAGCCTCTATGCGGCATTCGGCAACAAACACGCGCTCTATCTCGATGCGCTGGCGCGCTACTGGGAGATCAGCTTGACTGCGACGCGCGAGGCCCTCGCTGAGGAGCGTCCTTTGGCCGAAGCGCTGATGCTCGCTTTCGACGCCGCGCTGTCGATCTATTTTTCGGGTAAGGGAAGCGCCAAGGGCTGCTTCGTGCTCGGGACCGCCGTCGTCGAGTCCGTCGAGGACACCGAGATTCGGATCAGTGTCGCGCGGGGGCTGCGTGCAATCGATTCCGATTTCGAGGCCCGTTTCCGCACCGCGCGTGAGCGGGGAGAACTGAAGGGTGATGCCGATCCCGAGGCACTTGCGCTCCTGGCGTCAGCGACGATGCACAGCATCGCGATCCGCGCTCGTGCCGGGGCTCGCCGCGCCGAGTTGAGAGAAGTCGCCCGGAAGGCGGTGAGTGTCATCTGCGGGTGTTCGGTCGAGGGACCGGCGACAAATTAGCCGGACTCAGGTGGTGCAACGAACTCGGTGTCGTCCTGGCGAAGGCCAGGACACGCAAGAGTGCAAATCAGAGATACCAGGCCAGCACCGCCTTGAGCCTGGCGTTCTCGATCACCGGCAGCGCGACCATTTGGGTCATGCCGGAGGCGCGCGCCAGCGCAGCCGCAATCGTTTCATCCTGCTTCAGATGCTCGTTCAGTGCCGGCATGCCGGTCGCCCATGCGCCGCCGATGCTGCCGTCGCCGCGCCGGATCGTCTTGCCGGCATAGAGTGCGGCGAGATCGGAATGATTGCTGCAATCGCCGGAGTGGAACGCGAGCGCGGAACGCGCCTCGTCCGGTACCCAGATCTCGAACCGGCGTGCGATCGGCGTTGCCTCGGCCGACAGCAATGTCACGACCCAGGTCTGGTCGCCGGTCGCGTAGGGGATGCCGACACCGCAGGTGATGCCGATCGCGGTGGCCTCCTCCCGGCGCAGAAACCCTTTCGAATTGTGCAGGTCCTTGATGATGAGCGGCGTGCCGGCCTTCCAGGTCCGGCCGGGCAGGCCGAAGCCGCGGGGGAATCGGGTGTGGCGCGAATTGAACGCGAACATGTCTGCGGCGCCGTAGTAGCCGTCGACCAGCGCCATCTCGTGGGACTTGTCGGGGTCGTTGTGCCAGAGCTCGATCGCCCCGACATGCCTGGCATCGTCGCCGCAGAGCAGCACCATCACGGCGGTGAGGAATTCGCCGGCGAACACCGGCAACGCGACGGCACAGGTCAGGCCGGCCTCGATCGCCTCGTCGGCGCGCGTGAAGCTGGGGCTGGTGAGCTTGGTCAGGATGATCGGATGGCCGCTTGCCCAGGCCTTGCCGAGAAGGCCTTCGCCATAGGCGAACAGCGCGTGCTCGCTGACCGCCTTGAACTCGGTGAACTCGGCGCCGCACAGGCTGCCGCCGAATTCCAGCCGCGTCCGCGTCTGGTCGGGTACCCACAGTTCGACAACGCGAGTGAAGCTTTTCATCGCACGCACCTGCCGTCTCGCTGCTGTCTACAATCGGCGATCTCACGGCAAAACGAGCGCTCAAATAGCGGGCAAGCCGCGCCCAAAGTTGATGCGAAGGCGCGATTTTCGATCTCAGTCCCGATACGACGGATCGGCGCGATTGAGCTTGCGCAGCAGGGCGGGCCAGGCGAGCTCGCCGTTGCGCGCCGCGCGGCCCGGCCTGGGCCGCATCCGCTCATAGGTGGCTTGGAGGATATCTTGCGCCGGATAGATCAGCTTGGTGTTGCAGGACAGCGCCATCACCTGGGTTTGGCAGGCGCGTTCGAGACGGAACAGCACGTTGAAGGCGGCCGGCACGGTGCGGCCGACGACCAAGAGGCCATGATTGCGCAGGATCATCGCCTCGTTGTCGCCGAGGTCGCGGACCAGCCGCTCGCGCTCGTCGATATTGTCGGCGATGCCCTCGAAGTCGTGATAGGCGATGTGCAGGAAACGCATCGAGGTCTGCGCGATCGGCAGCAGGCCGCATTCCATCGCCGAGACCGCCATGCCGGCCGGCGTGTGGGTGTGCGCGACGCAGTCGATGTCGTGCTTGGCCATGTGGATGGCGCTGTGAATGACGAAGCCGGCGACATTGACGTCGTAGTCGGAGGCGTTGAACAGCGTGTTGCCGTTGACGTCGACCTTGATCAGCGAGGAGGCATCGATCTCCTCATAGAGCATGCCGTAGGGATTGATCAGGAACTGGTCCGTGGTGCCGGGGACACGGCAGGAGATGTGGTTGGCGATCATCTCGGTCATGCCGTACATCGCGGTCAGCCGATAGCAGGCGGCGAGATCGACGCGGGCCTGCCATTCCTCCGTGCTGACCTGGTCGCGAACCGATTTGACGACATTGATGGCGGGCGAATTGACGGTCGGGTTCATGGCGTTCTCCCCGGGAGATTGGAATGTATCCTTGGTGCGCAGGATAGCAGAATCCGGCAGGCGACAAGCTGTGCCGCGCCTGCTTATTTGCAGGTCTGGCGGGCAAAATCCGAATGCGCCATTGGCGCGTGGCTGCATCGATGCCACACTGCCGAAAACGCGCCGGGGGCCGACCAATGAGCGATCGCAAGATACGTATCGCCGTCCTGCATTTCTCCCACGAGACCGTCTCCTTCCTGCCGAACGAGACCACGCTCGACGATTTCATCTATCCGGGCTCGCCGGCCAAAGGCGAGGCGCTGCTGCGCCATGATCCCACGAACTACATGGGCGGATTCGTGAAGGTGGCGCGGGAGTTTTCCGAGGTCGAGCTGGTCGGCATCGAGTCGCCGTTGTGGCCGAGGACCGGCACCGGATCGGGCTGGATCACCGAGGAGGCGTACCGGACGCTTGTTGGCCGGATGATCGCCGGCCTCAAGCACGAGGGGCCGTTCGATGGCGTCTATCTGTGCCTTCATGGCGCGATGGCGGTGCGCGGGGTGCCGCGTCCGGAGGCCGATCTGGCGCGTCAGGTCCGCGAGGTGGTCGGGCGAACGGCGTTCATCGCCGCGACCTTCGACTTGCACGGCAACGAGGACGAGGCCTTCCTCGCGCAGGCCGATATGGCCTTCACCGTGAAATATTTCCCGCACTATGACGCCCATCTGCAGGGCGAGCGCGCCGCGCGCATGCTGGTGCGGGCGATCCGCGGCGATTACAAGCCGACACACACAACCGTCAAGGTTCCCGTGATCTCGCCTACCGTGCTGCAATGGACCGGGGCGCGGCCGTGGATGGATCTCGTGCAGCGCGCACTGGTCTGGGAAGCTCGCGAGGTTGATGTCTACGTCAACATCTACTTCGGCTTCCCGTTCGCCGACGTGCCCGACGTCGGCATGACCGTGCAGGTCCTGACCAACGACAATGCCAAGCTCGCCGAGCAGGTGGCACGCGATCTCGCCGCCACGATCTGGCGGCTACGCGAAGACCTGCTGCAATCGACCAGGCTGCACAGCCTCGGCGAGGGCGTCGCGCTGGCGAAACAGGCAGTCGCCAGTGGCAGCACGCCCGTGGTGCTGGCCGATCACAGCGACCGCTCGGGATCGGCGATCTGGCTGTTGCGGGAGATCATCGCACAGGATCTCGCCAACACGGTGATCGCCACCATCGCGGACAGGAACGCGACTGCGCGCCTGAAGGCATCAGGTGCGAAGGCCGGCGATGCCTTCGACATGGAGGTCGGCGGTCTCGCCGACGAGTCGGCCGGAGAGCCGGTCCGGATCCAGGGGACGATCTCGGCCGCGGGCGAGGCCTATGGGCAGTTCTGGGTCTGCGTGCGCTTCGGGCGCAACAACGTGCTGATCCTCTCCACCTATCTCGTGCAGATCATGGAGCCGTTCTCACTGAAGACGTTGGTGCCTGATATCGCCGATATGCAGGTGATGGCGATCATGTCGCGGGTGCATTTCCGCCGCGGCTTCGACGACAACGGCTTTGCCCGGACGATCCTGCTGGTCGAGCCGGAGCAACCCTTCCTCGGCACGACGCGGCTCGACAAGCTGCCTTACGAGAATGTCGACCTCGCGCAGTTCTACCCCTACGGCAATCCGGAGTTCTCGGCGTAATCGTTCGATCAGCTTTTCGGAAAATCCTTGCGCATGGCGATCTCGGCCGCATCGCCCGGGGACAGGACGTTGCTGTCGAACGCCGTCTGGCGTTCGGTGACGATGTCGTACAGCGAGATCTGCTTGATCGGCTTGGCCAGCAGCAGGCGGATGCAGTCCGCCAGGGTCCCATTGTAGACGAGATAGGGCGTCTTGCTCGACACCCGCTCGTTCCTGAGCGAAGGCCACTTCTTCAGGTCGGCCGGCGCATCATAGGCGATCGGGAGGCTTTCCTTGAACATGGGCCGGATCCCGCTCGTGTCGTCGGAGGTCAAGGCTAGCCAAAGAGGGTAAACAGACTCCAAATGCCGGAGAGGAGTGCTTTCAATCACAACCACAGGGTGTTAACGTGTCGTGGCGCGTGATACGTGCGAGACCGGGTCTCCCATTTGAGATACCGCGACACTGGATTGCCCGAACCGATTGCCTGCTTACAGGCCCCGTCCACATTGCAGCGGGAGATATCGATGAGCGACAGCGACAAACTGAACCGGCGCGACTTCATCGTGACCACGGCGAGCGCGACCACCGCCCTGGCCGCTGGCACATCGATCGCGGCGGCACAAGAGGCCGATCCGCTCGGTCCCGGCTTCGATCAGCAGGATCCGCTCAAGCATTACTGGACGAGACCGCTCGGCGAACTCGTTCATGTCGACTACAGCCAGGACGCGAAGGAGCTGGAGCGGCCGGAGAGCCAGGAGCGTCATCGCATCTACAGCTACCTCCTGATGAAGCTGATCTCGCGCTTCTGGAACGGCAACAAGAACGGTCCGATCGGCAGCTATCCACAACGCGTCAAGCAGCTCGATCCGACTGCGCCCAATCGCTACCGCGGCGATCTTAACGAGCGCGACGACCGCAGCCATATGGCATGGGATCGCTATCTCGGCCACAACATCGCCTGCGTTGCCGTCGACGGCCTCGGCCACATCATCGATTTCGACTTCAACCACAATGCGTTTTTCCGCAGTTCGGCGGAGCATGCGGAATCGCGGCTGGTGCGGCGGCTGTTCAGCCTGACCGACATCTTCGACAGCTGGAAGACCGGCCCTCATGTCGACGCCAAGCCGCACGCCGCGCTGCTCACCGACGTCACGCTCTATACGTCGCTGGAATCATGTGCGCAGTGCTCAGGGGTGATGTCGCTCGCCGGCGTGAAGCAGATCGTCTACATGCAGAACGATTTCACCGCCTACAAGATCGGCAACATCATGTACAATCTCGCCAACCGCACGCCGATCAAGGACACGGATGGCAAGGTCACCGGAAGTATCGCGGGAGCTCCAGTGCCGATCCCGGCATCGAAGGTCGGGATCGCCGAGTTCGACCGGCTGAACAGGGGCAATCTCGACTTCATCAAGACGATGAACGACGGCAGCGAGCCGTTCTTCCGCTCGGCAAACTTCACCGATCACGATCCGTCGATCACCTCGTTTTTGTGCACCGACGCAGCCTACGACATCTTCCAAGCCGGTGCGGCCAATCTCGATAGCCTCCAGCTCCAGTTCGGCAGCTACCGGTTCCCGCTCCAGGATCCGTTGCCCGACGATCCGGCCGAACGCGCGCTGACCAATGACGAGTGCCTGGCGGAAGCGCGCAAGTTCTTCGAATATGTCGACATCGAAGGCTATCGCGGATCGCCGCACAAGCTGTGAGAATTGATTTGCGATGCCTGCTGCCGCCGCGGAGATCGAAATGGAAATCTCAGAAATGGGGGAGGGCAAACGAATGGGCCCCGGTGCATCTGAGGCATCGCGGGGCCCTGCATCTTCGTTTTAGCGAAGGATATCTGGTACACACCAGTAGGGTTTCGGGACCAAAGAGCACTTGGCCTTCGCGCTCTCGTCCTGCGGATAGGTATGGATTTTCGACGGCGCAACGAGGTTCACAGCTGCGTATCACCCTAGCTACGCCGAGACCTTGCCGCTGAGCAAGGTCGCACGGTTTTACCCGGTGGCGTCATGCTCCTCTCCAAGAGTGGCCCGACGGACATCGTCTGTCCGCCCTGCTGCCTGCCGGCCGACCATATGATCTGCCGTCAATTCCTGCGATGCGCGGAGCCGACGCTCCAGCACCCCAACAGGTGCAGTCGGCAAAATGCTGCGGCAGATATCGCGTCCTGTCAAGTTAGCGACACTGCCGTATCTCGCCCGGTTCCCGCCATGCCTGGAGCTCGATGCTTGTCGCGGCGTCGTCAGCTGGCCGGCGCGTCAGGCAGGCCGCCATAGGCGGCCCAGGTGGTGCCGACGATGTAGCCGGCATCGACGGGCAGATTGATGCCGGTCACGCCGCTGCTCAGCGGCGACAGCAGCCAGGCGATCGCCTGTGCCACCTCGATCGGTTCGACCAACCGATTCATTGCCGTCGGGCGCGCGAGCAGGTCCTTGTTGAGGGCGCCCGACGCGATCCCGGCCTCGAGCGCCACCGTGCGGGTGAAGCCCGGCGACACCGCGTTGACGCGGACGCCGACACGGCCCCATTCGGCCGCGAGCGTCTGCGTGATCTGGATGACCCCGGCCTTTGCCGCGGTGTAAGCGTGGATCGGGCCCGACGTCATGCCGGCGACCGAGGCGACGTTGACGATCGCGCCATGCCGCCGCTTCGCCATCCCGACGCCGACGCTGCGCGCGACCAGGAATGTGCCACGGAGATCGATATTGATCTCGCGGTCCCATTGCTCCATCCGCACCCGCTCGATCGCATGCATCTTGCCGAACACGCCGGCGGCGTTGACGAGGCCGGTGATCGGGCCGTGTGCCTTCTCGATATCGGCCACGCCGGTCATCACGGCGCTCTCGCTCGCGACGTCAAACGACGCGGGCCAGAGGATCGCCTTGGTGCTGGCCAGCGGTTCGGGCGCGATATCGACGATGACGACGCGATGGCCCTGATCGGCGAGCAGGGTCGCAGTCGCCGCGCCAATGCCGCGGCTGCCGCCGGTGACGAGGATGGTACCGTCAGCGCTCATGATCTTGCGTCCTTGTCGATTGCCCGGGCGCCGTGCAGCCGGCGAACAGAGTTGGAAAGGTCGATCTTTTGCAGCTCGAAGTCCGGCTTCCGGCGCTGTTTCTTCATTGTTCTGACTCGTAATTCATTTTTGGCCCGGCGTCCTCCCTCTTTGTTCTGCCGCTGGGAAGGAGGCGTCGAGTGTATGCATTTTTGCCTTGGCCTTGCGAGCCACGCGACGGTTATCGACGAGGGGCGGATCGTCTACACATCCTGCATCGATGAGCTGAAAGCCAACGACAACATCAAGCGGCGCGATCAAGCGCTGCAGGCTCTTCGAGAGCGTGGGAGGACACATGGCGGGCGAACGCAAGCTGACGCCGACGCATGAGGCCCCCTATCGGGGCCTGAAGGTGCTCGATTTCGGGCAGGGCATCGCTTCGCCCTATTGTGCGATGCTGCTCGGGGTCTATGGCGCCGACGTCATCAAGGTCGAGCCGCCGGAGGGCGATTGGTCGCGTTATCTCGGGACGACCTACGGCAGCCACACCACGCTGTCGGCGGTCTATAATCGCGGCAAGCGCAGCCTGTGTCTTGACATGAAGCACAGAGACGGGATCGCGATCGCCCGGAGGCTGGCGAAGGACGCGGATGTTCTGATCGAAGGATTCCGGCCCGGCGTCGCCGAGCGGCTCGGGCTCGGCTATGAGAGCCTGTCGTGCGACAATCCCGGCCTCGTCTATCTCTCTGTCAGCGGCTTCGGGCAGAGCGGGCCCTACGCCAAGCGACCCGGCTCCGACTCGGTCGCGCAGGCCTTCTCGGGACTGGTTTCCGTCAATCTCGGCGCCGACGGCGTGCCGCATCGCGTCGGCACCACCATCTCCGACGTCGTCACCGGCGTCTACGCGTTCCAGGCCATTGCGACGACCCTGTTCGCGCGCGCGACCGTCGGCACCGGGCGCTGGATCGACGTCAATCTTTGCCAGTCGACGGCGGCCCTGCTCGGACACAAGGTCGCCGAGTTCATCCTCGAGGGCGGCGCGCCGCGCGCGCTCAACGTGCCGGCGGGCACCTACCAGACCCAGGACGGCTGGATGATGGTGACGCTGGTAAACGAGCCGCAATACAAGCGTCTGTGCGCCGCGATCGGGCGTGACGATCTCGCGAGCGATCCGCGATTTGCCGATTTTGCGCGCCGCGCCGATTCCGCCGACGCGCTGATCCCGCAGTTGCGTCAGGTCTTCCTCACTCAGCCGACCGAGGCCTGGCTGACCCAGCTGCACGCGGCCGACATCATCGCGGAGCGGATCCTCAATCCGGGCGAATGGCTGCGCAATGCGCATGTCGAGGCAACCAAGGCCTCCGTGTGCCAGCAGACGCCGGGCGTCGGTTCGGTCTACACGCCGCGGACGCCCGGGATCGCGGGCCTGTCGGAGGACGGGCTGTGTCCCGCGCCGGACGTTGGACAGGACAGCTATGAAGTTCTAACGGAGGCGGGCTTTGATCGCGCGTCGATCGACGGGCTCGTGCAGTCCGGCGCCGTGCGCCAAACCCGGAGACAGGAGCAATCATCATGAGCGCGGACCTCATACGCTATTCGGTCTCGAACCAGATCGCCGAAATCATGCTGGATCGCGCGCCGGTCAACGCGCTCAGCATCCCTTTGATCGACGCATTGCTGGCGGCGCTGGCCAAGGCGCGCGACGATGCGGCCGTGCGCGCGGTCATCATCGGCAGCGCGCACAAGGTGTTTTGCGCAGGCCTTGATCTCGACATCGTCAGGGGCAAACCCGCGATCGAGACCAAGACGTTTCTCGAGCGGCTGTACTTTGCGCTCAACGACACCCAGTACCGGATGGGCAAGCCGACAATTGCGGCGGTCGACGGCGCGGTGCGGGCCGGCGGCATGACGATCGCGATCTCCTGTGACATGGTCATCGCGGGTGATGCCTCGACCTTCGGCTATCCCGAGATCGATGTCGGCCTGATCCCGGCGATCCATTTCGTGCAGTTGCCGCGGCTGGTCGGAAAGCATCAGGCCTTTGGCCCGCTGTTCCTCGGCGAGCCCTTCGATGCGGCGACCGCCCATCGCATGGGGCTCCTGAGCGAGGTGGTGCCGAAAGGCGCCGCGCTTGAGCGCGCAAGGGAGATTGCCCAAAAATTCGCGGCGAAATCGCCGATCGTGATGAAGATCGGCCGTGACGCCTTCATGCGCGCGGTGGACGCCGATTTCCGCCGCTCGGTCGAGAATGCGGCCGAGAGCTTCGTCGTGGTCGCATCGACCGAGGATTGCCAGGAAGGATTGAACGCGTTCGTCGAGAAGCGGACACCAATTTACAGGGGACGATGAAGTCCGAGGCCGGACATTTGCGCGCGGCGGAAAATCCTCGCATCGCAAGACCGGTGCGGTGAATTGACTCTCGCCCGGGATCGGCGGCAAATGCGTCAAACCAATATCGCCGAGAGGAAATCACCATGGCTGATGCGCTGATCATCGATGCATGCAGGACACCGCGAGGCATCGGCAAGGCCGGTAAGGGCGCGCTCTCGGGCATCCATCCACAGCAACTCGGCGCCACCGTGCTGCGGGCGCTGGCGGAGCGGACCGGTATCAACACCGCCGACGTCGACGACATCATCTGGGGCACCAGCTCGCAGCGCGGTCCGCAAAGCGGCGACCTCGGCCGGATGTCGGCGCTCGACGCCGGCTATGATGTGCGTGCCAGCGGCGTCACGCTCGATCGTTTCTGCGGGTCCGGCATCACCAGCGTCAACATGGCCGCCAACGCCATTATGTCCGGCTCGGAAGACCTCGTGATCGCCGGCGGTACCGAGATGATGTCGATGGAAGGCCGCCGCGGCGAGGGGCCGTTCATGATGGACAATGGCAATCTCCGCCTGCGGGCCCGCCATCCGCAGTCGCACCAGGGCGTCTGTGCGGACGCTGTCGCCACGCTGGAGGGGATTAGCCGGCAGGATGTCGATGAGCTCGGTCTGGAGAGCCAGAAGCGCGCGGCGGAGGCGATCAAGGGTGGTCATTTCGACAAGAGCCTTGTCCCGGTGCATCGCGAGGACGGGACGCTGGCGCTCGAGGGCGAGGAATATCCCCGGCCGCAGACCACGCTCGAGGGCCTTGCCGCACTGAAGCCGGCATTTCCGGCCATCGCGGACTACGCGCTCGACGACAAGGGCACGACCTACCGCAAACTGATTCTGGAAAAATATCCGGATCTCGACATCAACTTCGTCCACCATGCGGGAAATTCGTCCGGTGTGGTCGATGGCTCGGCCGCGATCCTGCTGGCGTCGCCGGACTATGCCCGCAAACACGGCCTGAAGCCGCGCGCCCGCGTGGTCGCGATGGCCAATATGGGGGACTCGCCGACCCTGATGCTCAATGCGCCGGTGCCGGCGGCGCGCAAGGTGCTGGCCAAGGCCGGGCTGACGCTCGACGACATCGATCTGTTCGAGATCAACGAGGCCTTCGCGGTGGTCGCCGAGAAGTTCATTCGCGACCTCAAGCTCGACCGTGACAAGGTCAACGTCAACGGCGGCTCGATCGCGCTCGGCCATCCGATCGGCGCGACCGGCTCGATCCTGATCGGAACCGTGCTCGACGAGCTCGAGCGGCGCGACCTCAAGCGCGGCCTGGTCACGATGTGTGCCGCGGGCGGCATGGCGCCGGCGATCATCATCGAGCGGATCTGAGCGCGCGATCAGGCGGCGGGAAACAGTAACTCGAAGGCGACGCCGCGGTCGGAGGGCAACAGGCGGATCGAGCCGCTGTGGCTCACCATCACGGCCTGCACGATCGCCAGCCCCATTCCGGTGCCGCCGCTATCACGGCGGGTGGTGAAGAAGGCATCGAAGATCCTGTCGCGGTTGGCTTCGGAGATCGGGGCACCGTCGTTGCTGACCGTCAGCCTGACGGCGGACGGCTCGCCGGTCGCCTCGATCTGCACGGTCGTTGCGTTGTGACGGATGGCGTTGTCGGCAAGATGCGCCAGCACGATCAGGGCCCTTTCGCCGGACATGCCAATCATTCGATCGAGGCTGCCGCTCGTTGAGATCGTTTGGGTCGGAAACCGCGCCTTCAGGCTCTCGATGACATCAGAGAGCACGACCTGCTCGTTACGCGGCGCGCTCTCCGCACGGGCGAGTTCGCGCAGCCGGTGGCTCATGGCATCCAGCCGCTCGGCGTCGCTTAGGATGTTGGAGACGAAATTCTTCTGCTCCGCCTGCGTCAGTGTATCCGACTTGCTCTGCAGGGAATCCAGCAGCAGCTCGGCGGCGCCCTTGATCGAGGTCAGCGGCGATTTCAGCTCATGGGTCAGGTGGGCGGAGAAAGTCGCGATATAGTCGGAACGCCGCGACAGCTGATGCGCCATGTCGAGGAAGCTGTCGGAGAGTTGGGCGAGCTCACGGGTGCCGTAGTGGTCGAGCGGCTGGAACGCATTGTGATCACCGCGACCAATGCGCGTGGCGCGGTCGACCAGCTCGCGCATCGGCCGCGTAATGGTGCGCGAGAACAATAGCCCGATTGCGATCGTCGCCAGCACCACGGCCAATGCGGCGAGCAGGAATTTGCCGCGCTCCTGATAGAGATGGTCGAAGATGTTGCTCGGCGTCCGCGAGGTGTAGATCACGCCGGCGATGCGATCATTGACGATGACCGGCATCGCCGAAAAGACGTGAACGCCGACACCGCGGCTGATCGAATAGATCGGCGGCGGAGGCTTGTCGGGCACGCGGATGCGCAGCGCGGCGCTATATTGGCCGTGCAGTGCCGTCGCGACCTCCTCGATATGGGCGAGCGACTGTCCGACCTCCTGACGCCCCGCGATGACCACGCCCTGCGGATCCAGGATCCGGAAGCCGGCGAGCGTCACCTTCTGGGTCTCGCGGAGGATCGGTGTCAGTCGCTCACCGATCTCGGTGTAGGCTGGGTCTGCCGGCTTCTGGGCGGGGAGGGCATCGGGCCGTCGCCGCAGCAAATCGTTGCCGGCGAGATCGAGCGCGGGCCGGATCGGCGTCACCGGATCGCCGGGATCGGACAGCGCGTCCGGTGGAACTTCCGCGCCCAGTGGAATCCCGCTGCCGATCCGCGCCTGCACGTCCCGGGCAAAGATCGCGGCCAGCACACGGCTTTGCGCGATCAGTTCGGCCTGGGTCTGGTGAATGAGCTGGTTGTCGTAGAGGCGGAAGAAGAACAGGCCCAACAGCGGGAGTGTTGCGACCAAAGCGAGCACGGAGAATATGACGAGGTTCAGCGACGGTCGCCACTTCGGGCGGGCGCGGAACGAGGTCATGCCAGCGGCTCGCAGCGGCCGAGCTTGAAGCCGACACCGTGGACGGTCTCGATGACATTGTCGCAGTTCACGGCGGCGAGCTTGGCTCTGATGTTGCGGATGTGGCTGTCGATGGTGCGGTCGGAGACCTGGATGTTGAGCTGATAGGCGGCGCTCATGATCTGGTCGCGGTTGAAGACAGCCGTCGGTCGCGTCAGGAACGTGCGCAGGATGCCGAACTCGATCGCGGTCAAACGGAGCGGCGTGCCGGCGAATGCGGCGGCGTGCTGCTCTGGATCCACGGAGAGTTGTCCCTTCGCGAGCGACGTCGGCTCGATTGCGTTCGCCCGCGGCGTCAGCCGTCGCAGGATGACATTGACCCGCGCGACGAGCTCGCGCGGGCTGAACGGTTTTGTCACATAGTCGTCGCCGCCGATCTCCAGTCCGAGCACGCGATCGATCTCGTCGTCGCGGGCGGACAGGAACAGGATCGGCACGTCGGAGGTTTTGCGGATCTCGCGGCAGACGTCGAGGCCGTCGAGTTCCGGCATGCCGATGTCGAGCACGATCAGGTCCGGCCGCTCGCTGGCAAACCGGCTCAGCGCCTCCTTGCCGTCGCGCGCCTCGACCACGGTCATGCCGGCCTTCTTGAGCGCGACGCGGATGACCTCTCTTATATGCAGGTCATCGTCGACGATAAGGATGCGGTGGGTCACGAACACTCTCCGAAAGCCGGTGTGGTGCTTTGCTGCTGCCCGCCCAGGGTACGCTGCAGCCGCCAGCCACGAAAGCTCCAGCTGCGCCATGAGGCCATCTGCCGGCGTTGCTGTTCTACAAGGCAATTGCGCCACGAGACAAGATTGGGATCGGCGGAGCGGAGCCGGATCGCCCTGTCGACGGCCGGGAGTGCCTGCGGGCCGAGCTGGCTCAGATAGATCAAGTCCAGGCTGACCCCGTGGCCTAAGGCTTCGCGGCTGTGGTCGACATTGTAGCCGGCGATCACGGCGGCGAAGTTGGTCAGGGAGCAGCCGTAGAGCACGATCGTCAATGCCAGCAGGTTGGAGCGGATCAACCATTGGTTCGAACGTCGCAGAACGATACGTGCCAGGATCAGGGCCAGCCCGAGCGCGGTGAGCAGCATCCAGATGAAGGCCGCGACGCGCCAATAAGTGAGCAGGTAGGTTTGGACGTACAGATCCAGCCGGAGCATCGAAGAGATCACCAGCAGGATGTTCTGCCCGACCCAGACGTAAACAAGTGATCGCATCAGGCGCGATTGCTCCGCCGGGCCGCCCGGCCGCATCGTGATCAGAACGAAACCGGCCGCGAGCAACGCGGTCAGGATCAGCGGATAGGCGCCGCGATGGGCGTATGACGCGTAGGTGATGTCGGCGGGCAATGTCCCGTTGCCCCACAGATAGATTGCGTCGAGGACCGTCTGGATCGAAAACAGCAGGTTGAACAGGATCAGCGAGCGCAGGATGGCGCCGGTGCTGAGCAGATCGATGACGTTTTCGGGTTCGGCCAGGTCTTCCGACGGCGATCGAGCCTCCTCGGGCGCAGCCTCGATGGTTCGCCGCCATCTGACGTGGATGAAGGGCCAGACCAGCGCCAACACGACGACCCAAAACAGTGCGCGGCCTACGTTCAGATGAGACGCAGGATTGCCGGGGTTGAGCTCGCTGATCCATTTCGCCAGCAGCGGATTGGCCGCCACGAATAGCAGGACAAAGAGCGCTCCGAACAGCGACGGCACGAACCACAGGGCAAAGCCCCTGGTGAGCGCAGGCAGGTTGAATGCACGGACGGCGTCCCGGAACAACCAGAAGGGACCGACGAGAAAAACATCGATCAGGGAGCCGGCTCCCGCGACGAGGCCGTCGAGATAGGGGTTGGTCGTGAACGCGAGCCCTATGCCGAGCGCCAGGAGTACGAAAGTCAATGAGGCGACGTTGATGTCTTCCACTGCTGGCAGCAGGCCGGCGAGCACGATCGATCCGGCCAGCAGCAGGCGACGGCGATTGAGCCGATCGCGGTTGGCGAGCAGCGACATCGAGGCAAGTGCGGCCGCGAACACCACAACGGAAAGTCCCGGACGCCGGTCATAGAA
>Ga0153933_1000308_pt1 | contig 20328 bp, 18 predicted proteins | sample TSNJ017MetaG_FD_102275 | JGI IMG/M metagenome (GOLD analysis project Ga0153933, IMG submission 102275) | Attine ant fungus gardens microbial communities from New Jersey, USA - TSNJ017 MetaG | ecosystem: Host-associated > Fungi > Mycelium > Unclassified | place: USA: New Jersey, Wharton State...
AGGCGTCGCTGATCAAGCAATATGTCGCGCTGATGCAGACCGAGGGCGTCACGCTGGAGATCACCGACGGCGCAATCGACGCGCTCGCCGACGTCGCGGTCGCCGTCAATTCGACGGTCGAGAACATCGGCGCGCGCCGGTTGCAGACCGTGATGGAGCGGGTGCTCGACGAGATTTCCTTCACCGCGCCCGATCGCAACGGCGAGACCATCCAGGTCGACGCCGATTACGTCACCAAGCATGTCGGCGATCTCGCCAAGAATACCGATCTGAGCCGGTTTATTTTGTAGGCGCTATCGTCCGCCGTCGCCCCGGCGAAGGCCGGGGCCCATAACCATCGCTGCCTGCGTTGATCAAGACTCGGGCCGCCATCCCGTCTAAGAACTGATTCTCGTGGTAATGGGTCCCGGCCTTCGCCGGGACGACGCGGTGGATGACCGATGGATTTGCGGGTCTTGAGAAACCCCTGGCGCTTGATGCTGGCCATCAATGCTGCCGTTTTCGTCGGGGTATTCCTGGTCAAGATCCAGTTGCCGCCCTATGTCCCTTACATCCATCTGCTGGTTGACTACCACTACGGCTTCACCAAGCGCGCGCTGATCGGCGCCATCATCTCGCTGTTCACCGACAAGGTGCCGGTGTGGCTGGTGTTCGCACTGGCCGGCGCGATCTGGCTGGTGACGCTCGGCCTGTTCACGAAACTGTTCCGCCGCACCTTCGGATTCGACGACACGCATTGGCCGCTGTTCGTCTTCATCGCCGGATCGCCGTTCTTCCTGAAGAACTTCATGCACACACTCGGCCATTTCGACATCTATGGCTGCGCACTGACGATCGTGCTGCTGCTGATCCCGGCACGTTCGATCGCCTATGTGCTCATGGCAGCGCTGATGTCGATCGTGCTGATTTTGATCCACCACATCTTCGTGCTGATGTATGTGCCGACGATCGCAGCCATCGTCGTGTTGCGGTTCTACCTCGTGCAGGGCGTGACGCCGCGCAATGCTGCGGCCGGGGTCGCGGCGCTGGCCGCGGTCGGCATCCTGTTCCTGGTCGCGCAATTCGCCGGCACGATCGATGTGCCCTATGACGAATTCCTCCGCCATCTGCAGAGCCGGATGGTCGATCCGTCGCGCACCGATCTGCTTCAGTTCGGCTACATCTGGTACCAGCCGCTGTCGAAGGAGATCACCGACACCTGGGCCCGCATGCCCTCGAACATCCTCGGCATTCCCGTGTTCGCGCTCCTGATCTGGCTGCACACGCCGCTGTGGCGTTATTTCGCGCGGCTGATCGGCGCGCTCGGCAGCGAGTTGTACCGGAGGATCGTGATCGCCGCGCTCGTCATGATCAGCGCCGGCTATCTCATCATGTTCGCGATCGTGTTCGACTATTCGCGCTGGATCTCGAACTGGGCGGTCTGCATGTTCCTGATGCTGCACGCGGTGAAGATGTTGCCGTCCGCGAAGCAGGTGCCGGTGATCCCGCCGGACGATCGCGCCACGAATATCTTCGGCTGGATCGTCACGCTGGTCCCGCGCGTCGGAATCGTGCGGCCCTTCTAACCTCTTTTGTTTGAGCATGATCCTTGCGGAAAACCGCGTCACACTTTTCCGGGATCATGCTCCTCGTGCCCGTCGCACGCGCACATAGAGCGCGCCCTCGCCGCCATGGCCGATATGGGCTTCCTCGAAGCCAACGACCAGCGAGCGGAATTCCGGCAGGCTGAGCCATTCCGGCACCTGGCGCCGCAGCACGCCGCGCTCCGAATCCGCCCCGCCGACCTTGCCCTTGCCAGTGATGACGAGCACGAAGGTCAGCCCGTCGTGATGGGCGCGCTGCAAGAAGCCGAACAGCACGCGATGCGCGCGCGTCTGGGTCATGCCGTGCAGATCGAGCCGGGCGTCGATCTCCTGCCGGCCGCGCGACAGTTTCGCGCGCTCGCGGCGGCCGATCGGCGCCAGCGGCGGCACATGCGGACGCGGTGCAGGCGCAGCCTTCACCGGCGCTGTTGGTTTGACTGGAACGGGCTTGGCCGCGACATGAGACGCTGCCGTTTCGTGAGATGCGGCGTGCGCTTTCGCCTGCGTGGGCCGCTTGCGCAGCGGCTTGACCTGTTTCGCCACGCTCTCCCAGAGCGCGCGCTCCTCCTCGCTCAGCGCGCGCCTGCGCCGCGACGGGGCGGAGAGATCGGGGATCTGTAGAGGGCGCTTCATTGCGTGCGGTGATGGCGAGTGCGCCGGAAGCGCCGCTTCTCCTGAACCTGCGGAATATCGGGCCGGGCGGCCGGCAATGGCACCGGTTCTGCCACAGGGGCAGCCTGCGCGACAGGGGTCGTTGTCGCCGCAGGCGCGGCAGGCGCAACGCTCTTCGCGGGGACCGGCGGATTGGCTGCGTCCTTTGACGTCGTCTTTGCTGCGGGCGTCGGGGGAACGTCCGCCGGCTTGTCCTTCTGCGGATCGGTCTGCGGAAACAGCTTTGCGATCCTGGCCGACGGCCGCGCGTCCGGCACCGGCAGCTTGTGGCCGCGTGCGACCGGGTCGAGGCCCTTCGGCACCAGCATCACGAACTGCATGTTGTGCCGCAGCCGGCCCGAGACCTTTCCGGCATCGGCGCCTGCCCCGAAATAAAGATCGGCGCGCGCCGGACCGACGATCGCGGAACCGGTGTCCTGCGCGATCATCAGCCGGTGGAACGGCGTCTTCGACTGCTCGGATTCGATCGGCAGCTCGCCCGCGATGAAGAACGGCGTGCCGTAGACATGCAGCGCCTTGTCGACCGCGATTGAGCGACCCGGCGTCAGCGGCACGCCCTGGGCGCCGACGGCCTCGTCCTGGTCCGACAGCGGGACCTCGCGGAAGAAGACGTAGGCGCGGTTCTGCCGCCGCAACTCCTTGGCGCCATCAGGGTTCTGGTCCATCCACTCCCTGATCTTCTGCATCGACATCTGCTCCTTCGGGATGATGCCTCGCTCGATCAGGATGCGTCCAACCGGCGTATAGGGGTAGCCATTATGGGCATCGTAATTGATGCGCAGCGTGGTGCCGTCGGTCAGCTTGATCCGCGCCGAACCCTGGATCTGCGCGAACAGCAAGTCGGTCTGGCTCTTCAGCCAGCAGATCTCGAGCCCGCGGCCGGCGATCGCGCCATCCTCGATCTGGGCGCGGTCGTAATAGGGCACGAGCTTGCGTCGGCCGATCTTGCGATACACCGGGCCGCTATTGGGCAGGCCGACCGAATCCTGCGTCTTGCCGCGCACGAACAGGTTGGACGGGCGGCGATAGACCGGAACGTTGTAAACGTCGGTCTGGGTCCGTGAGCCGTCGAGCACCGGCTCGTAATAGCCGGTGACGAAGCCGGCATCCTCGCCGAGCCGCGAGATTCGCAGCGGCACGAAGTTCTGCTCGAAGAAGTCTTTTGCCTTCACGCTGTCGGCAAGATCGAGCCCTTTGGCGATCCGGCAGGGGTCGCGCAGCGAGCTGCCGAGCGCCTTCGATTCCGGAGGCCCCCCCTGCTGGGCCGCGATCGGCTTGCAGCTTGTGCGGAACGCCTTGTAGGCGGCGAGCTGATCGTCGTCGTTCCAGCCCTGGACGTCCGACCAGGCGAGCGGTTGGTACTGGCTGCCACTGACCTGCAGCGGCAATTCGAGATTAGGATAGGGAACCTGCCGTACATGCTCGCGTGGTGCGGCGTGGCGGCTCAACCTGTAACGCGCGGCGATCGCCGCCGTGGAACACAGAACAGCGAGCGCGCAGCACGCAACCGCGAGGCGTCCATAGCTGAGATGTTTAGTGAGCGCTTCCAGTACCAACCAGCTTCCAGTTCGGATCGCGGGACGTCGCGTCGCGGGCGAATGTCCAGACATCGGTGATGTCGGTGACCTTGTCCGGGCTGCCGTCGACGATCGTGCCGGCCTTGTCGCGGGTGACCGAGATCATCTGCGACACGAAACGGACGGTGAGCTGTGCCTGGCGATCGCGGGTCTCCGCACCCACGATCTCGGCCTTGTCGATCGACACGAACCGCGTCTCGGTCTTCTGCTCGTGCTTCTCGCGATCCTTGATCGCGGCCTCGAAGCTTTCATAGACCTCGGTCGACAGCAGGTCCTTCAGCGCGCGGCGGTCGCCATTGGCAAAAGCCAGCACGATCATCTCGTAGGCCGAGCGCGCGCCGGACAGGAAATGCCGCGGATCGAACGAGGAATCCTGGGCCGCCAACGCATCGAGGCCCTGCGCCAGCGATGTTCCCGGATCAGCAATGCCCTTCCAGCGATCCGACGGTTCGGCCGGCTCGGCTGCGGGAGGCATCGGCGGCTGGTCGATCACCGAGCCCGGCATCGGGACGACGTTGTTATCCTGGCTGCGCTGCACGACGTTGGGCGCGGCGCGATCATAGGGCGGCCGCTCGCTTCCCGTGCGCTGTCCGAGGACGCTGCGCAGGCGCAGGAAGATAAACACAGCCAGCGCCAGGAAGATGATGGTGTAGATGTCCACGTCGAATTCGCTTTCTGGTCTCTGACGGCAACCGGCCGGCCATACGAGCGTTCCCGGTCAGGAACGGCGGAGATTACATCACAGATTGAGTCCGCAGCATGTAGGCACGAAACTATGCCCGGCCAATGGCGCTTTTTGGCACGCCCAATTGTAGCGCGTTTTACCGGTGGGGGGAAACCCGTTCCTGCCCAGAAATCGCGCATATTCAATAATTTAGGAAGCTATTAAGGAATTGCGCGAGCGGCTGAACAAGCTCCCGCGCCGCAAATGGCCCCACGCTCGCTTTCGGTTCGTCGTCCTTGTCGAGCGAGCCGGGCCTATGATAGCCACTCGCGCGGCATCGACATTCCCAACACCTTAACGCGTGCCGTCGGACACCCAGTCCATCGAACGCCGCTTCAGGAGACATTTCATGACCAACGGCAACGGCGCACCCGTCGAACAGGGCCCTCCCCAGCTCAACGTACTGGCGCAATACACCAAGGATCTCTCGTTCGAGAACCCGAACGCGCCGGCCTCGCTCGGCCCGCAGCAGCAGCAGCCGGCGATCAACATCCAGATCAATGTCGGCGCGAATAATCTCTCGGAGAACGAGTTCGAGGTCATCCTGACGATCGAAGGCAAGGCCGAGAGCGGCGGCAAGGTGATGTTCAGCTTCGATCTCGCCTATGCCGGCGTGTTCCGGATCATGAACGTGCCGCAGGAAAACCTGCACATGCTGGTCATGATCGAGTGCCCGCGCCTGCTGTTCCCGTTTGCCCGCGAGATCGTCGCCACCTCGGTCCGCGACGGCGGCTTCCCGCCCTTGATGCTCGATCCGGTCGATTTCGTCGGCCTCTACCGCCAGAACATGGAGCGGCAGGCCGCCGCCCAGGCTGCGTCCGGCGTCAAGCCGAGCTGATCGGCGCTAATTGCGGCAGCTCTATCACCGTCACCCTGAGGAGCCGCAAAGCGGCGTCTCGAAGGGTCGACGGCCCGGCGGCCGTTCATCCTTCGAGGCTCGCCCTGCTTGCACCTCTGGGTGACGGGGATGCGGCCCAATCTCTTCCCTCGTCGTCCCGGCGAAGGCCGGGACCCATAACCACCGAAGGTCATTGTTGCGCGACGTTGGGGCCGCAGCCTTCCTCAAAAACTCAACCCTGTGGTTACGGGTCCCGGCCTTCGCCGGGACGACATTGAGTATGTTGCGTCATCGAGAGTCATGCATTCACATTCTCTCAGGATGACGGCGATATAGCCAAATCCTGGATCAAGCGGCCGGTGAAGCAGCGGGTGGCGGCGGCAGATAATCATTCCAGATCGGCTTGTCGCCGAGTGTGGTGACGAAGGCGCGGTGCGCTTCGCGATCGGCGTCGCTGACCCGGGCAACGAGCGGAATCTCGCGCTGCCGTCGCGGCGTGTCACCATGGTTGCCGGCGCGCGCGTCCGATGTCTCCGACGCCAGGATGAGCTGCGACTGCCGCGCGCCAATCAGGTCGATATAGACCTCGGCCAACAGCTCGGAATCGAGCAATGCGCCATGCTTGGTGCGTCGGGAATTGTCGATCTGATAACGCGAGCAGAGATCGTCGAGCCGGTTCGACACGCCGGGATGCTTGCGGCGTGCCAATAGCAGGGTATCGACCAGGCGATCCTTCGGGATCGCCGCCTTCTTGACGCGGTCGAGCTCGGCATTGATGAAACTGATGTCGAACGAGGCGTTGTGGATCACCAGCGGCGTATCGCCGATGAAGGCCAGAAAATCGTCGACCACCTCGCGGAACAGCGGCTTGCTGGCGAGGAATTCGGTCGACAGGCCATGCACGGCGAACGCCTCCGCCGGCATGTCGCGCTCGGGATTGATGTAGACGTGGTAAGTCTGCCCGGTCGGCATGCGGTTGAAGATCTCGACGCAGCCGATCTCGACCAGCCGGTCGCCGCGCAACGGATCAAGGCCGGTGGTTTCGGTATCGAGAACGATTTCACGCATGGAGAATTAGGGACCAGGGAGCGGCGAATCAGGCACGCCGCCTCGGCATCTTAGCAACCTCGGCCAGAATGTCGCGGATGCGTGCGCGCACCGGATCAAGTCCGTGCGAGGTATCCACTATGAAATCCGCGCGCTTGCGCTTCTCGGCATCCGGCATCTGCTTGGCGATGATGGCGTCGAGCTTCGCTTCATCCATGGTGCCGCGGGCCAGCACGCGCTCGCGTTGCAGTTCCGGCGAGGTGGTGACGACGACGACGGCATCGACGCGCTGTTCGCCACCGGTCTCGAACAGCAAGGGAATGTCGACGACGACGACAGGCGTCGCGGCGGCTTCCGCGGCGGCGAAGAATTTCTGACGTGACGCGCCGAGCATCGGATGCACGATCTGCTCGAGCTGCTTCATTGCGGCGGCATCGCCCACCACACGCGCCGACAGCTTTGCGCGATCGACCTTGCCGTTGACGGTCGTGCCGGGAAATGCAGCCTCGATTGCAGGCGCAGCTTCACCCTCATACAATTGATGCACGGAGGCGTCGGCGTCGTAGACGGGAACGCCGGCCTCCATGAACAGCTTTGCGGTGGTGGATTTTCCCATCCCGATCGAGCCGGTCAGTCCGAGAATCAACATTTTGGGATCAACATCTTTGCATCGACATATGTTTTCAAAACAACCTACACCGCGAGCAGCTTCTCGCCACGGAGAAAGGCGAGCAGCGCGAGCAGCGGCAGGCCCAAAATGGTGAAATGATCGCCCGCGATGCGTTCGAACAGATGCACGCCGAGACCCTCGAGCTGATAGGCGCCGACACTGGTCGTGACCGCTTCGCCCGCGGCGTCGAGATAGGCATCGATCTCGCCGTTACTGAGCCGCCGCATCGTCAGGCGCGCAACGCTCACATCCGCAAACAGAACCTTGCCGTCTCGCGCGACCGCGACCGCCGAATGCAGCTCATGGACCTGGCCGGCAAGCAGGCCCAATTGCTCGGCAGCCTGCGCGCGGCCGGATGGCTTGCTGAACATCCGCTGTCCCAGCGCCAGCGTCTGGTCAGCTCCGATGACATATTGTCCGGGCCGCTGCCTTGAAATGAACAGCGCCTTCTCGCGCGAGAGAAGCGAGGCGATCTCGCCCGGCGCCGAAAGTCCGGAATTCCGCTGCACCGCGCGCTCGTCGATATCCGCCGGCAGTGCCTCGAAATCGAGGCCTGCATTTTCGAGCAGCATTTTTCGCGCGCGGCTTTGCGACGCGAGGATCAGCTTCTGTTGGCCGCGCCAGATGCTCATGACGAGACGATCATTCCGACGGCCGCGCCCGCGCGCGGTCGGCATAGAGCTTCATGATCGCCGCAGCGGTCTCCTCGATCGAACGCCGCGTCACGTCGAGCAGCGCCCAGTTGAATTTCGCGCTGAGCCGCCGTGCGAAGGCGACCTCGTCAGCCACGGCCTGCTTGTCGATATAGGTTTCGTTGTCGCGGTCGCCCATGGTGAGCAGCCGGTTCTGCCGTACCTGGATCAGCCGCTCCGGCGTCGCATGCAGGCTGACCACCAGCGGCTTGGTCAAGGTCTCGAGCTGGTGCGGCAGCGGAATGCCCGGCACCAGCGGTACGTTGGCGGTGCGGATGCCGCGGTTGGCGAGATAGATCGAGGTCGGCGTCTTCGATGTGCGCGACACGCCGACCAGCACGACGTCGGCGTCCTCGAGGCCTTCGACATGCTGACCATCGTCATGCATCATCGTGAAGTTCAGCGCGTCGATACGGCGGAAATATTCGGCGTTGAGCACGTGCTGGGCGCCGACCCGCCCCGTAGTCGCGGCGCCGAGATAGGCCTCGAACAGCTGCATCACCGGACCGATGATCGACAGGCTCGGAACGTTGATCTCCCGGCACTTGCCCTCGAGCCGGCCAACCAGATCCTTCTCGAGCAACGTGAACAGCACGATGCCGGGCGATTCCTCGATCTCGTCAAGCACGCGATCGAGCTGTTTCTGGCTGCGCACCAGGGGATAGACATGCTCGACCGCGGTGACATTGGCGTATTGCGCGGCGACCGCGCGCGCCACCGTGATCAGCGTCTCGCCGGTCGAGTCCGACACCAGATGAAGATGGAAATAGTTGGAGCTCGTGGGCACCAAAACCCCTGTCTATCCTGTGAGTTTCTGTGGAGGTCGGGGACGAGAATCCGCTCGCGCCGCCCGGACCCGGGATATCTCATCCCTTTCTTCACAGCACCCCGCAAAAGGATAAGTCCCCGTCATGGCCGCGATGATAGTGAGAAGATGTGGATTTGTCTCTTCATAAGCTGGCCACGGGCCTGCGCAAGCAACTGAATTGAACCAGGGAATCCGGATGAGGGTGCCGGCGAAGCGAAATGTTGAGGGATGTGAACAAACCGGCATGAACGACGGGATCGCGTTGCATGAGTCAAATTCACGGTCACTTAGACTCAAACCTTAGATTCTAAAATTAATAGGTTTAGGGAAGCCGAGCTTGCGGATAAGTATCGGTCCCTCGCTTGCAGCGCTTTGCGCGCAACGCCAGGAACGTCCGAGCTGCTCCCCGAAAGGCCCCGCGATGTACGATTGGATCAAGGCGCTGCACATCATTGCCGTCATCTCCTGGATGGCGGGCATGCTCTATCTGCCGCGGCTGTTCGTCTACCATTGCGAGGCGGAGATCGGCTCGAAGCAGTCCGAGACGTTCAAGGTGATGGAGCGGCGGCTGCTCAAGGCGATCATCAACCCTGCGATGATCGTCACCTGGCTTGCCGGGCTTTATCTGGTCTGGGCCGGACACTGGTACCTCTCGGGCTGGTTTCACGCCAAATTGACGCTGGTGCTCATGCTCTCAGGTATTCACGGTTTTTTTTCCCGCTGCGTGAAGGATTTCGCCGCCGACCGGAATCAACGCAGCCAGAAATTCTACCGCATTATCAACGAAGTACCGACACTACTGATGATCTTGATCGTTATCCTGGTAGTGGTGAGGCCGTTCTAGGCCTTTGATGCTCAAGAAGGTGGCTTCAGTCCTTCTTGCGGAGGAAGGATCGATTTTCTATATAGACGTTATCCCACCCCACGCAGGCGGATGTGGTCGCGTTTCGGTCTTTTTATCGGACCGGCCGCCGCATCAGGTTTGAAGCCCCAACGGCACTTTCCTGGCTGAGACCTGCGGACCTTCCTTTGGCGTCCGCTTTTTCCAAAGCCACCTCGCATCCCTTCCCAACTTTCTTCCTCACAGGACTACCCCAATGCGGGAAATCAAACTCCAGGACCTCAAGTCGAAAACGCCGGCCGAGCTCGTCTCGTTCGCGGAAGAGCATGGGGTCGAGAATGCCAGCACCATGCGCAAGCAGGAGCTGATGTTCGCTATCCTCAAGCAGCTCGCGATCGCCGAGACCGACATTATCGGTGAAGGCGTTGTCGAGGTGCTCTCCGACGGCTTCGGCTTCCTTCGCTCGCCTGACGCGAACTATTTGCCCGGCCCGGACGACATCTACGTCTCGCCCTCGCAGATCCGCCGTTTCGGCCTGCGCACCGGCGACACCATCGAAGGCCATATCCGCAGCCCGAAGGAAGGCGAACGCTATTTCGCGCTGCTCAAGGTCAACACGCTCAATTTCGAAGACCCCGAGAAGTCGAAGCACAAGGTCAATTTCGACAACCTCACGCCGCTGTTCCCCAACCAGCGTTTCCGCATGGAGCTCGAGGACTCGACCAAGAAAGACCTTTCTGCACGCGTCATCGACATCGTTGCGCCGATCGGCAAGGGCCAGCGCGCCCTGATCGTGGCGCCGCCGCGCACCGGCAAGACGGTGCTGATGCAGAACATCGCGCACTCCATCACCGCAAATCATCCCGACTGCTATTTGATCGTGCTGCTGATCGACGAGCGTCCGGAAGAAGTCACCGACATGCAGCGCTCGGTGAAGGGCGAGGTGGTGTCATCGACCTTCGACGAGCCGGCGGTGCGTCACGTCCAGGTCGCTGAGATGGTGATCGAGAAGGCCAAGCGCCTGGTCGAGCATGGCCGCGATGTCGTGATCCTGCTCGATTCGATCACGCGCCTCGGCCGCGCCTACAACACCGTCGTGCCGTCATCCGGCAAGGTGCTGACCGGCGGTGTCGACGCCAACGCGTTGCAGCGTCCGAAGCGCTTCTTCGGCGCCGCGCGCAACATCGAGGAGGGCGGCTCGCTGACCATCATCGCGACCGCGCTGGTCGATACCGGCAGCCGCATGGACGAAGTCATTTTCGAAGAGTTCAAGGGCACCGGTAACTCCGAACTGATCCTGGACCGCAAGGTCTCGGACAAGCGGACCTTCCCGGCGATCGACATTGCCCGCTCCGGCACCCGCAAGGAGGAGCTGATCACCGATCCGCAGGTGCTGAAGAAGATGTACGTCCTGCGCCGCATCCTCAATCCGATGGGCACCATGGATGCGATCGACTTCCTGCTCGACAAGCTCCGGAACACCAAGAGCAATTCGGAATTCTTCGATTCCATGAACACCTGAGGCCAAGGCCTCGAACCGAGAGGGCGCTCCGCAAAAACGGGGCGCCCTCTTTCATGCTGCAGTCTTGCTGCGGTAGTAGTGCAGCATAAGCTGAACGAGTTTGCGCTCGATATATAAATTTAAGCAATTGATATATCTATATTATTTCTATTGGCCGAAGCGTCGTCGAGTTGCATTTGCGTGCAACAAAATTGCTGCGGGATTGTTGCAGGAGAATCCTTGTCATGTTGCGCCGCAGCAAATCGCAGACGCAGCGTAGGGCGACAAGCGCATTGCCTTCGCGACGGCCCGGGAACAAATAGGCGATGCATCCGCGCGACCAAACCATTTTTGCACTGTCCTCCGGACGTCCACCGAGCGCCATCGCCATCGTCAGGGTGTCTGGGTCAATGGCCGAGACGGTGGTCTCCGCGCTGGCCGGCAAGACGCCGGTCCCGCGGATAGCGGCCCGCGCGCTGCTCCGCGGTCCGGATCAGCAGCCGATCGATGATGCGGTCGTGCTGTGGTTTCCAGGCCCCGCAAGTGCGACCGGCGAGGACGTGGCCGAATTTCATGTCCATGGCGGGCGAGCGGTCCTCGCCGCGATGTTCAATGCGCTTGCGGCGTTTGAGAATGTGCGGCCGGCCGAGCCCGGTGAATTCACCCGCCGGGCCTTCGAGAACGGCAAGCTCGATCTGACCGAAGCGGAGGGCCTCGACGATCTCATTCACGCCGACACCGACCGGCAGCGGCGCCAGGCGCTGCGCCAGCTCAAGGGTCTGCTTGGCGACCGCGCGCGCGATTGGCGCGAGCGGATCATCGCGGCCTCGGCGCTGATCGAGGCCGGCATCGATTTCTCCGACGAGGGCGATGTGCCAACCGAGCTGATCGCGCCGGCGCTGGTGAAGATCCGGGCGCTGCGTGACGAGATTCAGGAAGTGCTTGCGGCACAGGGCCAAAGTGAACGGCTGCGTGACGGCCTGGTGGTCGCGATCGCAGGCCCACCGAACGTCGGCAAGTCGACCTTGATCAATCAGCTCGCGCGGCGTGACGTCGCGATCGTCTCACCGCATGCCGGCACCACGCGCGACGTGATCGAGGTGCAGCTCGATCTCGACGGCTATCCTGTCACGGTCATAGACACCGCCGGCATTCGCGAGACGGATGATCCGGTCGAGCAGGAGGGCGTGCGTCGGGCACGAGCTCGGGCGGCTGAAGCCGATCTGGTGCTGTGGCTCGCGGATGACGCAGGCGCGGCCGCCGACCACGACGGAGCGACGCCGGTCTGGCTGGTGCGTAACAAGATCGATTTGAACCGGGCTGAACCGGGTGAGGAGGTTGCGCAGCCGGAATTCAGGATCTCTGCCGCCCGCGGTGATGGCCTGCCAGACCTGATCAAAGCTTTGGTCGGCTTCGCCCAGGATTATTTCGGCACCAGCGAAGGCGGCTTGATCGGCCGAGCGCGGCAGCGCAAATTGCTGCACGAGACGGTTGAGTCGCTCTCCCGCAGCATCGAGGTGGTCGAGCTGGGCGAGGAGCTCGCTGCCGAAGAGCTCCGCCGGGCGGCTTTGTTCCTTGGGCGACTGCTCGGCCGGGTCGATGTCGAAGACATCCTCGACGTGATCTTCCGGGAATTCTGTGTAGGGAAGTAATATTACTTCGTTCGCAGCTCGGACCGTCACGTTTCGCGTGAAACGTCGATTACCCGAGGGAAGGTCGACCCCTCTCTGTTTCACGTGAAACGGATGGATGGTCGGTTCGATCGCCTGTTTCACGTGAAACGCCTGCTCTTCCAACTTCGTTCTTCCGGCTTTCATCACTCCGCGATAGAAGTCCCGCCATGACTTCCCAGGCCAACTCATTCGACGTGATCGTGATCGGCGGCGGCCATGCCGGCTGCGAGGCCGCGAGCGCCGCTGCCCGGATGGGTGCGAAGACTGCGCTTGTGACGCACCGTTTCGCGACCATCGGCGCGATGTCCTGCAATCCCGCCATCGGTGGACTCGGCAAGGGTCATTTGGTGCGCGAGGTCGATGCTCTCGACGGTTTGATGGGCCGGGTCGCCGATGCCGGTGGCATCCAGTTCCGGATGCTCAATCGCCGCAAGGGCCCGGCCGTCCGCGGACCTCGGGCCCAGGCTGACCGTAAGCTCTATGCCGCGGCGATGCAGGCCGCGATCACTGAAACTGCCAATCTGAGTGTGGTCGAAGGCGAGGCCGACGAGCTGATCGTCTCCGATGGTCGCGTCACCGGCATTCGCCTGGGTGACGGCCGCGTCTTCTCCGCCGGGGCCGTGGTGATCACGACCGGGACCTTTCTGCGCGGCCTGATCCATCTCGGTGAGAAGAACTGGCCCGCGGGACGGGTCGGCGAAGCTCCGGCAATGGGTCTTTCCAGGTCGTTTGAGCAGGCGGGTTTCACCTTGGGCCGGCTCAAGACCGGGACGCCACCACGACTGGATGGGACCACGATCGACTGGTCGGTCGTCGAGATGCAGCCGGGAGACGATCCGCCGGAGCCGTTTTCGGTGATGACCGATCGGATCACGACCCCGCAGATCCAGTGCGGCATCACCCGGACCACGCCCGCCACCCACGAGGTGATCCGCGCCAATGTCCATCGCTCGCCGATGTATTCCGGCCAGATCAAGAGCACCGGGCCGCGCTATTGCCCCTCGATCGAGGACAAGATCGTCCGTTTCGGTGACCGCGATGGGCACCAGATCTTCCTCGAGCCGGAAGGGCTCGACGACACCACAGTCTATCCCAACGGCATCTCGACCTCGTTGCCGGAGGAGGTTCAGCTCGCGATCCTCGCCAGCATTCCCGGTCTCGAGCGGGTCAAGATGGTCCGGCCGGGCTACGCCATCGAATACGACCACGTTGATCCGCGGGAGCTGGATCCGACCCTCCAGACCAGGCGCCTTCGGGGTCTTTTCCTCGCCGGTCAGATCAACGGCACCACGGGCTACGAAGAGGCGGCCGGGCAGGGCATTGTTGCAGGGCTCAATGCTGCATTGGCCGCCGGCGGAGGCGACCCGATCGTGTTCGACCGTGCAGACGGCTATCTCGGGGTGATGATCGACGACCTCGTGACCCGTGGGATCACCGAGCCCTATCGGATGTTCACCTCGCGGGCCGAGTATCGGCTGACACTGCGGGCTGACAACGCCGATCAGCGGCTGACCGGTGAGGGGATCGCGCTCGGATGCGTCGGATCGGCCCGCGCGGAGCGCTATCGGAGCAAGATGGCGGCGCTGGAGGCGGCGAAGATGCTCGCGAAGTCGCTCTCGATCACCCCGAATGAGGCCGCGAAGCACGGCCTGTCGCTCAACCGCGATGGCCACCGCCGCTCGGCGTTCGAGCTGCTGGCCTATCCCGAGATCGAGTGGCCCGCCGTCCAGGCGATCTGGCCGGAGCTCTCGGCCATTGAGCCAGCGATCGCGGTGCATCTCGAGATCGATGCCAAATACGACGTCTATCTGAAGCGTCAAACCGCGGATGTTGATGCCTTCCGGCGTGACGAAGGTCTGGTTCTGACCGATGTCGACTATGCCGATGTCCCAGGCCTCTCGAACGAGGCGCGCGCCAAGCTGGAGAAGGCGCAGCCTCTGACGGTCGGGCAGGCGGGCCGCATCGACGGCATGACGCCGGCGGCGCTCGGGATTTTGGCGGCCTATCTGCGACGTGAGGCCCGGCGCAAGAGTGGAAAGGCGTCGGCTTGACGTTTCACGTGAAACGGGAGCCGGGCCGGTTTGAATTGCACGCGAGGTTCCCGTCCCCGAAAGGTCGGTGATGACGAAGTGACCATGACGCACTCCAGCTCTCTCATTGTTCCAGCCGACAAAGTCGCGGCGCTCGCGCTCACCCCTGTTTCACGTGAAACGGAAGCGCGGCTGGACCGCTACGTCGCGCTCCTTCTTGAGTGGCAGGCCAAGACCAATCTCGTGGCGCCGTCGACGCTTCCAAATCTCTGGACCCGCCATATCTCCGATTCGCTGCAACTCTTGAGCTTGGCGCCATCGGCGAAGTCTTGGGTCGACCTCGGCAGCGGCGGCGGCTTTCCGGGCGTGGTGCTGGCCTGCGCGCTGGCCGAGGTCCCGGGGGCTTCGATCCATCTGGTCGAGCGAATCGCCAAGAAGGCGGCCTTCCTGCGCGAGGCGATACGCGTCACCGGCGCGCGGGGGACCGTGCATCTGGCTGATATCGGGGATACTGTGGATAGAATCTCCGGTCCCATCGATTGCGTCACCGCGCGGGCGTTGGCTCCGTTACATCAACTGATCGGCTTCGCGGAGCCGTGGGTCAAAGACGGCGCGAAAGCACTGTTTTTGAAGGGTCAAGATGTAGAGGCCGAATTGACCGAGGCCACTAAATATTGGAATATTAAGCCAGAACTTCATGCCAGCCGCACCGGCGGACACGGCTGGATCGTCGAACTCGGGTCAATCGAGCGGCGCTAGGGGACTCCGCACCAGCAAATGGTATTTTGGTATGACGGTGATGGACGAGGTTTATCAAGAGGATAGGACGGCCCAGCCGCCGGGCCATCCGCGCATCCTGGCGCTCGCCAACCAGAAGGGCGGCGTCGGCAAGACCACCACAGCGATCAATCTTGGCACGGCACTCGCTGCGATTGGCGAACGCGTCCTGGTCGTCGACCTCGACCCGCAGGGTAACGCCTCGACCGGCCTCGGCATCGACCGCCGCAACCGCAACTGCTCGACCTATGACGTGCTGATCGGCGAGGCGCCGCTGCGCGATGCCGTGGTCGCAACCGCAGTGCCGCGGCTGCACATCGCGGCCTCCACCATGGATCTCTCCGGCCTCGAGCTCGAGCTCGGCACCACGCCCGGCCGCGCCTTCCGCCTGCGCGACGCGATTGCAGCGCTCAACACCAACGTCTCGCCGGACTCCGACTACACCTATGTGCTGATCGACTGCCCGCCGTCGCTCAATTTGCTCACCGTGAATGCGATGGCGGCTTCGGACGCGATCCTGGTGCCGCTGCAGTGCGAGTTCTTCGCGCTCGAAGGTCTGTCGCAACTGCTGCAGACCGTGGAGCAGGTGCGTTCGACGCTCAACCCGAACCTGTCGATCCACGGCATCGTGCTGACCATGTTCGACTCGCGCAACAACCTCTCCAACCAGGTCGTTGCCGACGTGCGCCAGTTCATGGGCGCCAAGGTCTACAACACCATGATCCCGCGCAACGTCCGCATCTCGGAGGCGCCGTCCTACGGCAAGCCGGTGCTGGTCTACGATCTCAAATGCGTCGGCAGCGATGCGTATCTGAAGCTCGCGACCGAAGTGATCCAGCGCGAGCGCGAGCTGCGCGCGCATTGAACGTAGGGTGGGCAAAGGCGTCGTCGCCGTGCCCACCATCTCTCGCACAAATCGGTGGGCACGCTTCGCTTTGCCCACCCTACGATTCAAGTTCTTGACGTTGGAGTACTGCGCGTGAATCCAAGGGAGCTCGCAACAATGGCTGACGAAGCGCGTTCGCGACTGGGGCGCGGGCTTGCAAGCCTGATCGGGGATGTCGGCGGCGAGGCCGCGCATGTCGAGCGGCCGCGCACCCAGCGCAAGGTGCCGATCGAATTCCTGAAAGCCAATCCGCACAACCCGCGGCGCACTTTTGCCGATGCCGAGCTCGGCGAGCTTGCCGAGTCGATCAAGCAGCACGGCGTGATCCAGCCGATCGTGGTGCGCGCGATCAAGGGCGTGCAGGACCACTTCGAGATCATCGCAGGCGAACGCCGCTGGCGTGCCTCGCAGCTCGCCGGCCTGCATGAAGTGCCGATCGTGCCGGTCGAGGTGACCGATTCGGCTGCGCTCGAGATCATGATCATCGAGAACGTCCAGCGCGAAGACTTGAACGCGATGGAAGAGGCGCAGGGCTATCACGCGCTCGCCGACGAGTTCAAACGCAGCCAGGACGACATCGCCAAGATCGTCGGCAAGAGCCGCAGCCACGTCGCCAACATGATGCGGCTGACCAAGCTGCCGAGCGAAGTGCAGGCGCTGATCGCCAAGGGCGATCTCTCCGCCGGCCACGCCCGCGCGCTGATCGGCGTGCCCGATCCGCTGACAGCGGCGAAACGCATCGTCGCTGAGGGCCTCAACGTCCGCCAGGCCGAAGCGCTGGCGCATGAGGAGGGCGTGCCGGAGCGCAAGCCGCAGAAGGCACGCGCCGGCAGCGCGGCCAAGGTCAGCAAGGACGCCGACACCATCGCGCTGGAGAAGCGCGTCAGCGATGCGCTCGGGCTTGCCGTCACCGTCAGCCATCGCGATCCCGGCGGCACCGTACAGATCAGCTACCGCAATCTCGAGCAGCTCGATGAGGTGGTGCGGCGGTTGGAGGGCGGTTAGCTCATTTGTCATTCCGGGGCGCGCGTGAGCGCGAACCCGGAATCTCGCGCCATACCTTCAGATTCCGGGTTCATGCTTCGCATGCCCCGGAATGACGTCGTCAAGCTCATCCCCTCCGCTTCGCATTCGCCGCGATCGAGAGCAGCGCGCGCTGGCCGATCACGGCGGCGAGTGAGGCTTGCTTGCGCATGTCGAGGGCCGCGGTCGCGAGCTGATCGATCACAGTCACCAAACGCTGCGCGCTGAAATTGCGCAGCGCGATCTCGACCGCGGCTTTGCGCGAGAAGTGCAGCCGCGGAAATCCGCCCTCGAGCACGACTGAGGCCGGCGTGCCGTCGGCGATCACAAGCGCCGATTTATGCAGCCAGGCCGCCTGGCGCTGCGCGGCGGAGATGATCACGCCGGGATAGGTGCCGGCGACCATGGCCTTGGCGAACTCGCTCTCGACCAGCGCGACATTGCCGGCAAAGGCGCCGTCGACGATCGCGTCGAGCTTCAACTCGGAGGCGTCGGAGACCACGGTTATCACGTCGTCGAGCGTGATCTCGCCCTTGCCGTGGGCGAACAGCGCGAGCTTGCGCAGCTCGTTGCGCGAGGCCTGGCGGTCACCGCCGAGCAGCGACATCAGCGCCGCGCGCGCATCCTGCGCCAGTCGCAGATTGGAGATGCGCAGCTCGTCCTCGATCAGCTTCGCCAGATCCCGCTCGGTGTCGGGGTAGCAGCCGATCGCCACCGCAGTCTTGGCGCGCTCGCAGGCCTTGCGCAGCGGCGATTCCGGCCGCAGCTCGCCGGCCTCGATCACGATCCGGCAATCCTTCATCGGCAAGTCGGCGAGCGTGTCGACGCCGCTGGCGAAATTACGCGAACCGGCGCGGACGCGGATAGCGCGGCGGCCGCCGAACAGCGGCACCGTCATGGCCTCATCGACCAGGCGCGAGGGTTCGGCGGCGAGCTCGTCGCCATCGAGCCGCACCAGCGAGAACGGATCGTTGGGATCATCGACCGCGGAGGCCATCAGCGCATCGGCGCGCTCGCGCACGAGGCCGGCGTCCGGACCATACAGCAGGATGATCGGCCGGCCGGCGTCAGGCCGGGCGAGGAAGCTGTCGATCTCTTTTCCGCGAAGCGCGACCATCTAGCCCCAATCGTCATTCCGGGGCTCGCGTAGCGAGAACCCGGAATCTCGCGCCATCATCTCCAGATTCCGGGTTCACGCTTCGCGCGCCCCGGAATGACGGTGGCTGCTCAGGTTCCGGTGGCGAAATAGGAGGCGAGCCGGGTCTGGATGTTGTCGGCGATCTCCTGTGCGGCGCGGTCCTCGGCGTCGCGCAAAGCGCGGGCGCGGGCGAAGCGCTGGTAGGAGCCCGGCATGTCGTAGGACACGCGCGAGAAGGTCGTGCCCGTCATCACAGACTTGTTGGTGGCGATCTCGATCAGATTGAACTGCGCGTCGAGGTTATAATTCTCGCTGGTCGGCAGCGCGGTATTGGGGTCGATCATCAGCGAGGAGCGGCCGCTGTTGAACCGCAGCACCAGCCGATGGGTCGGTGCCATGCCGGTGGCGTTGCCGTAGAGCTTGAAGGCGAGCGCGTTGCGGATCTCGACGCCGACGCGCGCCTCGCGCGAGGCGTTGGGCTTGTCGACCGGTGGAACCTCGACGCCCATCAGCTTTTCGCGCAGGCCGGGGGTGCCGTCGGTGTGCTCGGCATACATCGGCTGGAAGCAGCCGGCCGTCATCGCGGCCAACGCGGCCACGGCGACCAGCCGGGCGACGATCCTGATCCTAGCCGACAACATTGACGATCCTCATGGGGACAACGATCACCTTGCGGACGGGTTTGCCGCCCAGGGCCAGCTTTACCGCATCAAGCGCCAAAACGGCAGCCTCTATATCCGCATTTTGGGCGGTGCGTGGCACGGTAACATCACCCCGTTTCTTACCGTTGACCTGGACCACCAGGGTCACGCTGTCTTCGACCAGCAAATCGCGTTCGATTTGGGGCCAATCGGCCTCCGAGACCAGCCCGCTTCGGCCCAGGACCACCCAGCACTCCTCGGCCAGATGCGGCATCATCGGCGAAAACAGTTGAACCAGGATGACTGCGGCCTCCCGCACCGCCCAGGCAAGATCCGGCGCCGGTTGGTCACCCTTGGCCAGCACCTCCGCCAGCGCGTTGGCGAATTCGCGGATATGGGCGAGACACACGTTGAAATGCAGCCGCTCGATGCCTGACGACACCTTGTCCAGTGCACCATGGGCCGCCTTGCGCAGGGCGAGCGCCTCCGGGCCGAAGCTGGCCGGCCGCTGCGCCGGTGCGGATTTCGCGATCTCGGCCGATTCGTTCACCAGCCGCCACAGCCGCTGCACGAAGCGCGCCGCGCCCTGCACGCGCTCGTCGCTCCAGATCACGTCACGGTCGGGCGGCGAGTCGGACAGCATGAACCAGCGTGCAACGTCGGCGCCGTAGCTCGCGATGATGTCGTCGGGGTCGACGGTGTTCTTCTTCGACTTCGACATCTTCTCGATCGGGCCGATCTCGACGTCTTCGCCGGTCGCGATCAGCACCGCGCGGCGGCCATTACCGCCAACCTCGACCTTCACCTCGGCCGGCGTGACCCAGCCGCCGTCGGCCTTCTGGTAGGTCTCGTGCACCACCATGCCCTGGGTGAACATGCCGGCGAACGGCTCGGCCATGTCGATGTGGCCGGTCGCCTTCATCGCGCGGGTGAAGAAACGGCTGTAGAGCAGATGCAGGATCGCATGCTCGACGCCGCCGATATACTGGTCGATCGGCAGCATCCGGTTGACGACCGGCAGCGTCGTCGGCGCCGTCGCGTTCCACGGGTCGGTGAAACGCGCGAAGTACCAGGACGAGTCGACGAAGGTGTCCATCGTATCGGTTTCGCGCACGGCCTCAGCCCCGCATTGCGGGCAGCTGACGTGCTTCCAGGTCGGATGATGGTCGAGCGCGTTGCCGGGCTTGTCGAAGGTCACATCCTCCGG
>Ga0153933_1000310_pt1 | contig 20236 bp, 20 predicted proteins | sample TSNJ017MetaG_FD_102275 | JGI IMG/M metagenome (GOLD analysis project Ga0153933, IMG submission 102275) | Attine ant fungus gardens microbial communities from New Jersey, USA - TSNJ017 MetaG | ecosystem: Host-associated > Fungi > Mycelium > Unclassified | place: USA: New Jersey, Wharton State...
CCGCTCTTCGGACACCCCGGCTCTTCGGAGTTCCCCGCTCTGACTGACCGATGGTTCTCATTGGACACTCGATGGGTCATCTCTGTGTGGTAATCATTTGCCGCGTTGTAACGCTTAAACTGATGCTGATGCTTGGGGAAATCAGCGCGGTGACTGCAGCTGCCGGACTCGCGGCGGGAGGATATCTCTACGCGGGCATGTGGCCTACTTCGCAGATCTTCGGGCGGGCGATTCTGGGTGGGGGTGATCCCAGCGAATTTGCGCTTACCTATGACGATGGTCCGAACGATGCATGCACGGAGGCGCTGCTGGAGATCCTGTCCCGCTACGATGTGCGCGCGACCTTCTTTGTGATTGGGCGCTTTGTCGCGCAACGAAAAGAGCTGGTGCGGCGGATTCGCGCGGCTGGGCATCTGGTCGGGAACCATACGATGACGCATCCGGTGCTGCTGTTTCAGTCTCCGGCGCGGGTGCGCGAGGAGCTGGCGGGAACCAATGCCGCGATTGAAGATGCGCTGGGCGAGAAGGTGAGGTACTTTCGTCCTCCGCATGGGGCGCGGCGGCCGGATGTGCTGCGCACGGCACGCGAGCTGGGGCTGACTCCGGTGCTGTGGAATGCGATGGGGTATGACTGGAAGCCGACGACGGGTGAGGTGATCGTGGCCAATCTGGACAAGGGGATTCGGAGGAATCGCGCTGCGGGGCGAGGATCGAATCTGCTGCTGCATGACGGTGGCCAGGCGGGGATCGGGCAGGATCGCAGCGCTTCGGTTGCGGCTACGGAGACGTTATTGCGGCGCGAGATTCCGAATGGTGTTCGATTTGTAACTGTGGATGAGTGGAATGGCAGCTAAGGTCCGGTTAGCTGAGAGGCGGTCAGCTAAAGCCCGGTCAGCTAAGGTCCGGTTAGCTGAAATCCGGGTCGCTAAAGTCCGGGTCGCGGTTTGGCTTGCTCTCTGAATTTAGTTTGTAACGGTTATCGTTACTTATTTTGGGGCTTGAATGCAAGCGCTGAAGTCCCTTCTCATGCCGTGATATTTTCCGCTGCGCGGCTGGCGTTCGTGCAAAAGCTCGCGAAGATCCTGTTGAAGCGGGAAGTGTGGCTTTGGTCATACGCTGGCGCTAAAAATTTCCAAGTCCCACCGCAACTTAATTCTTCTTTCGAAACTGTGTCTTTCTCGCAACTTCGGGAGTGGGGCCGGGTCCATCCGCATGTGTGATTTGTAAGGAGACCCGACTCATGAAACTGCCCCGTTTACTTCCCGTCTTTTCTTTCGCCGTCATAGCGGCCTCGCTTCCAATGGCCGCGCACGCGCAGTACTATCCGCAACGTCCGGCGTATCCGCCGCCTTATGTGGCCGAGCAGCGGGCTTCCTTTATTCTGGGTACCGCGCATGTGGATGGTCCTACGGATCACGACGACATCAAGGTCGACCGCTATGCGGGGCGCTTTCACTATGTGCTTCTCAAGGTGAACGATGCGCCGATCCAGTTCGACCATGTCGTGATCCATTATCACGATGGTTATTCGCAGCCTTTGCCGGTGAACGCCTTTATTCCCGCGGGCGGAAACAGCCGCTGGATCGCGCTGCCCGGAGGCGAGCGCCGCATTCACAGCCTGGAGCTGTGGTATGCACGAGCCGAGCCGGGCGATCCAATCCGGCCTGAAGTTGCGCTCTACGGCGCCCCGTAGGACTGCGGGTCCAGCGAATCGCGCCTTCGGCGCGGGTTGTGGATGCTTTGCTCCCGCTGGTCGCTTCGCCAGGCCTTCCTTCTTAGTCATCCCAGGTCTCAGACGCGAGACCTGGGGCACCCGGAATGCTGTCCCCACATCTCAAATGCGAGATGTGGGGCACCGGGAGAGATCCTGAGATTCTTCGCTGCGCTGCGATTGACATTCACTCATACCAACCTCTGAAGGTACGCAGGTGATGAAGAGCTATTGGTATCAGGCACTGACGGTCTGGTCTTTGTTTTCGGCGATGGCGGTAAACGCCTCCTTCGCCGCTTGTATTGTCTGCTCAACGTTCTCAATGGTGTGTGCGGCGCTGAGGAAAGCAGCTTCGAACTGCGAGCAGGGCAGCCAGACGCCCTGCTCCAGCATCGCGCGATGGAAGCGGGCGAAGGCGGCGGTGTCGGACGTGGATGCGGCGGCGTAGCTGGTGACCGGCGTTGCGGTGAAGAACCAGGTCCACATGGCTCCGACGCGATTGGTGGTGAGTGGAATGCCCGCTGCGGAGGCCTCGTTGGCGACTCCATTTGCGAGAGCTTCGCTCAACGAATCGAGTTCAGCGTAGATCTCGGCGCGATTCGCGATGAGATGTCCCACTGTGGCGATGCCTGCGGCCATGGCCAGTGGATTGCCGCTCAGCGTTCCGGCCTGGTAGACGGGGCCGAGCGGTGCAAGCTGATTCATAACGTCGGCGCGGCCACCGAAGGCGGCGCAGGGCAGGCCCCCTCCGATGATCTTGCCCAGAGTGGTGAGATCGGGCTGGATGCGATAGAGCTCCTGTGCGCCACCGAGGGCGAGACGGAAGCCGGTCATCACCTCATCAAAAATGAGCAGCGAGCCTTCGAGCGTGGTGATGGCGCGGAGAGCTTCGAGATATCCGTCTTTGGGCAGGATGGTGCCGGCGTTGCCGACTACCGGCTCGACGATGATGCAGGCGATCTGATTTTTGTATTTGGCGAAGGCAGCCTGGACAGCGTCGACGTCATTGAAGGGCAGGGCGAGGGTGAGGTTGGCGATTTCTTCGGGTACTCCCGCCGATCCGGGGATGGCGAGGGTGGCGACGCCGGAGCCGGCTTTGACCAGCAGGCCGTCAGAGTGGCCGTGATAGCAGCCCTCAAACTTGATGATGTATTTGCGTCCGGTGAAGGCGCGGGCCAGGCGGATGGCGGACATGGTGGCCTCCGTGCCGGAGCTGACGAAACGCAGCTTCTCGATGGACGGGAAGGCCCTGATGACCAGCTCGGCGAGATCGGCCTCAGCGGCGGTTGAGGCTCCAAAGCTGGCGGAGTTTGCGGCTGCCTTCTGTACGGCTTCGACTGCCGGCGGGAAGGCATGGCCGAGGATCATGGGTCCCCAGGAGCCGAAATAGTCGATGTAGCGGTTGCCGTCCTCATCCCACAGGTATGCGCCTTCTCCGCGGTTGACGAAGGGCGCATTGCCGCCGACGGCGCGGAAGGCGCGGGCGGGCGAGTCGACTCCGCCGGGAATGAGGGTTTCGGCGCGCTGCTGGAGGGCTCGGGAGCGGGTGAGGTCCATGGGGACAGTATAAAGATAGGGCTAAGAGCCAAGAGCCTAAGGGGCGGAATTCAGCCTGGAGAGGTAAGACATTATCATGTCCATCTTACCTGTAATAACATGTAAGACATGCTGACTACAGTAAGCACGAAGGGGCAGCTGGTGATTCCTGCCGAGATTCGGGAGCAGTTGGGGATTGAGCCGGGGACGAAGATGGAGATCTCGGTGGAGGGATCGCGGATCATCCTGCAGCCGGTGGATAAACTGCGGGTGATCGAGGAACTTTGCGGGATCAGCAAAGGCGGCCCATCCATGGCCGACGAGCTCATCGCAGAACGCCAGGAGGAAGAGCGCCTCGAGAACGAGCGCTGGTCTTAAGCATTGGGAGCCTATGTTCTAGACGCCAGCGCCCTGCTTCGTTACCTGGATAAAGAAGCCGGCTACGATCGCGTCCGCGAACTCTTGAGATTGCATGCTCGCGACGAGAGCGCACTGGTGATCTCCGCGGTGCAGTGGGGTGAGATTGCGTGCAAAGTATTTCAGCGCCATGACCGTTCCCGGTATGAGCACATCCTCTCGCAGCTGTACTCCATTGGATTGACGATTACGCCTGCGACGGCAGAGCGTGCTGCTTCGGCGGGAATTTTGAGGGCGACGTTGAAAATTGCTTACGCCGACGCCTTCTGCGTGCAGACCGCTATCGATCTGCCGGGATGTGTTTTGGTGACAGCGGACTATGGCTTTAAAGCGGCAGAGCATCTCGTGACGATGGAGTTCCTGCCGGCAAAGTAGGGACGCTTCTTCCCAACTGCTTGCGCCTACGGAACAGAAATATCCCCGCATCTCACATGCGGGACATCCGGGTCCTACTTCCAGTTTTTCTGTTCTTCGAGATAAATCTTGGTGTAGTCGAGGTAGTTGCGGGCGTACATGAGGATCATGTCGCGGTCGTCAGAGGTGAGCTCGCGGCGGACCTTGCCGGCCACTCCGGCGACGAGCGAGCGCGGCGGGATGACCATGCCTTCGGGTATGAGGGCTCCGGCGGCGATGATGGAGCCTTCGCCGATGCGGGCATTGTTCATGATGGTGGCGCCCATGCCGATGAGGCAGGCGTCTTCGACGACGCATCCGTGGACGGTGGCGTTGTGGCCGATGGTGACGTACTCACCCACGATGACGGGATAGAGGTGGCGCATGCCGTGGAGGACGGCGCAGTCCTGCACATTGGAGTGGGCTCCGACGCGGATGGAATGGACGTCGCCGCGGACGACTGCGTTCATCCACACACTGGCGTGCTCGCCAAGGATGACGTCGCCGATGATCTGCGCGGAGATGTCGACGTAGCAGGTGCCGGGGATGGTGGGGGTGTGTCCCTGGTAGGTGCGGATCATGGGTTCATCATAAGTCTTTGAGCAATAATTTGGAGACAGAGCTAGGCAAACCGCAACCGAGGTACCGCTGATTCGAAAGCGGATGGTGGAGCTGCTCTCGGCGCGCAGTCTATTCATTAAAAAAGCGCAGAAGCCGCCAAGGTTTGGCTTTTAGGGGATCGGGGAAAAGATAACCTTCACGATGTCATAGAAAATTGAATGAGGATGTTCAACGGCGTAGAACACGGAAGCGATCATTAACGTCAACCCTATGATCCTGATCCACGGATTAAAGAACCATGTCGTATTTGGGCCTTTATCCATTGCACGATGCTCTCAGTCTGTCTATAGCTTAAGCAAGTGTCATCTTTAGAAAGTTTTTCAAACCTGCGGGGCTTGGGCCCAACTACCCGGACCATTTCCTCGTCCTCGTTTATCCTCGAAGAGATCATGTCTGAGCACGTTTTGGGGGATGGAATCCCTCTTTTGTCTGGCTATAGCGAGGCGGAACTCGACCTGGCTTTTGCTGCTATTTCCCGCGAAGTGGAGGCATCTGCTGCGGCGCTGGCGTCTTCGGAGGCCGTGGAGGCGTTTCGTCTGCACTGGCTGGGGCGGAAGCAGGGGCGTTTGAAGGCGATCAGCGATGCGTGGCTGAAGTCCGCGCCTGTTGAGGCCAAGAAGCTGATTGGGCAGCGCTTCAATGTGCTGAAGGCGGCGATCGAAGAGCGGCTGGAGACGGCGGGCAAGGCTAGCAACACTGGTGCGCTCGATGCGGAGCGGATCGACATTACTCTGCCGGGTGCGCGGCGGCGGGTGGGTGCGGAGCATCCGCTGATCCGGACGCAGAATGAGCTGCTGGCCATCTTTGCGCGCATTGGATTTTCGGTGGGCGTGGGGCCCGAGGTTGAGACCGACTACTACAATTTCGAGTCGCTGAATTTTCCGCCCGGGCATCCGGCGCGCGATACGCAGGACACGCTGGTGATTGCCGGCCAGGAGCGGAAGCCGCTGCGCGACCGGCTGCTGATGCGGACGCATACTTCTCCCGTACAGATCAAAACGATGGAACAGCAGGCTCCGCCGGTGCGGATCGTGATTCCGGGCAAGGTGCATCGCAATGACGCTGCGGACGCTACGCACTCGCCCATTTTTCACCAGTTAGAAGGGTTGTGCGTGGACACCAATATCACCTTCGCCGATTTGAAGGGCACGCTGGACTACGCGATGAAGGAGCTGTTCGGGTCGAGCGTGAAGACGCGGTTCTTTCCTTCGTTTTTTCCGTTCACCGAGCCTTCGGCGGACGTGCAGATCAGCTGTCCGTTTTGCGGCGGAAAGGGCTGCCGCAAATGCAAGCACTCGGGATGGATCGAACTGCTGGGCTGCGGGATGGTCGATCCGGCGGTGTTTGGGTTTGTGCAGACGAAACAGCCGGACTATGACCCGAAGAAGATTTCGGGCTTCGCGTTTGGCATGGGTATTGATCGTATCGCCATGATGAAGTACGGGATCAGCGACATCAGCTTGATGTATTCGGGCGATTTGCGGTTTCTGGAGCAGTTCGCATGAATGTGCTGACGCGATGGCTCCGTGAATATTTGCCGGGTTTGACTGCGACAGATCGGCAGCTTGCCGAAGACCTCACCTTGCGCGGGATTGCGGTTGAGGGTGTGTTCGATTTGGGCGGCGGTGCTGGCTCGCGCTTCGAGATGGACATCACCACGAACCGCGTCGACGCGATGAACCACTATGGCATTGCGCGGGAGGCGGCAATTGTTTATGGCTTGCCGCTGAAGGCGCTCGATACTTCGCTGCCTGCTCCGAAGGCGGGTGCGGCGTTCTCTGTGTTCATCGAAGAGCCGAAGCTTTGCGGGCGGTTCACGGCTCGCGTGCTGCGCGATGTGAAGATCGGGCCTTCTGCGGGTATTGTTGCCGAGCGGTTCGGGCTGTTGGGGCAGAAGCTGATCTCGAATGCTGTGGACGCGAGCAACTATGTGATGTTTGCCATGGGGCAGCCAACGCACGCTTTCGACCTGGACAAGGTTGAGGGCGGCATCGTGGTGCGGCGGGCGCGCAAGGGCGAGAAGCTGAAGCTGCTCGACGAGATTGAGCATGTGCTCGATCCGGAAGATTTGATTGTTGCCGACGAAAAGAAGGCGCTGGCTCTGGCCGGGGTGATGGGTGGATGGGATTCGCGCATTACCGCTGAGACAAAGAATGTGCTGGTTGAGGCGGCGTGGTTCGATCAGGGCAGCATCCGGCGGTCGTCGAAGCGGCATCTGCTGCACACTGATGCCTCGCATCGCTTTGAGCGGGGAGCGGACTTCAATGCGGCTCCGGTGGCTTCGGCACTGCTGAGCAGGATCATTCTGGAGTCCGGCGGATATCAGGAAGGCGAGCTGGCCCATGTCGTGATTCCTGAGGTTGAAGCGCGGACGGCGAAGCGTCCGAGTATCCACTTCAGCGCGAGCGAGATTCAGCGGATTCTGGGTGCGACGGAGGATCCCGAGGGGATTTCGGCGGGGGCGGCGGAGACGATTCTTACCGGCCTGGGCTGTGCCATGGAAAAAACGGGCGCCGGTGAATACAGCGTAACGCTGCCGAGCTGGCGGCTGGACCTGGAGCGGGAGATCGACCTAATCGAGGAGGTCGCGCGTGTTTATGGGTACAACCGTTTCTTAAACACGCTGCCGGCGTTTTCAGGCGCGGTTGTGGAGCTGCCCTGGGCGGAGAAGGAAGCGACTGTCCGCAATACATTGTTGGCGCTGGGATGGAATGAGGCGATCTCGTCGACGTTCTGCGCGGCCGGCGATGCGGAGCTGTTTGCAGCGCAGCCGAATTCGGCTGTGGCGATGGGCAATCCGCTGAGCGAAGAGGCGGGCATGCTGCGGCCGTCGCTGCTGCCGGGCATGGTGGGCATGCTTTCGCTGAATCTCAATCGCGACGTGGAAGATATCGCACTGTACGAGATGGGCACGGCTTTCAGCGGGAGCACTGACCGGGTGGAGGAGCGTCCGGGGCTGGCGCTGGGGGCTTCGGGGCGTGCCTTCGGAGACGGCGAGGTGACCTTCTACGATTTGAAGGGTGCAGTCGAGGAGATAGTGGGCAAGTTCTCGTCACGGTCGGTCTATTTTGATGCGCTGCTGCTTCCAGCGTGGCTGCATCCGGGGCGGAGCGCGAGGGTGGCTGTGGATGGGGCGACCGTCGGATATTTCGGGCAGCTGCATCCGGCGGAAGCGGAGCGGCGGAAGCTGAAGCAGGTTTGTTTTCTGGGGGAGATTTATCTCGATCGGCTGTACCGGAACAATCTGCGGCAGCCTGCGGTGCGCGAGTTGTCGCGATTCCAGGCGGTACGGAGGGATTTTTCTCTGTTATTTGCCGATTCGGTGAGCTACGCGACGATTGAAGGCGCGCTGCGCGGGCTGGAGATTGCGGAGCTGCGGAGTTTTGCGCCGAAAGAAATTTTGCGGGACGCGAAGGGCAAGATGGTTCCGGAGGGGCATTTCTCGCTGCTGCTGCGAACGGTGTTTCAGTCGGGCGAGCGAACGCTGCGCGAAGAGGAGCTGCAGGAATTTTCGCAGCGGGTGATTGGGGCTGTGGAGGCGGTGGGGGGAAGGTTGCGAGGCTAGCTAAAGTGCGGGTCGCTAAGAAGCGGGTGGCTAAAGTCCGGGTCGCTAAGTTCCGGGTTGCTTAGAAGCGGTTGGCTTAGAGGCGGTCAGCTAAAGCTGCCAATGCTTGAGATTCCATGATTGTTTCGAAAATACTGTTGGATTGTGAAAACATCCGTGACTGGCCCTCCTTCCATGAGGAGTTCGCCCGAGTCTTCGGATTCCCCGATTTCTACGGCAAGAACATGAATGCCTGGATCGATTGCCTGACTTCGTTGGACGATTCTGACGATCGCATGTCCAGCGTTCACTGCGAACCCGGTTCCGTTCTCACTCTCGAACTCCGAAACGTAAAAGAGTTTGCAAGAAGGTGCCCTGAGCAGTACGCGGCTCTCATCGAATGCACGGCTTTCGTTAATTGGCGGCGTATTAAGGCTGGCAGCTCATCAGTTCTGGCGCTTAGCTTCTATAAATAAATGAGTGGGTGCCTGATCATAGTTGCTGGCCTCAGGGGCTGAAGCCCTATTACCACCCTTGAATTCATTGAGCGGGCTGAAGCTTGCTCCTACCTGGTTTCGCCACCCGCTTCTTAGCGAACCGGACTTTAGCAACCCGGGCTTTCGCGACCCGCTTCACAGCCGCCCCGCGTATCCGCGGGGGCACATCTTCGGTTTTCTTCCGGTTTCCACCGGGTTTTGCGAGCTATACTGCGCGGAGTAGTGTACGCAAATTTCCCCTGTCCCTGAGGTATTTCCAAATGTCGACGCTGGTTCTTGAAGAAGCTCAACTGCCGATTGCTGCCGATGATTTCAATGCGCTCGAGCAGCGCGTTCTGCGCATGGTGGAGCTGCTCAAGCAGGAGCGCGACGCGCGTACGGCGGCGGAGCATCGCGTGCTTACGCTGGAGACGACGGTGCGCAGCCTGGAAGAGAGCGGATTGAACTCGGAGCAGCGCGCGGAGAGCCTGCTCGAAAAACTCTCCTCCGCGGAGAGCAAAATTGTTGAAATGAACGCGCAGGCGGGGCAGTATACGGAGCAGATCCAGACGCTGGAGCGGGAGCGCGAGAATGTCCGCGAGCGCGTGGAGCGTTTGCTCAAGCACCTGGAAGAGATTCCGGCCTAGAACCGGGTGCGTAAAGCCGTGTCGGGGATCAGAAACGTGCCTCAGGGGCTAAAGTCCTAAATATTTATGGCGTTTTACGGCACGGCTAAAGCCGTGCCCTGACACGAGACGATTGATGCCACCGCTCTACCTAGACTAAGGAGTGTAGTGCCGATGCCGCAAAATCCACAGCAGGGTGACGAGATCGAGAGCATGGAAGCCATTACGGTCGATATCTACGACCAGACGTATCATCTGCGCGGCCATGATCCGGCTTACATTCGCCGTCTGGCGGAGATGGTGGATACCAAGATGCGCGCGGTGGCGTCGCATGGAAAGACCGTGGATTCGCTGCGCGTGGCGGTGCTGGCTGCGCTGAATATTGCCGATGAGCTGGCTACGCTGGAACAGACGGCGAAGAATCAGGGATCGCTGCGCACGCGTGCGCATTCGCTGGCCGGATTGCTGGATACGGTGCTGAGCGACGAACGGAAGATCAGCTAAACAGCTGGTGAAGCGGTCAGCTAAAGGCCGGTCAGCTCTGGTCCGGCTAGCTTAAGTCCGGTCAGCGAAAAGGCGGCTCGCCTGGACGCGGTCATTGAGAGAGTGAAATCCCGCATCACAGAATCGAGATTGGGGCAGCCATTGTTTCCCCTTTAATGGACGGCGCAAAAACTGCAGGTCCCTCGGCTTCGCTCGGGATGACAATCCTTCGTTTTACGGGCGGTTGGAAATCTGGAATACGTGGCCTTCGGGGTCGTGGCCGTCGCAGAAGGTGATCGATTCGAAGTTGTAAATCTTTCCCATCTTCACGCCGCGGGCTATGATCGCTTCGCGCATGGCCGGAACGTCTTCCACGAAGAAAACGATCTTGTGCGGATTGTCCGGTCCGCCGGTGGGCGCATCGCTCTTGCCTTTTGGTCCGCCTACTTTGTGAAAGGCGAGACGGCAGCCTCCGGTTTCGAGCTCGGTCCAGCCGGCGTCGCCACCGGGAAGCGGCTTAAAGCCGAAGACTTCACAATAGAAGCTGGCGCACTTCTGGACGTCGCCGACGAAGATGATGATGCGATGGAGCGGAGCTGGGGAAGCGGGCATGATTCTTTCCTCATGATGCCTGAACGGCCGATGCCGCTGGCCCGGCGGCAAGATTAATTTTTGCAGCGTGGAGTCTTCAGCCTCCGCCAATAACTTGCAATCCTTTTCGGCGCCCGATAGCATCCATTCAGAGACCGGCCTGCAAAGCAGGTGCGGTGATTAACGCCGGTTGAACCTACATTCATTGAACCAGGGAGCTTGACTCGACAATTGGCTCGGTGTGCAGTGTCCGCCAGTCCGGAATGCCTAAAGAGCCACGGCGAGTTCCCGCCGTCTTAGGACGGGTTCACCGGCGCATCACTCACGGCCCAGTGGGTCGGTCTTGTTCTTTCGGGCGATACTTCTAAAAGCACTCTGCTTAAAACCTCTACTTGTATCCTCGCCTTCTCCAGCTCGGTCACATCGCCATCCCCACTTATGGAGTTTTTACAGCGCTGGCGCTGATTGCCGGCCTGATGGCGGCGGTCTTCTTTGCGCGGCGGACCGGTGTTGATCCCAACAAGATCTGGACGCTTTGCCTGATCGGGATTTCGACGACGCTGGTGGCGGCTCGGCTGCTGCTGGTGTTTGGCCACCTTGATGTTTTCCGTCAGCATCCGTTCTGGGTGCTGGGGCTTACCGATGTTCATGAGCAGTGGGTCGTGGCGATTAGCGGCTTTGCCGGTGTGGGCGCGGCGGCGCTTTATGCTCTGGCGGAGGGACTGCCGCTGCTGAGGACGCTGGACGCGCTGGCTCCGTGTGCGGCTATGGCGATCGCGATCAATCGCGTGGGAGCGTTTCTGGGCGGCCTGGATTACGGCGTGCCAGTGGCGCTGCCCTGGTCGGTGACCTATACCAGCCGGATTGCGGCACTGTGGTACCGGACGCCGCTGGGTATCGAGCTGCATCCGGTGCAGCTTTACGACGCGGGTGTGTCGGTTGGGGTTCTCGTGTTTCTTCTGTGGTGGATGAGGCGCAGCTCGCGGGCGGGCGAGGTGGCCGGCGCTTGGCTGTTTCTTTATGGCTTCTCGCGGTTCTTTCTTAGTTTTTTTTACGCGGGTTCCGAGGCGCTGCCGATTTCGGAGCTGATGGCGGTTCTGGGTGTGATTGCGGGCGGGGTGCTTTGGCTGCGGCGTACCCCAGGGGCTGAAGCCCCTTGATGAAGCGGCGGTGATGAGCGGGCTGAAGCCCGCTCCTACCTGTCCCCACATCTCAAAGGCGAGATGTGGGGCACCGGGGCGATGCCGAAGTTAGCTGGCGGCGTTTTTGGCCAGGGTCTCGATGATGGCTATGTTGGCCATCAGGTCTTCGGGGAATTGGTGGCGTTCCTGGAGATATTGGGGGGTGTTCCAGGTGATCCAGACCTTGCCTTCGCCGTCTTCCGAGACCAGCAGCTTCAAGGGCAGATCGATGGCGGTGGTGGGTGCGGCGAGCATGAGCGGCGTGCCGCCTTTGGGATTGCCGAAGATGACTACCTTGGTCGGGTGCATTTCGAGGCCAGCCAGCTTGGCTTCTCCGCTGTGGTCGATCACCGTGAAGATCTTGATGTTTTTCTCGTGAAGGATGGCTTCGATTTTGGCTACCGTGTCATCGACGGAGTGGGTGCTGGCGATTCTGGTGAGTCCCTGGTCGGGCATGTGATCCTCGTCTGTTTTGTGGCCTCAGGGGCTGAAGCCCCTGCTCTGAGTCGATGATTGCGGCACGGCTGAAGCCGTGCCCTGATACAAACCTTACGATTCTGAAAATCTTTAATGATGCCCGGGGCTAAAGCCACCCTTTTTGCGCCTGTATTCAGGGCCCTAAAGGTCCCTGCTCCCTCCGGCTTCACCTTTGTCCGCCGGCATGATTGGATTCATTTCAGGGGCTGAAGCCCCTTTTGTTTATTTTTTGGCGGCACGGCTAAAGCCGTGCCCTGATACGGACCATCTTCGCGTCTTGACTCAGGTCTATCGGGGCCCTGATACGAACTGTTCCTACCTTTGAGTGCGGGAAAGCGTGCTGCGACTCTCGATATACTTCATTTCATGCGTGCCGGCCATCTTTTCCTTGCAGCTTTGTTCACGGCGACAGCGGTTTCAGTTTCCCATGCGCAGTTGAATCTGCCGGCTCCGGTGTATCTCTATCCCAATGGTGCGCCGGGGGCGCTGGGCAATGATGAGGCGGACAAGCCGCGCTTCTATCCTTTTCTGCCTGGCAAGCGCTCGACGAGCGCGGCGGTGCTGGTGATTCCGGGTGGAGGGTATGAGCATGTGGCGATCGGGCATGAGGGATTTCAGATTGCCGCATGGCTGAATGCGCAGGGCATGCCGGCTTTTGTGCTGGATTACCGGGTGAAGCCGTATCGCTATCCGGTGGAGATTGATGACGGACGACGGGCGATGCGGCTGATTCGTGCGCATGCGGCGGAATACGGCATCGATCCGAATCGTATTGTGGTGTGGGGATCGTCGGCGGGAGGGCATCTGGCTTCGTCGCTGGGTACGCATTGCGAAGGTGCAGACGCGACGGCGGCGGATACAAAATCAGATTCCGCGGATGCCGTGTCCTGCAAGCCGAATTTTATGGTTCTGGAGTATCCGGTGATCAGCATGGCTGCTCCGGAGGCGCATCATGGGTCGGCGCTGAACCTGCTGGGACCGGAGCCCGACCCGAAGCTGGTGAAGGAGTACTCGAACCAGAATGCGGTGACCTCGGATACGCCGCCGACATTTCTATTTGCGACGGTCAAAGATCCCACGGTGCCGATCGAGAACAGCCTGGACTTTTATCATGCGCTGGTGAAGGCGCATGTTGCAGCAGAGATGCATGTGTACGACTACGCGAATCATGGCTGCGGTTTGTGCGGCTCCATCATTCCGCTGGCGACGTGGCCGGGTTTGCTGCGCAACTGGTTCATCCAGCACAGCATTCTGCCTCCGGATGCGCCGCCGGCTCCGCCGCCGATGCCGAATCTGCCAACCTGGCCTGCCGGACTGAAGGGTCCCGGCAAACCCAACTCGTGAGCACTGGCAAATATGCGGTTCCCGAGGATGCGGCTGGCACACGGCTGGATGCGTGGCTGACGGCGCAGCTGGAAAATGTGAGCCGGGCGCGGGTGCAGTTGCTGCTGTCCGACGCCAAGGTGCTGGTGGATGGCGCGGAGGCCAAGGCATCGCTGAAGCTGCGCGGCGGCGAGACGGTGGAGGTGCTGGGTGAGCCGGAGCCACGTCCGCTGCGGGCAATTGCCGAATCGATTCCGCTGGACATTATTTACGAGGACGACGACCTGTCGGTGATCAACAAGCCGGCGGGAATGATGGTGCATGCGGGCGCGGGCGCCGCACATGACGATCCGGAAAAAGACGAGCGCAATCGCGGCACACTGGTGAATGCGCTGCTGGGGCATTATCAGCAGCTGTCATCGACGGGCGGGGCGCTGCGTCCGGGGATTGTGCACCGGCTGGACAAGCAGACCAGCGGGCTGATTATTGTGGCGCGCAACGATGCGGCGCACCTCAAGCTGGCGGAGATGTTTTCGCGGCGGCAGATGAAGAAGACTTATCTGGCGCTGGTGCATGGGAGCGTGAAGCAGGATCGCGGGACGATCAATGCGGCGATCAGCCGGGATGTGATCCGGCGGACGCGGATGACGACGCGGCGGGAGACGGGAGCGCGGACGGCGATCTCGCATTACACGGTGATGGAAAGACTGGATACGCGCTTCGGCAAGTTCACGCTGGTGTCGGTGAGGATCGAGACGGGGCGGACGCATCAGATTCGCGTGCATCTCTCGTCGATCGGGCATGCGGTGGTGGGAGATACGCTGTATGGGGCTGCGGCGGTGATTTCGCAAGTCAGCGAGGCGGCGGGCCAGCGAAAAAATTCAGCGAGTCAGCGAGTCAGCAAGTCTGCGAAGCCCCGCACTGGTGAGGGTGAAAGCCTCAGTCTCGACCGCAATTTTCTTCATGCCGCGGAACTCGAGTTCGGGCATCCGCGTAGTGGAAAGGTACTTAAGCTGGAAGCTCCTTTGCCTGCCGAGCTGACGGGATTCCTGGAGCGGTTGAGGCAGTAGGTGTCTTTTCTCCCACATCTCAGGATCGAGATGTGGGGCACCCGGCCAAAGAACGGGTCGCTAAGGTCCGGCTGGCGGAAATCCGGCCGGCGATTCATCGAACGGTCAACCCTTCGCTCATGCAGTAAACTCGGTTCAATTTGAGTCTCGGAGTTTTCGATGGACCTGCTCTTTCGCGACCTTCGCTACACCCTTCGCAACCTGGCACGGACGCCGGGTTTTTCTCTCCTTGTGGTTATCGTCATGGCGCTGGGTATTGGCGCTACGGCGGCGCTGTTCACGGTGGTGAACTCGGTGCTGCTGAAGCCGCTGCCGCTGCCGGACGCGGACCGGCTGGTGATGGCGTATGAGGCGGACACGGTCCTGAAGTTCGACGGCAATTCGGTTGCGGGCGGGACTTTCCAGTACTGGAGAGATCAGAACCGAACGCTGCAGCAGATTGCGGTGAGCAGCGAAGACGATTACAACCTATCGGCGGCAAATGGGCAGTTGCCGGAGCGGGTGAGTGCGGTGATCTCCACATGGCAGGCGCTGCTGCTGCTGGGCGTGAGGCCTGCATATGGGCGATTGTTCACGGCGGACGATGACAAGTACGGAGCAAACGAGACGGTCGTTCTCACCTGGGGTTTCTGGAAGCGGCGCTTCGGCGGCAATCCTTCGGTCCTCGGTCAGACGATCCTGCTCGACGCCAAGCCATTTACGGTGATCGGCATTCTGCCGGCGTGGTTCGGCTATCCCAATCCTCGCGTGCAGCTGTGGACACCGCTGTATCCGGAGGCGACGCGGGCGATGATGGAGTCGCACGACTCGCATAATTTCGACGTCATCGCGAAGCTGCGTCCGGGTGTGTCGCTGGCGGCGGCCGAGGCGGACCTCAAGAACATCTCCTTTCAGCGGCGCAAGCAGTATCCGGCAGGGCCGGTGTTCAATTCGGCGAACCTGCGCCTGCTTCTGGACTCAGAGACCCACAACGTAAAGACGGTGCTCTATGCGCTCTTCGCGGCCACGGGCTGCCTGCTGCTGATCGCCTGCCTGAATATCGCGAATCTGATCGTGGCGCGTTCGGCTTCGCGGCGGAGAGAGGCGGCGATTCGCACGGCGCTGGGCGGCAGCCGCGGCCGGCTGGTGCGCGACCGGGTGCTGGAGAGCGTGGTGCTGTCGCTCACCGGCGGAGTGCTGGGCATCCTGCTGGCGCAAATCGGGCTGCACTGGCTGGTACAGGTGCGAGCGGACCTGCCGCGCGTGGACAGCATTCATCTGGATGTAGCGGCGATTCTCTTCTCCGTGGTGGTGGCTGCGGCGTGCGGTATTGCGGCGGGGCTGGCTCCGGCGATTGCGGAAGATGAGCAGCAGCTTCTGCAGACGCTACAGGAGTCCTCGCGGTCGGTGAGTGGAGGGCGGAGCAGCGTGCGTTTGCGGCGGGCGCTGTTGTCGATCGAGGTTGCGCTTACTGTCGTGCTGCTGATCGGAGCGGGGCTTTTCCTGCGCAGCTACCAGAAGCTGAACGCGGTGAACGTGGGCGTGCCGACGGCGAAGATGCTGACCATGACCATCGACCTGCCGGATGCGAGATACAAGGAGGGCGAAAAGAAGATCGCCTTCTATGAGCAGTTTCTGGAACGCGTGCGCGCGCTGCCGGGAGTGCGGTCCGCAGGACTGGCCACGCAGCTACCAGGACGCGGGCATGGGCAGGACGATGCGGTGACGGTTGCGGAAAATCCTCCGCTGGCGCAAGGCGACTGGGAGGATGCGATGGTGCGCTTTGTCGATCCGGGATACTTCCAGGCTATCGGCATTCCTCTGCTCAAAGGCCGCGCGTTTACGACGGAAGACCGGATGGCGCGCAGCCGCTATGCAGTGGTGAGCGCCTCGTTCGTAGAGAAATTCCTGAAGGGCAAAGATCCGATCGGTAAGCATGTGAACGACCTCAACAATGCGCCGGAGGGAAGCAAAGATCCTGCAAACGAAATTGTCGGTGTGGTGGGCGATGTGCTCAACACGCCCAGTGACAAGATAAGGCCAACGGTTTATTACCCGCTCTACAACGGGTTGCGCGACGACGTGGTGGTTGCGGTGCGGACGGCGGGCGATCCTCTGGCCATGGCCATGCCGGTGCAGCATGTGGTGGCGCAGATCGACTCGAATCTGCCGGTGGCCGACATCCTGACCATGGATGAGGTGGTCGGGAAGTCGACGGCGCAGGCCAGCTTCGACGCCATCCTGCTGGCAATCTTCGCGGTTCTGTCGCTGGTGCTGGCCGCGGTGGGGCTCTTCGGCGTGCTGTCGTACATTGTGGCGCAGCGGACGGGGGAGATCGGGGTGCGCATAGCTCTGGGTGCGCAGCGCGAGCATATCCTGCGGTTGATGCTGGGCGATGGACTGAGGCCGGCGATTATCGGGCTGGTGGCGGGGCTGATTGCCAGCGCCGGTGTGACGCGGCTGATCCAATCGCTGTTGTTCGGCACGCAGCCGCTCGATCCGATAGTTTTTGTCCTGGTTGCGACGGCGCTGCTGGCGGTTGCCGCGGTGGCGTGCCTGGTTCCGGCGTGGCGGGCTTCGCGGCTTGATCCGATTGAGGCGTTGAGGACGGAGTAAAAGGCGGCTGAGAAGCGGGTGGCTATGGTGCGGGTCGCTAAAAAGCGGTTAGCGAGTTCTGTTGCGAGCGCATCACGATCGTTTCAGGGGCCAGCGTTCGGTCATCTCTGGGCTGCTTCTAGGTACAATCATTTCGAAACGAGGTTGCGATGAAGGTTCTTTATACCGCTGAAGTGACGGCTACTGGTGCTCGCACTGGCCATGCGGTCAGCTCGGACAAGATGCTGGATGTGACTCTGGCTTCGCCAAAGAGTCTGGGTGGTCCGGGTGGGAATGGGACGAATCCCGAGCAGCTTTTCGGGGCGGGTTATGCAGCGTGCTTTGGCGGTGCGATTGAGTTCCTGGCTGGCATGAGGAAGATCAAGACGGGCGTGGTGGTGGTGAAGGCCAAGGTGGACATCGGGCCTTACGATCCGGGTCAGGGCGAGGGATACACGCTGGCGGTGGCACTGGATGTGACGCTGCCAGAACTGGACCAGGCGGCGGCCGAGGAGCTGGTGACGGCGGCGCACGGGGTGTGTCCTTATTCGAATGCGACGCGCGGCAATATTGCGGTGACGCTGACGGCGCATGGCGGCAAATAGCGGTGCGGCGATTCTCTGCTGCCGCCATGTAGAATGACTCCAGCAAAATGAACATGGTTTTTCCCACGATTTTTCGCCCTGCCTGTGCCTTGCTTGCGCTCTCGCTGACCCTTCCCGGATGGGCGCAGACCACTCCCGCTCCCACATCACAACAAATGGCCCCGGCTGCGGCAGGCCAGGCTACACCTGGGCAGCTTCCACCGGCTGGGCAGGCTGCGCCCGCGCAGGACGACAAGCAGTACACCATTACGCGGCAGGTGAACGAAGTCGATCTGGTGTTTACGGTCACGGACAAGCATGGACACTTCATCCGGGACCTGAAGCAGAGCGACTTTGCGCTGCTGGATGACCAGAAGGCTCCGGACCGTGTTTACAGCTTTACGCAGCAGACGAATCTGCCGTTGCGCATGGGCATCGTGATCGATACGAGTACGTCGATCCGCACGCGCTTCCAGTTCGAGCAGCAGGCGGCGACGGAGTTTCTGCTGCAGATTCTGAAGCCGAAGTCGGACAAGGCCTTTGTGATGGGCTTCGACGTGACGCCGGATTACAAGCAGGACTGGACGAACAATCTGGATTCGCTGACCACCGGCATTGCGGGGTTGCGGCCGGGCGGCGGGACGGCGCTCTTCGATGCGGTTTACAGCGCATGCCGCGACAAGCTACTCGATGCGTCGCGGGGCCAGGAGCCGGTGCGCAAGGCGATGGTGCTGGTCTCGGACGGCGACGATAACCAGAGCCACGCGTATCTCGATGACGCGATCAAGGAGTGCCAGCGCGCCGAGACGATTATCTATGCGATCAGCACGAATGTGAGCCCCAGCCGCGATCGCGGCGACGATACGCTGGAGAAGATGGCCGAAGCCACGGGCGGGCGGGCTTTCTTCCCGAAGTCCATGGAAGACCTGCCGATCAGCTTCCAGGCTATTCAGGACGAGCTGCGCAGCCAGTATGCGCTGGTCTACAAGCCAGCCGATTTCAATCCCGATGGGGCATTCCGGCCGATTTATCTTTTCTGCCTGGACCGGCGGTATCTGGTGCGGGTGCGCAAGGGGTATTTCGCGCCTAAGGGGTAACAGCAGCTAAGAAGCGGGTAGCTAAGAGCCGGTTAGCTAAACTCGGGTTGGCTAAGAAGCGGGTCGCGACCGGCAAGTGTAAAAGCATTCGAAATAAGAAAGGCGGCTTTGGCCGCCTTTCTTATTTCGAGGCTAAATTTTCGGATTGCGAAAGCGGACACGGCTAACGCGCGAATCAGTGCCGCGTGACATCGACGCCAACCTCAGTTAAACATTGCCAGCAGCTCTTCTTCGTTGACGACTTTCACGCCCAGCTCTCGGGCTTTGTCTAGCTTGGAGCCGGCTTCTTCTCCGGCTACTACGTAGTTTGTCTTCTTGCTTACGGAGCCGGATACGCGTCCTCCTGCGCTTTCGATCTTTGCCTTTGCGTCTTCGCGGCTGAGATTGGACAGGGTTCCGGTGAGGACGAAGGTGAGCCCTTCGAGCTGCGTGGATTTCTTTCGCTTCTCTGCCGTGAAGGTGAGGCCGGCCTGGCGCAGCTTCTCGATGAGTGCGCGATTCTTTTCCTCATCAAAGAATTCGCGGATGGCTTGGGAGACGCGGGGGCCTACCTCGTTGACGCGTTCCAGTTCATCGGCAGTGGCGGCCATCAGCGCGTCCATGGAGCCGAATTCTTCGGCGAGCAGCTGCGCGGTGCGTTCGCCGACCATGCTGATGCCGAGTCCATAGAGGACGCGGTTCAACGGCGCGGATTTCGATTTCTCGATCTCGGCGAGGAGGTCCTTGCGCTCTTTGGGGCCGAGCAGGGACTGCATGCGGGTCTTCTGTTCGCCGGTCTTTTTGTCCTGTGTGACGACCTCGTGCTGCAGCTGAGCAAGGGTTTCATCGGTGAGCGAATAGAGATCAGCGATGGAGGTGACCAGCTTGCGCTCGAGCAGCTGCGCGACGACCGCCTCTCCGAAGCCCTCGATGTTCATGATGCCGCGCGAGGCGTAGTGGAGAAGGCTGCCGAGAAGGCGCGCGGGGCAGTCGGCATTAATGCAGCGATAGTCGACTTCGCCTTCGTTGCGGATGACGTCGCTGCCGCATTCGGGACAGTGCGTGGGGAAGTGGAATTTCTTTTTTCCGCGGGGATGGTCCTTGTCCTGATCTCCATCATGGACGACCTGGACGACTTTGGGGATGACGTCGCCGCCGCGCTCGACCTTTACCCAGTCGCCGATGAGCAGGCCGAGGCGCTCGATCTCGTCGGCGTTGTGCAGCGTGGCGCGGCTGACGGTGGTGCCTCCGATGAGCGTGGGCTTGAGCCAGGCTACGGGCGTGAGCTTGCCGGTGCGGCCCACCTGAACCTTGATGTCTTCGACCTGGGTGATGCCGGCGCGGGCGGTGAACTTGTAGGCCACGGCCCAGCGCGGGGCGCGGCCGGTGTATCCCAGGCGGCGCTGGACTTCGGCGGAGTCGATCTTGATGACGACGCCGTCGATTTCGTAACCGAGGCTGTCACGTTTTTCTTCGGCGCGGTTGACGAAGTCCATCAGCTTGTCAAAGCTCTTGATGGCTTCGCGGTGCGGATTCACGCGGAAGCCTGCAGC
>Ga0153933_1000311_pt1 | contig 20229 bp, 11 predicted proteins | sample TSNJ017MetaG_FD_102275 | JGI IMG/M metagenome (GOLD analysis project Ga0153933, IMG submission 102275) | Attine ant fungus gardens microbial communities from New Jersey, USA - TSNJ017 MetaG | ecosystem: Host-associated > Fungi > Mycelium > Unclassified | place: USA: New Jersey, Wharton State...
GCCGTCATGACCGGGTTGATAGGTGCTGTTATACGTATCGATCTGCACGCCATCGAAATCTTTCTTGGTGATGATGTTGATCACGCCGGCAATGGCGTCGGAGCCGTAGATGGCCGACGCGCCATCCTGCAGGATTTCAACGTGATCGATGAGCGAGCTGGGCAGGGTGCTCAGGTCGGTCTGGCCGAAAATATCGGTGGTGTAGCGTTGGCCATCGACCAGGATCAGCGTGCGTGGTGCACCGAGTCCGCGAAGGCTGGCGTACTGGCCGACAATGTTACCCAAAGCACTCTGGTTACTCGTGCCTGACGAGCCTACCGAAGTAACGTTCTGCAGAATCTGGCCGACGGTGATGAAGCCTTGCTGCTGCAGTGCTTCATGCGACAGTTCGGTCACGGGTTGCGCGGTTTCCACATCGACGCTGCGAATCAGTGAGCCGGTCACGGTCACACCTTGCAGCGTTATGGTTTTATTGGACGGTGGCGGCGGTGGTGCGCCGGTGGGCGGCGGCGCGGATGGCGTTTGCGTGTTAGTCGTCTGGCCCGCGGGGCTGCTCGGCTGAGCGGAGGTTGAGGTCTGTGCCATGGCAACCGTTGTCAGTGCGCAGCTGGCGAATATCAATGCCGTGCGGATCGCGAACGCGATTTGTCGATGCTGCATGTTCAAGGTCGTACTCCCCAGTATGACTGTGCTATGTCGTAGCGTTCTCCTTCCCCTTTTCCCGGTTATGCCCCCGTGGCGTTGAATGCGTGGGGCGGGTGTACGCATTCCGTGAAACGGATATTAATCCCGCGCTTTGCGCGCGGAGATGGCCAATCAAAGGGATGCGCGCGCTGCGCTGCGCCATATATCGGCACGCAAGCAAGTTGCGCGATGGCGGTTTTATCCGACGCAGCTGCTTTATACGCGTCAGGTATCTGCTGCGGCTGCAGTGCCTGGCGAATAATGGCATCCAATCAATCGGTTATGAGGCTGCCGCCCGGCGGAATTCATACGCGCGTATTAGCGCGTACAGATGGCCGCTCTGCGCGGCACGCCGAAGCTATATCGCGGTGCAAAAATGCAGGGAAATTCGGAAAAAAATAACGTTTCTGCCGTACAGCCGGCGCTTAACTAAGGCGGGCGCCAGCGCGCCTTGGCGCGAAGAAATCGCTGCTTTGTGAGCGGACGCTCAGAGTCGCGTGATCATTTCGATATGCAGCAGATCCCCGCAAATATCGCGCAATCGCGTAAGCAGGATATGCCGGTGCGCGGCCACTTCCGCAGGCAGCCGGCTGATGCCGTGGAGTTCAGCGCAGCGCAGCGCCGCTTGATAGGCGAGCAAAGGGCCGGGCACTTCGGAGCGGCGTTGCGCATCGCCTTGCCACAGCACCGCCACCCAGCCTTCTTCGCGTTCGGCGGAAGATTCATCCACAGGCATCAGCAAAGTGCCATCCATCAGCGACAATGCACAATCGCATCCATCGGCAAACTGGAACGTATACAGCGGCATCAGTTCGGCAATGTAATCGACGATGCGTTGACTTAAACCGTTCATGCGGTTCCCTGAGGCATGCACAGAAGTCGAATAGTAACGGTATCGAGCCCCGAAAATGCCTGCCCGATCGGCACTTGCGCGATTTCCCCGTGACGCGGGCTAGCTGAACAGAATGGCTTTAAGATATCGTTTTACAATAATTATTTTTCATGTTACGGTAACTGCTAATCTGCGGGCAAGAGCAATTCATGCATGGCGCAACACACTGATATCAAACGCGGCGCCATCGTGGACCATGGCCCGGACCGGCGGCTCAAGTGGCAAAGCAAGTGGCTCTCAGTGCTTTTTCTAGTGCTGTTTGTTGCGGCTGGCATGGAGATAGCTGTAACGGTTCTGGCCATGCTGTTTCGATTCGGTTCGATCGCGGGCATGCAAAACGGTGCTTTTGCTTTTGTACTTCCGATAGGTCCCTTGGATGAAGGTCAGACTCATTTTATTCCAGCTTCGGCATTGCCGGTATGGGAGTCGACGCTTGCTGCGGGGCTCCTGGCCATACGGTTACTGCCTGGCCTGCTTATTTTGTGGCACCTGCGAGTGCTTTTCCGGTTCTATTCGCGAGGTGTTGTTTTTGCACGCGATAACGCCCGGCAAATTCGCTTCATCGCGTTTGCGTTGCTCGGTTATGCCGCAGTGCCCTTTCTGACACATGGTGCGCTATTCATGGCCCATATGGCAATTACCCCAATCAAGATGGAAATTCGCCAGGTTGACGCCTTGGTGCTCGGCTTGGTCCTGTTCACCATCGCCCGTGTGATGATGTTTGGTCATGAGATCGAACGTGATCAGGAGGGCTTTATCTGATGCCGATCATTGTCCGCCTCGACATGATGCTGGCACGTCGAAAAATTCGCTCCAATGAATTAGCTGCGATGATTGGCATCACTGAAGCTAACCTTTCGCTGCTAAAGAGTGGAAAGGTAAAAGGGTTTCGATTTTCAACACTCGAAGCTATTTGTCATCATCTGTGCTGCCAGCCGGGCGATATTCTGGAATACGAGTCGGATAGCGGCGAGACGGAACTGGGCGGCTCGGATAAAACAACGCCTACAGAAGCCGTGTAAAGATGAAGTGTTGGCAGTCGGATTAAATAAGTCATTCGAGTCGTAAACGTTACATCGTTTTATTGATCCACCTGATTTAATCCGCTGACCGCAGTGGGAAAGGCGGAGACACCGTAATCCTTTCGTTGACTATCAACACAGCTGCGCCTATTCCATGGGCGTTGATGGGGATCTATGTCTGAACTATCAGCCACACCGCGCAAGCATTCGACAAGCCGGCGGGAGCCGCACTTCGGATGGTTCGTATCCGTGTTGCTTGTACTCTCGACGGGGGGCTGCATGGTAGGTCCGAATTTTCAGCGACCGAAGACATCTACACCGGATCGATATACCGAGGCGGCCACTGCATTAACGACTGTGGCCTCGGATGTACCCGCAGGGAACGCCCAACACTTGATGGAAAGTCGCGATATCCCAGGTGATTGGTGGACCTTATTCCAATCACCTGCGATCACCGCTCTAGTCACAGCCGCACTGCAGAACAATCCGACGATTGATGCTGCGAATGCCACGCTACGCGAAGCGCAAGAGCAGGCGCTGGCACAAGAAGGCAATTTATTCCCGAGCGTAACCGGAACTTTGAGCGGCGCGCGTGAGAAACAGCCACAGACGTATGAGTACGACGTTAATACGCCTCCACTACTGTACTCCGAATATGGTGTAAATCTTGGATTGTCTTACACGTTTGACTTTTGGGGTGGTCTGCGGCGACAAGTTGAGCAGGCTCGTGCACAGGTGGATTATCAGCGTTTCCAACTTGAAGCGGCCTATTTGACGTTGAGCGCCGGTGTCGTCGCAAGCGCGGTGCAGGCCGCATCCCTGCAGCAGCAAATCGATGCGCAGATTCAGTTGGTCGGATTGCAAAAAAAGCAACTCGATGTCGTGCGAAAACAGTTTGAGATTGGGGCCGCCACAGGAATAGACGTTGCCCAACAGCAGACGCAAGTGGCATCGACACAAACCGCCTTGATGCCGTTGCAAACCCAGCTTAGTCAAACCCGAGATCAATTGGCGGCCTATCTCGGTCGCGCGCCATCAGAAGTATCGATTCCGCGTATAGATCTGAATACTTTGACTTTGCCCTCCGACGTACCGGTTAGCCTGCCCTCGGCCCTGATAGCACAGCGCCCGGATATTCGTGCAGCTGAAGCGCTGCTTCATCAGCAAACAGCAGCCTTGGGGGTGGCCATTGCGCAGCGCTTGCCAAATGTGACGCTTAGCGCATACGTCGGCTCCGAAGCGGCTAGCCCGCAGAAATTGTTTACAGCAACCAATGGTATGTGGACCTTGGCGACCCAGGCAGTGCAGCCGATCTTCGATGCTGGGCAGCTTAAGCACAAACAGCGCGCACAACGCGCGCAAATGGACGCGGCGGCGGCACAGTGGCGGAACCAAGTGGTCGTGGCTTTTCAGAACGTAGCCGATGTGCTGACTGCACTACAGAATGACGCTGCGAACCTGCGCTATGCCTTAGTGGCGAAGGAAGCAGCAGAGCGAAGCCTTACGCTAGCGACGGATCAATATAAGCTCGGCGGGGTCTCTTACTTAAGTGTACTCAGCACTGAACAAGCCTATCAAAGTGCAGTGATTGAACTGATTCGCGCCCGAGCGGCGCGCTTTACCGACACGATTTCGCTCTATCAGGCGCTCGGCGGCGGTTGGTGGAATCGCAAAGATGTTCCCGACGCGCTTGCTGCGAGACAACCATGATCCGTGTCGCCTGTTTTCATCGCCAAACCTCGAACGGAGCGATCGCATCATGAGGAAGGTTGTCGGCCTTGTTTCGCTGTGCGTGGCCATTGTTCTGGCCACATTGTTCTGGCACTCGCTCGGGGGATCCCATGGTCACGCCAAGGCCGCCTCGGACGATGATGCACCGCTGACCGTCTCCGCCATGACTGTTCAACCGGCCGAATGGCGAAGCCGCATAAAAGCCTTCGGACAAGTGCGTGCCGCACAGGGTACCGATCTCTCTATGGAGATCGCAGGTATTATCGATAGTATCAATTTCAAGTCGGGCGAGGATGTTGCGGCGGGGACACCGTTGCTTCGACTGCGTCCGAACGATGATCCCGCGAAACTCGCCACGCTTCAGGCGAATGTGGACCTTTGGGCCGCCAATGTGGCACGTGATCAAAAGCAATTTGATGTGCAGGCAGTCAGTCGAGCCACGCTTGATTTGGATGAGGCGAATCTGAGAAGTTACCGCGCACAGGTGGCTGCACAACGCGCGTTGATCGAAGAAAAAGTGCTACGTGCTCCTTTCTCGGGCCGTATCGGCATTCGTCAGGTAGACGTTGGGCAATATCTGTTACCTGGGGCACCGATTGCCAGCTTACAGGCGCTTGATCCTATCTATGTCGATTTCAACGTGCCACAGCAGCAATTGGAGCGGATCAAACCAGGGCAATCGGTCGACGTAAGCATTGACAGCTATCCGAGTCAGATATTCCATGCCAAGGTCTTGGCGATGGATAGCCGTGTCGATCCCGGCAGCCGTATGACCTTGGTGCGAGCGGGTCTTGGCAATCCGGATCACAAGTTTCTCCCTGGCATGTTCGCCGTCGTGCAACTCGCGGTAGGTACGCCGCAGCAGGTGCTCACGATTCCTCTTTCCGCGGTCAGCTTTAATCCATACGGCGACTATGTCTACGTGTTGACTGCGCCGGACAATCCGCGAGATGCGCGTATTGCAACCATGCGCGTCGTCAAACTGGGCGAGCGAGAAGGCGAGCAAGTAGTCGTGCTCAACGGCCTTAAGCCAGGGGAGATGGTGGTAACGGCTGGTCAGATAAAACTGCGTAGCGGATCTGCCGTGCAGGTCGATAACAGTGTGCAGCCGGCAAGCCAGCTGCAACCCAATCCTATTGATGAATAAGCGAGATAAGCCGTGCGCCTGACTGATCTGTTTATCAAGCGTCCCGTTTTATCATGTGTCTTTTCGTTATTGATGCTCGCGGTAGGCTTGCGTGCTGAACAGTCCCTCCCGGTCGAGCAGTTTCCACACACTGTCAGTGGGACGATCGAAGTCACTACGCAATATTACGGTGCTGATCCAGCAACGGTAGCGGGTTTTGTCACCACGCCACTGGAAGGCGAAATCAGCCAGGCGGAAGGCATCGACTACATGACGTCGAGTTCGAGTTCTGGGCTCTCGGATATCACGGTCTACCTGAAACTGAACTACGATCCGGCGCGCGCCTTGGCTGAGATTCAGTCTTACGTGACGGCTGCGACCTCGCAGTTTCCCCCTGGTGTGCAGGCGTCGGCAATTACTCTTAGCTCCGGGCCGGGCGTCATGAATGTGACGGTCGATAGCGATGTACTCAGCGCTGGCCAGGTCAGTGATTACGTACAACGTATCGTCAAACCGCGATTGCAGTCGGTGCCGGGTGTGCAGGAGGTCAATGTCCAAGGCGCTCCCGAGGTAGTCATGAGGGTCTGGCTTGATCCAGATCGGCTCGCTGCCGTTGGTATGAGCCCCGCCGATGTCCAAAACGCACTGGCTAACAACAACTTTGTTTCGGGTGCGGGTCAGACATTGGGGGCCATGACTTTCGTCAATCTCGACATCACTTCCGGCCTGCACACAGCGGACGAGTTCAAGAGCCTGATTATCCGCCAGAACGCAGGGCGCATCATCAGGCTCGGCGATGTGGCCCGGGTGGAGCTAGGAAGGGATCCGGACACGCTCCAGGTCATCAATAACGGGCATCCCGGGGTGTTCATTCAGATTAAGCCGACGCCGTCCGCAAATACATTGACGCTGACAAACGCGCTCAGCGCTCGCGTCGATGAGATTCGTACCCAGATGCCGCCGGTCATGCATATCGCCGTGCTTCACGATACCGGCGGATTTATTCGGACGTCCATTCACGAAGTACTTCTTACGTTGGCAGAGGCACTTATCATTGTTTCCTTGGTGGTGTTTATATTTCTCGGATCGATACGCTCGATGCTGGTGCCATTGGTAACGATTCCATTGTCGCTGATCGGTACACTTGCCATGATGTCGGTGATGGGTTTCTCCATTAATCTTTTGACCCTGCTCGCCTTGGTGCTAGCCATCGGCTTGGTCGTTGATGACGCCATCATTGTTGTCGAGAATGTCAATCGACACCGAGCTGCAGGTATGGAGCCCATTCCAGCGGCCTCCGCAGCCGTGCACGAGTTGGTTCAGCCGATCCTGGCCATGACGATCGTACTTATCGCGGTCTACGTACCACTGGGGCTTCAAGAAGGGCTGACGGGCGCCCTGTTCACCCAGTTTGCCTTCACCCTTGCAGGCTCGGTGACGATGTCGGCGGTGTTGGCACTTACCCTGTCACCAATGATGTCCTCGCGCTTGCTGAGACCGCGTGAACGCGCCGGCGCAGCAAAGAATATCTCGGAGCGGCTCGAGCGCAGCACGGATCTCGTGCTAGAGCGAGTTCAACGAGTGTATAGCGTGATGCTGCGCGCGACACTGCGTCAGCAGCGAGTCACACTGGCTTTTGGCGCCATAGTGCTTTTGAGTATTGGCTTTCTCTATGCAGGCTCGAAAAAGGAACTCTCGCCGCATGAGGACAAGGGCATCCTGATTACCAGCGGTGAAGGCGGTCCCAACATTACCTCGGACGGCCTTGCTATTTATAACCAGCAAATTCAAGACGCTTATCGCGCCATACCAGAGATGAAGAATTACTGGCATGTGGTTGATGCCCCTGACGTCGAAGGGGGGCTGGTCTTACGCGACTGGAATCAACGCTCACGCAGCGTGTTCACCATTGGGCATGAATTAGAAGCGGCCCTAAAAAAAGTTGCTGGCGTCGATATGGCCGTTTACGCACCGCCTTACCTGCCCGGATCCCAAGGTCTTCCGATTGGCTTCGTTATACAGAGCTCAGGTGACTTTCAGCAGCTAGATACCGTTTCCGATGCATTCCTTGCCCGAGTGAAGTCCAGTGGCTTGTTCTCCTATGCCGAGAAGGACCTGAAGATCGATCAGCCGCAATCCACCATCGTTGTTGATCGTGCGAAGCTATCGACCCTTGGGCTTACCATGAATGATCTTGGGACCTCGCTGAATGCGATTCTCGGGGGTGGTTTTGTTGGCTTCTTCTCCAACGATCAGCGGTCGTATAAGGTGATGCCGCTGGCGGAACGGCGTTTCCGGCTCAACCCCGATCAAATCCTCGACTATCCCATTACCGCCGTGCAAACCACCGCGACACAAGGTACTGCTGCCCCGGGAATTACGGTGCCGCTGCGATCGGTGGCGCATATCGTCAACACCGTGATGCCCGAGTCGATTGAGCATTTTCAACAACTCAACGCCACCACTATCAGTGCCTTGCCCAAGCCCGGGGTCAGTCAAGCAGAGGCCTATCGTTACCTGCAACACTTGGCTGGTGAGATGCTGCCCACCGGCTTCGGCACCGATACCGTGGGGCCGTTACGCCAGTTTGTGCAGGAAACAGGCGGCTTCGCAGCCACCTTCGCGATGGCCATAATCATCGTATATCTTGCTCTGGCGGCTCTTTTCGAGAGTTTTATGGATCCTCTGATCGTTCTTGTCTCAGTGCCCATGTCGATCGCCGGCGCCTTGCTGTTCGTGCGCCTGGGAGTGGGTGGTGCGAGCATCAATCTCTTTACGGAGGTCGGGTTGGTTACGTTGATGGGCCTGATCAGTAAACATGGCATTTTGATCGTCGAAGTGGCTAATCATGAGCAAGCCCTGGGATTGTCGCGAGTGGACGCTATTGAGCAAGCGTGCGCTGTGCGTCTTCGGCCAATTTTGATGACCACCGCAGCCATGGTGCTGGGTGTGCTTCCGCTTGTCTTTGCGACCGGTGCGGGAGCGGCTTCGCGCTTTGTCATGGGACTGGTGATTGCCACCGGCCTTTCCATTGGTACGCTTTTCACACTTTTTATTCTTCCCGCCGTTTATATGTTACTCGCGTCGAGGCGGCACGCTATCCGAGCAGAGATCGAGGAGCGGGAGAAGACATCTCTACTGTCGGCCGATTATTGAATCAAAGCGCTTGTTAAAACCACTACCATCAGCGAGGCGAATGTGAACGAGCAGGTATATCTCAGCAGCATTACCAAGATTGAACCACTTAGCGGGCGCTGGTACGCGTGGGGCCATTTGGTTTCACCCATACAGCAAGCATTGAATGTAGCCTTTCGGCATACGCCTAGCTTTCAGTCATTTGTCGCTAATGCCGCCATTCACGAAAATGCATCAAAAAATCCAAAGATGTTGGGCGGCTCCTTTATGGAACTGACCAGGAGTGACGTCGCTGCGGTAAAGGAGTTGTTCCAGGAAACCCAGCACAAGCTGGGCCATCTGTTCCAATTCGCCGAGGACTTGGTCAGCCTGGACCGCAAGCTTCAGGGTGAAACAGGCTTCAGCCTCGATCATGTGTATGAAAATCTAGCCCCATCGTTGGCTGGCATGATTGAGGTCTCCTACGACATTAATCATCATCCGTCGATGCGCGTTCTGGAAGAGCTTGCCTACGGAAATGGCCTCCATAACGCATCCAGCCAAGAAATATCCTTTGCCAGATTGAGAGACGAAGATAGAAATTTCTTTCTAAACACGCCGCGACTGGCCACCGACGAAAGAATGATTCTGAGTTTGCCTTTCGCCGATCCGCGCATCGATCTGCTTGGACGGTCACGCATACATCCGACGGACTATGAAAGCCTTGCCGATGTGCTTGGTGTTCCGCAAGACGAGCGTGCTCGATTTAGACATTATTTCACTACCGAAGCGCCGCGTCGCAAGCAGCCCGAGTATCTTGGTGATGATGTGCGCGTGCGCTATTTCGGGCATGCTTGTGTGCTGGTACAAACCAGCAAAGTATCGGTCTTGATCGATCCCTTCCTGACTTGGGATGACTACGATTCAGAAGATCACCTTTCTTTTAACGATCTGCCCGATCATATCGACTATGTGTTCCTGACCCACAATCATCAGGACCATTTTAGCGTCGAACTATTATTGCAGCTTCGCACGCGAATCGGCCGCATTTTGGTTCCGCGCAACAACCCTAACAATGTGGCCGATCCTTCTATGCGCTTGACGCTTAAGGCATTGGGCTTTCATAACGTGGATGTCATGGACTGGATGGATACCATAACTATTCCGGATGGCGCCATTACGAGCATTCCCTTCTATGGGGAGCATGCTGATCTTAATATCAGCAGTAAGCATGGCATGCATTTGCGTATTAAAGATCGAACCTTTCTGTTCCTGGCTGATTCTGATTGCAAAGATGCGGCGCTCTATCGGCGGGTTGTCGATACCTTAGGAAAAGTGGATACGCTTTTCATCGGCATGGAGTGCGACGGAGCGCCCATGACCTGGCTCTACGGTTGTTATCTGAGCACACCCGTCAGTCGTAAGGACGATGGGTCGCGACGTCTCTCAGGCTCGGATGCTGTCCGTGCATCGGCTATCAAAGAGGTGTTCGGTTGCAAAACTGCGTACGTTTACGCGATGGGGCAAGAGCCTTGGATGCGCTTTGTTGCTGGCTTGCAATACACGCCTGAGAGCAAGCAGATTGTGGAGTCCAACAAGTTTGTCGAGATGTGCCGGTCCGAAAAGTTAGTCTCTGAACGGCTGCACGGTTGCACGACATTCCATTTCTGAGCGAGGACCTGATCGAAACGCCACAATGCGCTCCGACGCAGCACACGGCGTCAAATCGATACCCAGCCCTCTCCTCTCGCGAAGAGGGCTGGGATACGTGTTCTGGATCTGCAGGGGCTTTCCACGGCTACGTCGACCGAGCACTTATGCGCCTGAGGTCACTTCTCCCTATCTACACGGTTGAACCCATGAGGCTTGGATATCGATTCAATCATTGCCCTACGATTGAAGGCCAATGCCATTGAAGCATGGGATCTACATGTAGAATGTTTTACAGCCAAACAGACGTTCGGCCACCAATCCTGCCTCCTGACATGCGCTGACGAACTTATTGGACTCGATAAGCTGCTTGCTTTCTGACGTGAACTGGGGGCCGCAAGCGAAGGTCATCCAAGGTTCTTGACCCATTGCATATACATAAATGTTCTTGCAATTGAATATTTCCGGAAATGCTGAAGCACGTGCTGCGTCCGAGCCAGCCAGGCGCCGTGATTCATCGTCCTTCCGGCTGATTGGTTTACTCAAATAACAACCGTACATCCAGGTCAACGGTGCACCTACGCACTCCATGCCGATGAAAATCGTGTCGACGTCGCCCAGCACGCTCGCAATTCGTTGGTATAGCTTGCGATCCTTGCAATCAGAGTCAGCCAAAAACAGAAAGCTACGGCCCTTGATACTCAAATGCATGCCATGTTTGCTGCTGATATTGATATCAGAATGTTCACCATAGGAGGGTACGCTGGTGATCGTGCCATCGGGTATGGCGATAGAGTCCATCCAGTCCATCGATTTCACGCGATCGAACCCAAGAGCTTTCAAGGCCAGGCGCATGGAAGGGTCGGCCATGCAATTGGGATTGTTGCGTGGCACCAGGATGCAGCCAATCCGGCTGCGCAGCTGCAGCAGCAGCTCGACGTTGAAGTGATCCTCGTGATTGTGCGTCAGGAACACATAGTCGATGTGGTCGGGCAGGTCGTCGAAAGACAGGTGATCTTCTGAATCGTAGTCATCCCAGGTCAGAAAGGGGTCGACGAGAACCGATGTCTGCGCCGTCTGTATCAGGACACAAGCGTGGCCGAAATAGCGTATGCGGACATCATCTCCCCGATATTCAGGTTCTTTGCGAACCGGCGCTTCATCGGTGAAATAATCGCGAAAATGCGAGTAGGCTTCTTCTGGTACACCCAGCGCATTGGCCAGATCGGTGAATTCCACCGCTTCGATGCGAGCCCGGCTGAGCAGGTCGATGCGTTGGTCGGCGAACGGGATCGACACGATCATTCTGTCACTGGTAGCCAGACGCGGCGTATTCAGGAAAAAATTCCGCTTTTCGTCTCTGACGCGCGTAAAGGAAACTTCCTGGCTGAGCTGGGAACTCAAGCCGCCACTGTGGGCAAGCTCTTCCAATACCCGCATCGATGGGTGATGGTTTATGTCGTAGGATACTTCCACCATGCCCGCAAGTGTCGGCGGAAGATCGTCGTATAAACGATCAAGACTGTGGCCTGATTCGTCCTGAAGCCGACGATCAAGCTTAAACAGATCATCCGCAAAGCTGTATAGATGACTCAACTTGTCCTGGGTTTCCTGGAACAGTTTTTTGACTGCAGGTAAATCTTCCCTGGTGAGCTCCATGAAGGAACCGCCCAGGTTCTTCGGGTTCTTCGAGGCGGCCTCGTGAACTGCCGCATTGGCGATGAACGATCGCAAACTTGGCGCGTAGCGATAGGCCATATTAAGCGCGAGTTGGACGGGTGATGCCAGATGACACCAAGCGTACCAGCCGGCAATGAGAGGCTCGACCTTGGTGATATTACGTAGATAAACATACTCGCCCATATTTACCTCTTTGCATTAAAAGTCGCTATTGAACGATTGAGAATGAAAACGTCGGGCCGGGAAGTTTCGGCTCCGCGGCCTTTCGCGCAGCTACGTTCTTAACGGGGTGTGCTGCGCGTATAAATCGAGTCTGCCGTCAGGTGCTTGTGCTATCTCTCCACGACTATGTTGACGAAGCACTTGTCCGAACCAATACACTTTTCTGCTCAGTAGAAAGATGGTGATAAGGGGGGGGCTTGGAGTTTTCATGGAGTGGCTGCTCGTGACATCTATGATTCAAACGCCTCTGGGTAGCGCTGCCCATACCACTCATCGACCTCATGGTCATCAAGTGACATGAATGTACGAAAATCGGGTGTCAGCAGATAGCCGAAACTGCATATCAATAGCGCGACACCGAAGATCAAATAGGTCGAGGTAATCGACCAGTGCAAAAGGCCAGCGCCAGCCACTGCCGGCCCGATAATGGCCGCAATCTGGGTCAGCATGATGTTGACGGCTGTCATGCGGGTTCGGAATCGATGGGGCGTGGCAAGAATACGGCGCGAGTAGCCCATCATTACCACGATGGAGTTCATCAGGCCAACGAGCATCAACGCGCCCACCATAAGCATCGGGGTGGTGCTGTATCCAACCATAATAAGCGCGGGACCCAGCAGCATCATGGCGATGAATCGCAATCGATAACGTCCAATCAAAGAAACTAGGTACGAGCTCGCCCCGATACCTGCGCCCATCAATAAACCAAGCGAAATGGAAGCCTCGCAGATGCCAAGCCACTGGCCCGACAGATTCATTGCATGCACTTTCAAGGGAAGCAGCATGCCGATCGAGGGAACCAGCGAAATGCCAACTAGAAAACTGATGATTGTCCAGTTGCGTTCCAAGGCAATGCGCCACTTGGCGCGTGCGCCTGCTGTCAATTCGATCAACCAGGAGCGACTGGAAGGAGCTTTCTTGGCATGGCTAGATGCCACGGGCGTCAATTTGGGAAGGCGACCGATCAGCACTATCGACAAGGCAATCAACAGGACCTGCACCGAAAGCGCAAATACCACGCCATCAAAAGCCAGCGCAGCGCCGCCTATGATCGGCCCGCCGAGTTGCCCTACCGATTGCCAGAGCTTCTGCTTCTGCATGCCATCGGTCAATAACTCCGTCGGTAGAATATCCGCAGCGATCACGCTAGCCAAGGGTGAAACCAAGGCGAGCCCGGTGATGGCCACCGCTTCGAGCGTCACGATAACGCGAATGTCGTAGTGACTCGCGCCCGCGACGAGCGCCATAACGATGGCACTCAACATATAGACGCCTAGCCCAATCTGGATGAGAAGACGCTTGTTATAGCGATCACCGATGGTCGACATGACCGGTATCGCTATGCAGGATACTGCGGCAGAAGCAATTGCATAGATGGCTAGATCGTGGATGCCATTTTTTACAGTGATCCACCATGGAATCGCTACTTGCCCGACCATCATGGCGAACCAATTCAAGACGTCCGCTATCAGAAATCGCCGAAATATGGGCATGGCTGAAGGCGTCGGTCGCGATGGTGTGTCGATCATTGCGTCACCTCTGTTTGAAAGAGGGACTTCCCGTTGTGATAGAGGGGGCGCTCGCCGGTAGCTAAGCTTGGCTCGTGGCTCTGGACCAAGGCTTGCTCAAGCACCATACCCGCTGCCAGCAGGCGTGGATCATCTCGAATGCGACCGATGAGTTGTACACCCACCGGCAAGCCAAGCGGCCCTTTCGTCACGGGTAATGTGAGGCACGGTGCGTGCAGTAGTGTCCACATTAGGCAGTGGATGGGGTCTCCCGCGTGTTCGATACCTTCGGGTGCTTCGCCCGATACAGCGGGCGCCAACAAAACATCACACTGACCAAAGCGAGCGGCGAGACCTGCGCGCGCTGTAGCGGCTAGGGCTCGCGCCGCTTCGTATGCCTCGTACAGGGGCGGCGTATCGCTTAGGTATGCCTGGGTCAGTACCCGTAAACGTGGTAAATAATGATTGCACTCGAAGGCAAGCGCGGCGGTAATTTCCCAGTGTGCGATTGTTTGATGTGCCTGTTGCAGTGCTTCATGTTGCGGAAACTCCCGCATCTCGACCAGACTAGCACCAGCACGTTTAAATGCTGCGGCAGCTTGATGCAGCGCGTCGCGCGTTGCCACGGACAGATGGCTCCATCGCTCAACACCATAGAGTCCAACACGGAGTCGTTTAGGCATGCTCTTGTCGAGCAACTGGCGCCGCATCAACGTCTCGGCGAAATAAGCTGCATCATCCACCGACCGCGCGATAACCCCCAATGTGTCCAGGCTATTGGCCAGTGGCTTCGTTCCGCAGCGATCGATCAGCCCAAAGCTGGGCTTATATCCAACGACCCCGCAATAGGCGGCAGGCCGTATCAGCGAGCCGCCTGTTTGTGAGCCGAGTGCCAGCGGAACCATGCCAGCAGCTACGGCCGCCGCCGAACCACTCGAAGAGCCGCCCGGCGTGTGCGCCTCATTGACCGGATTGCGGGTGGGTCCCTGGCTGGCCAATGCAAATTCTGCAGTGACCGTTTTGCCTAGAACGACTGCGCCGGCGGCGCGCGCGAGAGCAACGCAGGCGGCATCCGCTGCTGGCCGGAACCCCGCGTAGACGGCCGAGCCATAACTCGTCGGCATGTCGGCCGTATCGATGATGTCTTTAACTCCGATGGGAATGCCTTTCAAACGTGATACTGGCATCGCTTCCACTTGTCGTGCATCGGCTAACGCCTTTTCATTGTCGATAAAAGCCCACGCAGCCAATGTTTTTTCGCGTGCTGCGACTCGGTTCAAAAATCCACGCGTCACGATTTGCGAAGTGGTTTTCCCTGAGGATATAGACGCTGCGAGCAAGCGAACTGGAAGGTCAAGTAGCGTATCCATGCGCCACCTCTTCGTTAGATCTGACCGAATGCTTTATCGGAGCCCCGCTGGGCTCGAGCAAGGCAGTAAGGATCAATCTGTCACCACTGTAACTGCGGCGGCCATGGGCAACCTGGATATTGTCGATCAGAACGACATCCCCCTCTTGCCAGTCGTGGTCGATGGCAGACTCGCTGTATGCGGCACGAATTGCAGCGAGCGTGGTGCTCTCTATTTCCTCGCCGTTGCCATAGAACGCATTTCGAGGAAGAAGGTCCGGTCCAAAGGCATCCAACATGTGCTGCAGTGTCTGCTCACCCATCGCCGATGGATGAAATAGATGCGCTTGATTAAACAAGAAGTCCTCGCGACGAACGCGGTGATGAACGACTCCTGGACTAACCTGTGATGTTTTCAAAACATCATCATCGAGCCACTCATACGATATCTCGTGCTCGTCACAAAATTGGGCCACCCGGTACTTGTCTTCCGTTTGGAAAGCATCCTGCCACGATAGGTCAATATGACCATGAAAAACGCGGTCGTATCTGACGCCAAGGCGTTTGAATTTATCGAAAATGGAAGAATCAAGCCGCTGCCGTACGTCGAGCATATCGGCCAGAGGCGTCGCCCCTCCCGACGTCGCCGCTTTGACACAGCAGAATGCCAGCTTCTGCGGCCAGATTCGCTGATACGAATTTTCATTGTGCATGGGTATTTCACGCGCCGAAGGATATTCGGTCGCGGTGTATAAGCCTTTTCCCTTGCTCGTGCGCGGTGTGGAGCGATAGATGTAATCCAAGTTTTCAACTCCGAGCGCCTGGACAAACGCGCGAAAGGCTTCGGGCTGTGTTACGCCAAAACCACGAAACAGGATGGCGCCGTGCTGAATCAATCTCTCTTCTATCAGTCCAAGATTCTGTTCAACAAAGCGATGGATCAATGTGGCTTCTTCACTCAATGGCTCGCCCATCCGTTCAAATTGGAAAGGCGTGCGGCGGCCTGGCGTGAGTGGACCCTCGCTAATGTGCGTCATCATGTATTCCTTTCGAAGAGTAATCGCGTGACAGAAGTGCGGAAGTACCACCAGGCAAAGGAGTGCTTTGAGCTATTCGAGTGCCTGCGATAGCATTCTGACGATGTGCGGAGCGAACTGCTCGATCGCTGCAGGGCTGAGCAAATCATGGTGATCGTGTGGGATTTTCAGATAGGTGCTGTTTTGCGTATCGGAAATGCCCCACCAGTTCGCCATATGGAGTGGATCATCCGCAGGTATCGGTGCGCGCTCAGCCTCGACCACCATGAGGCTGGATTGCACCGGGCTTCGCTCGAAGCACGCGAGGAATTCGGCGTTGAACCGGCATGTTGCCACTACCCTTGCCTTTAACGATGTTTCGGTAAGGAAACTCGTCGCCGTAGTCGCTGAGACATGATCGATGTAGCTGGCAATTTCCGTATCTGATTGCGGGCCAGCGCCATAGATGTCTTCCGCATGTGTTGGGGTCGCATCGAGCAGGATGAGATTGGAAACCGTCTTTCCCATCGATTCGAGAACTTGCACCATGCGATGGGCGACGTACCCGCCGAAGGACCAGCCCATGATATTGTAGGGTCCCTCGGGAGCTACATTGATCATTTCGGCGATGTACTCCGCCACCAACGCGTCGAAAGTAAGTGGCGGACTATCGGTGCGTGATAGGTGTGGCGAATTGAACGCGTAAATCGGTTGATCAATTGGCAGCGCATCTCTCAGGCGTCCATAAGACATTCCGATGCCAACCAGTGGTGGAACACAAAACAAAGGCGCCCTCGAACCCGAGGTTCTGATCGGCATCATGACTGGAAAGAGGTCGCCAGCCAGCTCATTCGTCATGTCGGGCAGCTGACTGCTCCACTCCGATTTAAGCGCCGGATGCGCGGCAAATGCCAAAGAACCCCCGGTAATGGCTGCTTGTGCCAGCCCCTCAAGTTCGCCGAACCAGGTCTGTGCCAGATCGTTGATCTCGTTCTCATCGAAGAGGTCGCCTGCCCAGGACCAGTTTGCTTGAATTTCGGCGCCCGAAGCCCCCTCGATCGTTGCTACGTTGAGGGTGATGGCATGGGTTAGCGATCGTTGCATGTCGCCATGAAGTTCAAGTTCGATATCGGTGGCCTCCCAATCACCGGTGCTTGCGCGGTAGCGGCCGAGGTAGTTGTAGGCTACCTGTGGCGTCGCTGATGCTCCTAGTCGACGCCTTCCTTCCGCAGAGAGGTAGCGTAAGATCCCATAGTCCGCGCCGTGGTTCGGTAGCCGTCGAAGTTGTGCTGCGACTCCGCCAACGATATGCGCGAGCGGGATCTCTGTCGCATTCGCATGCGCGACGCTGTGCGCTATCGGTTCCAATCGCACGGGATATAGGCTGGTGAACCAGCCAACGCTGCGCGAGAGATCCACGTCGTGGAACAAAGCTTCGCGGCCATGCCCTTCCACTTCTATTTGCACGGCTGATTGAGTACCTCGGCCGCGCTGCGTACGCCAATGGGCTAATGCCAGTGCAAAAGCCGATAACAGCAGTTCGTGGGCGGTTACATCGAATAATTTGGGTGTCTGATTGAGCAACGGATCGGCGATTGCTGCCGGCATCGTCAAGCGCAACCTGCGTTCGGACGCCTTGCGGTCGATGGCAGGATCGAACGGACGTCGGCCGAGCTGTGGATCGGGCGTGCGCTGGATTTCCTCCCATAACGTCAGTTCGGCTTGCAGCATGTCGGTTTGCGCAAGCTCAGCTAATCGCTCGGACCAGCGGCGATACGAGGTGCTGCATGGCTCTAGTAAAATAGGTTCAGCCTTGAGCGCGGATAGATAAGCTGCTGCCAGGTCCGGCACGAGGATGCGCCATGAAACGGCATCGATCGCCACATGATGAATGACAAGCAGTAGCAAACCATGCTGTTCGCCCCCGTTGAGCCAAGCACCCTGTACGAGCCGCCCCGTCTGTAGATCCAGTCGGTTTTCGGCAGCCTTTCCAAGCTCAGTAAGATGGGATCGGATAGCCTCCATGTCGAGCTCGACAAGGTCTAGCTGCGATAGGCATTGGTTTGCATCCACAGTGCCGCGGGGGAGTATCTCCAGCAATCGATCTTGGGTCGCAATGGTGTGGTCTGTCTGGTGTGGAGTGAGGCGTATCCTCAGCGCATCATGTTGATCGATCACTGCTTGCAGCGCGGCGACGAGATGATGCCTGGAAGCATTCGCTGGTGTCTGCAGCACGATCGATTGGTGATACCGATCCGTTTCACCGCCTCGCTCAAAGAACCATTGAACAATGGGCGATGGCATGAATCCGCCGGTCGTCGTCTCAGTCGTAGTCGACGGATTCTTCGCTACCGGGACAGCGGCTTCGATGAGGCCGGACACAGTGGGCTTGCGGAAAATATCACGTGGCGTGATCCGTAAGCCGGCCTTGCGCATATGGCTAATGAGTTCGATGGACCGAATACTATCGCCACCCAGATCGAAAAAGCTGTCGTCGATGCCAATCTCCTGCAATCCAAGCACACGGCAAAAAAGCTCAGCGACCTTCCGCTCCTGTGCTGTCTGCGGTGCACGCTTGCTGGTGGATTGCAAAATCGGCTGTGGCAATGCCTCGCGATCGAGCTTGCCATTGGGTGTCAGCGGCAGATGGTCCAGCACTACGATGGCGGCAGGGATCATATAGTCGGGCAACTCCGTGGCCAGCGAATGCCGCAACGCGTGTGGATCCAATGTCGCACCCGACGCCGCTACGACGTAGCCCACCAACTGCTTTTGGCCGCTCTGATCCACCCGTGCGACGACTGCGGCTTGAGCTGTTCCAGGCTGCCGCGCCAAGGCATTCGATACCTCGCCCAATTCAATTCTGAAGCCGCGGATTTTCACCTGCTCGTCGATACGAGCCAGATATTCAAGCATTCCGTGACGGCGCCAGCACACCAGATCGCCGGTTCGATACATCCTTGAGCCTGCTGGTCCAAACGGGCATGCGACGAAACGTTCCGCCGTCAGGCCCGATCGATTCAGATAACCGCGGGCGACGCCTGATCCGGCAATGTACAATTCTCCTGCGACATTCTCGGCAACCGGTTGGAGGTGCGCATCGAGAACATAGAGTCGTGTGTTCCAGATCGGCTTGCCAATCGGTACTGAGCCTGCTCTATTCGCGCCTGATACCGCGTCGAATACAACGCAGCCTACCGTCGCCTCAGTGGGTCCATATTCATTGATAACCGTCGTTACCGCAGGGTGGTTCAACCACGGATTGACGGTCGCGTAGTCGAGGCTTTCCCCACCGAGAACCAGACCATGCGCGATGCTGGCGAGGTGCTCCGCAGCGACGCGGCCATTTATAAAATCGAGATGCGACGGTGTAAGTTTGCAGAATGCAAAAGGTCTTTCCGCCAAGCTCCGCTCGATCAGCGAGGTCAACTCGGCGTGCCCGGAGGGGATGACGACGGATGCGCCTGTCAACAACGGATACACGAGGCTCGTGATGGTGCCGTCGAAAGACAAAGATGTCGTGACCGGAACCTCCTGCCCTGCTTGTAGCGGATAGGCTTCGGTTGCCCATGATACATAGTTGGTGAGATTGCCAAGCTCAACCACAACCCCCTTGGGACGCCCGGTGGAGCCAGAGGTATAGATGACATAAGCTGGATGATTGACGCGTCGCGGTTGCGAGCGCTCACGATCCGTCGGATCCGTATGCGCTGCCCTGTGCAATGAATCTTGCACCGCCGTATCATCGAGCAATAGCAGCGGCCGGTCGGTTTGCAGGCGCTCACGTGCGGCTGTGGTCGTAACTACGCATGCAGGGCGTGCATCTTCGAGCATGTAGGCCAGTCGATCTGCAGGGTAAGCAGGATCTATAGGCAAATACGCAGCACCAGCCTTGAGCGTGCCAAGCAAGCCGACTACAACGTCGAGTGAACGCGGCAAGGCCAACGCGACTATGCTTTCCGGCCCGACGCCTTGCGCCATCAACGTATGTGCCAGCCGATTGGCGCGATGATTGAGCTCGGCATAGCTGAGCGAGATGCCCTCGAATATCACGGCGATGGCGCTTGGGTTGCGCACCGCCTGCGCCTGGAATAACTCCACGACGTCAGCCTCGGCCAGTGTGCGTGCCGTATCGTTCCAATCGATCAGGATTTTTTGTTGCTCGGCGGTATCGAGCATCTCGATACGCCCAACCGGCAGCGCAGGTTCGGCGGCCACCGCTTCCAGCAAGCGTAC
>Ga0153933_1000312_pt1 | contig 20189 bp, 19 predicted proteins | sample TSNJ017MetaG_FD_102275 | JGI IMG/M metagenome (GOLD analysis project Ga0153933, IMG submission 102275) | Attine ant fungus gardens microbial communities from New Jersey, USA - TSNJ017 MetaG | ecosystem: Host-associated > Fungi > Mycelium > Unclassified | place: USA: New Jersey, Wharton State...
CACACACGTCCGAGCAAGTCCCCGGTGCGACGTCAAAATCCATCGAGCTCACAAAAGGCGTCAAGGAAAACGGCCATTGGGTGGTGGCGGATATCGGATCACTGCCCGCTGATATCAACAATGTGAAAAAGCACGCCGATCTGGGATCGATCAGCGCGATCACCTCGACCAGCGCCGTGACCGCAGGCGATGTCCTTAACGTTATCAACTCCGAAGGGGGCCGCGCACTGGCTTTGGGAGCGAAATCGCTGTCATTGCTGGGTACGCTAGTCGGTCTCGCGCCGTCGGTCGGGCAGCTTGCCAACGATGTCAAACAGCTAATCGCAAATCCGAACGACAATCAGTCGAAATGGAATGTTGCGAACAGCGGTTTCGAGTTAGGCGGTGGCCTTGCCGCGGCAGCTGCCTCGATGGCTTTTCCGCCTGCCGCACTATTGCCGATCTTATTTCCCAATCTGGCTGAAATCGGTCACGCGGAAATATTGAGGCAGAAGAAGAATGGCCTGTATGCGGAAGGTCTAAAAGTCGAAGGTGATGCAACCAGCAACGACTACAAGATAGCGGCTCTCAACGCGACGCCGATCGTGAACTGGTTCTCGTCCACCTATACGCCGGAGTTGCGTCCAGCCATCGAGAAATTCGAAACGGAGCAGGGAAACAAGCCTGGCAATCCACCCGCCGGTGACTTGCCGGAGAACACACTCCATGACCAGCGCGTCTACGACTACTATGCCCAGGCGCTGAACGAGCGCGCCGCGCTGCTCGGCAATGCGGCCAACTCCTACCTCAAGAGCATTGCAGACAATTCAACCCTGAGTTCCGTCACAATGGTCTCGCGATGCCCACAGGTGTTTGGCTGGCCATCGAACGGACAGGCCATGCGCGTGTTCGATCGGGCAGCCGCTATCACGTACGATCGCGTTCACAACACAATCCACACCGAGTTTTTCGGCCCGGACAAGGACGGCACGTACAGATTGCCCACGCGGGATCCGTCGCTGCCGTCCGGCAAGGACAGCAAGAATCTGCTGTTCTGCTCGACCATGCTGGATCCTGAAGCCAAGCGGGTGGACTTCGACTTGCCGCAATACTTTGCCGATCCGGGCACGGTCGCGCTGGATATTCGCAAACAGCCGAACAAAACCTGATGGAGCTAGCTCGACATTCAAACGACGCTTAGGAGTGCGGAGCGCTGGGGCATGACAGGTCTTCTGTCGTTTCGAATACGGAGTGGTGTCGACGCCAACCATTCCGTATTCGCGCCCTTCCTCGACATGCCAGACGCGGCCCATATCGAGACTAAGGGCGACGCGCGCGGGTTCAGGCACCCGCCGCTTCCGTGTCCTTCACAGGAGCCGCTTCGCCGCGCAGCACGGCGCGCAGCTTCGCGTGGTCCAGTTCCTTCTCCCACGCCGACACCACCACCGTCGCCACACCGTTGCCGACGATGTTCGTCAGCGCGCGGCATTCGCTCATGAAGCGGTCGATCCCGAGAATCAGCACCATGCCCGACAGCGGAATCGTCGGCACCACGGCCAGGGTCGCAGCGAGCGTGATGAAACCGGCGCCCGTCACACCGCTTGCGCCCTTCGACGTCAGCATCGTGACGGCCAGCAGCGTGAGCTGCTGCGTGAGCGAGAGATCGGTGTTGGTGGCCTGGGCGATGAACAGCACGGCCATCGTCATGTAGATGTTGGTACCGTCGAGGTTGAACGAGTAACCGGTCGGCACCACGAGGCCCACCACCGAGCGCGAGCAGCCGAGCTTTTCGAGCTTCAGCATCAACTGCGGCAACGCCGCTTCCGACGAGCTCGTGCCGAGCACGATCAGCATCTCTTCCTTGATGTACGCCACGAAGCGCAGCACGCTGAAGCCGACCATGCGGGCGATCGCGCCGAGCACCACCACCACGAACACGATCGAGGTGAGATAGAACGTGCCGATCAGCTTGAGCATGGGCAGGAGCGAGCCGATGCCGTACTTGCCGATGGTGAACGCCATTGCGCCGAAGGCACCGATCGGCGCCAGCTTCGTGATGATGCGCACCACGCCGAACAACACGCTCGACAGGCTTTCGACCAGATCCGTGACGACCTTGCCTCGCTCGCCGAGCGTCGCCAGCACGCTGCCGAACAGCATCGCGATCAGCAGGATCTGCAGGATCTCGCCCTGCGCGAACGCATCCGTGATCGTGTTCGGAATGATGTGCATCAGGAAGTCGACCGTGCTTTGGCCGTGCGCCTTGGCGGCGTACGAAGCGACCTCCTTGCCGTCGAGCGTGGCCGGATCGACGTTGAAGCCGACACCCGGTTTCAGCACGTGCGTGGCGATCAGGCCGAGCACCAGCGCGAACGACGAAACGACTTCGAAGTACAGCAGCGCCTTGCCGCCGACCCGCCCGACCTTCTTCATGTCCTGCATGCCGGCGATACCGGTGACGACAGTACAGAAGATGATCGGGCCGATCACCATCTTGATCAGCTTGATGAAGGCGTCGCCAAACGGCTTCATGTCGATGGCGAGAGCCGGCGAATAATGACCGAGGACGATGCCGACGATGATCGCGGCGATCACCTGGACATAGAGCACTTTATAGAAGGGTTTCTTCACGATGGTTCCTGCGATGTGGATGAGCCAATGGCCTGCCACGCTGCGCATCAATGCGAACGAATGGACGTATCGCCTGTGCACGGCATCGGGCCGCGACAAGACGACGAAGTTATAAATACGGGGAGGGGAAATCGGACATCGTTGTCTCCATGCTTTAGTTGTCGGGCCTTTGCGGCCGCGCTTCTACTTCGCAAGGTCGATGCCAGCTAGATGACGGCCCTTTCTCTTTGATTTTTATAGGTATTTTTGTTCGACTCGGCGTCTTGCGTCCGGCTTTCCGGAAATCCGGACGCGAGGCGTCGGGGATTCCGGACGGCCCACGGCCAAAAAAAATGCCTTCCTCGCGGCAGGAAGGCATTTCCAAGCGTATATCGGAGACTTTATTGTTCGTGGGCTTCGCGTTGCGGTCCTGCTGCGAAGCTCACATCTCAATATTAGGATTATTTGGCCGCGCCTACCGTCAAGGATTGTCAAATCGGCGCGGGCGATTGAAGCCACCGTCCGTCTCACGGCCGCTGACGGGCTCAATCGAAATCGAACATGTCGAACAGGGAGCGCTTTTTCCGGTATCCCGTGTGCCCCGAATGGCCCGAGTGCCCCGAGCGACGCTCGTCGTATCGATGATGGCTCTCGTTCGGATACTCGCGATGCCGGTCCCGGCGATCTTCGCGGTTCGGACCGGAGACGAGCGGCGCGCCGGCGCGCTCGCCGTCCTCTGCGATCAGCTTGTCGAGTTCGCCGCGATCGAGCCAGACACCCCGGCAATCCGGGCAGTAGTCGATCTCGATCGAGCGGCGCTCGGTCATCAGAAGGTCAGTCGTCTTGCAAACAGGGCATTTCATGGCGTCTCTCCTAAAAAGGGTAAAGCTTCGAATCCGCAACCTGGCGAGCCGCCCGATCCGGGCAAAGCGATCCGGCCATACCTCGCTCAGGTTGTTCCAACTTCTTTCCATGCGCGGCCGGTACGCCAGCGCTCATTGCGTGACAGCGTCGGTGCGCTTCGACCTGGCCCGGCGCGCCAGCATGTTCATGGCCTCGACGAAGGCCGAGAACGCCATCGCCGCGTAGATATACGTCTTCGGCACATGCGAGCCGAACCCTTCCGCGATCAGCGTCATGCCGATCACCAGCAGGAAGCTCAGCGCGAGAACGACGATGGTCGGGTTGCGGTCGATAAAGCGCGACAGCGGGCGGGCCGCGAACAGCATCACCATGACCGCGGCGATGACCGCGACAAACATGATCGGCATGTGGCTGGTCATGCCGACCGCCGTGATGATGCTGTCGACCGAAAACACGATATCGAGCAACAGGATCTGGCCGATCGCGGCCCCTACGGTCAGCGGGACCACCGCACTCGTCGCGCCGCGTGCGTCGTCCGCGTGGGTGACGTGGTGATGAATCTCGCGGGTCGCCTTCCAGACGAGGAACAGGCCGCCGCCCAGCAGGATCAGGTCGCGCCACGAGAACGCGTGGCCCAGCAGCGTCACGGCGGGCTGAGTCAGTTGCGCGATCCACGCGACCGTGCCGAGCAGGCCAAGCCGCAGCACCAGCGCGAGCAGAATGCCGAGGCGCTGGGTGCGTGCCCGCTGTGCTTCCGGCAGCTTGTTGCTGAGGATCGAGATGAAGATCAGGTTGTCGATGCCGAGCACGATCTCCATCACGACCAGCGTGAGGAGCGCCGCCCAGGCAGCGGGGTCGGAAATCAGAATGGTCAAGGCGTCCATGGCATGCGTCGGCGAAGTGAACCGAGTGATGTCGAAGTGATGCCATGATCGCCGCTTCACGACTTCGGATAAATCAGTGATAAGCTGAACAACATATCGCTTTTTTCGAAGTGTCACCGCTCATGCTGAACTATCGCCATCTCTACTACTTCTGGATCGTCGTCAAGGAAGGCGGCTTCGCGCGCGCGGCCGAGCGTCTCGACATGGCCGTCCAGACCATCAGCGCGCAGGTACGTGAACTGGAAAAATCGATTGGCCGTCAGTTGCTGAAATCCGCGGGACGCGGTGTCGCCATGACCGAAGCGGGCGAGACGGCGTTCAGCCGCGCGGAGCAGATCTTTCAGATCGGCGAAGCGCTGCTCGACGAGATGCGCGAAGCAGGCGGCGAAGGGGTTGCGCGGCTCGCCGTGGGTCTCTCCGACGGCATTTCAAAGCTCGCCGCGCACGCGCTGCTTGCGCCCGTGCTCGGCACGCCGTCGCTCAGGCTGCTGTGCCACGAAGGCGAACATGCGCAACTGTTGTCGGAGCTCGCGCTGCATCGGCTCGATCTGGTGCTGGCCTGCCAGCCGGCGCCGCACAACGCGGACCTGCGCGTGGTGAGCCAGCGCCTCGTCGGTTCGCCGGTGGACTGGTACGGCCCCGCGGCGATCGTCTCGAAGGCATCGCGCGCCGGCTTTCCGCAGAGCCTCGCCGATCTGCCCGTGCTCCTGCCCACCGGGCACGCCGCGCTACGCGCACGGCTCGACCGGTGGTTCGAAGCGGCGGGCATCCGGCCGCGGATTGTCGGGGAGTTCGAAGACAGCGCGCTGATGGCGGTGTTCGCCGCGCGCGGGCTCGGCGTGTTTCCACTCGCGGAACTGGGCGCCGAGGACCTGTCCCTGCTGCGCGGACTGCGCCGGCTCGGCCGCGCGGACGGCGTGATCGAAGAGATCCACGCCATCCGCTCGCGGCGCGGCCAGCATCATCCGCTCGCGACTCAGGTGATCGACGCCGCGCGTTCGTGATCGAGCAAGGCCCTTGGCGGGATGCCGTGGCGAACGGTGACCGCCGCCGGTGCCGGAGCGAGTCCCCACACACTAAACACGGCCGCCAACAGGGCGATCTCGCCATCCGCGAGATAGTCGTCGGCAACCGCCACGGCAACGCACAGGCGAATCACCTTGCCGCGCAACACCGGGTCGTCGATCTCGCCCAGCAGTGTGGCCAGCATGGCCGTGTCGATCTGGCCGATGGTCGGCGCAAGCGGCGCGTGGGCGATAGAGTGATCCTCGCACAGCGCCTGCACGATCTGCGCGAATTGCGTGGGCGCGAGACCGAGCTGGCCGGCGATATCGAGTCTGTCGAGCGCGCGCTCCTCGGAGCTGCAGACGTGTCCGTCGGAGGTCAGCACCAGCGCGACAATCCGTGCTGCGGCTTGAGGACTGTTGCGGGGATAGGTTCGCATGACCGGGGCTCCTTTAGCGGACGTTGTCCGTAGTGATGATGAGCCCTAGTCTGCGTCAGGTTTCGAATCGGATAAACCTGTTAATCCGGAAGTGACAGTTCGAGAAAACCGAAGTGGTGTTCTAAGCCGCGCCCTCTTCCAGCACCAGCAGGTTCTCGTGCGAGAAGCCTAACGCCACCGGCTGACCCCGCTCGGGCAGACGGCGATTCGGATCGTTGAAGACGTCGAGCGAAATCACCGCATCCTTCACCCGCGTCCTGATCCGCACCACGGCGCCGAGAAAATTCACTTCTTCGACGGTCGCCGCCAGCGTGTTGCGCCCCGCCGCCGGCGCTTCCAGCACAATCGCCTCCGGGCGCAGCGCCAGCAGACGCTTCTTGCCGGCGTCGTCCGGCGCGAGCTGCTGAGTGGTCACGAGTTCCTGACCATCAACAGCCATCTTGCCGCTCGCCGGATCCACCACGTGACCGGATAGGATATTCAACGTGCCGACGAACGACGCCACGAAGCGCGTGCGCGGATAGTTGTAGATCTCCGAAGAGGTGCCCACCTGCTCGACCCGCCCTTCGTTCATCACCACGATGCGGTCGGAGATGGACAGCGCCTCTTCCTGATCGTGCGTGACGAAAATCGACGTGATGCCGAGTTCACGCTGCAACGCGCGTATGTCCTGGCGCAGCGAAATGCGGATCTTTGCGTCGAGCGCGGAGAGCGGCTCGTCGAGCAGCAGAACCTGCGGCTTGCCGGCGAGCGCGCGGGCCAAGGCGATGCGCTGCTGCTGGCCGCCCGAGAGTTGCCACGGATAGCGTTCGGCGACATGCGGCAGCTTGATCAGATCCAGCATCTCGCCCACCCGCTTGCGGATTTCATCCTGCGGACGGCGCGCCACCTTTAGCCCAAAGCCGATATTGTCGGCCACGGTCATGTTCGGAAACAGCGCGTACGACTGAAACACCATGCCGACCTTGCGCTGGCGTGTACGCAGATGCGTAACGTCGCGACCATCGAGGCGAATCACGCCGCGCGTCGGGCTTTCGAAGCCCGCGATCATACGCAGCACCGTGGTCTTGCCGCAGCCCGACGGGCCGAGAAAGGTGATGAACTCGCCGCGCTCGATCTTCATGTCGAAATGATGCAGCGCCGTGTTCGCCCCGAAGGACTTGTGCAGATTTTCGATCTCAAGGAATGCCATGATTCGATGCCTCAGTTCTTCAGGGTTTTTGTCCGGCCAGCGCGCGGGCCGAGCCGCGAGCCGATCCGAACACCTGGATCAGCCCCATCGAGGCCCAGGTAATGGCGAACGCGATAATCGCGAGTGCCGACGGTTCATACGCGCGGTTCGCGCCGATCAGTTGCAGGTACGGTCCGAACGCCGGCCGGTCGAGCAGGCTCGCCAGCGTGAACTCGCCGATCACCACCGCAAAGGTGAGAAAGGCGCCGGACAGGATGCCCGAGCGGATATTCGGGAAGATCACCTTGAACAGGATGGTGGGCCAGGTTGCACCGAGACATTCGGCGGCTTCGGTGAGCGAGCGCACGTCGACTGCCGCGAGACCCGCATCGACCGCGCGGTACATATACGGCAGCGACAAGGTGACGTAGCCGAACACCAGCAGCAGATCGGTGGCGCGCTCGTTGCCGGTGAGCGGCAGGATCGAGCTGCTGTTGTAGATGCGCAGGTAGCCGAACACGATCACGATGGCCGGAATCACCAGCGGCAACAGCGTGATGAACTCCACCACCGGCCGCAGTCTCGGCAAACGCAGACGGACCCAGTACGCCGTCGGCACCACCAGCAGCACGCCGACCACGATCGTCAGGACTGCCATCAGCATCGAGTAGCCGAACGAGGCCTGAAACCGCGGATCGCTCAGCACCACGCGATAGGCGTCGAAACTGTATTCGCCGCGCCGCATGCGCAGACTGAATTCGAGGGTGGCGGCGAGCGGAATCAGGAAATACAGCGAGCCCACGACCATCGCGGTCCAGGCGCCCACACGCGATTGGCTGTTCATCGACGTCCCCTCTCGGCCCGCGAGCGCAGCCAGATGTAGCCGCCATTCGACAGGCCCGTCACCAGGATCATGCCGAGCGCGAGCGCGTAGCCGAGATTCTGGTTATGCAGCACGTCGCCGCGGATCTGCGCGTACAACAGGATGGTCACGATGTTCAGCGAGCTGCCGGTGAGCGCATAGGCCGTCGCGACCGCGCCGAACGAGTTGGCGAACAGCAGCAGGGTCGCGCCGAGCACGCTGGGCCACAGCACCGGCAACGCGACATAACGCCAATACTGGAACGAAGTGCCGCCGAGGCAATCGCAGGCCTCGCGCCATTCGCGCTTCAGGCCGTCGAGCGCGGGCGTGACGATCAGGACCATCAGCGGAATCTGGAAGTACAGATAGGTCACCGTCAAGCCGGTGAAACTGAGGATGCTGAAGCCCGTCGAGTACAGGTTGAAGCCGAGGTATTTCTTCAGCAAAACCGTCACGAGACCGACGCGCCCCAGCGTGCAGATAAACGCGAACGCGAGCGGCACGCCGGCAAAATTCGAGGCGACCCCGGAGAAGGTCATCAGCGTCGGACGAATCCATACCGGCAAGCGTCCCTGCACGGCCGCCCAGGCCAGCAGCGAACCGATCACCGCGCCGCCGAGCGCCGACGCCGCGCTCACCTTGAAGCTGATCCAGTAAGCGTCGAGCACGCCGGGCTGGAACAGATCGCGGAAGTTGACGAGCGTGAAATGCCCCTGGGGATCCTGAAACGCGCCCACCATCAGGAAGCCCGTCGGCAGGATCAGGAACAGCAGGGCAAACAGGAAAAATGGTGCAACGCCGAGCCAGGTCAGGAGCTGGGACGACTGTCCCGGTCCCTTCACGCCGGGCGCAGGCGCGGGCACCGGCGGAACCAGCAGTTCCGGCTGCGCCGACCCGATATCCGATGAAGCGGTCATAGGTCACCCTTGAAGCAATCAGGCTAAAGCCGGGACCACGCGGAGCGACGCCCGAAGGCGCACTCGCGGGCCCGGCACACAACATGCTGGAGCAATAAAAGTCCGGCCTTACTTCACGTTCGCGCCGACCACTTCATCCCAATGCTTGGTGATGGTGTCCTTGTACGCGTCCTGCTGCGACAGCGTCGGGAACACGGCGTTCTTGTAGGCCGATGCCGGCGGCAACTTGTCGAGCAGCGCCTGCGGCACCTTCTTGCCAGCAACCAGTTGCGTATAGCGCATGGGGTGGCAGTAGCCGGTCAACCAGCCGATCTGGCCTTCGTCCGAGTACAGGTATTCCATCCACAGCTTCGCGGCGTTCGGATGCGGTGCAAACGCGCTGATCGCCTGCACGTAGACGCCGGCGACCACGCCCGTCTTCGGCACCACGACCTGCACCTTCGGATTGCCCTTGAGCGTGTCGCGGTCGGCCAGCGCGTTGTAGTCCCAACGCACGATGATCGGCGTCGTGCCTTGCGCGAGGGAAGCGGCCTTGCCGATCACCGGCACGAAGTTGCCGTTCTTGTTGAGGTCGGCGAAGTACTTCAGGCCGGCGTCGGCCGCCTTGGCGGTGTCGCCCCTGGTCGACGACAGGCCGGACGCGTACACGCCCTGGATGGCCTGGTTGGCCGAGCGCGGGTCGCCGGCGAGCGAGACGGCGTTCTTGTAGTCGGCCTTGAGCAGATCGCTCCAGTCGGCCGGCGCCTTGTCGATCATGTCCGCGTTCACTTCGAACGACAGCACGCCGTAGTAATCGCCGTACCAGTAGCCGTCAGCGTCCTTGGCCGAATCGGGAATCTCCTTCCACGTCGACACCTTGTACGGCTGCAGCAAGCCTTCTGCCTTCGCGGTCGGGCCGAACGACAGACCCACGTCGATCACGTCCGGCGCTTGCGGTCCCTTGTTGCCCTTGTTGGCCTTGATGGCTTCGACTTCGTCGCCCGAACCGGCATCCGGATTCAGCTCGTTGACCTTGATGCCGTACTTCTTTTCGAAGGCGGCAATCATCGGACCATAGCCGCACCAGTCATGCGGCAAGGCGATCACGGTGAGTTGTCCTTCCTGTTTGGCGGCGGCGACCAGCGCGTCGAGCGGCGCTGCGGACGCGCTGCTGGCGCCGGCAGCGGCGACGCCCGCCACCGCTGACATCGAGATAACACGGCTCAACCACGTGCGGTTCATAGTATTCCCCATCCTTTGCCTAAAGTTGCTACGTTAGGAAAACTGCATTCTGACGATTGTCTTCGGCGCGCAAACACCCCGGCGCGCCTGCCATGCCTTACGCCGTATTTCCCGGCGTGGACAGCATGTCGTGCGCAAGCATATCGATGCGATCGGTACAAATCATGTCAACGCCCCAGTGGGCGAGCAGCTTCGCGCGGTCCGGATCGTTCACCGTATAGACGAGCACGCGCAGACCCTCGGCGCGAATCGCGGCGACGCGTTCCTCGGTGAGATGCTTATGGCTTGCATGCAGCGAGACGCAATCGAGTTCACGCACGATGCGCAGCCAGTCGTCCGGCACCGCTTCGAACAGCATCCCGCGCGCGAGCGTAGGGGCGGCGTCGCGGGCGGCGGCGAGCGCCTCGAACGAGAACGACGACAGTAGCGGCGGCGTCTGGTCCTGCCAGAGCGCGAGCGCGGCGCCGGCGACGAGTTGGCCCGTGATGACGTCGCGTCCGGGGCAAGGCTTGATTTCGATGTTGGCCGCAATGCCGTCGCGCTTGCAACGGGCAGCCGCATCGGCGAGCGTGGGCAAACGCTCGCCGGCGAACGCCGGGTCGCGCCACGAGCCGGCATCGAGCTTCGCCAGTTCCTGCCACGTATGTTCGGCGGCCGGGCCATGGCCGTTGGTGGTGCGATCGAGCGTGTCGTCGTGCAGCAGGAAGAGGTGGTCGTCGGCCGAGAGCTTGGCGTCGAACTCGACCATGCGATACCCGTAGCGCTTGCAGGCGTCGAATCCTGCCAGCGTGTTTTCCGGCGCGAGCGTCCCGCCGCAACGATGCGCGACCAGTCGCGGATACGGCCAGTCGGTGTTTGTACGATCAATCCCAGTAGCCACGTCTGTACACCTTCGAAATAGACTGTTGCGCGCGCTTCGCCGGGCTGCCATCGTCAGGATGACGAACCGAACGGTATTATCCGGTCAGCCGGTTATCATGTCGCGGCACGCATCGAAAACGGCGGCAACAGTGGCCGCCGAGCCTAGTATGGAGCCAGCATACGGCAGCTTGCTTGTCAAAAGCGACGTTCAATGTTCGAAATTGGACATTTCAATTCCTTTTTGAACATTCCGTGTTCGGATTGGCCGGCTGCCAGCTAATCTGCGAAGGCTAAATTCAAATACACAAATTTGCAAGGCACCAAAAAAATACAACACGAAGCGGGTAAAGTAGCGCCGATGACATCGGCGCGACACACAACCGTGTCAGTGATGTCAAAGGCCCAAAAGCCGTCCAGACCGACTCATTCGTAAAGGGAAAATGCATGTGGCAGGAAGACCGTCATCAGAGAATTCGCGCGCTGCTATCGACCCTGCAACGGGTGTCGACCGAACGGATCATGGCGGATCTCGGCGTATCGCGCGAAACAGTACGGCGCGACCTGCTCGACCTGGAAGCACTCGGCGAATTACGGCGGGTGCATGGCGGCGCGATCAAGCCTGCCGACGAAGCGCCCATCGCGGAACGCGCCCATACGCGGGTCAAGTCCAAGACGGCGATCGCCAAGGCGGCAATGGGCGTCATCTCTAGCGGCCAGACGCTGTTTATCGATGCCGGCACGACCACCTCGGCGCTTGCCGAAGAGCTGGCGAAGCTCGCCAATCTCACGGTGGTGACCAATTCGATCGACGTCGCGCTGAAGATGCGCGGAGCGGTCGAGCAGCAGGCGGAAGCCGCCAACGAAGTCATCCTGCTGGGCGGCTCGATCAGCGACCGGGCCATGGCGACGGGAGGCAGCACGACGATCCTCGAGATTCACCGCTTCCGGGCGGATGTGGCCTTGCTCTCGCCGGTCGGCATCGACCCGCGGCACGGCGCCACCAACTACGATCACGAGGAGACGGAAGTGGCGCGGGCAATGGTCGCCAATGCCCATCGTGTGGTGATCCTCGCCGACTACAGCAAGATCGGCCAGCGCAGCCGCATTTCGTACTGCCAGCCCGAGCAGATCGACGTGCTGATCACCAACAAGAAAGCGGCCGAGGCGCCCGACTTCGCGGCCCTGAAGAAGAAGGTCGCGCGGATCATCCTGGCGTAGGGGTTTATTCCGGCGCGTGCAGGGTATCGAGGACGCGCTTGCGCAAGCGCGTATCGTGCAACGCACCGGCTGCGTCGAGCACCGGGTAGGCCGTCGAGCAGAACAGCGAGTTGAGCCGCTTCATGTCGCTGATCATGTCGAGATGCAGCGCGCTGGTCTCGATGCTGCGCAAGGTCTGCCCAGCCAGACGGTCCAGGTGGGCGTATGAGTACAGCCGCTCCAGATCGCGGAACCGCTCCTTCTCCGCCAGCAAGCGCTCGGCGCAACGCAAATCGTTGTTCAGAAACACCGACAGCCCGAGCTGCAGGTTGCTGACGAGCCGCGCATGCAGATCCTCCAGTTCGCCCAGCCCTTCCTCGGAGAACGAGAGCCGGTGGGCAATCTTCTTCTCCTCGATGTCCCCCACGATGCGCTCGATGATGTCGCCAGCGTGCTCGAGGTTGATGGTCAGCGCGATGATGTCGGTCCAGCGCCGGCTCTCCACTTCGTCGAGCTGCTCGCGGGAGATGCGCGCGAGATAGCCTTTGACGGCCGCATAAAGCTGGTCGACGTCGTCGTCCATCCGCGCCGTCTCGCGCGCCTTGGCCAGGTTGTTGTGGTGAATCAGTTCGGCCACGTTGCCGAGCATGGTGCCGACGATGTCGCCAATGCGCAGCACTTCGCGCGCGGCGTTCGCCAGCGCGAGCGAGGGCGTGGAGAGCGCCGCGGCGTCGAGGTGCAAGGCGCGAAATTCGCCGTTCTGCGCCGGCACGTCCGGCAACAGACGGCTGCAGATGCGCGCCACCGGATCGATCAACGCAAGGCATGCGCAGCAGCGCAGCGTGTTGTAGATCAGATGAAACCCGACCACCGCTTCACGCGGGTTGCCGATCAGTACCGGCAGGCCGCGCGCCAGCAGCGACGCAAACGGCAGGATCAACAATGCGCCGGCCAGCTTGAACACCAGGCTGCCGAGCGCGAGGCGCCGCGCCGCGGCGTTCTGCGCCAGCGTGCCGCTCAGCGCCAGCAGCCCGCTGCCGAGATTGGCGCCGATCACCAGGCACAACGCCACTTTCAACGAAATCACGCCGGACGATGCCAGCGTCGCCGTCAACAGCACCGCCGCGAGGCTCGAGTAGGAAATCACCGCGAAGGCGGCGCCGACCAGCGCATCGAGCATCGTGTCGCCGGTCAGCGCGCCGAACATGACGCGCACGCCGGCACCTTGCATCATCGGCTGGGCGGCTTCGACAATCAGATGCAGCGCCAGCAGGATCAGGCCGAGGCCGATCGCCGTGCGGCCCGCCTGGCCGATCCGCGTCTGCTTGCGTGTGAGGAACAGCGGCACGCCTATCAGGACGAGGATGGGCGACAGCCACGAGAGGTCCAGCGTGAGCACACGCGCCATCAGGGCCGTGCCGACGTCCGCGCCCAGCATGATGGCGAGTCCGCTGGTGAGAGACAGCAAGCCCTGGGCGGCGAACGAGGTGACGATGACAGCCGTCGCGTTGCTGCTTTGCACGAGGCTCGTCACGAGCACGCCGGAGCCGAACGCACGCAGGCGGCTACCGGTGCTGCGGCCGAGTGCCGTGCGCAGATCCGCACCGAGCACGCGCAGGATGCCTGTACGAACGATGTGCGAGCCCCACACGAGGAGCGCCACACCGGAGAGAAGATTGAGCAGAATCAACATAGGGCACTACGCTTCTCAAACCGCCAACCATGACCGGACCCGCATGCCGCTGCCTGGCGACACCCGGAGAAATATGACAGTAGTGTTGCACAAATTTGGCTTATTGTATTTTTGGGTATTTAAATATACGATCTGCCAGCATGCGGAGAGGTGTGCCGCGCCGGCAGCGGGCCGGCTTCGAAGCGTTGATGCAAGGAATCCTTAGATGAGTCGTAACCTCGCGCTGTTCGATCTGGACCATACCCTGCTGCCGCTCGACAGCGACCAGGCGTGGGCCCACTTCATCGCAAAGCTGGGTGTGGAAGGCGCAGCGCAACACGCGGAAAACATCGATGCGTACTATCGTCAATACGTGGCGGGCACGCTCGATATGAACGATTACCTGAACTACACGCTCGCACCGCTCGCACGCCACTCCCGCGCGCAACTGGATGCGTGGCATGCCTCGTTCATGAGCGAGGTGATCGTGCCGGCCATCCGGCCCGCCGCACGCGAGCTGATTCAACGGCATCTCGATGCCGGCGACCTGTGCTGCATCGTGACCGCAACGAATGTGTTCGTGACGGCGCCGATCGGCAAGGCGCTGGGATTCGAGCATCTGCTCGGCATCGAACTCGGCACCGAAGGCGGCGATCCACTCGGGCGTTATACCGGCGCCGCAGTCGGCGTGCCGACTTTCCGCGAAGGCAAGATCGTGCGTACGGAGAGCTGGCTGGCGTCGCTGGGTTACGCGCTGCAGGACTTTCCGAAGAGCTACTTCTATAGCGATTCGATCAACGACGTGCCGCTGCTCGAGCGCGTCACGCATCCGGTGGCGACCAATCCGGATGCACGGCTGCGTGCGATTGCGCAAGAGCGGGACTGGCCGATCATTGAGTTGTTCGCGTGATGTTTGCGTAACTGAAGAGCGGTTGAGCGCACGCTGCGCTCAACCGCCGTTGCCTGGCCGGCGGGTCCTACACGCGGCCCTTCCACGGCACCAGCCGCCGCTCCAGCGCCCGCATCCCCAGGTCGAAGATCCACGCGATCAGACCGATCAGCACGATCCCCATCACCACCACGTCGGTACGCAGAAAGCTCGACGCGTTCAGCACCATCTGACCCAGACCCGCCGTCGCCGCCACCATTTCGGCGGCCACCAGCGTGGTCCAACCGAAGCCGATCGCAATCCGCAGCCCGGTCAGAATCTCCGGCAAGGCCGCGGGCAACACCACGTAGCGCACGATCTGCGAAAACTTGCCGCCGAGCGAATACGCCGCATGAATCTGCTCGACAGTCGCGCTACGTGCGCCGGCACGCGCCGCCACGGCGATCGGCGCGAAACAGGCGAGGTAGATGACGACAATCTTCGCCGTCTCGTCGATGCCGAACCAGATCACCACGAGCGGCAGATATGCGAGCGGCGGCAGCGGCCGGTAGAACTCCAGCGGCGGATCGAGCAGCCCGCGCGCTACCCGGCTCACGCCCATCAGAATGCCGACCGGCACTGCGGTGACCGTGGCGAGTGCGAACGCACCGAACACGCGCAGCGCGCTCCACGCGAGATGCTGCGACAAGGGCAAGCCGCCCTGGATGCGTCCGTGGCACGCGTCGATGAAGGCGGCCCAGACGGCTTCAGGTGTCGGCAGAAAGAGCGGCGGCAACCATTGCAGGTGCGTGGCGATCCACCACAACGCGGCAAGCGCGGCCACCGACGCGACGCTCAACGCCGCGGTCGGCCCTTCGCCCGGCATGCGCCACGCGCGCACGGGCCTGCCCTTCTTCTTCAGCGGCGACGCAGCCGGGGTACTGGATGAATCCATCGCCGCAGCGCTCTGCTGAGCCAGCGGCGCGCTGTCAAACGAATCACGCGAAGCCGTCACGACACCACCTCTTCATCCGCACGCTGATGCAAGCGACGCACCAGCCGTTCACGCCACTCGATAAACTCCCGCGACGACTTTACCGCGCGCGCATCGCGCGTCTCGAGAAAGCGTCGCGCGAAAGGCAAGTCGTAGCTCTCGGCGATACGGCCCGGCCCCGGTGTCATCACGACGAGACGCGTCGCCAGAAACAGCGCTTCTTCGACACTGTGCGTGATGAAAAACACCGTCTTGCCCGTACGGCCCCACACGTCGAGCACGAGTTCCTGCATCGACTCGCGCGTCATGGCATCGAGCGCGCCCATCGGCTCGTCCATCAACAGGACTTCGGGATCGCTCGCCAGTGCCCGCGCAATTCCCACGCGCTGCTGCATCCCGCCCGATAGCGCATAGACTCGCGCATGCGCATGCTGTTCGAGCCCGACCAGCGCGAGCATCTCGCGAGCGACACGATGGCGCTGCGCTTTCGGCACGTGCTGGAAACGCAAGCCGAGCGCGACATTGTCGAGCACGTCGAGCCAGGGCATCAGCGCATACTTCTGAAACACCACGCCACGATCGGCGCCGGGGCCGTTGACCAGTTCGCCGTTCAGACGAACTTCGCCGCCGGTCGGCGCGATAAAGCCGGCGATGCAATTGAGCAAGGTCGTCTTGCCGCAACCCGACGCGCCGAGCGCCACGACGAACTCGCCGGACTCGATACGCAGATCGACATCGGCGAGCGCAACGTTCGGGGCCGCGCCCCGGGCGCCTTCGTAGGCGACATGGAGCCGCCGGATCTCGAGACCACTCATCTGGATACCTGTTGGTTCGGAGGACCGGGCAGCGCCGGCGCGCCCAGGCGACACACGGCGCGGCCCGTCTTCCTAGTGTGCTACCTGCTGGACAAAGCGCGGATCGATGCCTGCCGAGTAGTCCGGCAGCACGTTCTGGATTGTCCCTTGCGCCTTCAGGAACGTCGCCGTCGCCGCCAGCGATTTCGCCGCCCCGGATTGCGCGCCGCCGCCCAGCCACGTGTTCGATGCCTGCTGAGCCGCCGACGGGAAAGCGTACAGCGCCAGGCTCGCCGGCACGTCCTGAGCATTTGCTCCGGACTCCTTGGCGACTGCCGCGACTTCAGGAGAGCCCGTCGTCCACGTCGAGGTGTGATCGCGATAGCTGGCGTCGCTCGCGGCCAGCACCTTGACGAAACGCGCCACGAACTCCGGGTTCTGCTGCGCGAACTTGCGATCGACCACGAAGCCGTCGAAGGTCGCCTTACCGGTTTCCTGGGCGACCTGACCCGAGGTAATCAGCACCTTGCCGTTCTTCTTCACCTTGGCGAGCACCGGGTCCCAGATGTAGGTGGCGTCGATATCGCCACGGTCCCACGCAGCCGCGACTTCCTGCGGGCGCAGGTTGACGATCTTCACGTCAGCCGGATTCACGCCCGCGGCCTGCAGCGCAACGAGCGTATGGAAGTGCGAGGTCGACACGAACGGCACGCCGATCTTCTTGCCCTTGAGGCCGGCGATGCTGGTCACGCCCGAACCGTCGCGCGCCACCAGTGCTTCGGCATCGTTGATGTTGTCGAGAATCCAGAACAGCGAAATGTCGACGCCCTGCGACAGGCCTGCCGCAATCGGACTGGAACCGGCCTCGCCGAGTTGCACCGAACCCGACGCCAGCGCGCGAACCACCTCTGCGCCGCTGCTGAGCTGACGATAGACCACCTTGTAGCCGGTCTCCTTTTCGACTTCACCGGTGGCCTGGGCATAGCGCCAGGGCAGGACCATGTCCTGATACGCGATCACGACTTCTTTGGTGTCGGCGTGGGCGACGCTCGCAAAGGGAGCGGATACGGCAAGCAGCGTCACGAGCGCGGCGAGCGGGCGGAAGAATCGGTTCATCGAGAAGCCCCGTTGTAATAAGGTGTTTGGGAGGCTTTCGACTATAGGGAGTTTGGGCACGGGCGGTTCTAACGAATTCTAGATTGCTAATTACGCTGTTCGAGCATTGCTTTTCACGCTGGGTTGGGTGAGCGGGTCTGCTGCGGTGTGCGCGAAGGAGTTTGCGACGGAGGGTGGCAGAGTCGCGCGAGGGGCGCAAGCTGGCCGTTCGGTCGATTGACCGGCGTGTGGGGTGGAACGGATCATGGACTGGTTTTCTTCACTGCACGTCATCTCCATTCATGATCGATTTTCTTGCGCACTTGAGCGGGTTTTTGTCCAACGTTGGCGTGCCGGTTCTGGCGCCGATTGCCTTGCTGCCGTTGCTGAATTTTTCGCATGTTTGGCGCCGCCGACGCGCGAAAGTATTTCAGCGATCCGGCTAGCAACGATGTTCCCGGCAAAACCTTGATGTGGGTGTCGTTCGTCGCAACAGCCTTCGTCGCGACAAGTTTTTCCATATCTCATTTTTCGTTAAGCCAAATATTTAGCCCGAGCGAGATGTAATTAAAACCATTCAAGGGAGAACTTAACGTGCCTAACCTTATCGACTACCTCCTCGAGAACGATGATGTGCGACACCGCGTCATGATGTACATCGCCTACTTCATGTTTATTGGGAGCGGCCTCTACTCAGTCAGTCTGCTGATTGCGCGACTTTTCTTCTGGAAGTACTGAACGCCGACTGCAACGTGCACACTCGAGCAGCGAACACCTCGGCGGCCGCTCGCATAAAAAAGCCCGCATCAAGTGCGGGCTCTACGTCAAACCAGACAACCGGGAAAAAGCTCAGACCACGCCGGCCCCATGCGCCTGCAAGTCCGCGTGATAGCTCGAACGCACCATCGCGCCAACGGCCGCGTGCGTGAAGCCCATCTTGTACGCTTCTTCCTCATACATCTTGAACGTATCGGGATGCACGTACGAGCGAACCGGCAGGTGATGCTCCGACGGTTGCAGGTACTGGCCGATCGTCAGCATGTCGACGTCGTGCGCGCGCAGGTCGCGCATCACCTGAAGGATCTCTTCTTCCGTCTCACCCAGGCCGACCATCAAACCCGACTTGGTCGCGACATCCGGATGCAGCGCCTTGAAGTCCTTCAGCAGCTTCAGCGAGTGCGCGTAGTCCGAACCCGGGCGCGCTTCCTTGTACAGACGCGGCACCGTTTCGAGGTTGTGGTTCATCACATCGGGCGGAGCGGCATTGAGGATGCCCAGCGCGCGATCCAGACGGCCGCGGAAATCCGGCGTCAGGATTTCGATACGCGTTTCCGGCGACAGCTCGCGGGTCTGGCGGATGCATTCCACGAAGTGGGCCGCGCCGCCGTCGCGCAGATCGTCACGGTCCACGCTGGTGATCACCACGTACTTCAGCTTCAGCGCGGCAATCGTGCGCGCCAGGTTGCCCGGTTCCTCGACATCCAGCGGGTCGGGACGGCCATGGCCGACGTCGCAGAACGGGCAACGGCGCGTGCACTTGTCGCCCATGATCATGAACGTAGCGGTGCCCTTGCCGAAACACTCGCCGATATTCGGGCAGCTCGCCTCTTCGCAGACCGTATGCAGGTTGTGCTCGCGCAGGATCTGCTTGATCTCGTAGAAGCGCGAATTGCCGGTGGCCGCTTTCACGCGAATCCAGTCCGGCTTCTTCAGCTTTTCGATCGGGATGATCTTGATCGGAATGCGCGCGGTCTTGGCCTGCGCCTTCTGTTTCGCCGTAGCGTCATAAGCGGCGGGCGCTGCTGCAGCGTCGGGGGCGGCAGAGCCGGCGAGGTTCGCGGTAACGTCAGTCATTCGTTCGATCCAGTCAGGCGGTCAAGACACCGGCCTGCGGTTGGGCGACGGCCGCGGGGGTGCCGTCGATGTTTGCGGTGAGGCATGCAGCAAAGGTCCGGGCCACCTCGTCCCAGCCGGCGGCGGCGCCGAGCGTCGCCATGTCGACGGTTTCGAGCCCGGCGTACCCGCATGGGTTGATGGCCAGAAACGGCCGCAGATCCATCTTCACGTTCAGGCTGACCCCGTGATAACTGCAGCCGTTGCGGATTTTCAGACCCAGCGCGCCGATCTTGGCGCCGGCATGCGGCCCCACATCCGGACCAGGCGCCACGTAGATGCCTGGGGCGCCCGCCTTGCGTTCTCCGGCGAGATTATACGCCGCGAGCGTGTCGATCACGGCCTGCTCGATCCGCGTGACCAGCTCGCGCACCATCAGCTTGCGGCGGCGCAAGTCGAGCAGCAGGTACGCGACGACCTGTCCAGGCCCGTGATAGGTGATCTGCCCGCCGCGGTCGACTTTCACAAGCGGAATGCCGCTGTCGGCGGCCAGCAGGTGCGCCGGGTTGCCGGCCTGGCCGAGCGTAAAGACGGGGGGATGTTCGACCAGCCAGATTTCGTCCACGGTCTCGCTGTCGCGCGCGTCGGTGAAGGCGCGCATGGCGTCGAAGCTGGTTTCGTAGGGTTCGACGCCGCGCCAGCGGAGCGTCAGTGCGGGAGCGGAAGCAGATGAAGCCGCGCAGACGGGCTCGGCGCTCGCAGTTGCGGTCGGACTCACGGAGTCGGGCACCGCCTGATCTTCACGGCAGGGTGCAGCAGATAGGGAAAGCGGGGAAACCGGCGTGGCACACATGATCCGCCTAGTTTACCGAAATAATGAGATCCCCGCCCGAGCCGCTGTCCAAGCCGGCCCGCCCAACCCA
>Ga0153933_1000314_pt1 | contig 20149 bp, 15 predicted proteins | sample TSNJ017MetaG_FD_102275 | JGI IMG/M metagenome (GOLD analysis project Ga0153933, IMG submission 102275) | Attine ant fungus gardens microbial communities from New Jersey, USA - TSNJ017 MetaG | ecosystem: Host-associated > Fungi > Mycelium > Unclassified | place: USA: New Jersey, Wharton State...
ACCGTCATCAATCTCGATCACGCCGGCTATTCCTGGACCGAGCTCCACACCCGCCCCGACAGGGACGAGTTCCCGACCGTGCAGGCCTTCAAGACATCGGAACGCGCCAGGGTCACAGCCGAGGGCTATACGATCATCGCCAATATCGGCGATCAGATGAGCGACATCGACGGCGACAACTCCGGATGCGGCTTCAAGGTGCCGAACCCGTTCTACTTCATCAAATAGCGGGCATTGCGGTAAGCAAGACCATTCTTGTGGTGACGCCGGCGCCCGGACGCACTATTCGTCGTGTCCCGTTCGCCACGCCGGATCAGTTCGAATGACCGCATCCCCGATCGAGATCATGCGCCTGACCGGCACTGACGCCGCCATCTATCGCGAGATTCGGCTCGAGGCGCTGCGCACCAGTGCGGACGCATTCGCCAGCACGTTCGAGACCGAGAGCGCCCGGCCGGTCGGCTGGTTCGCGGATCGGCTGGACGGCGGCGTGGTGATGATCGGCGCGTTTCGGGGCGGCGAATTGGTCGGGACCCTGGGACTGCTGGTCGGCGATGGCCCGAAGCGGCGCCACAAGGGCATGCTGGTCGGCATGTATGTGCGGGCGACAGCTCGCCGTATCGGTGTCGGCCAGTTGCTGCTCGACGCCGCGCTTGCGCTCGCGGCACAATCGGTCGAGCTGGTTCAGCTCTCGGTGGTCTTCGGCAATGAATCGGCCATTCGGCTCTACCAGCGTGCCGGTTTCAGGGAATACGGCGTGGAGCGACGCGCATTGAAAGTCGATGGCCGCTATTACGACGACATCCTGATGGCGAAGGATTTGGTCGACGCGGAGCAATCGGCGTAGCCGGTCGCGCCGTCACACCACCAGCCGCCCCTCGCGTTCCGCCACCGCGATCTGCGCTTCCGTTCCGGAATTGAACTCCAGCCGGTCGGCCTCGATGCCGTCGCTGAAGATGACACCGTTCTCCGGCATCAGCGACCGCACGCTGAGGCGCTCGGTACGCGCGATGCTGCCGCAGACCAGGCTGACTTGGGAGGTGCGGCTCGGGAACGGCTCGCGCACGGCAAAGCGCAGCGCGCCGGCGTCCCAGGCTTGCGGCAGATAGGGCGGCGCGCTCTCGCTGCCGCCGAATGCACCCGCAATCGCTAGCGAGCCGGTGACGATGCTCTTGAACCAGGCGGTCGAACCGAGCCCGGTCGAGACGATCAGGCCGCTCGAGGACTGCCGTTCTCGCCGTTCCGCGGTCGCGATCTCGTAGGAAGCCGAGGTGTGGGTGCGCGCGCCGATGAAGAGGTCGTTGACGGCATAGAGCACCTGGCCATTGGTGAGCTCGGCTTTCGCCATCGTCACCGCCTTGTGGTCGCGCCTGCCGGTTGCGACCTCGCCGAGCAGGGCAGGGAGGTCGCGCGGCACGAAAGGCAGCAGCACGCCGTCATAGCGTTTCGCGTCGGGATTCAAGCCGATCAGCGGATGGCCGTCGAGATATTTCATCGTGTTGGCGACGACGCCGTCCTGGCCGAGCGCGACCACGATGTCGGAGGGACCGAAGATGAAGTTCGGCAAAAAACTCCGGTCGATCACCTGGTAGCGGCCCCATTGCTCCAGCGCCTGCACGGTCAAGTGCCGCTCCATCTGGTAGACGTCGTGCTCGCGCTGATAGTCGGAGAAGTCGGCGCCGAGATGCTCGACATAGAAGCGCGCCTGTGCCGCCGTCAGGTATTTCGCGATCAGCTCCTCGAGCCGCGTTTTGCGGGTGACGAGGACGATCTTGCGATCATTGTCGGCGGACACGGGCGGCCTCCGCGGCGGCGGGCTTTTCCATGAGCGCATTGAGCAACTCGGGCGAGACGTTGAGCTGGCCGATCTTCTCTGCCTTCTCGGCGATCCCGCTGAAGGCTTGCGCGATCAGCTGCCCCGGCTGCATGCCGGCTGACGCCAGCGCCTGGATCACCCGGGTATCGACGCCCTCGAAGATCTTCATCAGCGCGCCGACCCGATAGGCCTCCGCGTCGGCCAGCGTGCGCGTGTTCTCGGCGTTGAGGCCGACGAAGTCCTTGCGCTTGCTCTCCATCGTGATGTCGGCGACCATGCCGGCTTCGCGCAGCTCGGCCTGCTTGGCCGCAACGCTCGCCTCCGCATCCATCTGCGTCTCGCGGATCGAACGCTTCTTCTGCTCGACCGCGATCTCGGTGTCGAGCTCGCTCTCGCGGATGGCGCGTTCCTGCTCCACCGCAAAATTGCGCCGCGCGAAGATCGCTTCGTCGGCGCTTTTGAGGATCGCCTCACGCGCCTCGGCCTCGAGTGCCTTGGCGGTGTCGGGCGTCGGCTTTACACCGCGGATCGAGACGCCGAGGATCTCGAGGCCGAGCGCCGCGATATCGGCGCGGGCGCGTAGTCCGGCCTCGATCAGGGAAGCGATGCGGTCAGAGGCTTGCAGCGCTTCCTTCAAGGTCAGTTCCTTGACCGCCTGCTGCGCCAGCACCTCGACGGTGGCGAGAATCCGCTGCGGCAGCTTCTCGGGGTCATCGGATTCATAGGTCTTGCCGTCTGCCTTCAGCGTGAAGCTTAGCATCGAGGCGGCCTTTTGCGGCTCGCTGATGCGATAGGTGACATGGCCCTGGATGGTCAGGGCCTGAAAGTCCCGCGCGGTCTGCTGGAAGATGAAGGCGGCGTCGCGGCTGCCGATCGGGACCGCGACCAGCGATGTGACCGGGCCGTAGTAGAAGCCGGACAGGCCCGCGCCCTGCTCGGTCACCGCGCCGCGGCGGAATTTCATCAGATAGGTGGTCGGCTGGGCCTTGATGAAGCGGAAACCGAACATGGCGTGCACTCCTGTCATAAGTGTGTCTGAGCAACTAAGTTAGTTGGACTGTACAACTAAGTATGCTATTGTCAAGCGGAGTGGCGGAAAGGTTTCACGCCACCGGAGGGAGCGGAGAGAATGTCGGAAAGGCCGGAGCTCGACTTCCCGAGGCCGCTGACGACGGTCGATATTGTCATCTTCGCCCTCGGGGCAGACGCGCTGCAGGTCCTGCTGGTGCAACGGTCAACGGCGAAAAACGAGCCGTTTCCAGGGGCTTGGGCCTTGCCCGGCGGCTTCGTCGATGTCGCCGGTGATCGCGACCTCGAGGCCTGCGCGGCACGCAAGCTGAAGGACAAAACCGGCGTGGTCAGCCCGTATCTGGAGCAGCTCGGGAGCTGGGGCAGTGCGGCGAGGGACCCGCGCGGCTGGTCTGCCACCCACGCCTATTTCGCGCTGCTGCCGGAGCAGGCTGCGGGCGGCGCGGTGGCCGCGGATGCGCAATGGTTCGCGGTCGATGGCGAGAAGGTCAAGCCGCGACTCGCCTTCGACCATGCCGAGATCCTGGCCACCGCGATCCAGCGCCTGCGCAGCAAGGTCGAATACACCTCGCTGCCAGCCTATCTGATGCCGCCGGAGTTCACGCTGCCGGAATTGCAGCGCAGCTTCGAGATCGTGCTCGACCGCCCGTTGGAAAAGAGCGCCTTCCGCACCCGCATGCTCGCCGCCGATCTGATCGAGCCGGTCGCGAAGATGCGCAAGGGTCCAAACCGCCCGGCGCAGCTCTACCGGCTGAAGAAGGCGAAAGCGCCGGTGTTCTTCGCGCGGACGTTCAATCCGCCGGGTTGAGCGTCAGACCGAAAGATCGAAGCCCGGACCGAGAGTATCTGACAGGAAGCCAGCAAGAAGCATCTTGCCGCACACGTGGTAGAAGGCCGGTGTGCCGCGCTTCAGTCGTCCGTAGCGGACGGCATGTTCGAATTCGGCAAGCGTCGGCGCGGCGATGTCGGTGTCGGGCGCCGCGCGCGGTGTGGTGGCTGACGCGCTGAGCATCACGCCGGCATAGAACAGGCGGGTGAGGGCGCGAACGAGCTTGAGCCGGGCAAGCAGCGCGTCGTCAGGCGCGCGGCCGCGCCAGGCTCGCAACAGGATCCCCTCAAGTTCCGGCGTTCGCGCGATGCTGCCGCTGACGATGGCGACGTCGACCAGCGGATCGTTGCGGTAGGCGGATTCCCAATCGATCATCCAGAGCCTCTCGCCGTCGAACAGGATGTTGACGGGAACCGAGTCGTTGTGGCCGGAGACCGAGTGCGCATCGTCCCAGACGTAGGCTGCGCAGATGCGCTCGAAATGCTCGCTGCATCGATCCAGCACACCGGGCGCAAACAGGCCGGTGCGGCAGACATGAGCCCAAAGCCGGCCCACGATGTCGGGATAACGCACGAAGTACGGGAAGGTCGGCGTCGCCTGCAAGCGCGCTAGCAATTCGCCGAGCGCCTGTGTCAGCGCGGGCAGGCCGCCTGGATAGGTGGCCAGCGGTTGCCGATGAACAAAATCCATCACGACAACGCGTGACGTCTCATTCACATAGTAGACGCGCGGCGCGATGCCGGATTCAGCCGCGATGCGCAACGACACATACTGATGCGGATTGCGCAGCGGGCTTTCCAGTAGCTCGAAGCCCAACCGCTCCAGCGGCCCTACCGTTCCCTCAAGACGCAACAGATATTGGTGGCCGCCCGAGTCAATCCGGAACAGCCGCGCGGCCGTCATGCCGCCGGTGACCGGCACGACGGCATCGACCGGAGCCGCGCCGATGACATCAGCAAGCGCGGCCCGAGCCGCATCACGCTGCGATGGTGGAAGCGTATCGAAATCGGTTGTGCCCATGGGCAACGCTAGCACGGGCGTTGCGTTCGCGGAAATCGTCGCGCCTCACCCTAATGCCGCGCCAGCAGCACCACGATGATGATAGCCAAGATCGCGCACAGCACTTTCCAGAACGTCACGGGATCGCGGTCGTGCAGCGATTTGCGCGAGGTGGCCGCGGGGCCGGCCCAGCTGGCGCCGTTCTCGAGCTCGTGGGCGAATTCGATGGCGTCGCCGAAGCGTTGCGCGGGCTCGACGCTGAGCGCCTTGCCAATCACGGCATCGAGCCAGGCCGGCAGGTCCGGCCGATAGCGCGACAGCGGCGCCGGCTTGCCGAAGCGCGGCCGCGAGAACGGCTCGATCTCGCCGAACGGATAGTTCGCCGTGAACATGCGGTAGACGGTGACGCCGAGCGCGAACAGGTCGGAGGCTTCGTTGCCCAGGTTACCCGCGAACAGCTCGGGCGCCATGTAGCTTGCGGTGCCCGGAATGTCTTCGGCGGGAAAATCCTCCAGCAGCGGCACGCGGGCGACGCCGAGATCGACGAGGCGCAACCCGCCGTCCTTCGCGAGGATCACATTGTCCGGCTTGATGTCGCGATGGATGATGCCGGCGCGATGCAGCGCAGTCACCGCGCGCACCAGCTTGGTTGCGATCGCGATGCCTTCGGGCAGCGACAGCCGTGGTGCGCGGCTGAGCCGCTCCTCCAGGGTCTCGCCGTCATAGAACGGCATCACCGAATACAGCCGGGTCCGGCGCTCCGCGGGCTGTTCGATGATCTCGCCGATCCACAGGCTGCGCACCCGCGAGGCAACCCAGGCCTCGCGCACGAAGGCGAGGCGGTAGGAGCCTTCGCTGGCGACGCGCGGATGCGGGAATTTCAGCACGACCTCGCGCCCGGCGCGCTTGTCGGTCGCCCGGAACAGGCGGCTGTAGCGGCCGTCCGACAGCATGTCGCCGAGCGCGAAATCGTCGATGGTCTCGCCGCTCTCGGGCAGGTCGAGGATCGGCAGCGTCGCCATCGCGAGCGTCAGCTCGTCGCGGTCGGCCGGCGGCAAATCGACGACATCGAGCACCAGGGCGGTGGTGTTGTCGCTGCTGCCCGCTGTGAGCGCGGCATCGACGATGGCGCGGGCGGATTCGTCCGGCGGCGTGCGTTCGCCGAGCAGGTCGTGCAGGCGCTGGTCACTGATCGCGCCATGCACGCCGTCGCTGCAGATCAGCAGCCGGTCGTGCTGCCTGAGCCCGACGCTGGTGGTGTCGAAGCGGGCGAACTCCTCGAAGCCGATGGCGCGGCTCAGCAGATGCGCGAGGTCACCGCGGCCGGCGATATGATCCTGCGTCAGCTGCTCCAGCCGGTCTTCGCTGAGCCGGTAGGCGCGGGTGTCGCCGATATGGATGACATGACACTGTCGCCGCGACAGGATCAGTGAGGTGAACGCACAGGCCATGCCGCTGCGCGCGGCATCAACGCGGCCCTGGCTGTGGATCCAGCTGTTGGCGGCCTCCAGCGCACGCGCGGCGCGGCGGCGGACGCCGAGCGTCTCGGGCAGGGAGTAGAAGGCGTCGATGAAGCTGCGCACCGCGACCTCGGCCGCCTCGCGCCCGCCCTTGTGGCCGCCGACGCCGTCGGCGACCGCGGCAACGACGTCGCGGCTCAACGCGCCGGGCCGGCCGAGGCAGGCCGCGACATAGTCCTCATTGGCGTCGCGCTTGCCGGTCTCGCTGGCGAAACCGACGCGAACCCCGAGATCCCGTTGCGACCCGTTCGCCACGCCAAGTGTGTCCTGTCACGCCTTTTGCGCGTGACGGCTTACACGCGCGCTCCTGAAACGGCGCCCCAGGTGGTGCGCCAGCGGACCTTGACCATCGCAAGTCCGATGAAGCCAAGCAACGCCAGGACACCGAAGAACAGGAAGCCGACGCCGAAAGAGCCGGTCATGCCCTTGGCGGTCCCGAGCGTCTGCGCCAGGAAGTAGCCGCCGATGCCGCCGGCACAGCCGACGAGGCCGGTCATCAGGCCGATCTCCTGGCGGAAGCGCAGCGGGATCAGCTGGAACACCGCGCCGTTGCCCATGCCGAGCGCGAGCACGCCGATCGAGAACAGCAGCACCGAGACCCAGGCAATGCGCGGCATCGCCATGAGTGCCCAGCCGCCCTGCGTCGGTGCGGTCGGTCCTTCCGGCATGAAGGCGATCACGACATAGGCGGCCACGACGATGCCGAACAGGATCGACAGCGAGCGGATGCCGCCGATGCGGTCGGCGATCAGGCCGCCGACCGGGCGGAAGCCGGAGCCGAACGCCACGATCAGCGCCACCAAAAGGCCCGCCGCGACGCCGGAGACATGATACTGCACGGTGAAATAGAGCGGCAGCGCATTGGCGAGGCCGACGAAGCCGCCGAAGGTGATGAAGTAGAAGAACATGAACCAGCGGGTGTCGGAGTCCTTCAACAGCCCGCCGTAGGCCTTCAGCGAGACCGGCTTGCGCTCGCCCGGCGCGTCCTTGGCGGCCGCGACGTAATAGGCCAGCACCATCAGCATCGGGATCAAGAGGCAGCCGAACACGGCCTGCCAGCCCCAATGCTCGGCAATCGTCGGCGCCAGCAGCGTGTCGAGCACGACGCCCATATTGCCGGCGCCGGCAATGCCCATCACCACGCCTTGATATTGCGGGGGGTACCAGCGGCTGGCCTGGGGCAGGGCGACCGCGAAGGAGGCGCCACCGATGCCGAGTATGATGCCGAACAACTCGACTGCGAGCTTGCTGGTCAGGCCGAACTGCCAGACCGCGGCCGTCGCCGCGATGACGATGAGCTGGGCGATGATTCCGGTACGCTTGGCGCCGATGGTGTCGGCGAGGATGCCCATGGGCACGCGCAGCAACGCGCCGGCGAGCACGGGGATCGCGACCAGCGTGAACTTCTCGTTCACCGCAAGATTCATGTCGCGCACGATGTAGACGATCAGCGGTCCGAGCGCGACCCAGGCCATGAAACTGATATCGAAATAAAGGAACGCCGCCAGGAGTGTCGGCAGGTGACCCGCCTTCCTGAATTCAGCAAACTGCATTGCTCAAGCCTCGCAATCGTGCGGCCAACGCACGCGGTGCCGCCGCGGGTGTGGCTCAACGGGATGGATTTTTGGTGAAAGCGAGAGCTGCTCTCGTCGTTGAGGCGCGCTCGATTGATGAAGTGGCAGCAAGTACCGTGCCATCGAATCAAAACACTGCGCTTCGCCTGCAATCGCAAGGTGTTGTCGCTGCATCTGCGCCGCGTGCGATCAATGTCATTCTGATGGCGGCCGCCGCGTAAACGCGCAGGCTGGTGCTTTTTTGAGCGACGCACGCATCCGCGCGCGATGACATCGCTGGTCCGCGTTGACGATAGTTGTCACCGCCGCGAATGCTGGGGTGCACAAGAGATGACCGGCGTGGCTAAAAATTCGGCCGGTGATCGGTGCGTGACATCATCAGGAAAATCCGAAGTGGCCGGAAACGCATTGATTTTGCTGCCAGATTTGGCAGGCCCAAATTGGCACGCGTTTTGAATGTCAGGGGGCAAAGGAATTTCGATCGTCATTGACGACGGTCTGCGCCCGCGGCTGGGCTTCCTAACAATCCCACCCTCAATCGATGTTGATCGACGACGCATGCCGCGTCGTTGAGCGGCGTCGTCGGAATTGAAAGGCAGACCATGCTCGACAAGGTAACGAAGCAAAAGCTGGTGGTGATCGGCAATGGCATGGCCGGCATCCGGACCGTGGAGGCGCTGCTCGAACGCGCGCCCGATCTCTACGACATCACGGTGTTCGGCTCCGAGCCCTACGGCAATTACAACCGCATCCTGCTGTCGCCGGTGCTCGCCGGCGAGAAGACCGTCGACGACATCATGTTGAACACCGTCGACTGGTACGAGGACAACAACATCACGCTGCGCAAGGGCGAGACGATCAGCATGATCGACCGCCGCACCTGCGAGGTCGTCACGTCGACCGGCGAGCGCACGCCCTATGATCGTCTCCTGATCGCGACCGGCTCCAACCCGATCGTGCTGCCGCTGCCGGGCAAGGACCTGCCGGGCGTGATCGGCTTCCGCGATATCTACGACGTCGACCGGATGGTCGAGGCCTCGACCACTTATCGCCACGCTGTCGTGATCGGCGGCGGCCTGCTCGGTCTCGAGGCCGCCAACGGGCTGATGAAGCGCGGCATGAACGTCACTGTAGTGCATCTGCTCGACACGCTGATGGAGCGGCAGCTCGATCCGGTCGCCGGCGGCCTGCTGCGCAAGTCGCTGGAAGAGCGCGGCATGGTGTTCAAGATGCCGGCGCAGACGCAGGCGATCCTCGGCGAGGACCGCGTCACCGGCGTGCGCTTCGCCGACGGCACCGAGCTCGCCGCCGATCTCGTCGTCATGGCGGTCGGCATCCGGCCGAATTTCGAGTTGGCCAAGAAGGCGGGCCTTCATTGCGAGCGCGGCATCGTCGTGTCAGACACCATGCAGACCTATGACGGCCGCATCTATGCGGTCGGCGAATGCGTGCAGCACCGCCGGCAGGTCTATGGCCTGGTCGCGCCGCTGTTCGAGCAGGCCAAGGTCTGCGCCAACCATCTCGCGATGAAGGGCTTTGCCACCTATGACGGCTCGGTCACCTCGACCAAGCTGAAGGTGACCGGCATCGACCTGTTCTCGGCCGGCGACTTCGCGCCGGGACCGGACAAGGAGGAGATCGTGCTGCAGGACGCCAACCGCGGCGTCTACAAGCGCATCATCCTGAAGGACAAGAAGATCGTCGGCGCCGTGCTCTACGGCGACACCATCGACGGCCCCTGGTACTTCCAGCATCTGCGCGACGGCACCGACGTCTCGCATATGCGCGAGCGGCTGGTGTTCGGCGCCGCCAATCTCGGCGAGGGTGGCGTCAGCGGCCAGAGTTCGGTCGCGGCGATGAGCGACGAGACCGAGATCTGCGGCTGCAACGGCGTCTGCAAGGGCGCGATCGTCAAGGCGATCTCGGACAAGAAGCTGTTCACGCTCGACGACGTGCGGGCCCACACCAAGGCATCGTCGTCCTGCGGCTCCTGCACCGGCCTGGTCGAGCAGGTGCTCGCCTTCACCCTCGGCGGTGACTATTCGGCGGCGCCGAAGGTCAAGCCGCTGTGCAAATGCACCGACCACAGCCATGACGACGTCCGCCGCGTCATCGTCGAGCAGCAGCTCAAGACTATACCCCATGTGATGCGCTTCATGGAGTGGAAGACGCCGAACGGTTGCCATTCCTGCCGCCCGGCGCTGAACTACTATCTGCTCGCGACCTGGCCCGGCGAATATCGCGACGACCAGCAGTCGCGCTTCATCAACGAGCGCGTCCACGCCAACATCCAGAAGGACGGCACCTATTCGGTGGTGCCGCGGATGTGGGGCGGCGTCACCACGCCGAACGAGCTGCGCGCGATCGCCGACGTTGCCGACAAGTTCAGCATCCCGACCGTCAAGGTCACCGGCGGCCAGCGTATCGACCTGCTCGGTGTCAAGAAGGAGGACCTGCCCGCGGTGTGGGCCGACCTCAACGACGCCGGCATGGTGTCGGGCCACGCCTATGCCAAGGGCCTGCGCACCGTGAAGACCTGCGTCGGCTCGGAATGGTGCCGCTTCGGTACCCAGGACTCCACCGGCCTCGGCATCAAGATCGAGAAGTTCATGTGGGGCTCGTGGACGCCTGCCAAGGTCAAGCTCGGCGTCTCCGGCTGCCCGCGCAACTGTGCGGAGGCGACCTGCAAGGACGTCGGCGTGGTCTGCGTCGATTCCGGCTACGAGATCCACTTCGCCGGCGCCGCCGGGTTGCACATCAAGGGTACCGAGTTCCTCACCAAGATCGAGACCGAGGACGAGACGCTCGAGGTGATCGTGGCTCTGACCCAGCTTTACCGCGAGGAGGGCTGGTACCTCGAGCGCATGTACAAATGGTGCGACCGCGTCGGCCTCGAGCAGATCAGGAAGCGCGTCGTCGACGACGTCACCAACCGCAAGGCGCTGTTCGAGCGCTTCGCCTATTCGCAGCAGTTCGCGCAGACCGATCCGTGGTCGGAGCGCGCGAGCCGCGGCGTCGATCGCAACGAATTCGCCCCGCTCGCCGAATTGGAGCTCGCATGACCCAGTGGATCAAGATCGGCGCGCTGACCGACATTCCGCGTCTCGGCTCGCGCGTGGTGCGTACGCCCGGCGGCAACATCGCGCTGTTCCGCACCGAGAACGACGACGTGTTCGCGCTCGACGACCGCTGCCCGCACAAGGGCGGGCCGCTGTCGCAGGGCATCGTGCACAACAAGCGCGTGACCTGTCCGCTGCACAACTTCGTCATCGAGCTCGCAACCGGCGAGGCGGTCGCCCCCGACGAGGGCTGCACCCGCGCGCACCCGGCCAAGGTCGAGAACGGCGTGGTGTGGCTGTCGCTGCGGCAGACCGTATCCGCGAGCTGAGGCTCATAGGAAATGCCCGTCAAGACCACGTGTCCCTATTGCGGTGTCGGCTGTGGCGTCGTCGCTGACAGGGACGTGGACGGCAAGGTTGTGGTCGCGGGTGACCGCGAGCATCCGGCCAATTTCGGCCGTCTCTGCAGCAAAGGCTCGGCGCTCGCCGAGACCATCGGCCTTGAGGGCCGGCTGCTGGCCCCGATGATCAACGGCGCGCCTGCGACATGGGACGATGCGCTCGACCATGTCGCAGGTACCTTCGCGCGCATCATCAGGGAGCACGGACCGGATGCGGTCGCGTTCTATGTCTCCGGTCAGCTGCTGACCGAGGATTATTACGTCATCAACAAGCTCTCCAAAGGCTTTGTCGGCACCGCCAATATCGACACCAATTCGCGGCTGTGCATGGCCTCCAGCGTGGTCGGGCACAAGCGCGCGTTCGGCAGCGACACCGTGCCCGGCTGCTATGAGGACCTCGAGCAGGCGGATCTTCTGGTGCTGGTCGGCTCCAACTCCGCCTGGTGCCACCCGATCCTGCATCAGCGCATGCTGGCGGCGAAGGAGAAGAACCCGGCGTGCCGGATCATCGTGATCGATCCGCGCCGCACCGCGACCTGTGAAGGGGCCGACCTGCATCTGCCGCTGCGCGCCGGCACTGACGTCATGCTGTTCAACGGATTGCTGGCCTACCTCGCCGGCAACAACGTCATCGACCGCGAGTTCGTCGGCAATTCCACCTCCGGCGTCGCTGAGGCGCTGGCGCAGGTGGCGGGCCAGACCGTGGCGCGGACCGCCGGCGCCTGCGGGCTGACGGAAGGAACGGTCGAACTGTTCTTCGACTGGTTCGCGCGCACCGAACGCGTCGTCACGCTCTATTCGCAGGGCGTCAACCAGTCGACCAGCGGCGTCGACAAGGTCAACGCGATCATCAATTGTCATTTGCTGACGGGCCGCATCGGCCGTCCCGGCATGGGGCCGTTCTCGCTGACCGGCCAGCCCAACGCGATGGGCGGTCGCGAGGTGGGCGGACTCGCCAACCAGCTCGCCGCGCATATGGACCTCGAGAACGCCGCGCACCGCGACATCGTGCAGCGGTTCTGGCGGGCGCCGGTGATGGCGGAGAAGGGCGGACTGAAGGCGGTCGACATGTTCGATGCGATCGCCGACGGCCGGGTCAAGGCGGTGTGGATCATGTCGACCAATCCGGTGGTCAGCCTCCCCGACGCCGACCGCGTGCGCGCTGCGCTCGACGCCTGCGAGCTGGTCGTCGTCTCCGACTGCATGCAGAGCACGGACACCACGCGCCATGCCCATGTGGTCCTGCCTGCGCTGGCGTGGGGCGAGAAGGACGGCACCGTGACCAATTCGGAGCGGCGGATCTCGCGGCAGCGGCCGTTTCTGCCGCCTCCCGGCGAGGCGCGGGCCGACTGGCGCATCATCTGCGACGTCGCGCGCCGTATGGGCTATAGCGGCTTCGACTACGCTGGCGTAGCCGAGGTGTTCCGCGAGCACGCTGAGCTGTCCGGCTTCGAGAATGATGGCCGGCGCGATTTCGACATTTCGGCGCTGTCGGCCTGCGACGATGAGGCCTATGACGCGCTCAAGCCGGTGCAATGGCCGGTGACGCGGGACGCGCCAACAGGCACCGCGCGGATGTTCGAAACGCCGCACTTCTTCACGCCCGACCGCAAGGCGCGCTTCGTGGCGACCAAGCCGCGTCCGGTGCGTAACGCGACCAGCCGCGATTATCCGCTGGTGCTCAACACCGGGCGGGTGCGCGACCAGTGGCACACCATGACGCGTACCGGAAAGACGGCGCGGCTGCTCTCCCACATCTTCGAGCCCTATGCCGAATTCCATCCTGAAGACGCGCGGATGGCTGGCGTCAAGCATGACGGGCTGGCGCGGCTGACCAGCCCCTGGGGCAAGATGATCGCGCGCGTGGTGGTGACGTCAGAGCAGCGGCGCGGCTGCGTGTTCGTGCCGATGCACTGGAACGAGGAATTCGCAGGCCTCGGTCGGGTCAATGCGCTGGTCAATCCGGCGGTCGATCCGCTGTCGGGCCAGCCGGAATCCAAGCACACGCCAGTCAAGGCCGATCCCTACCGGCCGAAATGGCAGGCCTTCATCCTGAGCCGCAACGAGATCAAGCGGCCGGCGAGCGGCTATTGGGTGCACGGCCAGGCCGGCAATTGCTGGCGCCTGGAATTGTCAGGCAATGAACGCCCCGAAAGCTGGCGCGATTGGGCGCGGACGCAGCTCGGCCTCGACGATGTCGAGATCGAATGGATCGCCTACCGCGATGCGGCCGCGGGCCGCTACCGTTACGCAGCAGTGCGCGACGGCCGGCTCGAGGGTTGCGTGTTCATCGCGCCGAACCACACATTGCCGTCGCGGGCCTGGCTGATCGGCTTGTTCGCAGAGCAGGAGATCTCCGCGAACGCGCGGATGTCGCTGCTCGCCGGGCAACCGTTCGGCGAGGGCGAAGACAAGGGCGCGATCGTCTGCTCCTGCTTCAGCATCGGCCGCAACCAGATCACGGCGGAGATCAAGAACGGCGCCGACAGCGTCGAGGCGATCGGCCAGTGTCTGAAGGCGGGCACCAATTGCGGCGGCTGCAAGCCCGAGATCAGCAAGCTGATCGCGACCACGGCGATACCACTGCCGTCACCCTCGACCGCGCCGCAGCGGCAATTGGCGGGCTGGCTCACGGAGTGAGAGCGCGACCGCTCCACAACCGTCGTCCTGGCGAAGGCCAGGACCCATAACCACCGAATTTGATTATGATCGGGGATCGTGGCCCCAGGGTCACCCAACAACAGCCGGCTGGGGCAATGGGCCCTGGCTTTCGCCAGGACGACGCTGAATGTTTGGTCTCGCTTGCGAGCCATACATTGGCGTCCGCTCAGGTTTCCTGAGGCGGCGCGCTGCTGTCGATCTGCGGCAGCAGGCCGGGCGAGTGGCGTTCGACCAGCGCGTACATCATCGTGATGATCGTGCCGGCTTCTGCCGAGATCATCGTGCTCGGGCCGGCAACGGTGATCGCAAGCGGCGGCGCCTGGTCGGAGTCGGTCAGGCGCATCGCGATCGCGCTCAGGCCCGGCGTTCCCATCTCGCGCGTGTAGGCAAAGCCCTGGCGGCGAATGGTCGCCAGCGCCCGCTGGATGTCGGCGAACGGGACCTGCGATGACGGCGCTTCCTCGGCGTTGATGCGCTGGACGATCCTGCGCGCGTCATCGTCGTTCATCAGGCTCAGGAACAGCCGGCCTGGCGTCGAATGGGTCAACAGCCGCCGCGCGCCGGGCTCGAGATAATAGCGGACAGGTGTCGTCCCCTGGAGCACGCGAAGATACTGGCTGTAGAGCTGATTGCGCGCCACGACGAACGTCGTCAGCCGCGTCGCATCGCGCAGCTCGCGGGTGATGTCGTCGAGCGTCAGGCCTGCCGGCGTCCGGCCCTTGATCCAACCGCCGAGCAGGGCAACGCGCACCGTCGGCCGATAGCTGCGTTCGCGTTGCGCATACTCGAGATAGCCGAGCTCGACGAGACTCTTGAGCAATGCAGCGGTGCTCGATGTCGGATAGTTCAGGCGGCGCGCGATCTCGGTCATGGTCGCCGGACGCTCGATCTCGGTAAAATATTCGAAGATGCGCAGCACGCGATGTGCCGACTTGACGACGGACGGGTCGGTGTCGCCATCGGCAGGACGGAACAGCTCGTCATGCCGGTTGGCCTCGATCACGGTCGCAGAGGGATCATCGGCGCGGGTCCGCTCGGCAACGATGCGCCTGCGTCCCCGGCGGGAGAGGGGCCGTGTCCCGGAGCGGACTCCCTTCATCTGCGTTGCCGTCCCTTGGCTTCAGCGCGGGTGGTTGCATGGTGCGTTGCGGTAGAGCGTTGACCGCCCTCGCGTAAACCGAATGTGCCGCTAAACCGACGGACGTCAAGAGTTCGCGGCCGTACCGCGCGCGGCATTTCCTCCATGTATCTGGAATTATTTTTGGCGGCCCCTTCCGCCATGGACAGCGCGGCCCTCGTCTCCGATCTTGCGCGCCAGGTTCGAAAACAACGAGCGGAGACGTCGCGCGCCATTGCCGGCGCTGTCGCGTCGACCCGCAACCCCAAGGAGTGAGAGATGCAGATGAGCGCGCATGAGCTTCGCAGCGCCGACGTGATGCCCCCACAGGATCCGGCCCGTCATATTTCGCCCGATTGCGCGGGCCTCAACTTCTACGACCTCGATCGGGGATTTCGCGGCTTGCTGAAACTGTATCTTTCACAAGAGGATCACCAGCGGCTCGAGCCGCACTTCCGCCGCCTCGGTGAACTCGCCGGTGGCAAACTCGACAAGCTGTCCCGGATCGCCGACAAGCATGCGCCGGTGCTCAATCCGAGGGATGCGTATGGCCGCGACGAGGACTGGATCGACTATCATCCGGCCTATCGCGAGATGGAGGCGATCGCTTTCGGCGACTTCCAGTTCCATGCCATGAGCCATCGCGGTGGCGTGCTCGGCATGGACCGGCCGCTGCCGGCGGTGGCGAAATATGCGTTCCAGTATCTGTTCGTCCAGTCCGAGTTCGGCCTGATGTGCCCGATCAGCGTCTCGGACACCTCCACGCACCTGATCCGCAAATTCGCCTCGGTCGAGCTCAAGGACTATCTGCTGCCGAAGATGCTGTCGGCCGACATGGCGACGCTGTGGAAGGGCACCCAGTTCATGACCGAGCGCGCCGGCGGCTCCGACGTCGGTGCCATCGAGACCATCGCGCGCCGCGACGGCGACGTCTGGCGCCTGACCGGCGACAAATGGTTCTGCTCCCATGCCGATGCCGATGTCGCGCTGATGCTGGCGCGCCCGGAAGGCGCCCCCTCGGGCACCAAGGCCCTTGCGCTGTTCGCGCTGCCGCGCCGCCTCAAGGACGGCCGCCGCAACTCCTATCGGATCGTGCGTCTCAAGGACAAGCTCGGCACCAAATCGATGGCGTCAGGCGAGATCCGTCTCGACGACGCGGTCGCCTATCTCGTCGGCGATCCCTCGCAGGGCCTCAAGCAGATGATGGAGCAGGTCAACCTGTCGCGCCTGTCGCATGGCGTGCGCGCCGCCGCGATGATGCGGCGCTGCGTCAACGAGGCCAAGGTGAGTGCTGGGGCGCGGGTCGCGTTCGGGCAGAAGGTGATCGAATTCCCCTTGCTGCGTCGCCAACTGATGAAGCTGATCGTGCCCACCGAGCAGGCGTTGTCGATGATGATGATCGCGGCATCGGCGATGGATCGGGCCAACGCCGGCTCTGATGAAGCGAGGGACCTCGTTCGCATCCTGACGCCGCTTCTGAAGTACAGGGCCTGCCGCGACAACATTCCGGTCGCCACCGGCGCGATGGAGACGCGTGGTGGGAACGGCTATATCGAGGAGTGGGTGCAGGCACGTCTGGTGCGTGACGCGCATGTCGGCGTGCTCTGGGAGGGCACCAGCAACATCAACGCGCTCGACATCATCTCGCGCGCTGTCGGAAAGAGTGGCGCCCATCGCGCGCTGACGGCTGCGATGGAACGCCGTCTCGACGAGGCGAGGGCGCTGCCGGAGCCGTTCGCAAGGCGCCTTCGTACTGCGCTCGAGCGTGCGGTCGGCTTTGCCGCGCGCGTGGCTGATGATCGCAAGTCCGAGCCCTCCGCGCGGCTGGCGGCAAGCGCGCTCTACCATGCGGCTTCCGCGATCGTGCTGGCATGGGAAGGGTGCCAGGCAGGCGTCGACGCGAAACGCCTGCTGCTGTCGCGCTTCGTGCTCGAGCATCGCCTGACGGCGAAGGATCCGCTTGCGCCCGCCAATGATGCATGGGAGCGCGAGGCGATTACGTTGGTGCTTGACGACGAGTCGGTGCCGCTGGACCGGGCGATCGCCTGCCTGGGTGCCTGATCGCGATACGCCTGCGGCAGAGCCTGTTCTTATCGCGGACGGTTCGGATCGATCGTGGTCTCGTCTGGCCAGATCCTTAAGATCTCTGCCGCTTAAGGTTAAAAGCCGGTTCGCGTTGGCCTGATGCGCCTGCGCGGATAGGTTGTCCACGCCAGGATCAACCAGGACACATTGCGAGTGCGGTCCGTGCAGGCACATCATCCGGACCGCATTGGTCCCGTCACCATCCTGCCATCGGTGCAATGGCTGCGCGGCATCGCGGCCATGATGGTCGTGGTCCATCATCTCAATTTCCACGCCGATTGGCTGCGCGAGAGGGTTGGCGTCGCGCCGTCATGGCTGTCGCATGTGCCATGGTCGTTCGGGATTCACATCTTCTTCGTGATCTCGGGTTTCATCATGATCCTGACCACCAGGGATTTCGGCGCGCCCGGCGCGTGGCGATCCTTCCTGGTCCGTCGCATCATCCGCATCGTGCCGCTGTACTGGTTGTTGACGATGGTGATGGTGGTCGGCGTGCTGATGGCGCCGCATTCGCTCGATCTGCCCGCCGATCGATGGCCGTACATCATCAGCTCCTATCTGTTCATCCCGGTGCTGCGCGCCGCCGACGATCTGCGGCCGATCCTGGGGCAGGGCTGGACGCTCGACTACGAGATGTTCTTCTACGTGGCCTTCGCGTTTGCGATCCTGTGGCCGCGCCGGATTGGCGTCGCGATCCTCACCATCGGTTTTCTCGCGCTCACGATCCTCGGGCGTAACCTCGATATGTCCTCGCCAAAACTGTTCACCTGGACCGACGGTCTGATCCTGGAATTCATCCTCGGCGTCCATCTCGGCCTGATCTACCAGAGCGGCTTTCGCGTTTCCCGGCCCGGTGCTATCTGCCTGGTGTTGGCCGGCGTTGCGCTCGGTTATCCCGAGTTCAACTGGCCGGCGGTGTTCTCGGCCGGGTGTCCTGCGATGCTGATCGTGGGCGGCCTCGTGCTATGCCCGCAGCTGAAGGACAGTGCCGCGACGCTCGGGCTGACGATCCTGGGCGATGCGTCCTACAGCCTCTATCTCAGCCACACTCTGGTGCTGCGCCCGTTCCGCGACCTCTGGGTCCGGTTGGTTGATGGCGCATGGTCGCCGGTCGCGTTCTTCGTCTGCGGGATTGCTGTCGCGACCGTGGTCGGCTGCGCGATCCACTATACGATCGAGCGGCCGATGCTGCGCGTCATGAGCCGGCGGCTGCGTGCCGGGCAGGGGATGCAGGCATCAGGCGCGCCGCTGGTCGCCGCCTAAAGCGGCGATGCCCTAGCAGCCGCGGCAGATGCTCTTCAGCTTGTTGTTGAGCAGGCGGTCTTCCTCCTCGGCGGCCGCCTTGGTGTAGGCATCGTCGGCGTGGCGCTTGTCGCCGGCGAATGCGCCGGCGCCATCAGCGCCGCCGACATGCATGCCGTGGCTGTGCATGCCGCCGCCATGTCCGTGACCGCCGCCGCGGGCGCCCGCTGCCGGCAGGGTGGCCGCCAACATCGCCAGAATCAATCCCGCCGTCGTCATCGTCCGCATGTCCATCCTCCCTGTCGGCGCGAAAGATACCGTCGGCATGGTCCGGGATCGACAGTCGCCATTTCACAATTTCGCGCGGCGGAGATCGTGCCGAATCGGGCACCCCGCCGGTTCCGGCCGGCCGCAGGCGGATGGTGTCATGCGGACAATGCAGTGCTCGCCACGCCAAAATGGTGTATCGGCAAGCTCTGCCGCGCGCGGGCGCCGTCCCGGCGCCACACAATCAAACAGATCGTAATATATCGGAGGAAGCTTTCATGTCGGCTCTGCCACTCTCGGGCATCAAGATTATCGACCTGACGCGGGTGCTTGCGGGCCCGGTGTCGGCCCAGATGCTGGCGGATCTCGGTGCCGAGGTGATCAAGATCGAGCGCCCCGGCGGCGGCGATGACGCCCGCGCCTTCGGGCCGCCCTACCTGGCCGATCCCGAAGGCAATCAGAACAACAACAATTCGTTCTACCTCTGCGCCAACCGCAACAAGAAGTCGGTCACCGTCAACATCGCCAAGCCCGAAGGGCAGCAGATCATTCGCGAGCTCGCCAAAACGGCTGACGTGATGATGGAGAACTACAAGGTCGGCGACCTCAAGCGCTACGGCCTCGACTACGAGACCATCAAGGCGCTCAACCCCGGCATCGTCTATTGCTCGGTGACCGGTTTCGGCCAGACCGGCCCCTATGCCCCGCGCGCCGGCTATGACGCGATCCTGCAGGCGATGGGCGGTTTGATGAGCGTCACCGGCCATCTCGACGGCGAGCCGGGCGCCGGACCGATGAAGGTCGGCCCATCGATCGTCGACTACATGACCGGCATGAACGCCTCGATCGGCATCCTCGCCGCGTTGTTCCATCGCAAGGCCAATGGCGGGGAAGGGCAGCATGTCGATGTCTGCCTGTTCGACACCGTCATCGCGTCGCTGTCGCACTGGCTGCAGATCTACCTCCTCAACGGCAAGATCCCGCCGCGGCGCGGTACCTGGGGCAATGGCGGCATGCCGGCCGGGGTGTTCCGCTGCACCGACGGCGAATTGATGCTGGTGGTCGGCAATGACGGCCAGTTCCAGCGCACCTGTGCCGTGCTGGGCGCGCCCGAGCTCGCGAGCGACAAGCGCTTCGTCAAGAACAACGACCGCGTCGTGCACGGCAAGGAGATCATGGCGATCTTCGCCGGCCTGTTCCTGAAGCAGAAGGTCTCCTATTGGCTGGAGAAGCTGGAGGAGGCCGGCGTGCCGTCGGGGCCGATCAACGATTTCGACCAGGTGTTCAACGACCCGCATGTGCAGTCGCGCGGCATGCGGGTCAAGACCCATCACCCCTTCGAGCCGGACCTGTCGTTGATCCGCAACGCGCTGACCTTCTCGGGCACCCCGATCACCGAGTACCGCGCGCCACCGCTGCTCGGGGCCGACACCAGCGACGTGCTGGCGACGATCGGCTACGATGCCGCCAGCATCGACGGACTGAAGGCGCAGGGGATCTTGTAGCGCTCAAAGCCGCGCGCAGCGGCCTCCCCGTCATCCTGAGGTGCT
>Ga0153933_1000316_pt1 | contig 20119 bp, 14 predicted proteins | sample TSNJ017MetaG_FD_102275 | JGI IMG/M metagenome (GOLD analysis project Ga0153933, IMG submission 102275) | Attine ant fungus gardens microbial communities from New Jersey, USA - TSNJ017 MetaG | ecosystem: Host-associated > Fungi > Mycelium > Unclassified | place: USA: New Jersey, Wharton State...
CATGCGCACCATCGGCAAGGCCGAGGAGGCGCTGGAGAAGATGGTGAAGCGGCTCGCCTCGCGCACCGCGTTCGGCAAGAAGATCATCGAGCATTCGGTGTGGGAGCAGCGCATCGGCGAGGCGCGCACCGATATCGAGATGAACCGGCTCTTGTGCCTCAAGGCCGCCGACATGATGGACAAGGTCGGCAACAAGACCGCGCAGCTCGAGATCGCGATGATCAAGGTGTCGGCGCCGAACATGGCGCTCAAGATCATCGACAATGCGATCCAGGCCTATGGCGGCGGCGGCGTCTCCGACGAAGCCGGTCTCGCCAAGGACTATGCGGGTATCCGCACGCTGCGTCTCGCCGACGGTCCGGACGAGGTGCACAATCGCGCCATTGCCAGACTTGAACTTCGGAAGTATGCAAACAAGAGCAACTAGTCTTGCGTTTCTGACGCCTGATTCACTCGCTGTCATTCCGGGGCGCGCGTAAGCGCGAACCCGGAATCTCGAGCTTCCGGGTTCGATGCGTTGCATCGCCCCGGAATGACGGAATAGGCCGTTAGAGTCACAACACCAGCTGACGGGATCGCTGCTCATGGCGTTCCCCAAGAAGTAAGTTAAGGGAGCGTCATCGTGGCGGACGGCGTCAGGAAAGACGAAGAATTTTCCGGGACAAGGGAAGTCGAGGAGCGTCATCGTATCAACGAGGCGAATCTCGCTGCCTGGATGCAGGACAATGTCGAGGGATTCCAGGGCCCGCTGACGGTCCTGCAATTCAAGGGCGGACAGTCGAACCCGACCTACAAGCTCGAGACACCCGGCCGCAACTATGTGATGCGGCGCAAGCCGTTCGGTAAATTGTTGCCGTCGGCGCATGCGGTCGACCGCGAGTTCCGCGTCATCGCCGCGCTCGGCAAGCAGAACTTTCCGGTCGCGAAAGCCTATGCGCTGTGCACCGACGACGCCGTGATCGGCTCGGCCTTCTACATCATGTCGATGGAGGAGGGCCGGGTGTTCTGGGATCCGACGCTGCCGAGCCAGCCGCCGGAAGCGCGCCGGAAAATCTTCGCCAGCAAGATCGAGACGCTGGCGCAGCTGCATCTCTTCAATCCCGAGACGATCGGGCTCGCCGATTTCGGCAAGCCGGGAAATTATTTCGCCCGGCAGGTCGATCGCTGGACCAAGCAATACCGCGCCTCCGAGACGCAGCATATCGAGGAATTCGAGAAGCTCGCCGAGTGGCTGCCGAAGACGGTCCCGGCGCAGCAGCGCGTCTCGATCGTGCATGGTGACTATCGGCTCGACAACATGATCTTCCATGCGACCGAACCACGGGTGCAGGCGGTGCTCGACTGGGAATTGTCGACGCTCGGCGATCCGATGGCCGACTTCACCTATCTGTTGATGCAGTGGACCATGCCGGGTCTCGCCGGTGCCGACCTCAAGGCGCTGAACATTCCAAGTCAGGACGAGGCCGCCGAGATCTATTGCAAGGTGACCGGCATCCCGGTGCCTGACCTCAACTGGTATTTCTCCTACAATCTGTTCCGTCTCGCCGGCATCACCCAGGGGATTGCCGGGCGGGTCCGCGACGGCACCGCTGCCAATGCCAAGGCGCTGGAATCGGCCAAGCGCACCGTGCCGCTGTCGAAGGCGTCGTGGGAATACGCGCAGAAGGCCGGCGCGACCTGACGCAGGCTGGCGCTACGCTTCAATGATCAAGGCCCCGCCGCGAGCGGGGCCTTTCGTTTGAAGGGATACGCCTCTCAGTGCGGCGTGCCGGTCGGCGGCTTCGGTTCCTTGTCGCTGCCGCCGTTCTTCGGCTTCAGCAGCGTCGACGCGGCCGGTTCCGGTGACCCCGGCCTTCGCGGCGCCGTCTTCGCATCGTCGATGCCCTTCACGGTCACGGTGTGATCCTTCTCTTCGTGATAGCGGCCGTCGAGGCTCAGGTTGATCACGTCCCAGATCTGCCTGAGCCGGCGGACGTGGAGGTCATCTCTGATGTAGGCGACGACGGCGCTCAAAATATCCCTTGGATCGAGCTTGCGTTCGCTGCCCTTGGCACCGGCCTGCGAGACCGCGGGCGTGTCGGCGGCGAAGCTGCTGATGTCGAGCCCGAGCAGGATATAGGCGACGCGCTCCTTGAGCAGCGCATTGTCGAGGCAGCGCTCGAGGTCGAAGATGGTGCGGATATGCATCTCGCGCAGCGCGATCGTGCGCGCCGGCCCGACCGCCAGGATCAGCTGCGCCTGCGCGACCCAGTCGATCACCTCGTAGAGGCCGTAGGGCGTCTCGACGAAGATCTGGATCGGGTTCATCGTCGCCAGGTTCTGCACGTCCTCGATCTCGAACTCGCCGAGCCGTAGCTTCATGAATGGGTCGATGCCGAGGATCATGTCGAGCGGCAGCTCTTCCTGCAGCGCCTTGCTGGCCGGGCTGACGCGGCGCAGGCGGATCCAGGGGAACTTTGCGATCAGCGCCGAGATGAAGAGATCAGGCACGAACCCGATCACGAACGCCGCGGCGATCTTCGGCTTGTCGCCGAGCACGTCGAGGATGCCGCTCTGCGCCACCGCCGCGCTGACGAACAGGGCCAGCGTGATGTGCAGGAACGAGGCGAAGAACGAGATCGGCGACAGGTCGAAATTGGCGATCCGCCGCACCAGATATTGCAGCGTCCAGACGTAGCTGCTCAGGAATGTGTAGGTCACCATTCCCGCCCAGCCGGTCGGCTGTGCGTAGAAGTTGGTGCCGGCAGCATCGCGCGGCGCGAAGGCGAATTCGAAGCAGAGGAACGAGAGCAGCACATAGATCGCGACCGGAAAGACGTAATAGCGGATCGAGTTCGCGTTGGTCGTGCCGCTTCGTTCGGGGTTGGAGTCCGGATCGTACTTGTATTTGACCAGCTCGAACGACGGCAGGATGATCGGGCGGCCGTCCGATTTCGCGAACTGGAACAGACGCTCGAGATCGAGCACGACCTCGCGTCGCGAGGCGCGCACATTCATGCGGCCGACATAAACTCCGAGTGGGACAAGAAGGCTGAAGGTCGCGATCGAGATCGCGCGAAGCACGTCGTCACTGAGAAGCTGGTCAATATGAGACATGAGTATCCGCCTTTGGCTCTAAGGGACGTCCCTCGAGACGTTCCTTGGCCCTCGCGGCACCCAAGCGGGCCGCTTGCGGCGTGCAACGGCGTTCTGCTCGCGCGTATCAATCGTGTGCTGGAGACCGGACAGTTGGAAACCAGGCTCGCGATCGGCATCTACACGTCGAAACTGCACCTCTTGTGCGTCGAAGGGCGCGACAAGGAAATTCCAGAAGAAATTCCAGCAATGAAGTTACGTTCAATTTTAGACGTTGAGTATCTATCTATTCAACCATGGATGGTGTGTCGGCGCAAGCATCCGGGAGACGGGCGACCGGCGGCGCGCAGCGACAAAATGCGGCATGCGGCTTGAGTTTGCCGCGCGGCTTTGGCAAGGGGATTGGTCAGAAAACCTGCCCTTGTCCTGAACCGAACCTCTCGATCTTGAAGCTCTCTCCGAATATTCGCGGCGGCCTGTTCATGGCCGCGGCCATGGCCAGCTTCACGATGAACGACGCCATCACCAAGGCGGTGTCCACGGAGCTGAATATCGGCGAGATCCTGATCGTCCGCGGCCTGGTGTCGATCGCTCTCGTCGCGGCGCTCGCCGCGCATCGCGGGGCTTTGCGCTCACTCCGCGCGCTGATGATCCGCTCCGTGGCCTTGCGCGTGTTTGGCGAGATCGGCGGCACGCTGACCTACATGGCCGCGCTCGCGCAAATCCCGCTGGCGAACACGTCGGCGATCTTCCAGGCGCTGCCGCTCGTCATCACGCTTGGCGCCGCCGTGGTGTTCGGCGAGCCGGTCGGCTGGCGGCGCTGGCTTGCGATCATGGCCGGCTTCGTCGGCGTGCTCGTGATCGTACGTCCCGGCGCGGAGGGGTTCAGCCCGGCGGCGCTGCTGGCACTGGCGTCGGTCGGCTTCTGCGCGGTGCGCGATCTCGCGACGCGTCGCATCCCGAACGAACTGCCGACCCTGTTCATCACGCTGGTCACGACGGTGACGGTGACGACGGCGGGGGCCGTCACGCTGGTTCCGCTCGGCGGCTGGCGCGCGCCGTCCGGCCACGCGACAGGCCTGCTCACGCTTGCCGCAGTCCTGATCCTGATCGGCTATCAGTGCATCATCGTGGCGCTGCGCACCGGCGACATCTCCGCGGTGGCGCCGTTCCGCTATTTCGCGCTGCTGTGGGCGATGCTGCTCGGCTATCTCGTGTTCGGCCAGAGGCCCGATGGGGCGATGCTCGCGGGTGCCGCGATCATCGTCGCCTCCGGCCTCTATGCCTTCTACCGCGAACGCATTCGCGACAAGCTCCGTCCCGCCGCGCGCGGGCCGGGCCTGCCGCCGGACGGGTTGTGAGCGGGCGCGCTTGAAGGCCACCGCCGCGTCCCCATCTCTGCGGGCAAAAGGAGACGGCCATGATCCAGCAGCTGCGCATCTACGAGATCTTCGAAAACAACAAGGCCGCGTTTCACGCCCGCTTCCGCGACCATGCCGCCCGCATCATGACCGGACGATACGGCTTCAAATTCGCCGCGATGTGGGAAACCAGGTTCGGTGACCGCACCGAATTCGTCTATCTCCTGGAATGGCCCGACGAGGCGGCCAAGACCGCGGCCTGGGCGGCCTTCATGGCCGATGCCGAATGGTCCGAGATCAAGCGCGTGACCCACGCCGAGCACGGCCTTATGGTCGGCCAGATCGAGGACCGCCTGCTGACGCCGGTGGACTATTCGCCGGCGCAGGGACGGAGTTTGCTGCGGGCCGGGTAGGGCATGCGGGCCACGAATCTGCGCTAGCCCTTCGCGCAATGCGCGATCAGCCGCGCAACGAACTCGCCGCAGCTCTCGAGCTGTGACATCTCGACGAATTCATCCGGCGTATGGGCCTGCGCGATGCCGCCGGGGCCGACCACGACCGACGGCACGTCGGCCATGCTGACGAACAGGCTCGCCTCGGTGCCGAACGCGACCTTGGCGTGGTCATTGCGGCCGGCAAGCTGCTTGGCGAGCGTGACGATCGGCGCATCGGCGGGCGTGTCGAGCGCGGGATAGTCGAGGATCTCATCGAAATCGATGCCGCAATCCGGATGCCGCGCTCGCATTGTCGGCTCGATCTCGGCCTTGGCCCAGGCGATGATCGCATCGGTGACCTCCCTCGACTCGGTGATGCCGATGCCGCGACATTCGAATTCGACCACGCAATGGTCGGGCACGATGTTGAGTGCCGCGCCGCCGCGCACGATGCTGGTGAGCAGGGTCGAGTGCGGCACATCGTAGAGGCTGCCCGGCTCGACCTCGGCGGGCAGCAGCGCGGCGCGGCGGCGGATTTCCGAGATCAGCTCGGCCGCGTATTCGATGGCATTGACACCATCGGGCGCGATCGAGGAATGGCGCGCCAGGCCACGGAAGGTGGCACGCACGCCATGCTTACCCTTATGGCCGATGATCACCTGCATCCGCGTCGGTTCGCCGACGAAGCAACCGAGCGGCTGCACCGGCTTGCGCGCGACTTCGCCCAGCATCGGGCGCACGCCGACGCAGCCGATTTCCTCGTCATAGGAGATCGCAAGGTTGATCGGTGTCTTGAGGTCGGCCGCGACCATCTCGGGGACCATCGCGAGGCAGACCGCGACGAAGCCCTTCATGTCTGTCGTGCCACGGCCGTAGAGTTTTCCGTCGCGCTCGATGAGCTCGAACGGATCGTGGGTCCAGTCCTGTCCGGCCACCGGCACGACGTCGGTATGCCCCGAGAGCACCAGGCCGGGCTTGTCCTCGGGTCCGACGGTGACCCACAGCGAGGCCTTCTGTCCGGTCTCGTCGACGATGCGTTCGCCGCTGATGCCGAGGGAAGCGAGGTAGCTCTCGATGTAGTCGATCAGCGGCAGGTTCGAGCGGTCGCTGATCGTGTCGAAGCCGACGAGCTTGGCCAGGATGGTTCGGATGCGTTCGGAGCGTTGGCTTGGCATGGTCAGGCTCATTGGCGAGGACTGAGGTTCTGGCCCATTCTGAGGCATTGATTTGCCCGATGGGTCAATCCCCCAAGACAAAGCTCGGACAAATCATGCCGCGAGAATGAAACTGCGTCCTCATTCTCGGTGTCGTCGCCGGCGGGACCGGGCGATCCAGTACGCCGAGGCCATCGGCGCAAGCACGGTCGTCTCTGGAATACTGGATCACCCGCTTTCGCGGGTGACGACACCGAACTTGGCGGTGGGCGCGCTAAATCGGCTTGCCCGTATACGGCATCGACGCCGTGAGCCCGCCGTCGACCGGGATGGCCTGGCCGTTGACGTAGGACGCCTCGTCGCTTGCCAGGAACAGGCCCATCGCGGCGAGCTCGTGCGGCTGGCCGGGGCGCTTCAACGGATTGAGCTGGCCGATCTTGTCCTGGGTGCCGCGCTCCTTGGCGCGATCGAACACCGGCTTGGTCATGCCGGTCTCGATCAGGCCGGGGCAGACTGCGTTGATGCGCACGCCGGTGCCGGACAGCGAATAGGCGGTGGTCTGCACCAGGCTGATGACGCCGGCCTTGCTCGCGCCATAGGGATGACCGCTGGCGCCGGCCTTCATACCCGCAACGGAAGCGGTGCAGATGATCGAACCGTGGCCTTGCTTCGTCATATGCGGGATCGAATGCTTGATCGCGAGGAACGGGCCGATCAGGTTGACGCGCAGCACCTCCTGCCAGTGTTCCGGAGTCTGGTCGGCGAGCGGCACGAGGCCACCGCTGACGCCGGCATTGGCCCAGATCGCATCGAGCTTGCCGTATGTGCTGAGCGCCTTGTCGATGAAGGCCTTCACATCGGCTTCCGAGCCCGCATCCGCGCTGACGGCCTCAACCGTGCCGCCGGCGTCGCGCACCAGCTTGGCGGTTTCGTTGACGCCATCGGTGCGATCGACCGCGATCAGCCTGGCGCCTTCCTTGGTGAAGAGCAGCGAGGCCGCGCGGCCGATGCCGCTTCCTGCGCCGGTGATAATGACGGATTTGCCTTCGAGGCGGCCCATGAGTTTCTCCCTAGCTGATCCTTCGCGCGTCTGCCGCGCGACGGAATTCAAACAAGATTTCAAACGTCCGAAGCACTTGAGACGATGTATGCTCTGACGTACAGCGACGAGCGACACTATTGAAGGGTCTATCCGATGTCCAATGCAGACAAGCCAAAGACTGTTGTGACGCGGTGGTGGTGGGTTCGCCACGCGCCGGTGCGCAGCGACGGCGGCAACATCTACGGCCAGGAAGACCTCGACTGCGACACCAGCGACACCGAAGTGTTCGATGCGGTCGCAAAAATCCTGCCGCGCAATGCAGTGTGGTATTCGAGCAATCTGAAGCGCACGCATCAGACCGCGGCGGCGATCTGGGCCGCCGGTTTTCCGAAGCCTGCGAGCATGACGCAGGAATCAGCCTTCGCCGAACAGCATCTCGGGCAATGGCAGGGCATGAACCGCGCCGCGTTTCTGGCGAGCCAGCCCCCAGGCCGCGCCTGGTTTGCCGACGTCAACGAGCCCGCGCCCGGCGGCGAAAGTTTCATGGATCTCTACACAAGGGTCTGCCGCGCGATCGTGCGGATCACCGCTGTGGAAGCGGGCAGGGACATCATCGTGGCCGGCCATGGTGGCGTGATCAAATCCGCCATCGGTCTTGCGCTCGGTGGCCAGCCGGAGCGGGGACTGTCGTTCGACACTGACAATGTCTCGGTGACGCGGCTCGATCACATTGCAGGTCCCGGCCTGTCGACATGGCGGTTGCCGATGGTGAACCAGCAGCCGTGGATCGCCGATCCCAGGCATGCGGCGATGCATCAGCCGGCCGGGCCCGAGGTCAAGCTCGCATGATCATCAGTTTGGCGCGTCGCAGAATTCAACATTTCACACCTGGGAGAGAAGCATGACCTTGTTCGACATGAAGGGAAAAGTTGCCGTCGTCACCGGCTCGACGCGCGGCATCGGGCGCGCCATCGCCGAGCGCATGGCGGAGCACGGCGCCAAGGTCGTGATCTCCTCGCGCAAGGCCGACGTCTGCGAAGAGGTCGCCAAGGAGATCAACGACAAGTACGGCAAGGGCACAGCGGTCGCGATCGCGGCGAACATCTCGTCGAAGGAAAATCTGCAGAACCTGGTCGACGAGAGCAACCGCGCGTTCGGCAGGATCGACGTGCTGGTCTGCAACGCCGCATCGAATCCATACTATGGACCGCTCGCCGGCATTTCCGATGACCAGTTCCGCAAGATCCTCGACAACAACATCGTCGCCAACAACTGGCTGATCTCGATGGTGGTGCCGCAGATGATCGAGCGCAAGGACGGCTCGATCATCATCGTGTCCTCGATCGGCGGCCTCAAGGGCTCGACCATCCTCGGCGCCTATGCGATCTCGAAGGCGGCCGACATGCAGCTCGCGCGCAACCTCGCCTGCGAATACGGCAAACACAATATCCGCGTGAACTGCATCGCGCCGGGCCTGATCAAGACCGATTTCGCCAAGGCGCTGTGGGACAATCCGGACAATCTGAAGGCCTCGACTGCGCGTTCGCCGCTGCTACGCATCGGCGTGCCGGACGAGATCGCGGGCGCCGCGGTGTTCATGGGCTCGCGCGCCGGCGACTTCATGACCGGCCAGACCGTGGTGATCGACGGCGGTGCCACGATCAGCTGACGCGAAGCGTCATCCCGGGGCGCGTGTGAGCGCGAACCCGGGATGACGACGGATCACTCCACCGCCGCATACACCCCGTTGCGCACCAGCGAGCGGAAATATTCGCGCTGGCCGGGGCCCTGCATCATGAAGACCGCGATCAGGTCTTCGCTCGGGTCGATCCAGAAGAACGTGCCGGCCATGCCGCTCCAGAAGAACTGGCCGACCGAGCCCATGAAGGGCGCGATGCCCTGATGGGTTCGCACCGCGAAGCCGAGCCCAAAGCTGTGGCCGGGCGGCACCAGCGTGCCCTGGATCTTCACGTCGGCGCCGAGATGATCGGACGCCATCAGTTGCAGCGTCTTGCGGCCGACGATCCTGGTGCCGTCGAGCGTGCCGCCATTGAGCAGCATCTGGGCGAAGCGCGCATAGTCCATCGTGGTCGAGACCAGCCCGCCACCGCCGGATTCCATCGCCGGCTTCTCTAGCATGTTGAACAGCTGCACCTTCTCCTTGCTCCAGGGATCCATCGCGAAGGCCTCCGCCAGCCGTCCGGCATTGGCTTCGGGCGTGTGGAAGGCGGTCTCGGTCATCTGCAAGGGGCCGAGGATACGTTCGGCGAGGAACGTGCCGAGCGTCTGGCCGCTGACGACTTCGATGATGCGGCCGAGGATGTCGGTGGAGCGGCTGTAGTTCCATTCGGCGCCGGGCTGGCAGATCAGCGGCATGTTCGCCAGCATGGTGGCGTGCTCGGCATTGGTGATCTTGCGGCTGCGCAGCCGCGATTGCTGATACAGCCGCTGCACCATGCCGTTGCCGGTGTGGTCATAGGTGAGACCCGAGGTGTGGCGGAGCAGGTCCTGGATCGTCATCTGCCGCCTGGCGGGGACGAGGTCGAGCGTGCCGTTGCGCTCGATGCCGACCTTGGTCTCGGAAAATTCCGGAATGAATTTCGCGACGGGGTCGTTGAGCAGGAAGCGGCCGTCCTCGAGCAGCATCATGATGCCGATCGAGACGATCGGCTTGGTCATCGAGAAGATGCGGAAGATGGTGTCATGCGTCATCGGCGCAGGGGCCAACGGGTTCTGCCGGCCGATCGCGTCGAACCAGCCGATCTGGCCGCGCCGCGCCACCAGCACCGTCACGCCGGGCGTGGTTCCGTTGTCGACCTCGCGCTTGAAAGTGTCGCTCATCGCCTGCAGCCGCGCGCTCGACAGTCCGATCGCTTCAGGCCTGGCGAGGGGGAGGGACGGGGTTTTCGGGGCGGCAGCGTGGCTGGTCGCGGTGTGGACGTTCATGGTCTCTCCCTGGGCTCTTGGTTCTTGCGGCGGCTGCCGTTGACGGTTGATCGCAAAAGTTTGGCGCAGAAGTTCGGCAATGAACAGGAGGTTCACCGCTTCGCCCTTGCAAACCGGCCATGCCCTGTGCTTGAAACGGCGCGAACCGGCGGCGACGCAGGTTCCCTGCAGGAGTGTAGCTCAATTGGTAGAGCACCGGTCTCCAAAACCGGGGGTCGCAGGTTCGAGCCCTGCCACTCCTGCCAATATTTCAAGCACTTAGCGGAATCGATGGCCTGCAAAATCACTCTGGGTAACGCCTCGGGTAACGATCCCGGCCTTCGGAACTAGGTGGCCCCGGCAATCGCGCGGACGACCCGCTGGCCCGACACGGCGGCCTTGGCACGGGGCTGGCTCGGCGGCGATTCCCAAGGGGTAGGAGCGCGAACCCAAATCGCGGCACGGGGACGGCCCTTGCCCAGCTCCAGGGCTAGCACCCTGTTGTGCATCCTTTTGGGCAAATCCCTTGAGGGCGACAAGCATGCCTATCTTTAGGTGTCGTCGCTGAATGGGCCACACTTGGCCTTATGCCTGACTGGCCTGCGTCGGTTACGCCATCCCGGTGGCGGATGATTTTCCTGTGGTCCAGCGCGGTGGCGGGTCACCGCTGAACTCATCGTCCACGATGGTCACGTCGCGCGATGCCAAAGGTTCTTGGCCTGGTCGGAGCGCAGCCTCGTGTTGGCCAGGAGCAAGATATAGTCGTGCATCTGTTCGGTAATCCAGCGGTGCGCTTCGGCTCCATAGAAGTTCAGCGCGCCAAGACGCCAGGTACAAAGAAGGCGAGAAAAAAGCAGAGCGGTGCCCAGCAGGAGTGCGTCCGGCTGACATCCATCGAAAGAGTAGGCTGCAAGTGATGCAAAGTGCATCACTTTGTTGCATTAACCACTCTTTTATCGTAGAGTGAACAGACTGAGAACACAATGGAGATTCGAAAGCGATGTCAGCTAGATATAGGCGGTTCGGACCTCGGGTCACCATAAGTCTTGCGGGCGCCGACTACGACCAGCTCAATAGCTTGGCGGTGAAGAGCGAAGTATCGGTGTCTTGGGTGGTTCGCCGCGCCATCGAGGAATATCTGCGCAAGCGACCGCCAGGTCGTCGTAGTCGGGCTCGGTCGAACCGACCGGCTCACGGAAAAGAACAGGCGTCCATCGGAACTCGGTAGTCTTGGCTTGGGGGAATCGCTTTATGCGTAAGACAAAAAGAAAATCATCGTCGCCAGCGCGCGCCTGTCACGGGGCTCTTTATGAGAGACCCTTACCCGCAAGCCGAGGCGGTGCTCTTTACGGGGCATTTCCGTATCCTACGAAGGTTTCGCCCGAAGCCATCGCGCTCTTCATCGCCTCGCACACGAAACCGGGTGATAGCGTTTTCGACGGCTTCGCGGGAAGCGGGACCACGGGGCTCGGTGCTCTCTTATGTGAAAATCCGACGCCCGGAATGCGTGATGAGGCCAAGCGCCTGGGCCTGACCGTTACATGGGGCGCCCGCAACGCCGTGCTGTATGAAATCGGGGGGCTTGGCTCCTTTGTCGCCCGAGCGCTCACGAATCCGCCCGATCCGAAGGTCTTCGAAGCCGCCGCGAAACAAATTCTCGCGGATGCGGAAGCTAGCGATGGTTGGATGTATCGAGCCAAGGACCCGTTCGGCAAAGCCGGTGTCATTCGCTACGTCGTTTGGACTGAAAAGCTGATGTGTCCGCACTGCCGGCGGACCACAACGGTATGGGATTCCTGCGTGCGGTTGCGTCCTGCGCGTATCGCTTCCGACTTTACATGTCAGTCGTGCCGGCGGCGTGTGACCCTTGATGCAGCGGTTCGTCCGACTGCAACTTCAGTTGACGGATTGCTCGGTAGCAGCCGCACCGCGCGTGTACGGGTTCCGGCCCAAGTTTATGGTAGCACAGGAACCAAAACTTGGTCTCGTCCGGTAACCAAGGACGATCTTTCGCTTCTTCATAAAATTGAACGCGAACCGATCCCGGATTCTGTCCCGCGCGTGCAAATTCCTTGGGGTGACCTTTATCGCAGCGGCTACCATGAGGGTTTGACGCATGTGCACCATTTCTACACGCAGCGCAATTTGCTTGCGTTTGCGCGTATGTGGGAGCGCGCGGCTACCTATCCGGGCTCCCTCGGTGACGCACTTCGCTTTTGGCTCCTTAGCTATAACGCCTCTCACGCTACCATCATGTCGCGCGTTGTCGCGAAGACAGGCCAAAAAGACCTTGTGATTACGAGCGCGCAGCCGGGCGTTCTCTATGTGAGCGGCCTTCCGGTAGAGAAAAATCTGCTGCTTGGGTTCCGGCGCAAGTTGAAGACGATCACGGCGGCATTCACGATTGTCCGGAGCCGTAGCGGCAAGGTTGTCGTCAAGCAACAATCGAGTTGCAGCGTTAACCTGCCCGACAACAGCATCGACTACGCGTTCACTGACCCGCCGTTCGGGGGCAACATTCCCTATGCGGAAGTGAATTTCCTCAATGAGGCGTGGCTTGATCGCTATACCAATTCGCGAGAGGAAATCATTGTCAGCAAGCATCAGCAGAAGTCGTTGCAGGATTATGAGGCGCTAATGACAAAGGCTCTCAAGGAGATACACCGAATTCTAAAGCCGGAAGGAAGGGCGACAGTCGTGTTCCATTCAGCAGCCGCTGACGTTTGGAACGCTCTTCAAGGAGCATATCAAAAAGCCCAGTTCCGGGTGGAGCTTGCAAGCGTCCTCGACAAGACGCAGGGTAGCTTTAAGCAGGTAACCACGGATGGCGCTGTGCGCGGTGATCCGCTTTTGCTCTTGAGCAAGGATGGCCGACCCAACCGCAAAGCTCCCCAGAGGGCATGGGATGTTGCTGAATGGCTTCGTGAAGAAGCCCATCGCACGAGCGACCCGAGCGAGCTCACAGCGCAGAGGCTGTATTCGCGTTTCGTCTCCCATTTTTTGAGTTGTGAACAACAAGTGCCTGTGGATGCAGAATCGTTCTATCAATGGCTCGCGGCGAAACAGGCCGGCGAGGTGAACGGTGCACGAGCCGGCTAATCGAGAGGATATTAGAAGCAAAGCGCAGCTTTTCGAGGCGGCGCTACCGCCTGAGCAGCGCAAGCGCCTTGGTCAGTTTTTCACAGGTATGCCACTTGGAAAATTGCTTGCGCACCTCGCGCTAACGCGCGCCACGCGTACCGTGTTGGATCCGATGGCCGGGCACGGAGATTTGTTGGACGCTACCCGCGAGGCAGCACGTGAGCGCGGGAATGTGAAACTCCGGCGTCTCGATGGAATCGAAATCGATCCAGCGACCGCCGAACTTTGCCGCACGCGGCTCGAAGCTTTGGGTGTGGATGATAAGGGGAAGGAATGCGCTATTCTGGATGGCAACGCGTTTGCTGTGGCGACCTTCAAATCCCTGCCTTGGCACGCCTACGATCTGACAATCACCAATCCACCCTACGTCCGCTATCAATCGCAGCGTAGCGATCAATCTGCTCGTGAGGGCCTGCTTTCAATCATTAGGGCAAGTGGAGAGGCTTCCCATCAGCTTGTCTGGCGCACGTTGGCGGAGGGATATTCGGGCCTCGCCGACCTTTCTATTCCCGCGTCCATCTTGGCGGCCCTAACCGTCGCACCGTCCGGTCGCTTGGCTCTTGTCCTTCCGGCAACGTGGCGTTCTCGCGAGTATGGGGATGTCCTTCGGTATTTGCTTCTGCGCTGCTTCCAACTCGAATACATTGTCGAGGACACTCAACCGGGCTGGTTCTTTACCGCTCTCGTACGGACAAATCTCATTGTCGCGCGGCGGTTGTCTGTCCACGAAACCGCATTGCCTCTCAGCCGTCGCGGGAGCATGCCGTCTGCACGCTTTGTCCGAATTGCGCCTCAAGCGGGAGACAAGAACTCGCTCGTCGGTACCGCCTTTGGAACCGAGTGCCCGGAAGCTGATATGGCGCGCTGGATCGAGACCCACGCGCGCGGCGAACGAAATGGTCTGGAAGTCCGACCTATCAGTCTAGCTGACGAATGGATGGCATTGCGGTCACGTGCCGTTCTACGCTCTTGGTACCAATCCCTCGAGCCAGACGAAACGGGTCTCCCGCTCTTTTCAAAAAGCAGTCAGCAATCTGTTGTTATGCCGGAAGAGCTGCGAGACCTTATTGCAGACAAAGCCGATCTTTCGGCGCTTAGGACTCTTGAAGCCACTGGAATTCAGGTGGGGCAGGGGCTTCGGACCGGCTGCAATTTATTCTTTTACGTCGATGTCTTGGGTGAAGAGCCGAAGGGTCTTACGCGTATCAGGACATCCGCCGCGTTCGGTGGCCGCGAATTACTTGTTCCGACTTTGGCGCTTCGTCCTGTCCTGCGGAGACAAGCAGAGCTGACGGGGGCGAGCGCTGGGAAGGCCTTGACGGGAAGGGTGCTCGATCTGAGGGATTGGGTGCTTCCGGAGGACGCGGGGCAAGTCGCACAGGCCAGGGACACCTACCTTGCGCTTGGTGCGACAGTTCCGCAGATCATGCCTGACGATCTTGCCTCCTTCGTACGCGATGCAGCCGAAACCACGCCGCGCGATCAGGACCACAAGCGTATATCGGAGCTGTCAGCCGTTCGTACGAATGTTCGTACGCATAAGCCCGGGACGGCGTGGCCTCGCTTCTGGTACATGCTGCCTGATTTCATGCCGCGGCATAAGCCAGCCGCATTTGTCGCACGCATTAATCATGGTGCTCCGTGGGTTGAGTGCGTCGATGATCCTCAGGTTCTTATTGATGCAAATTTCTCGACGTTCTGGTCCGTTGATGGAAGGTGGACTCGCTGGGCTATCAAGGCCCTTCTCAATAGCGCTTGGGGTCAATTGTTCATGGAAGCTCTCGGGACGCCCATGGGTGGGGGCGCGCTCAAATTAGAAGCCGTACAACTCAAGCAGCTGCCACTGCCCCCGATTTCCGATCAACACCGCTGTCAACTCGATAACGCCGGGAAGACGCTTACCCGAGATACAGGGTCCGGGCTTGCTCGTGTTGATGCCGTTATGACCGAAGCACTTGACAAGATGTTCGCGCAAGATCGATCTGGCTTCGTCACCGGTTTGAGGGAACGAACAGAAAACCTGAGGCAATTGCGTCTCAGGAGAGCCGCATGAACGCTGATTTAGCACAAGCCAGCGAGATGATCCGGCGTTGTCTTGCGCTGCGTGAAGCTGGAAAGCCCGAGGCAGTCCTGCGCTCCGAAATGCAGAGTGGCCTTCGGGTTGTTTTTCCCAGCGTAGAGGACAAGCTGTGGATTGACCACTACGTCGAGGGCACCGAATCCCACGCGAAGATTGCGAAAGCGGGTGGCGGCACAGCGGCCCGATTTATCGACAATTTGATTGGCTCGACCACGATCGAGTATGAATCCGATCTTCGAAACCTATTCAAGCGCGAAACGGGCTATGGGCAGGTGCGCGAGCATGCGGCAGCACTCATACGAGAAGGCGTGCCATCTTCGCGTGTCATCGGAATTCTCTCAGATACAATTGAATGGTACGCCTACGAGGCCGAAATCTCCGACGGCCTCGATCCCAAGGCATGTACGCCACAAGACGTGACTCTGACCGCCGTCGATGAACTGCGCCTCCCGGACGATTCGGATGCATCAGCTGGACGCCTCGTACAGTTTATTCGCAAGCATCTTGCGCGTCAGCAATCGCGCCCCTTGCGCGCGGAGTACCTCGCTTTCGACCTCGGTTTAGAGAGCGGAACCTATCAACGACATGCTCCACCCCTGCTCAAATTAGTGAATGATGGACGTGCTTCGGATACCTCGATTGCTTTGGCCACAGACCTTTGGTCCCGCTTCATCGACCACCTTGAAGGAGATGCCGGCTCGTTCCGGGGGGAAGCGTATGTCGACGAGGTGTATGTCGCAGTCCTCGCTCGCCTTCTGAGTGGCAATGTTCTCGCGGGACGAGCAATCTCCAGCAACGATGATGAACTCGCCTCAATTCTAGACGGGTCTCATTTCCGAAATGTCTTTCAGCTTCAAAACATGGTTGAGCAAGATTACTTTGGATGGCTCGTACGGCCGCAGAGTTTGGCCACTTTAATTCCGATTGCCAGAGAGTTGCAGCGTGATCTCTATGCTTATGACTTCAGCTATCGAGAAGAGGAGGACCTTTTTGGCCGGCTGATGGCCCAACTGGCCCGGAAGAGCCAGCGCAAACTATTGGGTCAGGAGTGGACGCCGGCGTGGCTTGCCCAACTTCTCGCCGCATCGTGTCTTGAAGGCCTTCCGCCACAAGAACCGCCGCGTATTGTCGACATGTGTTGTGGCTCTGGATCGATTATCGCTGAAGTTCTAAAGGCCGTGCGGTCTAAGCTCGGCCTCACGACGATCGAGGGGCTCCACGACGTTATTACGGGCTTCGACATTGATCCGCTCGCAGTCGCTCTTTCGAAAACAACGTGGGTGATCACTCTGGTCGCGGAAATCAAAGCGAGCACGTCACCAATTGTTATTCCGATCTACCAAGCGGATTCACTATTCGCCGTTACGCCGGTGTCGCCCGCCATACCGCTCATTGATGAAGACCGGCCTATCGATGTGTTGCTGGACGGTACGATCATCCAGCTTCCTCATGCGTTGGTTAGGCCTGAATACCGAGACCTTTTTGATCGTATTGTTGATTGGGCCTACGACGAGGCCATAGACGCCCGCGATAAAGGAAAGAGTGGAGGTTTGACAAAACAAGGTGCTGTCAGCTTCTTAGACGGAGCTGCAAAATCAGCGGGATTTTCGCTTCCCGACGTACTTCGTAAAGCTTTGTATGCATCCTCTTTCGCGCTAGCGACTCGTATGGCGGAACTTGCCGTTCAAAATCGCAATGGCATATGGGCCTTCGTTCTCCGTAACACCTACAGACCAGGTTTGTTGAGCGGCCAATTTAACGGGCTTGTTTCGAATCCTCCCTGGCTCGCGATGAGCGGTCTGGCCGACAATCCGTATCGTGAAACGCTCACTATCCGCGCGAAACTCTACGGAATCAGACCGCCGGGCCAGTCATTCCTGCATCTTGAACTTGGTACGATGCATCTGATGCACGCTATCGATCGCTACTTGAAAATCGACGCGTCTATTGCATGTCTCGTGCCTGGCACGGTGTTTAACGGACATCATCATGAACAATTCAGGCAAGGAGAGTTTCTCAAGAGCAAGCGCGCGGTGGCACTGCAAATCGCGTCAGTGTGGCAGATAGCGTCAGGGACCTTCAAATATCCAGGTGCCGCTATCATCGGACATAAACGCGGCTCCGTTGCTGGTCTGAACGCAAAGCCAATGACTGGCGCCACCGTTGATCGAACCGGCGTCTGGCCGGCGGAATTCTCGGTGACCACCATCGGCAAGAAGCGGTCCGCGTGGGTGTTCAACAATGAAGGTAAGGCGATTTCGGCAAGTACGGTAGCGATGCCGCCACAAGGTGCAGACCTTATGCCCCGGACTGCCGTTTGCGTTAATATCATGAGCGAAGCGGGGGCCGAGTGGCGCGTCGATACGCCCAAGGAAGGCTCGCCGTGGCTTTTTACCGTCAAAGCCGCCAAAGAACTAAAGGACGCGCAGTTTCCCGGTCACGTTGCACCGCAATTTATTCATCGCATGGCCCAATCGGAAAATTTGCTGCCGTTCGTTTTAGGTGCGCATCGTGCGCCGATCGCGATACCTGCGGTTCGCGACAACGATGGCCGCTGGCAGATTTATGACGATACCGAAATACGCCGGCATGGATTTACGCAAACTGCGCGCCGCTTCGCCGCAATCAATCGGCGTCTTACCACGGTTGGGAAGGGAAAAAGCCTCCAAGAGCGCATCGATGAGCGCCGAAAGCTCATACGACAGATTTTTAGCGCTGATGGTTTTGTCGTGTTGTCCGGCGCCGGAGGAAAAGACGTTTGTGCATCTTGCATTCCCGCAAAAGAGGCACAATCGCTAGTAATTGACCAGACGCTTTATTGGCAGACGTTCGTCGAAGAGAACGAAGCTATGTACACAGTAGGAATGCTGAACAGCGAAGCTCTAACCAAGGCCATCACACCGTTCAATCCGAAGGGTGATTTTGCGGAGCGGCACATTCACACGCTCCCTTACAAGATGGTCCCACCTTTTGATTCGACTCATTCAAACCACTTGAAAATTGCGTCGCTGGCAGGTGACGTCGTAAACTCTGCGAGAGCCATTATAGACGGTGACAACTATCTAAAAGATCCGGCCCGAGCTCTTACGGCGAGGCGACGGCGGCTACGACTGAAGCTAAAGGAACTCTCTCAGTTTAAGGAACTTGATGCGCTGTGCACTCTTGTTCTGTCACCGCTCAAGTCAAAGTCCTAACAGAAGGCGCTCACGATCGAAATGGTTCGGGGACAAAGCCAGCGATTCGATTGCTGTTGCGACCAACCCGATAGATTAGGTTGGCCTGCCGAGATGCTTCGACATAGGCGCGGCCGGTATCGGAATCCCACGGATAGACACGCAATTCGAATACATTCGGATCAAGCCGCCGAAAAAGAATCAGAGAGTTTTCGTAGTGGAAACCACCCATAGAAAGGGAGGGGAGGTTGATGCGCTCCATCGCATTGTCGCCGTGCCACGTAAGTGGTCGATCACTCCAGCGGCGGCTGCCTGCGACTAAAATCGGCTCCGCAATGTGCTTAACCTTTCCGAAATTGTAGTTGGTATATTTAGCGCCAAAATAGCGATGCGTCCCGCGCGGCAATTCCAACTGTGTCCCGGCCCCTCCTTGCATGGCGCGCGATTGTATCCACATCATCTCGTAATTGGCGGGGTCGGTTGGTGCATCGCCAAAAATTCTATATTTCGATGGTAGCCCAATTGGCGGTGCGGGAAGGGGCTCAAATTCCTTCGCCTGCATGGTATCGGCAGCCTTGTCGTGAAGCTTCGTGTACGCGTCTAAGATTTGCTCGGTGAGCGGAATGGCTGGCCGAACGATATTCTTCCAAGCAATGTTTAGAGTTTCCGGGTCTGCCACCTCTGTGTCTAGCCACCCGACTTCAGAGTTAACCGTCAAACCCCGATTTGTTAGGTTGGCAGAACTTACCAAGCTGCCTATCGAATTGTCCGGCCGGTCGAACACGTAGAACTTGGTATGGAACGCGGACATCGGTGTCACGGTGCCGCGGCCAAGGCGTTCCGCTCCGGCTACGAAAACACTGCAATTGCGAACTTTCATCCAGAAGCGCAGTGCTTCTGGATCCGTCAATGCAAAATCGAGCGAGGCAATAATCGTCTTGACCGCGAGATTTGACGACGCGCGGCAGATAGCATCAAACAAAATTTCGCTGCCCGCTAATGAAACATAAGCTGAGCAGATGCGGATGCGTTCGGCCTTCTTACGCAACAAATCGAAAAGCGCATTCTGAATAGTACCAGGCATGAGCTCATTTTGGACAACGAGCATCGAGGACCCCGTTTTTATCCTTTGCCCAACAAACCCGCGCGCAAAGAAAGCGTGCGAGCGTGGAGATGAACTGATGAGAAAATTCTGTCGTTTCGACCAATCGCGACGTACCTGTTTCTGCGTCACGCGTCGTCTGCCAAACGTTGGATAGATATGTAACCGAAGGTCACACACAATCATAGGTGGGGCGTTGCGCCGATTTCTAGGATGCCAGGCTTAGTCGTGCGGCTCCACGCGCAGGACAGCCAGTTAGCGGAGCAGAATTCCCGCTTTTCCGCTTGAAGTTCATTGACTGAATGTCTATGTTGCGTTTCGCGCCGCCCGCTAGCCGGGCGCTGTATTGGTCCCTAAGGCCAACACAGGTTCTGGCGCATTTTTGATGCTCCTCACTTCGATGAGTGACGCAACGGTCGACCTAGTTGGGTCGGTTGGGGTTCACCGTCGGTCGCTGAGGGGTAGAACCACCCTCTAGGGTGTGGGGTCATCGGATCCCGGGCTGTTTGACAAGTGAAGATGAAGAAAGAGAAACGTGGACGGCGGAGTCCTTGCGTCTCTCGGAATACTTGAAAGCTTCGGCTTTTGACTTTCTGAGGGTGGACGAAAGACTTCGGCGGTACACGTTTAAA
>Ga0153933_1000318_pt1 | contig 20016 bp, 15 predicted proteins | sample TSNJ017MetaG_FD_102275 | JGI IMG/M metagenome (GOLD analysis project Ga0153933, IMG submission 102275) | Attine ant fungus gardens microbial communities from New Jersey, USA - TSNJ017 MetaG | ecosystem: Host-associated > Fungi > Mycelium > Unclassified | place: USA: New Jersey, Wharton State...
ATCGGCGTTATGTCGTAGGACATTAGCCGATCACAGCGATTGCTCCTCCAGCGAATTCCATGAGTGCCTTTCCTGCATCTGCCTTGACACCGCATCGACCCTTTCCAAGGGTTCCGGAGGATAGGCCCCGAAAATGACACAAAAGGAAACACTCGAGACCGAGCCGATCGCCCTCTCTCAAGATAGAAAGCGACACGCTTATGTTTACCAGCTAGTCTGCTTCCTCGAAGCCTTAGGGTTGTATCCGAAGCGTCCTTCAAGGTCGCCCACTTTTAATGGCTGCGGGAAATGAACTGAGCGTTAATCGCGATCATGCTCTACCACAGCGTTAGGAATCAAATTTGGATCGAGACCGGTACGACGGGGAGCTGGATTCCGCTTGAGTCGGACACTTGTGACGCCCATGTCTCCACAGTTCAGAGTCGTGTAGTGAATCCACATCCGAAGGTTCTTGTCATGTCGCAGGGCGTGTCGAATCTGCAACCCGAAGTAACCGGTGTTCGTATTGACGAAGCCGGGAGTTATACCTCGATTTCGTCCGTGCCCATGTATGAGGTACAGATAAGACTCTCTCATCTCCCACGATTGCTGAACCACCCGATTGAGCACACCATTCTAGACAATGGCGGCTGGGCAGTATCCGTGTAGATCAATCGTCAACTGCTTTTTTCTCCGTTTGCGCTATGCTACCTCAATTCTCGGGCTCGACGAGGCTCTGGCTCGCGCGGTTGTTTGGCGAGGCTACTCCCAGGCCGATCTCGACAGAGTAGCCTTGCGCCTCAATCAACGACCGAGGAAAGCTTTGGGCTTTGAAACTCCGGCGAGTAAACTTCAAGCCAGTGTTGCGTCGACCCCTTGAGACCGCCTGACTTTTCGGGATCTGACAGTTCAGGACTTCTATGCCACCGCAGTTCTACGAATAGTGAGCAAGGTGCTATCGCTATTCGGCCCTCAAAGCCTGCGATGGATTGGTTGAGGCTGCACGCCGGGCTGGGATGAATCCAGCAGCTGCCCCTGCTGCGGTCAGCGTCAGGGTGGCGACGGTGAGGACGGCAAGGCTCATGCCCTTAGATTCGTAAAGCAGAGATTCGATGTAGCGGACGCAGAACCAGGCTACGGGTATTCCGATGGCTGCAAGGCCGATCGCGGTCTGGAGCATGGCTCCGCGCATGATCATACCGACAACGGCGCTGCGGTTTGCGCCGAGGGCCATGCGGATGCCGATCTCGGAGGTACGGCGGGCTACGGTATAGGCAGTGACACCATAGAGGCCAAGAGTTGCAAGCAGAAGAGCCAAAATGCTGAAGACCGTCATGAGGCGTGTGATCATGCGATCTTCAACGAAGCGATCAGCGATTTGCTCGTCGAAGGTCTGGAATTTGACAACGGAGAGGTTCGGATTGATGGCAGCGAGTGTCTGGCGGACGATGAATTCGGTGTTGTCCATCGGACGTTCGATCTCGATGACAATTGCCTCGGCGTAGAGGCTGGTGTCTTTCTCAATGGGACGCGTTCGTGCATTTTCAGGAATGCGTTCAATCAAGGGAAGGAAGTACATCTGGTGGTTCTTCCAGGTCGCATCGGTGTATGCGGTGTCCTCGACAACGCCGACAATCTCAAAGTCTCCTGAGGATCGCGCCCCAGGCGAGCCGAAACGGTGGCCGATGGGGTTCTCGCCGGGCTTGAAGAAACTTTTGACGAAGGACTGATTGACGACGGCGACGGCTGGAGAGGTTGAGGTGTCTTGGGCGGTGAAGCCTCGTCCCATGAGGACGTGGGTTCCTACGGAGTCGAAGTATTCGGCATTGCCCCTGACCCAGGACGCCCCACCGTCTAGGACGGGCTGGCCTTGTATCTGAACGGGTTCGCCATTGTTGTTGCCGTCCATTGGAGTGTTGGTGGAAATACCAACCTTCTGGACGCCGGGGACGGCGTGGAACCGGTCTTCGATGGTTCGATAGAGGGCTTCAACCTGGGCGGGGGAGTAGCCCGCTGCCTGCGGGTTGAAATGGATGATGTATCGGTTCGTCGGGTCGAGCTTGAGATCGATGTTTCTGAGCTTATTCAGGCTTTGGATAAACATGCCTGCTCCGACCAAGAGCACCAGGGCTAATGCCGACTGCAGCACGACAAGGCTGCGCTGCAGGAGTGAGGCTCCGGAGGTCGTAGTACGAGTCCCGCTGCGGAGGGCGTCTGCTGGGTTTGCGTTCGATGTGATCCATGCTGGGGCTACGCCGAAGAGAATACCGGTGAGGAGCGAGATTCCGAAGGCAAAGACGAGCACTACTCCTGAGGGGCGGGCGTCGATTGGGACGTTCTGCGCACCGGGAAAGGCCATTGCGAGAAGCATGCGCGTTCCGGCGTAGGCGACGATAAGTCCGACCATGCCGCCGATGATGGAGAGGACGACGCTTTCGGTGAGAAGCTGGCGGACGATTCTTGTTCGCATCGCGCCAAGTGCCCTTCGGATGGACATTTCGGGGCGGCGGTTCATTCCGCGGACGAGTAGAAGGTTGGCGATGTTGGCGCAGGCGATGAGGAGTACGAGGCCGGAGATCCACATCAGCAGCATAAGTTTGGAGGCGTAGCCATCCTGCATGCTCTGGATGCCGGCGCCGCCGGGGGAGAGGACTACTCCGACTTTTGCGAGGTAGCGCTTGCCTTCTTCGTCAGAGAAGGTCTCTGTAGCTGCGAAGGACTGGCGAACCAACTCGTTTATCTTCGCCTGAAGAGGAGCCATGCCCACATCGGGTTTTACGCGGCCAATGATGTAGAGCCAGCGGTGGTCGGGAAGGTGTACATGGGTAGCATCTGTCAAGACCGGCATGGATTCTATGGGGAGATAAAAGTCGGGTGGATCACTGGAGAGGCGGTCGCCATAGAAGCCTTTGGGGGCGATGCCAACGATGGTGACAGGCTTGGTGTTGATCGAGAAGGTGCTTCCGACAACAGATGGGTCAGCGCCATAGCCGCTCTGCCACAAGTCGTAGCTCATAACGGCGACGAGTGATGCGCCGATAACATCGTCCGCGTCCGTGAAGAGACGTCCGATCTGCGGTTGCAGACCGAAGGTGCGGAAGTAATTGCCGGATACGAATTCGCCCGCGACGGAACGGGCGCTTTCTTGAGTCATGTCGCGTCGAGCGATGATGGAATGGCCGAATCCTGCCTGCATGGCGGCCAGCTCTTCGAACTCAGGAAGGTTTTTCTGCAGTTGCTGCCAGGTATCGGTGGAGAATAGGGCGTAGTTACCCGGATCCTGTATTCCCCAGTTGACGCAGCACTCATTGGTGTTGCCTATGCGGATGAGGGTGGAGGGATCAACGACAGGGAGATTTTTAAGTAGGATGGCGTTGACCAGGGTGAAGATAGCCGCGTTGGCTCCTATGCCGAGAGCGAGGGTAAGAACGGCAGTCACGGTGAAGCCGCGGCTCATGCGGAGCTGCCGGAGTGCATAGCTGACGTCCTGAACAAGAGTTCCGAGGAAGAAGCTCGGACGTTGTTCGTGGGATTGTGCTCGTGCACTCTCAATTCCACCGAACTCTACAACCACCCTTCGACGCGCCTCCTGTGGCGTCATTCCGACCGCGATGTATTCTTGGGCCTGCCGTTCGATATGGAACTGCAACTCGTCGTCTATTTCATGTTTGGGTTTGGGAGATATCAAAAAACGAAACCGGGTCAACCACTTTGTAAGCATCGATCCTCCTACTTCAGCACCAACGCGATTGCGGTTGAGATGCGACCCCAGTCTTCGAGCTCAGCTTGCAGTTGCTTCTGCCCGGTCTTGGTGAGCGAATAGTATTTCGCCTTGCGGTTGTTTTCCGAGGCTCCCCACTCAGCCTTAATCCACCCCTTGTACTCCAACCGGTGAAGAGCGGGGTACAGCGACCCTTGTCCAATCTGAAGCGCATCCTTCGATACCTGCTGAATTCGTTGCGCGATACCCCAGCCATGCATCGACTCCAGCGCGAGGGTCCTCAAGATGAGTAGATCAAGCGTTCCTTGCAACAAATCGGTAGTTGCCATGTTCCCCTCGACATTCAACAAGAGGATGCATTATGGTCTTGTCGAATGTCAAGGGGTAAAGATTGTCTAACAGCACGTCCCGTTCATCACACCTGGCTGACAGTGAGAGATGGCACATGTCGCTGCCGGAAAACGAGGTTCTGGGAAATTGCGAGCCCGTCTAGACGTCTCCGACCGCTGTTTCTCAAAACCTGACTTTGCGGAGCCAGATCCTCATCGTGAGGCTGCAAGTCCACTTAGCGGCCAAAAGCTTCTCGAGATTGCAACGCTGGTCGAACGATCTTCATCGTTTTGTCCACAAGAAGACAGCAGCCGTACATCAGAGTGGCATTCAGTACGAACCCAAGCGCAAACGCAAGGTTGATGCTCCATTCTGGTGCCAGTCGATCAACCATGGACATGCCACCGCCAACGAAGAACTGAAGTATTGTTTCGGGCAGTAGTAGAGGAGCGAGTATCACGATGCCCTTGTTGGCCGGGAATGTAACCGTGATCGCATCTACTCCAGCTTCGAGAAGCAGTGCCGCCACTATCACGATGGTGTGTTTTTTGATGGTGGCATAGCTTGTCCCATACCCGCTCAGTATAACCATCGCTCGTCAGCTCAGATGGGTCCCGCAAACCGCATCCGCCGCGAACGCGAGCAACTCCCTTCAAGCGGCTCTATCTAAACTGCCCCCCAAACGATGGCGGAAACGCCGGGTTCTGCGTCATGGGCAGTCCAGCTAGGGTCCTATCGTTTATGAGGAGTGATGTTCGATACCCTATAAATTGTGATCCGCACTATCGCCATCCACGGGTACCGTTCCCTCCGTGAGCTGGTTCTTCCACTCGGGCAACTGAGTGTGATCACCGGTGCTAACGGTAGCGGCAAGTCGAGTGTGTATCGCTCTCTACGGTTATTAGCTGACGTTGCTCAAAATGCAGTCGTTGCTTCGCTTGCCCGCGAAGGAGGTTTGCCTTCAACATTCTGGGCTGGTCCTGAAACGATCGCGCGTAGCGTGCGGCAGGGAGTTCACCCAGTTGAAGGGCTTGCGAAGAGCGACGTCGCCAGCCTAAAGCTCGGATTTGGCGGCGATAGCTATGGGTACAGCATCGATCTCGGATATCCTCCACCGCCTCCTCCTGCCACCATGTTCGGAATGGACCCGCGCGTGAAACGGGAGTGTATCTGGCACGGTCCTGTCTACCGCAGGGCATCGGCTCTGGTAGATCGAAGGAATAACTTTGTTTGGCTCTCTACTACTCAGGATGAGGAGCCGGTGATGCTGACGCAACATCTAGCCGATACGGACAGCATGCTTGCCAGCGTCGCCGATCCACAACGTGCTCCAGAGATGCTGGCTGTGCGGGAGGCCGTCCGTGGTTGGCGGTTTTACGATCACTTCCGTACAGACTCCGACGCACCTGCTAGAACGGCACAGATCGGAACCTGGACGCCGGTTCTTCATCATGATGGCAGCAATCTTGCTGCGGCACTGCAGACGATTTTAGAAATTCGTTCCGATAGCGCTCTGGCCAGAACGCTAGAGGACGCTTTTCCGGGGAGTCGCCTATTCGTTGAAGATCGTAATGGACGTTTCGAGGTAGAGCTCCAACAGCATGGGTTGTTGCGACCTCTGTCAGCAGCCGAGCTTTCGGATGGTACGCTGCGCTATTTACTTTGGACTGCAGCGCTCCTCACGCCGAGACCACCGGAGCTGATGGTGCTGAACGAACCGGAAACCAGCCTGCATCCTGACCTTTTACCCGCTCTCGCACGGCTGATTTTGGAAACGGCGACAAAGACCCAGGTCATTGTGGTTTCGCACGCTCGAACATTGATCGAAACACTGAGGGCCTCTTCGCTATGTACGCGTCTACATCTGGTGAAGGATTTTGGCGAAACCATGGTGGAAGGAACAACACACTTCAACAAGCCGAAATGGGAGTGGCCTCGCAGATAGCAGGCATTGATCACGACCAGTATCGCGAAGTCTTAGGGCTGTATCTGAATCGCGACACAAGACGAGTTACGCGCCCGCCTCAGGAGGGCGCTTCGGATACAGCCCTAAGACTTTGCGATATCTATCTTCTCGTAACGTGAACCGGCGATGACGCGCTGCGTCACACAGCAAAGGGAAATGTGTACCCCCCCCCTTGCGCTTCGACAGGAGGCGTGATACTTTCCCCTGTAGAAGTAGCAGGGGAGAAAAACATGTCTGTCTCAAGCATCGATCTTCCGCAAGGGACACTTGATCTACTGATCCTAAGGACTCTGGCCTTGGGGGCTCAGCATGGCTGGGCGATCTCGGAACGAGTGCAGCAGGTGTCGAGTGACGCTCTGCACATTCAGCAGGGATCTTTGTATCCCGCGCTTCACCGGCTCGAACGCCGGGGGTGGGTCAAGGCTAAATGGGGCACAACCGAGAATAATCGTCGCGCGAAATACTACGAACTGACCCGCAGTGGGTCCAAGCAGTTGGAATTGGAAACGGAAAGCTGGCGAAAACTAACAGCGGCGGTTGCACAGGTACTCGAAAGCGTATGAGGTGGTTGCCATGTTGGACGATCTTCGATTTCGCTTGCGAGCCCTGTTTCGACGCAACGCGATGGAAGCTGAATTAGACGACGAACTCCGGTTTCATTTTGACAAGCAGGTAGAGAAATACACGGTTGCGGGCATGCCCACGGAAGAAGCTCGCCGCCGGACACGCCTTCTGTTTGGCGGCCTGGCGCAGGTCAAGGAAGACTGCCGTGAGACTCGTGGACTGATGCTACTGGAAACTTCCCTGCAGGATGTCCGCTACGGAATTCGCGTCCTGCTGAAGACGCCAGGGATGACGCTCGTCGCTGCCCTCACGCTGGCGCTTGGCATCGGGGCCAACACAGCGATTTTCACTGTGCTCGATGCTCTAATGTTCAAGTCATTGCCCGTCGTCGCGCCCGACCGCCTGGTGCAGCTGCGGCGAGCCAATGGCGACGAAGGTTTCACCAACGCGCTTTGGCAGCAGGTTCGCGCCCAGCAGGATGTATTCAACGGTGTGTTTGCCTACCAGGGACATCTCTTTAACACCGCGTCCGGAGGAGAAAAGCATTTCGTAACCGGGTTGTATGTCAGCGGAGGCTATTTCTCAACTCTGGGTGTTCCTGCCGTAGTGGGGCGCACTCTTACGGAGCAGGACGACCAACGCGGCGCAGCGCCTGTTGCTGTCATCAGCTACGCCTATTGGCAGCGGCATTTTGGCGGCGATCCAGCGATCGTGAAGCACCAGATCACTCTGGAGAAACATGCCTTCCATGTCGTCGGTGTCACTCCGCGCGGCTTTTATGGGACAGACGTCGGATACCAGTTCGACGTGGCTATACCGATCGAAGCAGAACGAATCATCGAGCCTGAGAACTCAATGCTCGATAACTCGATGGGGTGGTGGTTATATGCATTTGGCAGCCTGAAGCCCGGTGTGAGCCTGGGAGCGGCACAAACCAGAATGAAGGCGCTTTCACCTTTCATCACTGCTGCCGCACTACCGCCGGCAGCGGATTCCGACACCCGCGACTGGTACACGGCCAATATTGAACTGACACCTGCGGCCACCGGTGTTTCCGCGCTTCGCCAGAACTATGGACGCGCCCTCATTCTGGTCAGCGTGATGTTGGGCATCGTGCTGCTGATCGCCTGCGCCAATGTTGCCAACCTTCAACTGGCGCGCGCCAGTGCAAGGCGGAGGGAGTTTGCAATTCGCGCAGCGCTGGGTGCCGCTCGGAGCCGACTAGTGCGGCAACTGTTGATTGAGAGCCTGCTACTCTCCTTGGCTGGAGCGACCGCGGGCCTGTTTCTTGCGCATTTTGCAAGCCGTTTCCTGGTTGTAGCCACATCGTCGCGATTGGAACCCTCGGTTCTGGACCTCTCGCCAGATTTCCGCCTGCTTCTGTTCGTTTTTGGCGTTACAGCCACTACGGCGATCATCTTTGGCCTGGCACCCGCGATCCAGCTGGCCAATGCCGCCCCGCAAAACGCAATGAAACAAGACTCGCAGGCTGCTCTCGGGCGGCGGCGATGGGACTGGACGCGAATTCTTGTACCGGCTCAAGTCGCGCTTTCCGTCGTGCTGCTCTTCGGAGCAATGCTTTTCGTCCGGAGCCTCGGAGATCTGTTGAACCAGCAGCTCGGGTTCCGCAAGGAAGGCGTCCTGCTGCTGACCACGGACCTAGATACGGCGCGCGGCACAGACACCCAACGACAGCAACTCGCAGATGCTCTGATACGGCGCCTTGAATCGTTGCCCGGCGTCGATTCCGTCAGCCGTTCTGCAGTCACTCCCATCAGCGGCATGTCGTGGCAATGGAATCTGAATCCAGATGCTGAGAGCGGCACCAGAAAAATCCATGTCTTCGTCAATCTTGTCTCGCCCGATTTTTTCAAAACGCTGGGCACACCGTTGATCGCGGGCCGCGATTTCAATGCGCGTGACATTGCGGCTGGTCCACTGGTGGCAATCGTCAACCAGTCCGCAGCCCGCAAAATGTTCCCTGGAGTCAACCCCATCGGCCGGTCTTACCACGACGACAATCCTAAGGTCCACCCCACCGTCCGAATCGTGGGCCTTGCCGGAGATGCGAAGTATCGGCACCTGCGCGACGACCCTCCGCCGACCATCTATCTTCCCATCGCCCAGAATCCGGCACCTTTTCTGGTTATCGGAACATTTGAATTGCACTTTTCCGGCCCCGTCGCTTCGGTCGTCAAACAGACTGAGAGTATAGCCGAGTCTGTCGCTCCACAAATCTCGCTTGAGTTTGAGCTTCTGTCCGATCAGGTAAATGATTCTCTCCACCAGGAGCGTCTAATCGCGGCCCTGGCCATGGCTTTTAGTACCCTGGCTCAGCTGCTGGCGTGCATCGGCATTTACGGAGTGGTGGCATACAACGTGTCCCGGCGAACGCAAGAGATCGGCGTGCGGATGGCATTGGGAGCGCGTCGATTCGATGTGATCCGGATGGTGATGCGCGAGTCGTTGCTTCTGGTGGCTGTCGGCATTGTCATCGGCCTGCCGTTGGCGATTGGAATTTCGCTACTGGTCCGAAGCATGCTCTATGGAGTGCGGCCGGGCGATCCATTGACGCTTGGCTTGACCATGGCGATCATGGTCGGCACGGCTGCAATCGCCGCATACAAGCCCGCTGCCCACGCCTCGCTGACCAGCCCTGCCATCGCGTTACGTAGCGAGTAACTTGCGGCTTTGCAGAATCCGAAGTTCACATTTGACGAACGTTCGAGCTGCCGCGACGTGTTCTGACGCATCTGATGCAGCCTTCGGAAAGGAATGCTGAATCTGTGTTGGCGTCCGTTTGCAAAAGCTCTATCGGCCCAATTTTCGGTGGCACCGAATGCTGACTGTGGCGGATTTAAATCCAGCCGGACGCCTTCCTTAGCAGATGAGAACGCCGCTCGGGGAGGGTGGTAGACGGTTGCACATGCGTGACCACGCCTGCCCGAAACCCTCAGAGGCATACACGTTACCAGCTTTATCGGCGACCGCAATGAACGAACCATTTACGGCGATGCGTCTGCGCGTCGGGCCTCGTCCGTGCAGGCATCTAGAAACCGGACATGAGTGGGATGAGGAAACGGAGACATGATTCGTGTTTAGGGAGTGTCTCTGATCGAGGCGGACTGCACGCCATTGCGATCTCGGGTCAGTGCTACTGCAACTGAAAACATCCAGATGAAGCCCAAATATCTTGTGACGGGGATAAAAAAGTTTGCCGGATATGCAACGAGGCTAAGGGAGGCGACTTCTCCTGTGAATGCCAAGAACATTCCGAAGGCAACCAGCCATCGCGGGAGAATCCGCATGAAATAACAGGTGATCGACACTCCCGCAGCCAGCAACCCGAATCCAACTGCAAAAACGACCCCGCCAAGTAGGAAGTTGAGGAAATTGATCGCCTTTACAATTTGCGCGGACGCCAACACCTCAGGCACAGACAGGATCCAGCCCACACTGCCGGAGAGAATCAGCGCAATCGTGGCGATCAAACTGCCCAAGAGCGCGATATTTGTACCGGCGGCCTGGGAGCCCATGAAACGCAGGCGACTCACAGTCGTAACTGCAAAGATCCCGAAAGGAATTGCAGAACCAAACAGGAAGAAGTTGCTGACCCGCACCGCCGTAGGGCTCAACGCAATAAATTCGCGCAATTCTTCGGCTGGCGCGAATGGAGTTGCGAAATGCGCGCCATGTCTAAGCAGCGCGCCTGCCACGAGACCGCTGACGAAGAGCAGGAAATGGACGCAGGCGAGTAAAAGAAGTGAAGGACCATGGAAGCGGCGAGTCAGTTTCATAATGTAATCGTTTATGACATAAATTAATACGTTATGCAATAATTTTCCCATCGAAGATGAATCGACATGAAATGGGACAAAACCAACCGGCGTTCCTGCTTGCCCAACTCGGAGCGCATGCCGCATCGCAATTTGCTGAGAGAATTGGAGTTCTCGAACTTACACCGGCAGACGCTGGAATTCTGCGACTGCTACGCGCTGAAGCAGGGCTGAGCCAACAGGAGTTGGCAGCGAGGCTGCAGATTCATCCAAGCCGCCTGGTGGCGATACTCGACAATCTCGAGAAGCTGGGATTCGTCGAGCGCAGACCCAACCCGGACGACCGTCGTTTATATTCCCTTCAACTAACACAAGTCGGAGGGGAAACCCTGGAAAGGATCGGCAGTTTGGCGCGGAAGCACCAGGACGCTTTGCTCTCTAGTCTCAGTTTGGACGAGCGTAATATGCTCGCCACTCTTTTACTAAGAATCGCCGATCAACAGGGACTGGTCCGAGGCATCCACCCCGGATATCAGCGGTTAGGATCATCCAAGCGCTCTGTGGGTAGCGGGAAGAAAATCGACGGCTAGAACGCCTGTTTGTCGAAGGCGTGGCTGATCTGGTGGCATTTCGTAAGGTTCCAGCGGGGTGTTCGATGTTCCGGTAGTCGCTGAGAGGGTTCCGTTCTCGTGAACTGCCAGCTAGTGCCTGCAGCACGATACCCACAGAAACTTGGTGTTGTTCGCATGGGCGCTGTGGGATATCACAAACTGATTTGAACCGGGAGCTTGCGGCTCCGCTTTCCCAGGCCAAGGCTGGAAGAGGGCAGCAATGACTGTCAGCCTAGGTCTGCGAAAGACCGCTACCCGTACTGCATACCTCGTTACGTATGTGCGACACTGACTATCAGCTGACGTGACCAACTCAACCACAAGGCTTCTCTAATCCTCTTCCTCTCTGGAAGAACTCAATGTCTCTTCCCTGGCATGGCGGCCCCGCTCAGGTGAAGAACTAACGTCGAAACGTGATCGGTTGCATTTGGTATGAATTCGATCTGTGCGTCCATAGCCCGCGTAAAGAATTGCGGGTGACCATTGATCTCTCCTTCATAAGAGAATTGCAGCGGCGGCTGGCCCGTCGCCAAGACGACCAAGCCCTCGTTCGTTGCTGTTATGTCGAGCAATAACTGCGCCGAGATTTGGTAATCTACGACAAATTTTGACAATTCATTTCTCGTGATCGGCGCCGCAACTCTCTGCTTGGCAAGTGTGACCGTTTTTCAGAGTGTGGCGTCGAGCAGTTTGGCAGCCATTTTATCCGGCGCATCGCCGCTTACATTGGACAGGGCAATGACAGTGATATTGCGGGCCGGGACGTAAATCATGGAGCTGCTGAAACCTTCAATGCTGCCATCGTGTTCAACCACTTCCATGTCGTCTCTGCGACTCACAAAGACGCCGCATCCATAGTTCCCCTTAGTGGCCGTAGTCATCTGCTTCAGTGATGACGCAGACAGAACCTTCCCGCCAAACAGGCCCCGTTCCCATCGCATCAGGTCTCCAGTTGTCGAGTACATGGCGCCAGTGGACCAGCCCCCTGACATGGACTGGGAACGCACGGGAACGATGCCTTTCGAGCCAGGCTGGTACCCCTCAGCTCTTTCGGGCAAGATCAGGTCGTCGTCGAGCCCTGAATCCTTCATTCCGAGGGGGCAAGAATGCGCTCTTGTACTCTGGCCACATCTGAACCGTGATCGGGATCGCCGCCGACGCCCAAGTCTCTCATCTCGGAGAATCGAATTCGAACTATCTTTATTATCCCTTCGGCCCCGAAGATAACGCGCGCAGCTATGTTCTGGTGCGCTATGCTGGCAGCTTCAGCGATGTCGCAAAAAGCATGCGTGTCATGGCGCACTCCGTCGACCCGAATGTCGCGGTGGACGCCACGCGTCTTGAAGATTATCTCGATGTCTGGCGTGCACCCTCGTGCATCGTCGCTTGGCTCTCCAGCACCTTGGGCGCTCTGGCGCTGCTGCTGTGTTCCATCGGCGTTTACGGTATGGTGTCCTACAGCGTGAGCCGATCCGTGCGCGAGATCGGAATCCGCATGGCGCTCGGTGCCGACAAGGCGACTGTCCTGCGGCATATGCTCAGCCAGTCGATGAAACCGATCTTTATCGGCGGTGCCGCGGGAGTCATTCTGTGTGCACTTGTTTCCGGCATTCTCTCGAGCATGATGTTCGGCATCGGCGCACATGACCAGATCGCCTTCATCTCCGTTCCGTGCTTTTTGTTCGGTGTGGCTACTTTGGCTACCTTGATTCCTGCCCGTCGTGCCATGAACGTGGATCCAATCGTGGCTTTGCGGTGCGAATAGCTATCGAGAACGAGGGTCTTTGCTGGCATAGAAATCACAATTGTTCGAGATGAAGGCCGCTCGTCATTGCGGATCGCGTATATGGCGAGGAGAATCCACGTGTCCTTATAACCGACTGCCGAGAGAAGTGACCTCCGAAGCTGAGCGCACGGTGAGAGGTCACATGGACGCGTAGCCGACTAATCCCACCGTATGGCTCGTGTTCCATAGTCGTTGAGGGCATCGCCGATCGGACACCAACCGAGAACGGTTCCGGAAGGGATTGTTCCGCCAAATTCACCGCATGAGGTTGACTTTGGCATTCGGCGCCTTCATTATGTGGATACTCCATATATGGCAGGAAACATGACGCCGGAACTCGAATGGAAAAAAGTTAGCGCTGAGCTTTTGATTTTGTCTCTCGTAGAGGCCCGGCCTCGGCACGGTTACGAAATTTCCAAACTCATCGAGCAACGCTCCGATGGGGCTGTCACCTTCTATGCGGCCTCCCTCTATCCATTGCTTTATCGCCTGGAGAAACGCAAATGGATCCAGGGCCGATGGGTGGAAAAGAGCGGCCAGCGCCGCCGGCGTTATTACCGCCTGACATCCGAGGGGCAAAAGGTTCTGGCCTCACAGCGCCGTGGCTGGCAGATATTTGTGGAGGCAGTCAATCGGATTACGGAGGCAGAACATGCCTGACTGGAAGGAGGAAATTACCAGGCGGCTCGCATCCCTCAATCTGGATTCAACTCGTGAGGTAGAGATCATCGAGGAGTTGTCGCAGCACATGGACGACCGTTACTTTGAGCTGATCTCCGCCGGCGCGATGGACACCGACGCCCGCCGCGATGTGCTGATGGAGCTCAATTACGAGAACCTGCTCGAGCAAGGGCTGCTCGGAGTGGTACGCCAGGCGCCGCAAGGACCTCCGCGGCCAGGGAACAGCGGGTACAACTTCTTCGCGAATCTTCGGCAGGACCTGCACTATGCACTCCGCCAGTTCCAGCGAAACCCCGGTTTCGCCCTGGTGGCGATCGTCACTCTCGCGCTCGGCATTGGCGCCAGCACCGCGATTTTCAGTGTCATCGACAACGTGCTGCTTGAGCCATTTCCATATAAGGATGCCAGGCACATCGTGTATCCGCGCATTCATGGCAGCACACAAACTCCCGACGAGGGGCGGCAAGGATTCAGTTCGGATGAGCTTCTGGAACTTGCCGCGCAGAATCATTCCTTTGAAAGCGTGATTGGCACCACCGACGATCCCGTACTTTACAAACATGGCGCTGGCGTTGAATGGCTCTACGGAGCCGATATGACACCGGGCTCATTTGAATTCTTCGGTATGCCAGCACTGTATGGACGCGGCCTACAGTCTGCAGACTACAAGCCGGAAGCACCGCCAGTATTCGTGCTGCGATACAAAGCATGGAAGAGGCAGTTCAACGGCGATCCGGGAGTATTGAACAAGACCTTTGTGCTGAATGGGACGGCGCGAACTCTGGTAGGAATCATGCCGCCGCGTTTCGGCTGGTATGACGCTGACCTTTGGATTCCCAAGACACCACATCCCGGAATGTCGATAGGCTTCGCAGGATTGCCAGAGCATTGGTTCCTACTGGCGCGGCTGAAGCCGGGCGTCTCGACGGCACAGGCCTCGGCGGATCTGGATGGCGTCGTCCACCGCATGGCCAAAATGCGCCCGCAGGACTATCCCCTCAACTTCCAGGTATTCATCGCGCAGATCGGCCACTCGGTTGCGGGTTACCTTGAACCTACGCTGTACACCGTTTTAGCGGCCGTTGGATTACTGCTATTGATCGCCTGCGGCAACGTGGCGAACCTGATGCTGGCCCGGGCAACCTCTCGGGAAAAGGAGTTCGCACTGCGCTCGGTGCTGGGAGCAGGACGGGCGAGACTGATGCGGCTTCTGCTCGTCGAGAGTCTCGCATTGGCGCTGGGTGGAGCGGCGCTCGGCGTACTGATTGCGTGGGGCGGGCTGAAATTGATTGCCGTTACCATGCCACCGGATTCGATCCCGGCAGAATCCGTGATCGGACTGAACCTTCGGGTGATGGCTTTCACCGTGGTTTTGGCGGTATTGACTCCACTGATTTTCGGTCTCGCGCCGGCCCTGCAGGCAGCGCGTCGCGATCTGAACGATCCCTTGCGAGATTCGGGCAGGGGAGTGATCGGCGGATTCCGGACGGCTCGCATGCGCGATGCAGCGGTAGTAATGGAAGTGGCAGTGTCACTGGCGCTGTTGGTAGGCGCTGGGCTTTTGATGCATAGCTTTTTGGCAATGCGCCAGGTAGATCTGGGTGTGCATGCAGATCACGTTTTCAAGACGATGTTGCTGTTGCCCCCAGATCGTTACAAAACGGCAGAGCAGGTCAACACATTCTTCCGGCCGGTGCTGACAAATGTAAAAGCAATACCGGGAGTGATGGATGCGGCAGAATCAAGCTCGGTTCCACCCGATACTGGACGGGATTACACCATCGAAATCTCTGGAAAGTCGCCCGCCGAGCCATGGCATTCACAGGTACAAAATATTAGCGACGCATACTTTCGCGTTCTGCGCGTTCCGTTGGATAGGGGACGCACCTTTACAGAAGCCGAAGTCAACGATGCGAGAAGAGTCGCAGTGGTCAATCGCAAGTTTGTGTCGACGTACCTGCCTGGTGAAGACCCGGTTGGACGTCAAGTCAAGATCATGGGACTCGAGAACGCAGCCGATTCTACGCGCGAGTCTTCGTTTGAAATCATCGGAGTCGCAGGTGACGTCGCAAATCAAGGCGGCCCGGGATATGGTGGGGGCGGCTTGCAGGCTCCTATCAAGCCGCAGGTGTGGGTACCATACACCATTGCAGGGTCGGGAGAGCATGTCCTGGTCGTTCGGTCGGCACAAGCGCCGATGGCGTTAATGAATGATGTGCAGCAGGCAGTATGGGCGACGGATCCAGGCGTGGCGCTCATGTATCCGGATGCATTGGAGCATGCCATCAGCAGGAAATTGTACGCAGGTCCTCGCTTCGCTTTACTGCTGATGATCATCTTTGGATGTGTTGGGCTGGTTCTTGTCATGGTGGGCGTTTACAGTGTGCTGGCGTACACGACGGCACAAAAGACGCATGAGATCGGAATCCGTATGGCTCTGGGTGCGGAACGAGCAAACGTGCTTCGCCTGGTTATCATCGAAGGCTTGCGGTTAATCCTGGCGGGAGTCGCGGTCGGAGTGGCGGGCAGCTTATTGCTGGGACGAGCCGTTGCCGCGCAGCTGTGGCCGGGAGTGAAACCCTATGATCCCGCGACCCTGACGAGCACGGTTTTGTTGTTGCTGGCGACCGGTGTACTGGCATGTTGGATTCCGGCAAGAAGAGCGGCACGGGTGGATCCGATGGTGGCACTGAGATACGAATAGCAGGACGCACGCGTGCGGACAGCGCTTGGCACCGCAACCCTGCGGCTCGTCGGGACAATTCACTCCCGTGACTGGGAAAGCGTGATCGAAAAGGGTCCGCAATGCTTTAGCGAATCCAATCTTACCGGTCTGCACTTGAGATGATTGCCAATTATGAATGCCTTCGTTTATGTTGTCTGTGACAACACGTGAGGCAACATGCAGCGAAACGTCGTAGATCAGATTAGAGGCTTCAATCGCTTTTACACCAGAAAGATCGGACTTCTCACCGAGCACCTATCCGGAAGCGAGTTCACCTTAGCCGAGGCAAGAGTGCTCTATGAGTTGGCGCAAACCAACGAACAGAAAGCGGCCGATATCATACGCAGTCTCGGAATGGATAAGGCTCACGTCAGCAGGATTGCTGCACGCTTTCAAAAAGCTGGATTGGTGAAAAGCCGGATCAGCCCAGAGCACGGCAAACACCAACTTTTATCGTTGACGGCGGCTGGCAAAAAGGCGTTCAAGCGGTTGAACTCTGGCACGCAGTCTCAAATCGAGGATCTGGTCGCCCCGCTTACGCCCAGAAACCGTCAGCGCCTCGCCCAAGACATGCACCATATCCAAACGTTGCTCGCATCAGAAAAGGCCTCACCTGAAGCAGTGCAGCTCAGGCCATTGCAGGTAGGCGATCTGGGATGGATTATCCATCGGCAAGCTCTTCTGTATGCGCAGGAATATGGCTGGGACTGGACCTACGAGGGGCTTGTTGCGCAGATTCTTGGAGATTTCGCGGCGCACTTCGATGCGGCTCGCGAGGACGCCTGGGTTGCTGAGCTTAAGAACGAAGTGGTTGGCTCGGTGTTCTTGATGAAGAGCAAGGAGCCGGATGTTGCAAGGCTTCGGCTTCTTTACGTCGAACCATCGACCCGGGGACTCGGAATTGGGTCGCTCCTGGTGAGGAAATGCATTGAACGGGCGCGAGAGCTGGGGTTTGAAAGACTAATCCTGTGGACAAATGACGTCTTAGTGTCAGCGCGCAAGATTTATCAATCGTGCGGTTTCATGCTTTTCGAAGAGCAGCGGCATCACTCCTTCGGAAAAGACTTGGTAGGCCAGACTTGGATGCTGGATCTAAAGAGTGAATAACAGCAAGCGCGCCTCTGCTTATCAACTCGCGCCTCGTTCCGGCTGTGCCGCGCAAAGCCTTTTCGAGCGTCGTAAACACGAGCACGCCGGGATGACCGGACATTCCGAGAGGAGGGTTTGAGGTTCGCCTCAAAATTCCGCGGCATCGGACGATGTTTCGAGATCGGTTCAGCCCATCGAGCCTGAACCGATCTCAGTGCTCAGAAGTCGATCTACCGCAGCGGAGAGCGTTTTGACTCCTGAACGCGGGTGCATGCCATGCCCTAATGCTTGAGAGTGAAGTAGTCGCGCCGGGCTCCAACACTAAGACCAGCCGATAAGAACAAGACGGGCCGTGGACGAATCCGCGGTCCGTCTGTCTTAGCGTTTCGGTTAGAACTCATAACGCAGACTGAACTGCATTTCGCGGTCAGATGCATAGGTTTGACCCTTGGTGGTGACTTCACCGAACAGCGAGCTGGTCGGATCCTGATTTGGAGTATCCAGGTTCGGATGGTTGGGGAAGTTGAAGGCTTCTGCGCGGAAGGTCAAGACCTGACTGGGGTGCTCAGGGATGAAGTGGAATGGCTTTTGCGCGGCCATCGTCCAGCTCTGGAAGCCTGGACCGTAGATGGCATTACGCGAGCCGCGAGGAGCAAACGTGCCCTCTGCCGGCGCGGTGAAATCCGACGGAAGGAACCAGTAGCCGGAACCGAAATGCTTGCCGACAACCGGCCTGCCGGTCAATTGCCAGAACTGGTTGCCGCCGTTCACACCGACACCTGCATAGTCCGTGCCGGTGTAGATGGAGTTCAGAGGAACGCCAGTCTGCATCTGCGTCACCCCGCTGATTTGCCAATCGCCGAGGCCATTGCGCAGAAACCAGTTGCTGAAGTGGTCGGTGTAAGGCATGTTCCAAACATAGTCGGCGATCACTGTGGTGCGATTGTCAAAGTCTGCCGGACCATAGTTATTGCGGGGATTCGCTGTCCACGGCATCTCATATCCCCGGCTCGAACCGAAGTCGAGCAGCTTGGCCCAGGTGTAGGCGATGCCAAACAGTACGTTGTTGGTCATGCGCCGCTTGAGATCGACCTGCATCGCGTTGTAATTCGAACTGCCGCGATCCGAAGTCTCAATGATGGCTGAATAACCCTGGTAAGGACGCAGAGAATCTTCAGCAACACCAGGATTGGCCTGCACCGTGCCCGGGGCCATTTCGTTGATGTTGTTGAGCTCCTGCAGGTGGATGCCCTTGCGGCCCACATACGACATCGTGAGAGTTGCGAACTTTGGAATGTCTTGCTCGACGCTGGCACTCCATGCCCAAGCTTCAGGGCTAGGCAGGTGATAGGACTGGGAGGAAAGCTGCAGCGGATATTGCGCTGCACCCGCGCCGCCGGGGTTATCGACGCTGCCATAGGTGACGGACTCCGATTGCTGGAACGGCTCGTTGCCGCCCAGCTGTACATCGTCCTGCACACCAAGGCGCTGCACGAAGCGGCCGCCGCCGAGACGGAAGACCGTGGTCGGGGTGAGCTGATCGGTGAGGCCGAAACGCGGCTGTACGTCAGACCAGACAATCGGCGAATAGGCCTTGCTGTAGCCGTGGAACAGATCATTGACCGATCCATTGAGCAGTGAGGGGAGAACATGGCCTTGCGCAGCGCTGGGAAAGCCGCTGCCCGGAATCACGATGCCGTTATAGATGTTGCCGCCAGTTTCAGTGCCCGTAGTGCGGTTAACAATCGGTGCATCAGCGGCGATGTAGTTGTTCGCATTGAACATCGACTGGTTACCCCACAGTGCGTAGTAAGGTTGGAAGATGCTGTAACGAACGCCATACTCAACCACAAGGTGCGAGGTTGCGCGCCAATTATCTTGAGCGAAAAACTCTGCAGAATTGGCGCGGAATAGCGTGTACGACTTCTGACCAATTTCGCCGTAGGAATCGAACATGCCGAGAGCGGCATTCGCGAGCGCCGACTGCGTATTCGGTTCGCTCGTGTTGCCGTTGCGATTGTTGCTGAAGATGAACTGACCGTTCTGGTTGTTGGTAGCACCGGGCGTGTCGTCGCTTACGTCAATCTGGTCGTCGTCGTTTTCCCCTGAATACTCCCAGAGGCCGCCAAAGTTGAAGGTATGATTGCCGATGACCTTGGTGAGATTGTCGGCGAGATTGACTACGACGCCACCCGAGTGTGACGGATACGGTCCGCCGCTCAGTTCTGTGACGCCGGTTCCTGAGAATTCAATGGTCGGAATCTTATTCGGGATCAGCTTCTCGTCGGCCGGAAACAGGTACGGGAAGTCGATGCCGTACTTGGTTCTGTCATAGAGGCCGCTCGACAGGTCGTTGGAAATCGTCACGTGGTCTGTCGAGGCAGAAGCTGTGAAGTCATTCACCGTGGTCGGGCTGATGGTCCAAGTGTAATGCACCACACCTACTTCGTCTGGCCAGTTCCATATCTGCGGAAGACTGTTAAAACCATCCGAGAAGGGTGAATCCTGATAGTAGCTGTAGTGCAGGAATGCGAAGCGTAATTGGTGTCCCTGCGCCGGGAGGTAATCGACTGTCACCGTGTCCTTCCGTTGATTTTGAGGGTAAGGCTCCGAGTCTTCCCAGTTGTAGCTGGCTCCGGTCTGGTTCGGCAACGGGAAGGCATTCAGCAAGGCGATACCGTTCGGACTGAGACCTGAGTTGATTACATTGCCCGGATAGGGTGCACCAGTGGCCGGGTTGTAAATCTGGCCGCCTGCGCCGAAGATGTTACCGGGAGTTAGTAGTTCG